>Ga0066477_1000224_pt1 | contig 19480 bp, 20 predicted proteins | sample LakWasM115_HOW13_2_FD_59554 | JGI IMG/M metagenome (GOLD analysis project Ga0066477, IMG submission 59554) | Freshwater sediment methanotrophic microbial communities from Lake Washington under simulated oxygen tension - Sediment Metagenome 115_HOW13 | ecosystem: Environmental > Aquatic >...
GGGCATTGGGAGAAAAACACTCTGGACGCCACTTTTTTGCAGCCCTCGACTGATGAACTCGATGAGCTGCGCGACCTCAAGCCCAAAGAAGTTCTGGAGCGCAAATTGGTCGGTGTTGTCGGCCTGCTGGATGACGATGGCAATGCCGTCGAGTTCAGTCCCGAGAACAAGACTGCGCTGCTGGCGATCCCGGCTGCAGTGGTCGAAATCAATCGCGCCTTCTGGGGAGGCGTAGTCAAGTCCCCAAAAGCCTGATCGAGGCGGCGCAATGGTGGGCCGGCAAGCGCCCACCAAAGCCCGCGATGCGCCTGGAAGGCGGAATGCTGGAAGGGCTGCGTCTGTTGGGTGTGGGCCCTGATGGACTGGCGGCGGCTGAGGCCGAAGCCGCTGAGGCTGCAAGTGATTCCTCTGCCGAATTCCTGGTCGAGGCTCACACCTGGCCCACCGTGCAGATCTTTCTGGAACTGCAGCACCAGTGGGATTGCGCCTTCAGGCCCACGGGGCAATTGGTGCGAATCAGCCTGCCGGCCGATCGCATCGCTGCCCACCTCGACAAAACCCAACCTCGCCGCCGGCATCGCCGGCTGATGCAAGAGCTGACCTTGATGTCAGCCGCGGCCATTGATGCCGAGCGCGAGATCCAAGCAACAAAGAAAGACTGAACGCCATGGCCGCTCTCGGTTCTCTCGTGGTCAAGCTCGCCCTGGAGCATGCGCAGTACACGCAGGCTCTTGGCAAAAGCGAGCAGGATGCGCTGGCCGCTGCCAAGCGCATTCAGGACGCGGTGGACGGCATGCAGGCCCGGGTTGCGTCCACCGTGGGCGCGATCGCCGGCACCATTGCGGCCGGCCTCAGCATCAATGCCTTCAAAAACCTGATCTCCGGGGCCATTGAGGGCGGCGCTGCCCTCAATGACCTGGCGATCCAGGCCAACACCACGGTCGAGGCTTTGAGCGGCCTGGCCAGCATCGGCAAGTACTCCGATGTTGGCGCGGATGCCATCGTCAGCAGCATGAACAAGCTGACGAAAAACCTCTCGTCGGCGACCGAGGAAAGCAAGGGCACCGGCCGTGCGGTGCAGGCCCTCGGCTTGAATCTGGAGGCTTTTCGAGCGCTCAAGCCCGAAGAGCAAATGATGACCGTCGCGCATGCGATGGGCGAGTTCAAGGATGGCGCCTCGAAAAGCGCCATCGCCATGGACCTGTACGGCAAAGAGGGTGCGAAGCTCCTGCCGTTCCTGAAAGACCTGGCTGACGTCAGCGATCTGCAGGCCAAGGTGACCACTGAGCAGGCTGCTGCGGCCGACAACCTGAGCGACAACTGGACCCGCCTGACCACCAGCGGCGATGCCTGGAAGAAGACCCTGGCGAACGCCATGATCCCGGCGCTGGACATTGCCGTCCAATCCGTTCTGGAGCTGGTCAATGGCACGGGTGGGCTCAAGGCCCAGGTCAAGGCATTGGCTGACGATGGATCGATCCGTCAATGGACCCTCGATGCTGTCACAGGCGTGAGCTATGTGGTCGACGTGGTTGAGGTTGCTTGGCGTGCATTCAAGTCCCTCGGCCTCAGCATGGGCAGCGTAGCGGCCGCGATCGTGGCCCTGGCCAACGGTAATGCGCGCGGCGCGCTGGCTGCCCTTGCGGCTGGTGGCGAGGACATCAATGCCACCTGGTCAAACCAGACCATGGGCGCCAAGTTTCGGGCCCGGCTCGAAGAGCTCAACGCCATTGGTGCATCTGCAAAAGAGGCCAAGAAGGCCCTTGACTACAAGCCCACTGAAACAGGCACCGGCAAAGCCGCGGCTGAATCCGAGTACGACAAGCTGATCAAGCGCATCCAGGAGCGCATCAACGCCAGCCAGGCCGAGATCGAAGTGGGCAGGCAGCTCACCGAGGGCGAGAAGTTCCGTGTCAAGGTGCTCAGCGACATGGATGCGGCCGGCATCAAGCTGACCGAGACCGAGCGTGAAGCCCTCAAGGTGCTGCTGGCCCGGACTGCTGTGCTCGATCGCGATGTGCAGGCTGCCAAGTTGCGCACGCAGACCGAGCAGAACGCGGCTGAGCAAGCAGCGCAGTCGGAAAAGGAGCGCGCTGAGTACGCCGCGCGCACGATGCAGCTCTGGCAGCAACGCACTGTGGCTGCCAACGAGGCGATCCAGTCGGCCTCTGACTCGAATGAGTTGGTCCAGTACGAGGCAACGCTTTTGGGGCAGACCACCCAGGCCCGTCAGACCTTGGTTGAGGTTCGTCGCGTTGAGTTGGAGCTGGCCAAAAAGCTGCGCGAAATCGACCAGATGGAGCTGGAGGATTATCAGAAAGATGCCCTCAAGGACAAGGCCCGTGAGTGGGCTGAGATCTCCAAATCGATCGTCAAAAACCGCGCGGCCCTCAGCGAAACCGACAGGATCCTCTCCTCTGTGGACAGCACCGCGCAGCAGGTGTGGACCAACATTTGGGAGGGTGGCAGCAACGTCTTTGTGAAGCTCAGCCAGACCCTCAAGGCCTCTCTGCTGGACATGTTGTATCAGCTGGTGCTACGGCCCTGGGTGATCAACATTGCGGCCAACATCTTGGGGTCACTGGGTATCAATGGCAGTGGCGGAGCGGGGTTGATATCGATGGGGTCGAATGCCCTGGGCCTCACTGGTGTCGGCTCAGCTGCAGGGACTGCAGCTCTGGCGACTACACAAAGCTGGTTTGGCATGAGTGGTACTGCTGCGCAGACCGGCTCCGCAATGATGCAGGGGTATGGTGCCGGCACGCTCTCAGGAGCTGCTTCAACAGTAGGTGCATATCTCCCCTATATCGCCGCTGCCTACGCCGCCTACAAGATCCTGTCGAGCCTTGATGGCGGTGAAACCCGCACCGGTGGGCAATACGCGGTGGCCTATGACGGGACAGTGAACAACAACCGTCGAGGCGAAAGCTACCAGTACGTTGGCCAGCAGTACAACCGCGATAACTCTCTGAATGCCGATGGGTCGCGCACCAGGGTAACGAACGGTGATGCCTACCTGATCGAGGCCGATGGCATGGGCGCTGCCGAGAAGGCCACTCGTGCTGCTGTCGCCGGTACCGCAGCGGGCATCGATGCCACCCTGAAGGCCCTGGGCAGCTCGGCCCGCCTGACAGGGTTCTGGGCCGGTCTGGAGACCTCTGGAAATGGCCGGGGTGGTGTATTCGCTGGGGGCTCGCTGTCCAACGGCAAGTTCTTTGGCGAGTCGGGCGAGGGGGATAACTACGCTGGCACGTTGTACGAAAAGTGGTCTACCAACAGCCCTGATGCTGCGACTGCCTCGGCCAACTTCGCGTTGGATCTGAAGCAGAGCTACATCCAGGCTCTGCAGTCCGTCACCGATGTGCCTGAGTGGGTCAAAAAGAAGCTCAAGGACGTCACGGCTGAGTCGTTGTCTTCGGATGATGCCGATGCCTTGATCAAGCTGATCAACGATCAGATCACGGCCGTCAACAGCTTGGGGGCTATGGCTGATGCCCTGCCGCTCAAGAACCTCAAGGACCTGTCATTCGATGCAGCCTCGGGGATCATGGAGTTGGTCGGCGGCCTGGACAACCTAACCTCCCTGGTCAGCAACTACTACAGCCTGTTTTACAGCGAGGAAGAGCGTAAGGCCCAGACCAAAGCCAACATCACCAAGACCTTGACGGATGCAGGTTTGGACGTGCCCAAGACACGGGAGGAATTCCGTGCCCTGGTGGACGCGCAGGATCTGAACACCGAGGCGGGCCGCAAGAACTACGCGGTTTTGATGAACCTGGCCAGCGCATTCGCGTCGGTGACGGATTCGGCTGAGGACCTGAAAGCGGCGGCTGACAAAAAGGCGGCTGACGATAAGGCGGCCGCAGAAAAAGCCAAGGCTGATGCGATCACTGCCCGCAACGATGCGATGAACGCTGCCTATTCCTCGTTGGAGAAAGCGGTTGATGCGCAGAAGTCGGCGCTTTCGACTCAGCGTGAGGCTGTGTCGTCGCTGAAGGACGAACTGCAGGGTGTTTTTGATCTGCTGGACGGCAGCATCCGCGATCTGCTTAACAGCGTCACCAGTACGACCGCCCAGTCGGCGGCGCAGGCTCGGCATTTCATTTCCCAGGCTCTGCAGACCGCCTTGACGACGGGTGCTTTGCCTGATCAGGCCGAGTTGTCAAACGCGATCTCAACGGTAAAGGGCCAGATCGACTCATCTGTGTACGCAACGGCGGCCGAACGTGATTACCAGCGGATGGTGCTGGCGGCCCAGTTGTCTGCACTGAAGGACGTCAGCGGCACCCAGCTTTCGACTGCTGAGAAGACCCTGGCCGGTATCGATGAGCAGATCGCTCAGCTCGATAAAACGCTCGCCTACTGGAAAGAGCAGATCGAGATCGCGCAGGGCACCCACGAGGCCACGCTCAGCGTCGCCGATGCCATACAGGCATTGACCGATGCGATCACGGGCAAGGACTCAGGCTCTTCCGGATCGAGCGGCGGTAGCGGCAGCAGTGGCAGCACTGGGGCATCGCCTGCTTTTGTCGTCGGTGGTGGTGGGTCTGGCTCTCGGCCTACCAGCGGTGCATCTCCGGCATTCGTTGTCGGTGGCGGCAGCAAGGGCACGACGTTCAACACGTCCGACCCAGCAAAAGCGACCACGTTGGCCGGCTATTACGGCGCGGTCTACGGGTGGAGCGCCGACGACTTCAAGTCGTGGGCAAGCAACCCGCTGAACAAGTCGGAGGCCGAGCGACAAGCGGCTGAGCTGGGCATCCCGCTCCTGTCCCGCGGCACGAACTATGTGGCGCGGGCGGGCTTGGCTTACCTGCATGAGCGGGAGGCGGTGGTGCCCGCTCCCTACAACCCAGCAGCCGGTGGGGCAGGGGTGGGGGGTAGTTCGGGCAGTGCTGATTCGTCGGCGCTGCTCGCAGAGGTTGCCGCGCTGCGCGAGGAGGCTCGCCTGTCTCGCGAGGCCATGCAGACGGTTCGCACGTTGCTCAACGACGTCACTGAGGGTGGAAACATGATGAGGTCAAAAGCAGTATGAGATTCATCAAACCTATTGCGATCACGGATGGGTTGCTGGGGGCGGGTGTTTCGATACCGGAAGACCCGACGCCCGCCTGGGCCGCTGGAGCCTACAACGAGGGTGATGAGGTCCACCTGGTGAGCACTCACCGGGTGTACCGATCCGCGGCCACGGGCTCCAGCTCGGTCTCTCCGGACGTTGATACAACGCGCTGGAAAGACATGCGGGCAACGGTGCGTTGGGCTCCGTTTGACCTGTATGCCAACACCCAGGCCTACAGCACGTCGACTGACCTCGTGTTCCCGATCACTGCTCGGTTCTGCCGCTCCGTTGCGCTTTACGGCTGCGAGGGTCGGGAGTGGGAGATCACGGTCCACGAGTCGGCCTCTGGTGCGCTGCTGCAGACCTACAGCGGCCGCCTGCAGCAACCGCCGACAGGCTGGTACGACTATCTGTTCGGCGCCAGGCGTCGGATTCCGAAGGTTGCGGTGTTCGATTTACCCATCCGCCCAGCTGCGCTTGTCACCGTCAAGATCAAGGCCGGTGGCACCCGTCGGCGGGCAGTCGGGATGATTGTCCTGGGGCGCCTGCAGCCGCTGTTTGGCGTGGGCGGTGAGTCGGGTGTGGAGTACGGGGCCACGGCCTCGCCCGTGGCCTATTCCTACATCGATTTTGATGAGGACGGCCAGGTCACGATCATCAAGCGCCCGAAGGCCACCAACCTCAAATGCCGCGTCCACCTGCCCAGATCGATGGCAGACAACGCGCTGCTGCTTCTGCAGGACGCGCTGGATACGCCCATGGCCTGGTTCGCGACAGGCGTGCCTGGCTATGGCGGCCTGAGCGCATTTGGGATCGCATCGTCCAGTGATGTGAATTACGCGGGCAATGCCCACGCCTATATCGATTTATCAATCAGAGGATTCTCCGAATGACTTATCCGGTACCGACCGTAGATGTGCTGCCCGCAGCACCGGACCCCGATGACGATGAGGCGGCATTCGACACCGATGCTTTCGCCTGGTCGAGTGCGCTGCCGAGTTTTAGGACTCAATTGCTGGCCCTGGGCGACAACGTGCTTGCCAATGCGGGCTATGCCCATGAGCAGGCAGGCGTTGCCGAAGGCTGGGCCGATACCGCCAGCGGCTATGCAAGCAATGCAGCCGCCAGTGCAGCGACCGCTGCCACGTCTACGGCCATCGCGCTGGGGTCGGCCAATTTCAAAGGCCTGTGGCCGAGCCTGGCCGGCGCCCTGGCCAAGCCCGCCTGCGTCAAGCACAACGGCCACTTCTGGCTGCTGCTCAACAACCTGGCCAACGTGGCCGCGAGTGAGCCCGGTGTGACTGCCGACTGGACCGCCATGGACCAGGGCGTGACGCCCACTCAGACCATTACCGCAGACACGCCGGGCGTGGTGGGCGTGCGCTACCTGATCGCTGCCACCGGCATCACCCTGACCCTGCCAACCCCTGTCTACAAGGGCGACTACACCGGCTGGCGTGAGGTGGCTGGCAGCGTCGGCGCCGTGGTGCGCTTCGGCATCACGAAGTGCCGCGGCCGTAGCCCTGGTGACCTGTACATCGACATGCCTGGCATGGGGGTGGATCTGTATTTCGAGGATGCAACAAGGGGGTATTGCTGATGAACGCGAGTGAACTTTTTCCGGCTGGCGGCGGCAAGCTGCGCAGCCAGGACTTCACCAGCTCGGGGACCTTCACACCTTCTGTCGGCCTTCTGGCTGCTGGTGGGCGTGTGTGGGTGGAGCTTGTGGCTGGTGGAGGTGGTGGTGCACCTTTCGGTAGCTATCCAGGCCGCGGTGGCCGCGGTGGTCAGCGCCGCCTGGTCCAGGTGGTTGTGACCGGGCCTACAGCTGTCGTGATCGGCGCTGGCGGTGCTTCAAACACCCAGGGCGGCAGCACGTCGTTCGGAGCCGAAACGGCCATCGGTGGTTATGCCGGCAGCGCGCTGTCGAATGCCGCCGTTGGTATGTCACCGGGCGGTGTCCCCGGCTATGACATGAGTCAGACGGTGGGCCGTACTGCACCGGGCGGCAATGGCAGCCCTGGCGCCAACGGGCGCGGTGGTGGCGGTGGTGGTGGCGGCTGGGGCGGTGGAACGGCTGGCGTCGGCAACGACGGTGGTGGCGATGGTGGTGATGGCGGTGTGGGCACCAATGGCGCCGCAAATTCTGGTGGCGGCGGTGGTGGCGGCGGTGGTAGCGGCGTTGGCGGCACCGGCGGCGCTGGTGGCTCCGGTGGCTCAGGCTTCGTGCGCGCCTGGTGGCAGGAGGTCTGACCCATGGAATACGCACTCATCAACGCGGGCGCCGTAGTCAACCGCATCGTGGCCGATCCCGATTTTGTGGCGCTGATCGCAGACAAGTATCAGCACGTCGAACAGCTGCCCGACAACAGCCTGGTGGGCATTGGCTGGGCCTGGAGCGCTGAGGCGGGGTTTGTGGCCCCGGCGGCTCCCGAGGTGCCCGTCATCCCTGTGCCTGTCGTCCCGATCTCGGTCTCGATGCGCCAGGCCAAGAGAGCGCTGCTTGCGGCCGGCCTGCTCGATCTGGCCGACCAGGCCATTGCCGGCATTGCAGACGACACAGAGCGCCGGGCCGCACAGATCGACTGGACCTCGGCCACCGACGTGCGCCGCGACTGGCCCCTGGTGGCCTCAATTGCCCAGGCTCTTGGCCTGACTGATCAACAAATCGACCAGCTGTTTGTGGCTGCGTCTCAACTCTGAGGGGATCTCGATGTCTGACAAAGAAATTTCGGTACGCGATGACCAGACCAAGAAGCTTCTTCTGGATCTGGGTCAGTTCCAACAGCATTGGGGTGAGGTGGGGGTGGTTCTTTCGGGATCCGTCGTCGCGAGCGATGGTGTGGTGATCCACCCCGACAGCCTGGACAAGGCATACACCCGCGACGCCTCGGGCAACATCACGGCGATCACCGTGACTCATTGGACTGGGGCCCAGTACAAAAAGACCTTCACCTTGACCGCCGGCCTGATCTCGGCAGAAAGCAAGTGGGTGGCGCAATGAGCTTCATTGAAGATTTGAGCGTGCATGGGCCCGGTTGGCTCGCATCAAAACAGGCCGTCAATGGGCAGACATCGCGTGTTCGTCCACCCAGCAGCATGATCTTGGCGTTCCTGAACACGCAGAATTTCTCGGCATTTGACGCATCGTCGTTTCGACAGATCTTTCAAACACCATTTACTGGCCCTTGCGCCGTACGTGCTTGGTACGAGACCGATGCCACAACCACCTCAACCGTCGATGCAGTTTCTTTGGCTGCAGGGCGCTCGGTTTCCGATCTGAACCCGCTCAATGCGGATGGCTCGGCAGCCTCATGGACTACAACCGCATCTGGGGCTGTATCGCTTTCCGCGGCCTCGGCCTCTGTAGCCAACGATGGTCTGGTTGGGTTCGGGGCAAGCCCCTGGGCACTACTGAACATCCCGGCCCCGACTGATGGGGGTTTGGGCGGCTACGTGTACGTGGGCACCAAGCTCGCGAGTGGGACGGGAAGGTGCATGGTTGGCAACGCGGGCCGTCCGGTGACGGATTGGCCCAACACAATCAATACGCTGCTACCCAATCTGAAGTCGACTCAGTTTTTGAAGTCTGGTGGGGACTACGTAACCGCGAACCAAAACAGCTTTCCCACCCCGACCACCAACCCCTGCTATTACATGCCTTGCTCTTACCTGGAAATCGTTCCAGTGAATTCAAAGGTGATCAGCGGCATTAATGCGGGTGACTCCACGACGTTGGGCTTGGGTACTGGAACACCTTTGGTGCAGCCGATTGGGTATTCATGGGCCAACATTGCTGCGAATTCCCTGAACGCTGCTGGCAGCAGAATCCACATTGCAAATTTTGGCTACGAGGGGCGCACAAGTCTGCACTACCTTAACCGGTTCAATCTGCTGCTCAACGATCCCAGCTTTGCGCCGACATTCGCTGTCATCCAGCCTTTCTCTGTCAACGACAGCACCTTTAGCGAGTCGCTAGTTCCAGCTGGCTTCTTGTTGTCGATACAGATCGCTAAGGCATTGAAGGCCAGGGGGACGCTTCCGATCTTGCGAACTGTCATTCCTTCCTCGACCGCGACTGCGGGCCAAGATGCAGTGCGCACAAAGTACAACGACATGATTCGTTCCGTGGGATTTGGCGTCTACGATTTGGACAGCATCGTCACGGCCGGTGGATCCCCAGCAACAATTCAGGCCGGTCTGACTTACGACGGAATTCACCTGAACCGGGCGGGAAATGAGGCGGCAGCGCCCGTATTTGAGACACTTCTACGCAATTTGGGATTGGTCTACTGATGCCCGAGCCCACCACAACTGCAACAGCCACCCTAGTGGCTGCCACTGCAGCAGTGCCGGCGCTCACAGCGTTCGGCGTGCCCCTGGGCCTGCGGGCAGATCTGCTCATCGCGGGTTTCGCCGGCAGCCTGGTGGCCATCATCCTGCTGAACACCGTGCCAGGCATCGGTGACACCTGGCAGCAGCTCATTCGCACCAGCCTGCGCCGCATGTCGGTCGCTGTGGCCAGCTCCCTTTGCGCGGGCTACTGCACGCCCCTGGTGCCCATCGCTGCCGATCCCTACCTGCTGGGGACGGCATTCGTTGTCGGTGCCGGCGCCCAGCGTGTGCTTGCTGGCCTGATCAGCCGGGCCAGCAATGGGCCTGCAGGTGCTGCAGAGGCGGGAGGTCCGCAATGAGCCTCCTCTCCATCGTGGCCATCGTGCATTGGCTAGCCGGCGTCATTGTTGTCGCCGAAGCCCTGAACAAGCTGGAGCGCACCGCGCCCTGCGCCCGGGGCCTCACGCCTCACCAGCGCCTGGTCGACGGCCTCAAAGCTGTTGCCTGGGCGCTGCTGGCCCTGGGCGGCGCTGGGGCCGTCATCACACCGCTGCTGCATCTCGAAGCCCCGACGCTGCAGGACTGCTGCGTGATGCTCGGTTTTGCCACCTTGATCGTCCGCACCCGCGTCAAAGAGGGGTGATTCCACTGTGCTCATCGAGCCGCCTTCGGGCGGCTTTTTTTATTTCCGAAAGGGTTTCTATGCGCGTTCATCTGAAAGCTTGGGCCGCGTTGGCTCTGATCACGGCCGCGCTGCTCAGTCCGGTGTATGCCGTGCAGCTTGAGCTGGGCCTGGGGGTGGCTCAGGCCACCCCGGTGGGGAATGGTGGCTGGTACCAACTGGGCCTGCCGCACCAACTCGACCTGCGCGCGTCGACCTGGTCTGTGGGCCTGGTGCACGACCTGGCGCCAGGATGGCGTGGCCGCGTGCAGTACGTCAACCTGGGCATGTACCGCAGTGATGCGATGGCGGCCGATCGCGATGAGGACTACAGCCCCGCCGCCAAGGCCTGCCTGCCTGGCTGCAACCTGGCGAGGTACGTTGGCAATGGCTCGGCCAATGGGATCGCGATCGCGGCTGAGCGGTTGTTTGACGTCCATGGTTGGCAGCTCGGCATCGAGGCCGGTCCGTACATCTATCGGCCGATCTGGCGGGTGACCGTCGACGGCTGGAAGGCGGCCAAGGATCAGGCTGGCCAGACCATCCAGGCCAACAACCCTGAGCGCCTGGCCATCGGTGCCGTGGTGGGGTTTTCAGTGGGGCAGGGCGCCTGGTCGCTGTCCCTGCGCCACTACTGGAACAAATGCACACCGTCGACCTACGCCTGCCTTTGGCGGTCGGTCGACACCCTCAGCGTGCTCTATCGGTTTTGAATCACTGAACAGGAGGGCTCATGCAGCTCACACCTCATTTTTCCCTTGGCGAATTGACCCGCAGTGCCAAGGCGGTCCAGCTCGGTATCGACAACACGCCGCCTGCAGAGGTGCAACAGCGCCTGCAGGGGACTGCTGAGATGCTGGAGCGCATCCGGTCGACCCTGAACGTGCCAATCACCGTCACCTCGGGCTACCGTTGCCGGCAGCTCAACCAGGCGGTCGGTGGGGTGACCACCAGCGATCACACGTTGGGCTGCGCGGCCGACATCGTTGCACCCCTGGCAGGTGATCCGCTCTCGATCGCTCGATCTCTGGCGCCCCTGGTGTCGGTGCTCGGCATTGGCCAGCTCATTTACGAGCACATCGGCCGCAGCGCCTGGGTGCATGTCAGCACCCGCATGCCCGATCGAGCGGCAAACCGCGTGATCACGATCAGCGATGCCGGTACCCAGCTAGGGATCCAGCCATGACGGGCACCTGGTCATTTACAGGAGTGTGCGCGGCATTGCTGGCTGGCCTAGTGATGGGCGCCGCGGGCGGCTGGAGAGTCCAGGAATGGCGGTGGACCGCCAATACCGCGACTGCCGCTCAGGCGGCCTCCGAGGCTCTGCAGAGCGATCAGCGACAGCAGCGCCGCCTGGCCGATGCTGCAGCTGGCCAGCACGCGGCCGCACTCGTTTCAATCAATCGTCAACTGGGGGCAGCCCGTGAAAAAATTGCATCTCTATCTGGCCGCCAGTGTCTCGACGCTGGCACTGTCGGCGTGCTCAACGCCATCGGTGGTGACGTCGACGTGCGAGCCGCTGCCGGCGACCCTGCGGGTGCGACCGGACCCGCTGCCAGCGATCGAGACGTCGCTGCAGCCCTCGCAACCTGCAGATCCGCCTATGCAACCGTCCGCAGCCAGGTGATCCAGATCCTCGACATCGAGGACAAGCGACATCCTGTGCAGACGTCTGGATCCGACTGACCGGAGGGCGCTATGCGACAAACTAAGCCTCAGCTCAAGCCTGGCAAGATCAAGCGCCTGCAGCGACGCCAGGCGGCGCTACCGCCTCCGAAAGACTATCCCGAGCGAGAGCTACCTCCTTGGAAGCCTCTTGGATAGAGAAAACCCACCCGCCCTACGTCAGGGTGGGTGGGTTTTTTTTGCTTTGCAAGTTGCCCAATCTTGTGTGGGCTCAAGAACACTGGGCTTGCGTCCAGTGTCGTGATTGAGCATCAAAGGATGATCAAAAATATGCACATCCTGGCTGCCCTTGGGCCTAAAATCCAAGTCGGCATTTGGATTTTGACGTTACGTCAGCACTATGCTTTTGAGATGGGAACCAAGAGCGGGAAGGCTTTCAGTCCTCGTTGATGAGCGTAAAGCTTCGTTCCGTTTTTCAGCGTGATCGATGATCGAAAAATGATCATGTAACCGTCTGGAAGCGGAAAGTCAAAAGTCAATTGCTTCATTCATATCACCTCCCTTCTGCCATCAACATGGCTGTTGGGGTTGATAGTCACTGCCGACCCTGTCGGCCTGCGCAGCTCAAGCGATTCGTTCTTGGCGGAGCATCGTCGCTTGAGCTGCCTTTCTTCGTCAGTGGATGGGCCAGGCTCACTGACTGCATCTCATCTTCTCTTCACGGCCCATTCCTTTCATTTAAGAAGTGCCGACTATATCTGTGCTTGAGGGTGAATTCAACACACTACCGGTAGTGCACCAAATATGGCTAGAGCACCGCCAGTTGTCTGAGTGAGCAAATTATCACCGTTTTTGTTGCGGCTTTTTCCACTCAAGTGTGGCCTTTTTAAAGAGCATCTTGAGGGGTTGACAAATCGATTTAAAACGCTCAGTGATGCAGCTTTGTGTCATGTAAGTTGTTGTTTTTATTGGGTAAATTTAATTTGCGAAGAGCCTTCGACGCACTTGTTCTCGCTATGTTTTGCATGATGCATGCGCTTTTGTTGTGCACATCAATGTGAATAAGTGCCAATAAATTGAAGCCAAAGGCCAAAGAGTAATAGCTTCAATCGTCATGGCAATATTGCGCAGCTTGAAACACTTCAAGTAGTAGTGGCCGGTGCCTTAAAACTCGTCTTCGATGTTGTTGCTCCTATGGGCATCGAAGGCCTGCGTATCAACCTTCCCTACACCACTCATCATCCCCACCAGGTGTGAACCGGCTGCAGCCGTGCTCGGGAATGGCGTGCATGTGGTACAGATCGGCGCCGCAAACCGCGTACATGTACCGGTCGTCAGATGGACCCCACAGCCAGCGGCATTGCCAGCAGGTGCCTTTGGGCACGTGGCGCTTATGAAAGTTGGCTGCAGGTGGAGGTGCTCGCTCAACGTAGATGCGTGGCAATGTGGGATTCATATCCATGCTGATGATTTATACAGTAAAACGTCTAAATCACTATGTGGGCAGGGATGTGGGCATAAATCGAATATCGTTTGTAAGATATTGATTTATATAGAGTTCAGGCGGACTCCGTTTCCGCCAGCAACTTTCAAAGACGGACCTTCGGGTCCGTTTTTCGTTTGTGCTGCGAATTCTTTGTGATGGATATAGAGGCCGCTGGCACACATGCTAAGTTGGCGCACCGAAAGACGTCAGAAGCGGCACTGCAAGCCACGCCGCCCCCAGATTCACTTTATCTGCCCCAATCCGAGCATTCAGCAGCACTCGCGGCAACTACCTTGGGCCCAGCTTGGCATCCGCAACCACATTGCCGCTGAATATCCGCTCGCTGCTGCCTCTGCCCCTCACGGAAAACTCAACTCCAACCCCAACGCACTCGCCAGCTCGAAGGTGACCACGCCCAGAACCAGCAGCGACAGCATGAAGCCGGCGGCCACCTTGCCGCTGGTGCGCAGCAGGGCGCGGGTTTCTTGCTCGCGCTGTTGCTTGTCCTTCTTGCCTTGGTCGTAATGCCATTTGATGGCGTAGAACATGCCGGTGCCCAGAACGAGCAGCTTGAAGGTGGCGAAGACGATGGGGATCCAGTCCATGATTTGGGGGCTTTCCGGGTGGTTGATCGATGCTGTTGGCAGTGCAGGGGGTGAACAGCCACGATGGCCTGCGAAAGTGGTGGGGTGGCCTGTCCTTGGGCATACTAACCAAAAGCAATTTCCATACATGCGGACAAAATGCCCACCCCAAAAAGCATACAAGATGAGGCTTTGCCAGGCTGGTTGCCTCGGTTGGCCGTGCGCGGCGGGCCCCGGTTTTTGCAGATTGCGGACGCCTTGCAGGCGGCGGTGGCCGAGGGATCGCTGAAGCCCGGTGACCGCCTGCCGCCCCAGCGCCAGATGGCGGCATGGCTGGCGGTGGACCTGACGACGGTCACGCGCGCCTACGACGAGGCCCGGCGCCGCAGGCTGCTGGAGGGGCGTGGTGCCCGGGGCACCTATGTGGCGGCGCCCCAGGTTGAGCTGAGCACTGTCCTGGACCTGAGCATGAACACCCCGCCACCGCCGCAGGGGGTGGATTTTGACGATCTGTTGCAGCAAGGCCTGTCTCAAGTGCTGATGAGGGCCGATGGCGGCTTGCTGATGACCTACCACCTGGCCGGTGGCAGTGACTCCGACCGCCAGGCTGGCGCCCGGTGGCTTGAGCCCATCCTGGGGCCGCTGGAGGCTAGTCAGTTGGTGGTCTGCCCGGGGGCGCAGGCGGCCATCGCCGCCTTGATGCTGGCCTTGACGGCGCCGGGCGATGTCATCCTGACCGAGCCGATGGGCTACCCGGGCTTGCGCGCTGCGGCCACCCAATTCGGCCGGCGCATCCAGGTGGTGGAGGCGGACGAGCACGGCATGCTGCCCGATCGGCTGGAGCAAGCCTGCCGCGAGCACCAACACCAGCACCCGCCCGGGCTGCTCTACCTCAACCCGACCTTGCAGAACCCGACCGCCATCACCATGCCGCTGCACCGGCGCCAAGCGCTGGCCAGCGTGGCCAGGCGTTGCCGGCTGCGCATCATCGAAGACGACCCTTACTGGCGCCTGGCCGATGCCGCGCCCCCTCCGGTGGCCAACTATGCGCCAGAGCAGGTGTACTACATCGCCACCTTGTCGAAATGCCTCACGCCCGGCTTGCGGGTGGCCTATGTGCTGATCCGCGACCCGCAAGAGCGCGAGCGCTTTCTGGCGGCGCTGAGGTCGTTTGCGCTGATGGTCGCCCCACTGAGCGCCGCCCTGGCCACCCAGTGGATCTTCGACGGGTCGGCCGAGGGCTTGATGCAGGGCGTGCGCCAGGAGGCACGCCAGCGCCACTGGATGGCCCGCGATGTTCTGGCCGGGCGCTACAGCGGCGCTGGCGACGGCCTGCATGTGTGGCTGCCGTTGCCGGCGTATTGGAGCCCCGCGCAACTGGCCCGCGCCGCCCACAACGAAGGCATTGCGGTCACGCCGGCTGAGGCTTTTGCGATGGGCAGTGGGTCAGCCAATGCCATTCGCATCTCTTTGGGTGGCATCCAGGACCGTGGGCGCTTGCAGGCGGGCCTGCAGCGGCTGTCGCAGTTGCTGGCGCGGCCACCCGAGCCGTTCAGCGTGGCGGTGGTCTGACTGACCTGGCAGCCTGGCGCGCTACCTGGGGGGCTCTGCACGCGCTCGCACCTGGGTCGGCCATGGCTTGGAGGTGCGGCCCCTCATGCGCCATTGCTGTTCGTTCAATGAATGCACACTATTTCTGTTCAAGAAATATTACAAACATCAATACCAGTTTTTATTGTGCGATATGACTTGATTGTCACGAAGCCGAGATGGGTGACGGGCAAAGTTGGCGCAGCCTTGCCATGGTGGTTCGGCAAACGAACGGGGTAGGTGGGTGATGGGCTTGTGTGGCCCTGGCTTGCCCAACCCCGTTCAAGCAACTTGTTGCCGCAATGCCCCGCAGGTGAACTGCCCGTGCGGGTGAGGGCGGCATCGCCTTTCAACGCAATCTAGTCGTCAGCCGGGAGCTGACGAATCGAGGACACATGATGAAAAAGACCCTGATCGCTCTGGCCGCCCTGGGCGCGCTGACTTCCGTGGCGCAAGCCCAATCGAGCGTGGCTCTGTATGGCCTGCTGGACAGTGGCGTGCGCCACGACAGCGCCGGCCCCAAGGGCAGTGCGGGCAACACCGGTTCGCAGAACCTGTTCACCTCGGGCATTCTGAACACTTCGCGCTTCGGCTTCCGTGGCACGGAAGACCTGGGCGGCGGCATGAAGGCCAACTTCAACCTGGAGTCGGGCATCAACGCGGGCACGGGTGCTGGCTCCAGCACCAGCAACATCTTTGACCGCCGTGCCGTGTTGGGCATGGAAGACAGCTGGGGCCGTGTCGACATCGGCCGCAACACCACCTTTGCCTATGACCTGCAGGCGGGCTATGTGAACGATCCGCTGGGCCAAGAGCTGACCACCAACCGCCAGAACGCCGCCGTGTCGGCCACCTCGGTGAACCCCCTGGGCACCCTGGTAGGTTCGGCTTTGGACACCTCGCGCCGCGACAACATGGTCAAGTACCTGAGCCCCAAGCTGGCAGGCACCAACCTGGGTCTGGCTTACTCGTTCGGTAACGTGTCGGGCTCCACCGCCGCCAACTCGTCGGTGCAGTTCATGGCCAAGTACGACGTTCGCCCCCTGCAACTGGGCCTGTCGTATGACCGCCTGCGCGACACCGGTGGCCGCAAGCAAACCCTGTTGACCACGGGCGGCAACTACATCTTCGAAGGCTACAAGGTCACCGGTGGCTACACCCAGATGCAGGCCGACGCCGGCTTTGTGAACAGCAACACCTCGATCCTGACCAACTCGGGTTCCAGCACTTCGCTGTACAAGTTCCTGGCCGGCGCCTCGGCCAGCACCACCGGCCTGAAGGCAGCTGTGTTCGACCTGGGCGTGGGCTTCAATGCCACGCCGCTGACCCAGGTGGTGGTGGCCTACTACAACACCAAGTACAGCGCCGATGGCCTGTCGTCCAACCGTTACGACACCTTTGCCGCCCGCGCCCGCTACACCCTGAGCAAGCGCACCGACCTGTACGCCGCCATCGACTACACCAAGGCCAAGGGCATGACGGCCGCCCAGACCGCCAGCGGCACCACCAGCAACACCGGCCTGTCGGTCGGCATCCAGCACCGCTTCTGATGGGCTGAACCGGGCGGGCGCTGCCACGCCGGCCCGGTTTCCCAGGTGATTTTTCATTGCGTTTGACCCGCCCCGCCTGCCAGCGTGGCGGGTTTTTTCATGGGGGCGGCTCATCGGCTCATCGGCCCACTGTGCGCTGCAGCCCCATGAAGCTGGTCCATTTGCGCTCGGCCTCATCGCGTTCGAACTCGGCCACCATGAAGTCGATGAAGGAGCGCACCTTGGCCGACAGGTGCCGCCGGTTGGGGTAGGCGATGTTGATCTGGATGCGGGGCAGGTCCCAGTCGTTGAGCAGCGGCACCAGCCTGCCCGCCACGATGTCGTCGTACACGATGTAGCTGGGCTGCACCAGAATGCCCAGGCCGCTGAGCGCGGCGGCGCGCAGCACCTGGCCGTCGTTGGATTCGAGCAGGCCCTGGATGGGCACGGTCTGGGTCTGTTCGCCCCGGCTCAGGCGCAGTTCGTGGGCGTTGTTGGCGTGCACATAGATCAGAAAGTCGTGGCCCACCAGCGCCTCGGGCGTCTGGGGCTGGCCCCGCTCGGCCAGGTAGCTGGCCGAGGCGCACAGCACCCGGCGGGTCGAGCCCAGGCGCCGGATGGTGATGCTGCTGTCGGGTTCGAACTCGCGGTTGCGGATGGCCACATCGATGCCGTTGTCGATCATGTCCAGGTAGCGGTTGGCAGTTTCGATGTGGATGCGCACCTGGGGGTAGAGCTGGTGGTAGCGCACCAGGCGCGGCGCGATCTGCTGCATCGAAAACGACAGCGAGGCACTGATGCGCAGCACGCCAGACGGGTTCAAGGTGCTGGAGTGGACGGCCGCCTCGGCCTCTTTCAGCTCGGCCAGCAGGGCGCGGGCGCGCTCATAAAAATCCTGCCCCTCGCTGGTCAGGTACAGGCGCCGGGTGTTGCGCTCGACCAGGCGGGCACTGAGCCGGGCCTCGAGTGAGGCCAGGTAGCGGCTGGCGGCGGGGTTGGACAGGCCCAAGGCCTCGGCCGCGCCGCCCAGGCTGCCCAGTTCGGCCACTTTGACAAACAGTTCCAGCTCGGTGAGGCGATCCATATTTCCATTTTATGGAAATATGATTTCCTTCGAATGCTGTTTTATTCTTCTGCGTGAAATTCTAAAGTGTCACCCAGGGCCCAGGCAGAGGCCTCAACCCCAGGAGACACGGCATGCGCAACCTCAATCAAGACAACATCACCCAGGCGGTCATCGCCAGCTTTGGCGACACCCGCGACCCCAGGCTCAAAGAGATCGTGATCAGCCTGGTGCAGCACCTGCATGCCTTTGCCCGCGAGGTGAAGCTGACCGAGCCCGAGTGGTTTGCCGGCATCGAGTTTCTGACCCGCTGCGGCCACATCACCGACGAGCGCCGGCAAGAGTTCATCCTGCTGTCCGATGTGCTGGGCCTGTCGATGCTCACGGTGGCCATGAACCAGGACAAGCCCCATGGCTGCACCGAGGCCACGGTGTTCGGGCCTTTCCATGTCAAGAACGCGCCCCATTACGAGCTGGGGGCCGACATCTCCAACGGCGCCAAGGGCACGCCCTGCCTGGTGCGCGGTCGGGTGCTCGACACCCGGGGCCAACCGGTGGCCGGGGCGCACCTGGATGTCTGGCAGTCGGATGAGGACGGCCTGTACGACGTGCAGCACGAGGGCCTGACCCAGGCCCAGGCGCGCGGCACCTTGAACGCCGATGCCCATGGCCGCTACCACTTCCGCTCCATCGTGGCCGTGCCCTACGCCATTCCGCACGATGGGCCGGTGGGGGCGCTGCTGGAGGCCACCGGCCGCCATCCCTGGCGTCCTGCCCACCTGCACTTCAAGATCGACGCGCCGGGCTACCAGACGCTGATCACCCATGTGTTCCGGGACCAGAGCGACTACCTCGACTCGGACGCGGTGTTCGGCGTGCGCCAGTCGCTGGTGTGCGACTGGGTGCCCCAGCCCGACGGCTCTTACCTGCTGGAGTACGACTTCGTGCTCAACCCGGCTGCGGCGCTGTAACGCCATGCTGTTCGCCTTTCACCTCATCGACCGGCCCGGGTCGGCCGCGCTGCGCCTGCAAATGCGCCCCGAGCACAAAGCCTGCCTGGCCCAGCTGCAAGAACGCATCGCCTTTGCCGGCCCCCTGCTGCAAGACGATGGCCAGACCATGATCGGCAGCCTGCTGGTCATCGATTTCCCGGGCCGCGCCGCGGCCGAGGCCTGGCTGGCGCAAGAGCCGTTTCACCGCTCAGGCCTGTACGGCAGCGTGCAGATCCATGCCTTCAGCAACCTTTGGCCTCAGCGGATCGGATTCGCCCCATGAACCCAGGCTCATGTGTGCGCCACATCGTGATGTGGAACATCGCCGGGGCCACGCCGGCAGAAAAACGCGCCAACATCGAGCGCCTGCGCCAGGGCTTTGAGCGGCTCAGGGGCCGCATCCCCGGCCTGCTGCACCTGGACATCGGTGTGGACAGCAGCGGGGTCGACTACGCCTGCGATGTGGTGCTCTACAGCGAGTTCGCCTCCCAGGCCGCCCTGGATGCCTACGCCACCCACCCCGAGCACCTGCAACTGAAGGCGGCACTGGGCAGC
>Ga0066477_1000228_pt1 | contig 19337 bp, 1 predicted proteins | sample LakWasM115_HOW13_2_FD_59554 | JGI IMG/M metagenome (GOLD analysis project Ga0066477, IMG submission 59554) | Freshwater sediment methanotrophic microbial communities from Lake Washington under simulated oxygen tension - Sediment Metagenome 115_HOW13 | ecosystem: Environmental > Aquatic >...
CCGCAGCGCGATCCCTCCAGGCACCCTCTCTTCCAGGTCGCATTCGCCGTGCAGAATGCGCCGCTGGACACCCTGCAACTGCCAGATCTGGAGCTCAGCATGCTGGAGCGGGACACCACCGCTGCCCGCTTCGACCTCGAGGTCCATGTGTGGGACGACCACAGCACCGGCGGGCTGACCGTGGTGGCCTATTACTCGGTCGATCTGTTCGATGCCAGCACCATTGACCGGTGGCTGGAGAGCCTCGAAGCCATCACCACCGCCGCCGTGCGGGCCCCTTCGCAGACCCTGGCCCAGTTGGCCGTGCTCACTCCGGCCCAGGCCTCTGAACTTCGCCAGCACGAAGCCGGTGAGCCCCTCCCATTGCCTGAGACCACCGTTGACAAGTGGCTGTCGCGCGTGGCAGCGCAACAGGGTGGCGGGCCCGCGGTCATCGATGTCCAGCCCTTGACCTACACCCAGTTGGAGCAACGCGCCAATGACTTGGCCCACCAGCTGCTCGCTGACGGCTGCCAACTGGAGGAACGGGTAGGCATCTGCCTTCCACGCTCGGCCGACTTCATGGTGTCGGCGCTGGCCATTCTGAAGGCCGGCGCCGCCTATGTCCCGATCGACCTGCGGCTGCCCGCGGCGCGGGTGGCCTGGATGCTGCAGGACGCGGGGATTCACCGTGTGTTCGCATCCCCCGACACAGCCACCCCCCTGCCCAGCGGGCTGCACCGCATCGACCCGGCGCACAACGCCCGTGAGGTGCGCCGCCCCGCCCCAGCCACCCGCCACACCCCGGACAACCTGGCCTATGTGATCTACACCTCGGGCTCGACCGGCGAGCCCAAGGGTGTGGCAGTCACACACCGCGCACTGGTCAACCTGTGTGTCTGGCACCAGCACCAATACCAGGTGGGGCCTGGCACCCGGGCCACCCAATTGGCGGGGCTGTCATTCGACGCCGCAGCCTGGGAAATCTGGCCTCAGCTCACGGCCGGCGCCTGCCTGCTGCCGGTCTCGGACGAGGTATTGCACGACCCGGACGCCCTGGCTGCCTTCATGGCGCTCCATGGCGTGACCCACAGCTTTGTGCCAACCCCCCTGGTGGCACCGTTGATGGCCGCGCGCTGGCCCGACGGCAGCCAGCCGCCGCTGATTCTGACCGGCGGCGAACGACTGGCATTGCGCCCCCCGGCAGGAAGCGCCTGGCGACTCATCAACCACTATGGCCCGACCGAAACCGCTGTGGTGGCCACGGCGGCCCCCGTGGCGCCTGAGGGAGAGGGACCGGACCCGTCCCTGCCACCGTCGATCGGCAGGCCCATCGCCAACCTGCAGGCCCATGTGCTGGACGGCCAGATGCGCCAACTGCCGGTGGGCGTGATCGGCGAGTTGTACATCGGTGGCCCCAGCGTGGCGCGCGCTTACCTGGGCCGCCCGGGGGCCACGGCCAGCCGCTTTGTCCCCAACCCCTTCAGCGCCGAGCCGGGCGCCCGTCTGTATGCCACTGGCGACCTGGTCCGTTGGAACACCCAGGGCCAGCTCGACTTCGTAGGACGCAGCGACCACCAGATCAAGCTGCGCGGCCACCGCATCGAACTGGGCGAGATCGCCGCCGCACTGCACCGCCATGCCGACGTGCGCGACGCCGTGGTGCTGGTTCGCCAGGACACGGTGCAACCCCGACTGGCGGCCTGGGTGGTGCTGAAGGACGCCAGCGAAACACCCGCGGCCGGTGACCAGACAGGCATGAGCGCGGCCCTGGCCACCCAGCGCAGCCGCGAGTGGCTGGACCTGTACGAGCTGACCTATGGCCGCCCGGATGCCGAAGACCCGCTGTTTCGCATCACAGGCTGGAACAGCAGCATCACCCGCGAACCGATTCCGGCCCACGAAATGGCCGCCTGGCGCGACGCCACAGTGGCCCGCATCCAGGCGCTGCGCGCCCGCCGCATCTGGGAGATCGGCTGCGGCACCGGACTGCTGCTGTGGAAACTCGCGCCCTCGGCCGAGGCCTACCACGCCACCGACTTCTCACGCGAGGTGCTGGACCAGTTGCAGGCCGAGATCACGCGCAGGGCCCAGCACCATGTCACGCTGGAGCGCCGCTTTGCCGACGATTTCAGCGGTCTGGCCGGGCGGCGCCACGACGCCGTGGTGATCAACTCCGTCATCCAGTACTTCGCCGATGCGGACTACCTGAGGCGGGTCATCACCGGCGCCTTGGCCACACTTTCGCCGTCAGGGGCCGTGTTCATTGGCGATGTTCGCACCGCCATGCTGCAACAGGCCTTCCAGACCCTGATTCAGCAATACGCCGCGGCGCCCGATCTGCCTGCTCGCGAGCTGGTGCCGCGCGTGGCCGCAGCCTGTGCCGCCGAAAAGGAGCTGCTGGTGGATCCGGGCTGGTTCCACCTTCTGGCCGCCAGCCTGCCCGGCGCCGCCTTCGCCGAGGTCTTGCTGAAGCGCAGCACCGACCGCAACGAAATGAGCTGCTACCGGTACGATGCCGTGCTGTACGCCGGGGCCCCCGAGGCAGCGCTGACCCCCGACGCCAGCGCACCCTGGTCTACCCTGGGGGGGCTGGCCCAGCTCGAGGACTGGCTCGGACGCCTCCAGGGCCAGACCCTCGAAGTCACCCAGATTCCCGATGCGCGCACCGCAGCCGACCATTGGGCTGCAGGTGCCCTGGCGGACTTCGAAGGCAACGTCGCGCAATGGCGCGCGGCTGCCGCGAGCCACATGGCCGGGGCCATCGACCCCGAGGCCTTGTGGGCCCTGGCCGAGGCCCATGGCGTCACGGTGCGTCTGGCCCCCACCGGGCCAGGGCAGTTCGCGGCGCTGTTCGAGCCAGGCCATGGGGACGCCCGCCCCCGCCACTGGAAACCCAGCTTCTCAGCCCAGGCCGTCAGCGACCCGCTGCGGGCGGACCGGGCCCGGCAGCGGCTTGAAGGCTTGCAGGAGCACTTGCGTGCCGTGCTGCCGGACTACATGGTGCCAGCCGAGTTGCACGCACTCGACACGTTGCCGCTCACCCCCAATGGCAAGGTCGACCAGACCGCCTTGCTGCAGACCCAGGCGACCAACCCCGCGGCCCCCAGCCACGACGACGGCGGCGGCGACCCCCACCTCGCCGCACTGAGCCGCATCTGGAGCGACCTGCTGGGCCGCGAGGGCATCGGCCCTGACGACAACTTCTTCACCCTTGGCGGGGATTCGATCCTGAGCATCCAGGTGATCAGCCGCGCCCGGCAAGCCGGCCTGCCGCTGAAGGTCCGTGACCTGTTCGAGCACCAGACCCTCAGCGGCCTGGCGGCGGCGGCACGGCTGGCGGTGCAGATGGACACCCCGGACGATTCGGCCGATGCCTCAGCCGACTCGCCCCTGTCGCCGGTCCAGTCCTGGTTTTTCGAACAGGCGCTGGAGCAGCCCCAGCACTTCAACCAGGCGGTGATGCTGGCCTTGCCGGCCGATGCCGGTCCGGACAACGACATGCTCTGGGAGGCGGTGGACGCCCTGGTGCAACAGCATGAAGCGCTGCGCTTGCGGTTCTTCCAGCGGGATGGCGAGTGGCGCCAGGCCCCCGATCCGACCCAGCCGGCCTGGGTCCGGCACCAGATCGATCTCCGGGGCATCGACGGGCCTGATCTGGATCAGGCCATCGCCCGCCATGTGGCGGCAGCCCAGACCAGCCTGGCCCTGGAGGGCCCCCTGCTGTGCGCGTTGCTGATGGACCTGGGGCCCCTGCGAGGGCGTCGCCTGCTGCTGGTGGCTCATCATCTGGCCGTGGATGCCGTGTCGTGGCGCATTCTGCTGGACGACCTGCGTCTGGCCTGCCGTCAGGTCTGCGCCGGGCAGGCCATCGACCTGGGCACGCACAGCACCTCCTACCGCCGCTGGGTTTCGGCGATCCGGGCCCATGCCGCACAGGGCGGGCTGGACGATGAGCTTCCTTACTGGCTCGCCCTGGCCCAGACGCCCACTGGCCTGCCGGTGGACCGCCCGGACGGCCCCAACCGGGTGGCCGACCAACGCAGTCTGTCCCTTTCCCTCGATGCAGGGCGCACCGAAGCGCTGCTGCAACGCGTTGGCAGGGCCTGGGGCACCGATGTCCCGCAATTGCTGCTGGCCGCCCTTGGGGAGGCCCTGGGCGACTGGAGCGGACAGCGTCACCTGTTGATCGACCTCGAAGGCCATGGCCGAGAAGAGGGTCTGACCGAGCGGGCTGCCGACCTCGTGCGCACCGTGGGATGGTTCACCGCCATCCACCCCTTCGCCTTGACCGGTCATGGCGTCACGCCCTTGCAGCGCCTGCTGGCCACGAAAGAGGCCCTGCGCGGCAGACCACGCCACGGCGCCGGCTTTGGGCTGTTGCGTCAACAGGATGCGCGCCTGCGGGCCTTGCTACCGCGCGAGCTCGCCTTCAACTACCTTGGCCAATACGATGGCGTGCTAGCCGACCTGGCCCCCTTCACCCAGACCCCGGAAGACGCCGGCCCGCTGCAAAGCGAGCAAGGCCGTCGCCCCTATGCCCTCACCTTGGGGGCGGCCGTGGCGCAAGGACGACTGGAATTGGTGTGGACCTACAGCGCCGGGCGGCACCACGCAGCCACGGTGGAGCGGATCGCCAGACATCACCTCGACGCCGTCCAGCGCCTGATCGAGGCCTGCCTGGCACCGGATGCCGGGGGCCGCACCCCCTCGGACTTCCCGCTGGCAGACCTCAGCCAGACCGAGCTTGACCAGTTGCCGGACCGGGGGCGCGGGCTCTGTGCCCTCTACCCCGCCACGCCGCTGCAGATGGGCCTGCTTTCACAGGGCTGGCGCAGCGACAGCACGGCGACCGGTCTCTACAGCGAGCAGTTCGCGTTCGAAATCGAAGGCCCCTTCAACGCCAAGCTCATGCGCGCAGCCTGGTGCGAGGCGGTGGCACGCCACGAGCCCTTGCGCTCGCTGTTCCTCTGGCAAGGCCTGGCCCAGCCCCATGTGGCCGTGAAGAGCATCGCCGAACCTCAATGGCAGGAGCTGGACTGGCAGCACCTCACGCCGGCCGACGCTGCGGCCGAACTGGAGCGTTTCCTGGCCGAGGACCGCCGGCAAGTGTTCCAGCCGGAGCAGACGCCCCCACTGAGGTTGGCCCTGGCCCATCTGCCCGAGGAGCGCCACAGCCTGGTCTGGAGCTTTCACCACGCCCTGCTGGACGGCTGGTCCGCCTTTCTGGTGCTGGACGAGGTCATGCGCCTGTATGGCGGAGCAACCCTCTCGCCCGTGCCCCCCTGGCAAGACTATGTGGGCTGGCTGTTGGCGCGCGACGCGCAGGCGGACGCCCTGTTCTGGCGGGAGACCCTGGCCGGCGCCAACACGCCCACCCCCTTGCCCACAGCCATCGATCCCCTGCCAGACGCAGCCGCAACCGAACCTTCGCAAAGCGTGAGTCTGAGCCTGGGGATGGCTGCGACCAGCGCACTGGAGGCCGCCGCGCGACGCTGCCAGGTCACCCCGGCCACCTTCATGCAAGCCGCATGGGCCCTGCTGCTCGCAGGTCACTCCGGTGCCCAGGACGTGGTGTTTGGCACCACGGTGGCAGGCCGCCCGGCCGAACTCGATGGCGTGGAGCGCATGGTCGGCCTGTTCATCAATACCGTCCCGGTGCGGGTGCGCATCGAGCCCCAGGCCCGGGTGGGCGATTGGTTGCGAGCCTTGCACGCCGCCCAGACCCGCAGCCGGGAGTTCGAGGCAGCGGCACTGACAGCCATGCACTCCAGTGGCCCGGGTCCACTTTTCGACAGCATTCTGGCCTTCGAGAACTACCCCGTGGCCAGGGCCTTGCGTGACCAGACCGCCTTGACCGTGAGCCGCACCCGCTACACAGGGCGCACCCACTACGCCCTGACACTGACCGTGGCACCGGGCACAAATTACGGCCTGCACCTGGCATTCGACACCCAGCGCTATGCCGCCACCACGGCCGAACGCCTGCTGGCCCAGATGGTTCAGTCGATCTCCAGCCTGGTGCAGGGCCAGGATCGGGCCGTGAACAGCCTCGACTGGGCCGGTACGACCCCGGCCGGGCAAGCGCAGCCCCCCCAGCCCGCGTCGGCCCCCAGCCCGAGGATCTACCCCGTGCACCTGCGTGCAGCCGACGTGGCGGCCGCCACGCCGGCCGCCCTGGCGCTGATCGACGGTCAGACGCACCTCAGCCATGGCGAGTTGGACGCACGCGTGCAGCGTTGGGCCCGGCACCTGCGGCAGCGGGGGGTCGGCCCGGAAGTGCGGGTGGGCCTGTACCTGGAGCGCTCGATCGATCTGGTCGTGGCCATGCTGGCCGTGTTGCGGGCCGGCGGAGCCTACGTGCCTGTCGACCCCATGTACCCGCAGCAGCGCGCCCGCTACATCCTGCAAGACGCCGGCGTGGCCCTGCTCATCAGCCAGCCCCACCGCAGCGCTGATCTGGCCGGGCTGGATCTGCCAATGGTCACCCCCGAGCAGCTGCAGGCCATGCCGGAGGCGCCGCCCCTGCCGCCCCGGGAAGGGGCGCTGCCCTTTGGGCAACTGGCCTATGTGATCTACACCTCCGGCTCGACCGGGCAACCCAAAGGGGTTGCCGTCACGCACGGCAATCTGGCGCGGCTGTTCACCGAGACCCAGGAGCGGTTCCACTTTGGACCCGCGGATGTCTGGACCCTGTTCCACTCTCCTTCGTTCGATTTTGCGGTGTGGGAGTTGTGGGGAGCCCTGTGCCACGGCGGCTCGCTGCTGATCGTGCCGCACGCCACGGCGCGGTCACCGCAGGAGTTCCGGGAACTGGTCTCCACCCACCGGGTGACTGTGCTGAACCAGACGCCCTCGGCCTTCCTGGCATTCCAGGCGGCCGACGCGGCGACCGACAACCCCTTGGCGCTGCGCTGGATCATCTTTGGCGGCGAGGCCCTGCATCCTGCGCAGCTGGCGCCCTGGGTGGCGCGCCACGGTGACCAGGCGCCCCAACTCATCAACATGTACGGCATCACGGAAACCACGGTGCACGTCACCTGGCACCGGGTGAGCGCTGCCGAGGTGGCTCAGCCGCGTGGCAGCCTGATCGGTGGCCCGATTCCAGACCTGGAGCTGCACCTGCTGGACCGCTGGCTGCGCCCGGTCCCGGTGGGGGTCGCCGGCGAGATCTACGTCGGTGGCGCCGGTCTGGCACGGGGGTATCTGAACCGCGCCGGCCTGACTGCCGAGCGGTATGTGCCCTCCCCGTTCGGCGATGGGCAGAGGCTGTACAGATCGGGTGATCTGGGCCGCCGGTGGCCCGATGGTCAACTGGAACACCTGGGGCGGGCCGACCACCAGGTCAAGATTCGCGGGTTTCGCATCGAGCCGGGTGAGGTGGCAGCCGCACTGCGCGAGGTCAGCGGGCTCAATGACGTGGTGGTCGCTGCCCGCGGCCGTGGTGCCGATGTCCACCTGGTGGCCTGGCTCGCAGGCACCCCATCACAGGCCCTGCCGCTGGACGAGGCCACCTTGCGCCAGGCCCTGCTGCAGCGCCTGCCCGACTACATGGTACCCGCCGCTTTTGTCCAGCTGCCCTCGCTGCCGCTGACCCCTCACGGCAAGCTCGACACCCAGGCCTTGCCCGAACCCGATCGGCGGCGCCACGCGGCGCCAGCGCCGAGCACGCCGGCCGACCCCATCACCGAACTGCTGGCAGGCATCTGGTGCGACGTGCTCGAATGCGAAGCTGTCGAGCCCGAGGACGATTTCTTTGCCATCGGTGGCCATTCGCTGAAGGTTGCCCAGGTCATGGCCCGCATCCGGGAACTGCTGGGGGTGGAGCTGGCATGGACTGCGCTTTTCAACGCGCCCACCCTGGAAGCACTGGCGCACACGGTCCGCGTGACACGTCTGGCCCCGACGGACCTGGCGGACCTGCCCGTCGGCACGGCCGTGCACGAGAACCAGCCATTGCCGCTGTCCGCCGCACAGCAGCAGCTGTGGTTCATCGAGCGTGCCATGCCCGGTGCGGCCTATCACATCCCGGTGCGTCTGCGCCTGCACGGGGTGCTGAATGCGTCCGCGCTGCGCGCGGCCATCGAGGCCATCGTGGCGCGGCATGCCGTTCTTCGTACCCACTTCCGCCTGCAGGACGAGGGCCCGGTGCAGATCGTCTCGCCCGCCAGCCCGTGGCCACTGCCGGTCATGGACCTGTCTCATGAAGACCCGGCACAGCAGGACGCTGTGCTGCACCGCCACCTGACCGACGAAGACCGGCGCCCCTTCGACCTCGCCCACGGCCCCGTGTTGCGCACCACGCTTTACCGGTTGGGGCCACAGGAGCACGTGTTGTCTTGGGTGACTCACCACATCGCGGCCGATGCCTGGTCCATGGGCGTGCTGGTTCGGGAACTGGGGGCCTTGTACCCCTCGCTGGCCCTCGGGCTGCCCCAGGATCTGCCGCCCTTGCCGCTGCAGTATGGCGACTACGCGCTGTGGCAGAAGGCCCAACGCGCCACCGAACGGCAAGCCCCCGCCCTGGCCTATTGGCGACAGCAACTGGACGGCGTGCCCAACTTGAACCTGCCGACCGATCGCCCCCGGCCCGAGGTCCGCGCGGGACGGGGCCGTCTGCTGCACCTGAGCATTTCCGAGCCCGTGGCACGGGGGCTGCGCATGCTGGCGCGCCGCCAGGGAGCCACCCTGTTCATGACTTTGCTGGCCTCCGTCCAGCTGTTGCTGGCCCGGCTGGCGGGGCAGCGTGACTTTGCACTGGGGGTTCCCATCGCAGGGCGCTCGCGGCGCGAGTTCGAAGCCCTGGTCGGCTATTTTGTGAACACCCTGGTGATGCGCGTGCCCGTGAACCAGGGAGACACCTTCCATGCGCTGCTGGCACGGGTGCGCGAAGCTGCACTGGGGGCCTATGCCCACCAGGAGCTGCCCTTTGAATCCCTGGTCGAAGCCCTGGCCCCACCCCGTGACCTGAGCCGCACGCCCCTCTTCCAGGCGGCCTTCTCGTGGCAGGCCGCCGCACCGGCCCTGCTCCTGGGGGACCTGCAGATCGATCTGCTGCCCCACACCGGCTGCACCAGCAAGTTCGATCTGACCCTGGGGGCGGCCGACAGCACGGCGGGCGATCTGCCTGCCTGGATCGAGTACGACAGCGACTTGTTCGAGCCGGCCACGGCTCAACGCTTCGGCCAGGCCTGGCTCTGCCTGCTGGAAGGCATTGCAAACCGTCCGGAGTCTCTGGTGGACGACCTGCCCCTGTTGACCCCGGCCGAGCAGGAGCGCGCCGTGCGGCCCTGGAATCCGAGCCCCCGCCCCTACCCCTCGAGCAGTTCGCTGGTGGCCGAATTTCTGAACCGGGCCCACGCCACCCCCGACGCGATCGCCTTGATCGAGGGCGATCTGCAACTGAGCTACGCTGAACTGCGCACCCGTTCAACCCAGCTGGCGGCACGCCTGCAGGCCAGCGGCGTCGGTCCTGAGCAGCGGGTGGGGATTGCATTGCCACGCTCGCTGGACAGCGTGGTGGCCACGCTGGCAGTGGTGCTGGCGGGGGGCACCTACGTGCCCCTGGACCCCGACTACCCCGCCCAGCGGCTGGGCCGCATGCTGGTCGATGCCCAGGTACGGGTGCTGCTGTGCCACCAACGGCCTGACTGGGCCTCCGAGGTGCCCATCGTGTCCCCCACGGAGACCCCCGCGTCGGCGCCCGCGGATTGGCAGGCGCCCGTGTTGCACCCGGACCATCTTGCCTACGTGATGTTCACCTCGGGATCCACCGGCGGGCCTAAGGCGATCGGCATCACCCACCGCAACGTGCTGCGTCTGGTCTGCGGCAGCGACTATGTGCAGCTGGATGGCACGCGCAGGGTGACCCACCTGTCCAATGTCTCGTTTGACGCCGCCACTTTTGAGATCTGGGGCGCCTTGCTGCACGGTGCGAGCCTGCTGGTGGTGTCGGCAGAGACACTGCTGGCACCCCGGCAAATGTCCACCTTGCTGCGTGAGCAGGCCATCACCACGATGTTCCTCACCACCGCCTGGTTCAATCGGCTGGCAAGCGCCGACGCCAGCATGTTCAGCCCGCTGGACGACCTGCTGATCGGGGGGCAGGCCCTGTCGCCAGCGCCTGTGCAGGCGGTGCTGCAGTCTGGCGCGCCACGGTGTCTTCGCAACGCTTATGGCCCCACCGAGAGCACCACGTTCGCGCTGACCCACCCGGTAGACACTCAGACGCCCCTTGCAGCATCCATACCGGTGGGGCGCCCCATCGGCAACACCACCGCCCATGTGCTGGACCACCGACTGGCCCCTGTGCCCGTGGGCGTGACCGGCGAACTGTGGCTCGGCGGTGACGGCCTGGCCCGTGGCTACCTCAACGACAGGGCGCTCACCGCCGAACGGTTTGTGCCCGATCCGTTCCGCAACGACGGCTCTCGCCTCTACCGCACCGGTGATCTCGCCCGATACCTGCCAGACGGCAGCATCGACTACCTCGGCCGGGCCGACCATCAGATCAAGCTGCGCGGCTACCGGATCGAACCCGCTGAGGTCGAGGCAGCCCTGAACGCCCACCCGGCGGTTCGGGCGGCTCACGTGGGTGTGCATGCCCCAGGCACCGAATCGGCCGAACTGGTGGCCTGGGTGGTGTCAGCCACCCCAGAACGCGCCGCGCACACGGATGCCCTGCGACAACACCTGGCCGAGCGCCTGCCCCGGTACCTGGTGCCGGGCATCTTCATGTGGCTGAACGAGCTGCCACTGACACCCAATGGCAAGACCGACACGCGAGCCCTGCCCACCCCAAGGCCAGCCCCCCTGGAGGTCGACCCGGACCTGGCCCAGGGCAGCACGGCACAGCGTGTTGCGGCGCTCTGGCGCGCCGTGCTCGGTGATGTGTCGCTGCAGTGGCATGACAACTTCTTTGATCTGGGCGGTCACTCGATGCGCCTGGTGCAGTTGCAACAAAGGCTGGAGAGCGAGTTTTCGCGCAGCGTACCGATCGTTGAGCTGTTCCGCCACCCCACCGTGGCGGCCCAGGCCACCTACCTGGACGCTGTTGAGCCCGCACCGCTGGCACCGCAAGGTGCCGCAACGGCCAGGCAGGCGGCCCAACAACGCCGCCAGTCCCTGCGCGACCGCCGCGGGCCACGCCCTTCCCCCCAAGATACCCAGGTTGGAGACAAGCCTTGACGCCTGCCACAGACATGATCCAAGACACCGACGTCGCCATCACCGGCATGGCCCTGCGGGTGCCGGGTGCCGACACCCTGGAGGTGTTCTGGCAACACCTGCTCGACGGAGTGGAGTCGATCACCCACTTCAGCGACGAGGAGCTGGCGGCTGCCGGCATCGACGCCGCCACCCTGGCCAGCCCGAATTACGTCAAGGCCCTGGGCGTGCTGGGCGATGTGGCGGGGTTCGACCCTGGGCTCTTCGGGCTGAGCCCACGCGAGGCCTCGTTCACCGACCCGCAGCACCGCCTGTTCCTGGAATGTGCCTGGCGCGCCCTGGAGCATGCAGGCTGCTCGGCCGATGCTGCCGACGGCCCGGTGGGCGTTTATGCGGGCGCCGGCACCAGTCTCTACCTGTTGCACCACCTGATCGGCAATCCGGTCGTCGCCGAACGGGCCTCCTGGTTCGAAGTGATGCTGGCCAACTCCGGCGATGCCCTGGCCACCCGCACCAGCTATGCGCTTGACCTGCGCGGGCCCAGTGTCAACGTGCAGAGTGCCTGCTCCACCTCGCTGGTGGCGGTGCACATGGCGGTGCAGGCGCTGCTCAATGGCGAATGCCGGGTGGCACTGGCCGGGGGGGTCTCCCTGGACCTGCCGCTCACCCGTGGCTACTGGTGGCAGGACGGCATGATCCTCTCACCCGATGGTCACTGCCGCCCCTTTGACGCCCTGGCCCGCGGCACCGTGCCCGGCAGCGGTGTCGGGGTGGTGGTGCTGAAGCGCCTGGCCGACGCACTGACAGACGGCGACACCGTGCACGCGGTGATCAAGGGCAGCGCCATCAACAACGACGGCCACCACAAAATCGGCTTCACGGCCCCCAGCACGGACGGACAAGCCAACGTCATCGCAGAAGCCCTGCAAGTGGCGGGCGTCGAGGCCGCCACCCTCGGCTACATCGAAACCCATGGCACGGGCACACCGCTGGGCGACCCTATCGAGGTCGCAGCCCTGGCGCAGGTGTTCGGCACCGCCCAGAACCCGCGCTGTGCGATCGGTTCACTGAAGAGCAATCTGGGCCACCTGAACACGGCAGCCGGGGTCGTGGGCCTGATCAAGGCCGCCCTGTCTGTGCGCGACGGCATGATTGCGCCCACGCTGCATTTCAAGCAGGCCAACCCCCAGCTGAAGCTGGAGTCCTCCCCCTTCGAGGTGCCCACCCAGGCCAAGCGCTGGGACGTCCCGCTGCGCCGCGCAGGTGTCAGTTCGTTCGGCATGGGAGGCACCAATGCCCATGTGGTCCTGGAGCAGGCCCCCCCCGTCACGTGCCAGGAAGACACGGCCACCGGCCACTTGCTGCCCCTGTCCGCGCGCACCGCAGAAGCACTGCACGCCATGACACAGCGCCTGGCCGAGCACCTGGCAAAGCACCCGTCGCTGCGCCTGGCCGACGTCGCCCTGACCTTGCAACAGGGCCGGCGCGCCCTGGCCCACCGCCAAGCCTGGGTCTGCCACGATCTGGCCGATGCGGTTGCCCAACTGCGTGGCGGGGCCGGCACCGCAAGCGACCCGGCCCTGCATGCGCTGGCACAACGCTGGTGCGCCGGCGAAGCGGTGCGCTGGCCCGGCACATCCGGGCGGCGCATCGCGCTGCCCGACTACCCGTTCGAACGCCAACGCTGCTGGATCGAGCCGCCCGTCACCCTCAGCACCCCGACGCCCGAAGCCGATCCGCTGGCCATGCCACCGCGCACGCCCGACCTGAGCAACTGGTTTTATCAGCCGATCTGGCACGAAATCCCCCCCCCACCTGCCGCCCAGCTGAACGGCCCCGTGCTCTTTCTGGCCGACGCCCATGGCCTGACCGACTCCGTGGCTCGCCGCTTGGGCGCGGACACGCCGGTGGTCACCGTCCGGCCAGGTGAGGTTTTCGAACGCACAGGGGCTTTCAGCTACACGCTTCGTGCATCGACCCAGGCCGACTACCAGGCCCTGCTGACCGAACTCGACTCCCGGGGCCTGCGCCCCGCCCTGATCGTCCACGCCTTTGCGCTGCAAGGCGGCCGCCAGCCTGTGCCATCGGCTGCCGAGCTGCTCGCCAGCTTGCCCCGGCAACACCCGTTGGGGCTGCACGCCTTGTTGGCCCTGGTGCAGGCGCTGGGTCAACGCCCCAGTCAGGAGCACTACCGTTTGCTGGTCACCCTGAGCCATGCGTTTGAAATCCTGGAGGACGAGTTGCTCAGGCCCGAGCAAGCCACTTTGCTGGGAGCGGCCAAGATCGTCAGCCAGGAACACGACAACATCCTATGCCGCTGCGCAGACCTCGGAGACGCAGCCGGGCCATCGGCCGCAGACCGGATGTGGCAGGCCATGCACGACAACGGCCCCGACGTGGTGGTGCATCGCGCCGGCCGGCGTTGGGAGCAGCGCTATGAACCCACCCCCGTGCCCGTGAACCCGGCGCTGTCGCGCCTGCGCGCGCAAGGCCATTACCTGATCACCGGAGGCCTCGGAGGCATGGGCCTGGCATTTGCCGAAGAGTTGGCGTCCCAGTGCCAGGCGCGTCTCGTGCTGGTCGGGCGCTCGGTCTTTCCCGACCGTTCCGACTGGAATGACTGGCTGCAGGAACACGGCCAGGCCTCGGGCGAGGCGCGCCGGGTGTGCGACACCATCCGACGCCTTCAGGCCATCGAGGCAGCAGGCGCTCAGGTCGTGTTCCATGCCGCAGACGTTGCCGACCTGGAGCGCATGCGTGCGATCCTGGCCGATGCCCGCGAACGCTTCGGGCCGCTCCAGGGCGTCTTGCACGCTGCCGGGGTGGCCGATTACGAGGGCGTGATCCGGTCACGCAGCCAGGCGCAGACCGATCTCACCATCGCCGCCAAGGTGCAGGGCACGCTGGTGCTGGACGCCCTCACCCAGAACGACCCGCTGGACTTCTTTCTGATGTGCTCTTCGTTGGGCACTTTGCTGTACCACATCAAGTTCGGCCAGGTCGGCTATGCCGCCGCCAATGAATTCATCGACCAATATGCCCGGGCCCGCCGGGCCCGCGGTGCGCCCGGCTTCACGGTGGCCATCAACTGGTCCGACTGGCGCGAATCAGGCATGTCGGTCGCGGCACTGGCACGCTGGGCCCAACGTCACCAGATCCAGGACCTGGCGCCTGACGAGGAAGGCCTGTCGGATCAGGAGGGCCGGGCGGTGATGCTGCGCCTGCTGATGCAGGACGCCCCACGGCTCGCCGTGGCCCAGCACGACCTGGGCGTGCTGATCCGTCAGGACCCTCTGCGAGCCAGGCGCTTTGTGAGCGATGCCGCCAGTACCCAGGCCCGGCCGGACACCGGCGCCGACTATGTCGCCCCTCGCGACGACACCGAACGCCGCATCGCCGCCATCTGGCAGAAGCTGCTCGGGCTGGAACGTGTGGGGGTGGATGACGACTTCTACGACCTGGGCGGCCACTCGCTGCTGGCCACCCAAGCGGTGGCCCGGGTCAATGATGCCCTGGGGGTCGATGTACCGGTCGATGATTTTCTGGACAGCCCCACGGTGGCGGCATTGGCGGCGCAGGTGCGCAGCCTGCGGGCGGCCCGGCCGGCCAACACCGGGCCTGAGGGCAAGCAGGGCATTCCCCGCCGTGGCCACAGCGATCCGGTGCCGCTGTCGTTTGCGCAACAGCGCCTGTGGCTGCTGCACCAGATCGAACCCGACCCGGCGTCCTACAACATGCCGATGGCGCTGGTGCTGGAAGGGGCGCTCGATCGGCCGGCCCTGCAGGCCACGCTGGACCACCTTGTGGAGCGGCATGAAAGCCTGCGTACCACCTTCACCGAGCTCCATGGACAGCCCATGCAGGTGGTTCAACCGGTGCAGCCCTGCCCCCTGCCTCTGGAAGACTTGCGCAGCTTGAGTGCAGCGGAACGCAGCGCCGCGGCCCAGGCTGCCGCCGAGCAGGAAGCCCGCACCCCGTTCGACCTGAGCAAGGAACTGCCGCTGCGCGCACGCCTGCTGCAGTTGGAAGAGCACCGCCATGTGCTGCTGCTGACCCAGCACCACATCGCCTCGGACGGCTGGTCCATGGGTGTCCTGATGCGGGAGATCAGCGCCCTGTACGCTGCGTTTCTGCAGAAGCTGCCGGCGCCCCTGCCCCCGCTGGCAGTTCAGTACGCCGACTATGCCCAATGGCAGCAGGCGCAACTGGCCGGCGCCCGGCTGGAGGCGGGCCTGGATTGGTGGCGGGAGCGCCTCGATGGCGTGCCCGAGCTGAACCTGCCCCTGGACCTGCCGCGCCCGAGCGAACGCTCAGGCCGCGGTGGCCTGCTGGGGGTGCCGCTGTCCCCCGACCTGTGCGCCCGGCTCGATGCCTGGGGCCGCAGCGAGAACGCCACCCGCTTCATGGTCTTGCTGGCCACGTTCTTCGTGCTCCTGCAACGCTACAGCGGACAGGACGACTTTGCGGTGGGAACCCCCATCGCCAATCGCACCCGGCCCGAGATCGAGTCGCTGATCGGCTTTTTTGCCAACACCCTGGTGCTGCGCGCCGAGTTGGAGGGCGACCCCAGCTTCCGTGAGCTGGTGGATCGGGTGCGCCAAAGCGCCCAAGGCGCCTTCGCCCACCAGGAGATCCCATTTGAAAAGCTCGTGGAGGCCCTGGATGCCGCAGGCGGCCTGGACCGCACACCGCTGTTCCAGGTCTTGTTCGTGCTGCAGAACTCACCCGGCGAGCCGCTGAAGTTGCCAGGCCTGCACTATGCACCGCTGGTCGCAGACACCGCCACCGCCAAATTCGATCTCACGCTGTCGGTGATACCCGACGGCCAGGGCCTGCATGCCTTGTTCGAATACAGCACCGACCTGTTCCTGCCCGATACCATCGAAACCCTGGCCGGGCACTACGCCGCCTTGCTGAGCCACCTGCTGGCTCAGCCGGACGCCCCCATCTCGGCCGCGGCACTGCAGGCAGACGGCCCTTCCATCATCGACAGCACGACGAGTTGAACCCAAGATGAGCGACGCGCCTTCGAGTATCGAGTTGATCCCTGGTGAGCCCCTGTGGGTGGAGCCCGGCAGTGCCCTGTGTCTGCCCTGGGCACTTCCGCCCGATCTGCGTTGGCAGCCCACGCCAGACACCGAGCCGCGCGACTGGGCCCCCCGGATCGTCGAGCAAGGGATCACGCAGGTCTGCTTGTGGCCGTCCACACTGGCGCGCTGGCTGGCCGACGGGCTGGCCCTGCCTGCGACCCTCAGGCTCGTGTACTGTGGCGGCGAGCACCTGCCGCGCTCTGTGGCCGAAGCCTTTGCACGCCAGAGCCAGGCCGCCCTGATCCACAGCTATACGCCCAACGGCGCAACGCAAGCGGTGCTGGCCTGGCGCGTGGATGGCAGCCAACTGCGTTCCGAGGCGGTGCCGGTTGGCTGGCCGCTGCGGCCCGACACGGTGCGCCTGCAAGACAAGGCGGGGCGGGTGGCGCCCGTGGGCACGGTTGGGCAGTTGCAAGTGTGCGACGCCCACGGACTCTGGCAGGCCACATCGGATCTGGCCCGCTGCACCCGCCAGGGCCTGTTCGAACTGACGGGCCGGGCCGATGCGAGTGTGCGGCTGCGTGGCCAACGCGTCGAGCCGTTGGCCTTGCGCAACGCCCTTCTGGCCCTGCCCGCTGTGGCCGATGCCCATGTGGGGTGGCGGCTGCGGTCCGACAGCGGCGCCGAGTTGGTGGCCTGGGTGGTCCCCCGCCTGGGCATCGAAGCGGTGCTGCCTGCCGCTTTGTGGCAGGACCTGCCTCAGGCCTTGCGCCCTCAGTCATTGCTGGCAGTCAGCAACCTGCCACTGTCAAGGGCTGGCGAGATTGACGAAGCGGCCTTGGATGCACTGGGCGCCCCCGACGAGCTCGCGGCAGCTCGCTGGGAACAGCGGTTGGGGCGCACCCCCGGCGTGAGCGCGGCCGCCGTGCTGACGCTGCCCTTGCCGCCGACACCCCGGGGCTTCTGGAGCCTGCCCGAGAAAGCCGAAGTGCCGTTGGCGCCTGCAGAGGGTCTGCCAGGCCCCACCGGCCAACAGGGGCCCCTCGAAAGCCACGGCCCAGCCTTGCCTGCGCTGAGCTGGCCGTCCCTGGGCGCCGCCTTGGTCGCCTGCGCCGACGCCGAGCCCGGGCATGGGGTTCACTTTCTCGATGCGGAGGGGGCCCGATTCCTGCCCTACCCGGCCTTGCTCGACGCCGCCTTGCGCATGCTCGGAGGCTTGCGGGCCGATGGCGCGCAAGCCGGTGACCCGGTCCTGCTGCTGCTGAACGACCAGCAGTCTTTCCTGACCGGCTTCTGGGCCTGTGTTCTGGGCGGACTGGTGCCCGTGCCGGTGGCCGTACCCCCTTCGTGGGAGCCAGACCACGCCGCAGTGCAGAAAATCATCAACGTCTGGCAGCTGCTGGAACAACCCAGGGTGCTGGCGGGCAGCGCCGAGGCATCGGGGCTGGCGACGCTCGCGTGCGCCTTCGCCGTGTCGGTGGCAGAACACTGTGCCCAGGCCCCCCGAGAAGCCGAATGGCATCCGGCCCAGGCTGATGACCCCGCGCTGATGTTGCTCACTTCAGGCAGCACGGGCACGCCCAAGGCCGTCATCCAGACGCACCGCACGGTGCTCAGCCGCTGTGAAATGGCCCGCCTGCACCACGGTTTGCACCGTGGCACCGTGTCACTGAACTGGCTGCCGCTGGACCACGTGGGGGCCATCGTGATGTTCCATGTGAGGGATGTCACCCTGCAGTGCCGCCAATTGCATGCGCCGACCGAGCTGGTGATCGCAGCCCCGTTGCGTTGGCTCGACTGGATGGAAGCCTGGAAGGTGAACGTGACCTGGGCACCCAACTTTGCCTTCGCTCTGATCAACGCCCAGGCGGCCGACATCGCACAACGGCACTGGGACCTGTCCTCGGTCAAGGTCATCGTCAATGCGGGTGAGGCCATCGTCCCGGCCACGGCACGTCGCTTTCTCGCGCTGTTGGGCACCCACGGGCTGTCTGAAACGGCGATGTGCCCGGAATGGGGCATGTCGGAGACCTGTTCTGCCGTGGTCGGTTCCCGGCAGTTCACCCTGGCCGGCAGCAGCGATGCCGATGCCTTTGCCGATCTGGGCAGGCCCCTGGCAGGCACCTCGCTGCGCATCGTGGACGCCCAGCCCAGCCGCAGCGGCACGCCCCCCATCGGCCGATTGCAGGTGCGTGGCCCCAGTGTCACGCCGGGCTACTTCCGCAACGAAGCGGCCATGCGTGAATCCTTCACCGATGACGGCTGGTTCGACACCGGCGACCTGGGCTACCTGCAAGAAGGCCGGCTGACGCTGACCGGACGTGGCAAGGATTGCATCATCATCAACGGGGTCAATCTCTACAGCCATGAGGTGGAGGCCATCGTTGAAACACTGGACGGCGTGGCGGTTTCATACACCGCAGCCTGTGCGCACCGCCCCGCTGGCGCCGACACCGATGAAATGGTGGTCTTCTTCGTGCCGGCCGAGCACACCCCGGTGCTGGCACTGGGTCAATGCATCCGAGCCGAAATCACGCGGCGGCTGGGGGTCAGCCCACGCCACCTGGTGCCGGTCACCCGCGACGAGATCCCCAAGACCGCCATCGGCAAAATCCAGCGGGCCCAGTTGCAGCACCGCTTCAAGGCAGGCGATTTTTCGCAGCGCACACTGGCGCGCGGCGATATCACCGCCAGCCCAGACGGGCTGCCTGACTCACTTCCTGACGGACTGGCTGCGCCCCGTTGGCTGCGCGCCGAAGCGCACGCCCCCTTGCCATTGCAGGGCCCATGGTTGCTGGTCGGCGGCTCGGCCGCCATGCGCTCGCGCATGACCGAGACCTTGCTGGCGGCCGGCGCCACGGTGGTCGACCAGGCCGAGTCCGTGCCTTCGATCCAGGACAGCACCCTGGCCTGCACGGAGCACCTGCTGTGGCTCGACCTGGAGCCGGGCGCCACCGCAGACCCGGTCGATACAGTGGGCCAGGTGCTGGGCGCTGCCCAGGCCCTGGCAGACCGCTTGCTCGCCCGGCCCGACACAGCGCCCCCCTTGCAATGGCTGGTGCTGACGCGTGGCGTGGCGCCGATCGAACTCCAGCCGACCCAGCTTGCACACGCCGCATTGCCCGCCTGGCTCGCCAGCGTGGGGGCGGAACACCCGGGCTT
>Ga0066477_1000232_pt1 | contig 18996 bp, 16 predicted proteins | sample LakWasM115_HOW13_2_FD_59554 | JGI IMG/M metagenome (GOLD analysis project Ga0066477, IMG submission 59554) | Freshwater sediment methanotrophic microbial communities from Lake Washington under simulated oxygen tension - Sediment Metagenome 115_HOW13 | ecosystem: Environmental > Aquatic >...
TTCAACCTCTGGACCTGGAACAGCCGGGTGTTCCCGGGCATCGACAGCCTCAACGTGCGCCAGGGCGACCGGGTGCGCATCCGGGTGGGCAAGCTCACCATGAGCAACCACCCGCTGCACCTGCACTGCCATGAGTTCACCGTCACCGTCACCGGCACCGACGGCGGCCCCGTGCCCCCCCTCGGCCCGCTGGCCGGAGGTGAGCACCGATGTGGCCGTGGGCCAGGTGCGGCAGATCGAGTTCGTGGCCGACGAGGAAGGCGACTGGTCGCTGCACTGCCACAAGAGCCACCACACCATGGGCCCGATGGGCCACGCCGTGCCCACCATGATCGGCGTGGACCAGCGCGCCGTGCTGGACAAGATCCAGAAGCTGGTGCCCGACTACATGCCCATGGGCGACCGGGGCATGGGCGAGAGTGGACCGGCCCGCTGAGCGAGCCGATCAGGGCCCATGGCAGCCCACAAGCTGCGCCGGCACCCGATGCGCACGGCGCCATGCACCACCCCGGGCATGCGCATGGCCAGCCTCCGGGCGCCTCGGGGGATCATGTGGGACACGGCACCCAGGCCATCGAGCCCCCGGCCTCCGCCGCCCCAGCGGCGCCAGCGGCGCCAGCGGCCCCCGAGCCCGGTCTGCCCAGCGTGCGCAAACCCGCAGCGGGCAGCCACGTGCACTGAGCAGGCCCACGCCGGGTCGCGAGCCTGACAGCGCCCATAATCGGGCGCCGTCAGTCTCAAAAAACCGCCCCCGCCATGACCTCTGCCGTCCGAGCCCCCCGCCCCGCCCCAACAGGCTCCCCAGCCCCGCGCCGCCGCTACCCCGGCGGCATCACCGAGGTAGCCGGCATCGAGGTGGGGCACTTCACCGACCCACGCCGCCCCACCGGCTGCACCGCCATCCTGGCGCGCGAGGGTGCCGTGGCCGGGGTGGACGTGCGCGGCGCTGCCCCAGGCACCCGCGAAACCGATCTGCTCGACCCCTCGAACCTGGTGCAGCAGGTGCATGCCATCGTGCTGGCCGGCGGCAGCGCCTGGGGGCTGGAGGCCGCCACGGGCGCCGTGCGCTGGCTGGAGCAACAAGGCGTGGGCTTCAACGTGGGCGTGGGCCGGCTGCCCATCGTGCCCTCGGCCGTGCTGTTCGACCTGCTGGTGGGCGACATGCACATCCGCCCGGATGCCGCAGCGGGCTACGCCGCCTGCGCGGCCGCCGGCACTCGGCGCCCGGCCGAAGGCAATGTGGGCGCCGGCGCGGGCGCCGCCGTGGGCAAGATCTTCGGCATTGACCGGGCCATGAAGGGGGGCGTGGGCACGGCCTCGCTGACGGTGGCCGGGGTCACCGTGGGCGCCTTGGTGGCCTGCAATGCGCTGGGTGATGTGATCGACCCTGACACCGGCGCCGTGGTCGCCGGGGCCCGGACCCTGAACGGGAAGAGCCTGTTGGACAGCCGGCGCGCCCTGCTGCGCGGCGAGCCCCCCAAACCCCTGCTGCCCGGCACCAACACCACCCTGGCCGTGCTGGCCACCGACGCCCCGCTGAGCAAGGCCCAGGCCCATCGGCTGGCGGTCTCGGGGCACGACGGGCTGGCCCGGGCCATCAACCCGGTGCACACCCCCTCGGATGGCGACACCGTGTTCGCCCTGGCCACCGGCCGCGCAGCCAGCTCGCCAGGCATGATGGTGCTGGCCACCCTGGCCGCCGAGGTCACCGCGCGGGCCACCCTGAACGCCGTGCTGGCTGCCCGGGGCCTGACCACGGCCGAGGGCCTGCACCTGCCCGCTGCCGCCGAGCTGCGCCGGGCACGCTGAGGGCTTGCCATGTCCAAGCTGTCACGCACCCTGCGTTACTACCTGTTGACCCTGCGCGACCTGCTGGTCTCGGCCGGGCCCATCGCCCTGCTGCCGGTGCTGCTGCTCGGGCTGGCCTACTGGTGGCTCAACCCCAACCCGCCGCGCGAGGTGACCCTGGCCACCGGCCCGGCCCAGAGCGCCTACGAACGCTTTGGCAAGGCCTATGCCGAGGCCCTGGCCCGCGAGGGCATCACCGTGCACCTGCTGCCCTCCGAAGGCTCAGCGGCCAACCTGCAACTGCTGGCCGAGGGCCGCGCCGACCTGGGTTTTGTGCAAGGCGGCACGGCCTCGGCCGAAAGCGCAGACGATGACCAGGCCCTGGTGTCGCTGGGCAGCCTGTTTGTCGAGCCGATCTGGGTGTTTTACCGGCCCAGCCCGGCCAGCCCAGAGCCTGCAGGCAGCAAACTCACGCTCAACAGCCTGGTCCAGTTGCGCGGCCTGCGCGTCAACGTGGGCGCCCCCGGCACCGGCGTGCCGGCCCTGATGAACCAGATGCTGCAGGCCAATGGCCTGGACCCGGCCAAGCTCAAGCTGTCGCACCTGCCCCAGACCGACGCCGTGGTGGCTTTTCTGGGAGGCGAGCTGGATGTGGTGGTGTTTGCCTCGGCCCCCGAGTCGGCGTTTGTGCGCATGCTGCTGCAGACGCCCGGCGTGCAGCTGATGAACTTTGTGCAGAGCGAGGCCTATGCGCGGCGCTTTCCCTACCTGAGCCCGGTGACCCTGCCGCGCGGCATGGTGGACCTGGCGCGTGACCTGCCCGGGCGGGACCTGCGCCTGGTGGCCTCGACCACCTCGCTGCTGGCCCACGAAGACACCCACCCGGCCCTGCAGCAGCTGTTTGCCCAGCAGGCACTGCGCCTGCATGGCAGCGCGGGCTGGTTCAACCGGGCGCGCGAGTTCCCCAACCTCAACCACAGCGAACTGCCGCTGAGCCGCGAAGCCGAACGCGCCTACACCGAGGGCCCCTCGATCCTTCAGCGCCACCTGCCCTTCTGGCTGGCCAACCTGGTGCAGCGCATGGCCCTGGCCCTGGGCGTGATCGTGGCCATCGTGCTGCCCCTGAGCCGGGTGATACCGCCGCTGTACACCTTCCGCGTGCGCTCACGGGTGTTCCGCTGGTACGGGCGCCTGCGCGACATCGAGGGCCGCTTTGACCGGCAAGAGGCCGATGCGCCCAGCCTGCTGGTCGAACTGGACGAGGTGGAGCAGCAACTCAGCCACATCCACCTGCCGCTGTCCTACACCGACGAGCTGTACGCCCTGCGCAGCCACCTGCAATGGGTGCGACGCCGCCTGGGGGGTGAGCCGGTTGCCGACGGCCCGGCCGGTGGCCCCTCCCTGAGGGACGTCAGCCCGTGACTGGCCCGAATCCGCCGCCAGCATCGGCCCCAGGTGTGGAGACCGTGTTGCGCAAGGCGGTGCGCGCCACTTCGTCCAGGGCACCCGCCACCACAGGCTGGGTGCTGAGGATCCGCATCAGGCCGTCACGCATCATGCGCTCGCGCATGCGCCGGGTCATGGACTGGGTGCTGCCGTCTGGGCGGGTGAACAGAAACAAGGTGCCATGCGGACTGGCCCAGGTCAGCTGGGAGCGTTGCCAGCCCCGGCCCGTGTTCATCTCCACCCAGTAGCCCAGCTCCAGGGTGGGGAGTGTTTCGTTGGCCAAGGGCGGCAACAAAGGCAGCGCTTCCTCCTCGGCGGGTTGATCAGAAGGCAAGGTCAAGAAACCGGAGTCCCGCGCCTCCTGGGGTGCCAGCCACGCCGGGTTGTCATCCAACTCGATCTCGGTGGGGCTCCCAGACGGCGGGCCAGATGGCGGCTCCGGGATCGGCGCGGATGCTGTCGAGGGCAATTCGGAAGGCGCTTGTACCGGCGCCACAACACCGGTGCGGTAGCCCGCCTGGTGCAGCACGATGAGCTTCTCAAGAAAGGCGCTGGTCTGAACCGGTGGGTAGTCGATGGTTTTGAGCCCCTCACGCAGCCGCCCCAGCAGGCTGGGGATCAGCCGCGTCAGACGTCCAGGGTTGCGCCGAGTGAGTACCGGCTGGGCACTCCACAACAATTCGTCGACCAGGGCCAGGTAATGCCCCGGGTCCCCTTCCGACGCCCGATCGCCCAGCCGGGCCTGGGCCATCACCTGCACCCAGGGGCCCAGCAGGAACTCACTCACCTCGGCGGGCACCTGAGCCAAGTCCGGCAAGGCCTTGAGATCATGGCGCAGGCGGATCGCCAACAGATTGCGCTGCTCGGCATGCAGCAAGGCTTTGACCGCCAGATCGCGCTTGCGGCGCTCTGCCTCCTGGTGCTCGTTCCAGGTGCGCTCCAACTCCTTGAATGCCACCTCGAACGGACCTGGGCCATCAATGGCAGCCCCACCCAGCATCTCCACCACCTGGCGCACCGGGGCCATGAAGGCCTCGAACCCTGGCGCACTCTCATTCTCAAAAGCCATACTGCGCTGGGTCAGCTCATCCAGCAGCCGGCGCGCCGGATGCGCCTTGTCGCTGAAAAAGCGCTGATCGGCGACGACCAGTTGGGCCAGTGGATTCTCCAGCTCGCGCAAGGTCTGGCGCACCACCTGCGGCAACCGGGCGTCACGTGTGATGTTGTCGATCATCAAGGCGACCACCTCCAGCGCCACCAGCGGCCCCACCTCCTGGCCTTGTCGGCGCAGTTGCTCACGCAACTCACGCACGCTGATCGGGCGCCCAGCCGGGGCCACCGCCCCCTGGCGCTGGGCCAGGCGCTGCAGCACCTGACTCATCTCACGCTCGCTGCTCAAGGCATCGAAGGCCGCCGGCAGGGTGCTGTCGAAATCGGTGTGATTCACCTCATCGGGCTCGGCCTCGGCCTCAAACCGCCGCTCGAATTGTTGTGCAAAGGACTCCAGCCGCGAGGCATCCGGACTTGCAGCACGTGCCCCGCGGGCGTTGCCATCGTTGGCCAGCAGGCGCCGCAATTGGCCGACCGTGAGAGCACCGGCATCGTCGGCGTCACGTGCTCCCAGCGGGCCCGGCAACGACTGTGGCAGGTCATCCAGGTAGAGCGGTGGAGCCCCTGCGCCAACGCGACGGTCCGACGCTGCGGGGCTGCCAGAGGCCACAGAGCGTCCTGCCGCCGAACCAGGCGGCACAACCGATCCGCCCTGCCCCAGGCCCGCTCCGCTGAGGGACGCGTTGCCTCGCGCGGAACCGACAGCGCCCATGGAAGGAAGGGCCGCGGCTGGCAAGACCTCCGGCACATACACCGGTCGGCTGCTGGCCTCCTGCTGGGCCACGGTGTAGAGAGCCGGCTTGATGCCGCGCTGCTTCAGCTTGTGGTTGAGAAAGCGGTAGAAATCGTTGAGCTCGGTGCCCAGCAGGCTGCACATCTGCTGCGTCCACACCATGCGCACGGCGGCCGACACCGGCACGCTCTCCAGCGAAGCCTGCAGGGCGCGCAGGTACATTTCAGGGCGAAAGGGGTTGCGGTCAGGGATCACCACCGGCAGGCCCTGCAAGGCGCAGCTCAGGGTGTTGAGTTCAGGCAGGGTGGGATCCACGGCGTGCAGGGTCATCTGCAGGGCACGCGCCAGCTCGACCCGGCTTTGCACCTGGTCCTCGTCCATCAGCTCCAGTTGGTCGAACTTGAGCTGCATCAGCGACTGGTTCTGGGATTTCTCCGTGGCGGCCTGAGGCGATTCCACCAGCCCCTGGTTGACCCGGGTCACAAAGCCGTCGACCAGCACCCGTTGATGACGCCCCAACTCATCGATCGCCGCGGTGACCGCATTGCGGTCGGTGAAGCTGCGGCCGGCACTCTCGCGCTGACGCAAGTTGTGGCGGGTGAAATCGACCAGCTTCTCGATCAGCAGGCGCGCCTCGCGACGCGCGTCTTCCAGGCACTCCTGAAGCACGGCAGAGGGCGGGCTGCTGGGCGGCTGGGCTGACATGGACAGGCTCCTAGGGTACGGCCCGACCCGACACAAAAACGGGGCCATGGGGCCCCGTCATTGTTTCAGTTTTTTACGCTTATTTCAGTGCCTTGAATCGGACACGCTTGGGTTTGGCGCCTTCTTCACCCAGACGCTTCTTCTTGTCGGCTTCGTACTCTTGGTAGTTGCCGTCGAAGAAGGTCCATTGGCTGTCGCCTTCGGCCGCCAGGATGTGGGTGGCGATGCGGTCCAGGAACCAGCGATCGTGGCTGATGACCAGGATGGTGCCGGCGAACTCGAGCAGCGCGTCTTCCAGGGCGCGCAGGGTTTCCACGTCCAGGTCGTTCGAGGGTTCGTCCAGCAGCAGCACGTTGCCGCCTGCGATCAGGGTCTTGGCCAGGTGCAGACGGCCACGTTCACCGCCCGACAGCAGGCCGACCTTCTTCTGCTGGTCGCCACCGTTGAAGTTGAAGCGACCGCAGTAGGCGCGGCTGGCCATCTGGAACTTACCCACAGTGAGGATGTCCAGCCCGCCGGACACGTCTTCCCAGACGGTCTTGTCGTTGGCCAGTTCGTCGCGGTTCTGGTCCACATAGGCCATCTTGACGGTCTGGCCGATCACCACTTCGCCCGAATCGGGTTGCTCGCGGCCCGCGATCATCTTGAACAGCGTCGATTTACCGGCCCCGTTCGGGCCGATGATGCCGACGATGGCACCTGCCGGGATGTTGAAGGTGAGGTTGTCGATCAGCACGCGGTCACCGAAGGACTTGCTCACGCCCTTGAATTCGATCACCTGGCTGCCCAGGCGGTCGGCCACAGGAATGAAGATTTCCTGGGTTTCGTTGCGCTTCTGGTATTCGTAATCGCTCAGTTCCTCGAAGCGGGCGATACGGGCCTTGCTCTTGGCCTGACGGCCCTTGGCGTTCTGGCGCACCCATTCCAGTTCCTTCTTGAGCGCCTTGGCACGGGCTTCTTCGCCCTTTTGCTCGGACTCGAGACGAGACTGCTTCTGGTCCAGCCAGGTGCTGTAGTTGCCCTTGTAGGGAATGCCATGGCCCCGGTCGAGTTCCAGAATCCACTCGGCGGCGTTGTCCAGGAAGTAGCGATCGTGGGTGATGGCCACCACGGTGCCCGAGAAGCGGGCCAGGAACTGCTCCAGCCAGTCAACCGATTCGGCGTCCAAGTGGTTGGTGGGTTCGTCGAGCAGCAGCATGTCGGGCTTGGACAGCAGCAGGCGGCACAGCGCCACGCGGCGCTTTTCACCGCCCGAGAGCTTGCCGATCACGGCATCCCAGGCCGGCAGGCGCAGGGCATCGGCCGCGATTTCGAGCTGGTGGTCGGAGGCGTCGCCGGCGGTGGCGATGATGGCCTCGAGCTTGGCCTGTTCGGCGGCCAGGGCGTCGAAGTCGGCGTCTTCTTCGGCGTAGGCGGCGTACACCTCTTCGAGGCGCTGCTGGGCGGCCTTGATCTCGCCCATGCCGCTTTCAACCGATTCGCGCACGGTCTGTTCGGGGTCGAGCTGGGGCTCCTGGGGCAGGTAACCGATCTTCAGGCCGGCCATGGGGATGGCTTCACCCTCGATCTCCTTGTCGATGCCAGCCATGATCTTCAGCAGGGTCGACTTGCCCGAGCCGTTCAAGCCCAGCACGCCGATCTTGGCGCCCGGGAAGAAACTCAGCGAAATGTCCTTCAGGATCTGACGCTTGGGCGGCACGATCTTGCCGACTCGGTTCATGGAAAAAACGTATTGGGCCATGTTCTGCTTTGATGGAAAAAGTGACGATTCAATCCGTGATTATCGACTCATGCGACAATCCCCCTCGTTGCGCTCACCAGTAAACGCAACATCAGCGATCTGCTGCGGGCCAGAAGGGCCTGAATCAAGCCCTTGCCTGACCCACCCTGAAGTTCATCTGCCTAGACTGGCCCAGCGCTGCCAAGCGCCTGGACAGGCCGATTCCCCAGTGCCCGGCAAGGGCACCACACCATGACTTTTGACGATCTGAACCTCGCTCCGGCGATTCTCAAAGCCGTTAGCGAACAAGGCTACGAAAACCCAACCCCGATTCAGGCACAGGCGATTCCCGCCGTGCTCGAAGGCCAGGATCTGCTGGCAGGTGCCCAGACCGGCACCGGCAAGACCGCCGCTTTCACCCTGCCCGTGCTGCACAAGCTGAGCCTGGGCAACCGCGCCACCAACCGCACGGGCGGCGTCGGCATCCGCGCCCTGGTGCTCACACCCACCCGCGAACTCGCGGCCCAGGTGGAAGAGTCGGTGCGCGACTACGGCAAATACCTGCAACTGACCTCGGCCGTCATCTTTGGCGGCGTGGGCATGAACCCGCAGATCAGCACCCTCAAGCGCGGTGTCGACATCCTGGTGGCCACACCGGGCCGTCTGCTGGACCTGCAGCAACAGGGCCACCTGGACCTGTCCAACGTGCAGATCCTGATCCTGGACGAAGCCGACCGCATGCTTGACATGGGCTTCATCCACGACGTGAAGAAGGTGCTGGCCCTGGTGCCCAAGGAAAAGCAGAGCCTGCTGTTCTCGGCCACCTTCAGCGACGAGATCCGCGACCTGGCCGCCACCTTGCTGCGCAACCCGCAAAGCATCCAGGTGACCCCGCGCAACACCACCGTGCAACGCATCACCCAGGTGATCCACCCGGTGGGCCGCGGCAAGAAGAAAGCCCTGCTGACCCACATCATCCAGGAGCACAACTGGAGCCAGGTGCTGGTGTTCACCCGCACCAAGTTCGGCGCCAACAACGTGGCCGAATTCCTGACCAAGAACGGCATCAAGGCCATGGCGCTGCACGGCAACAAGAGCCAGAGCGCCCGCACCCAGGCCCTGCAAGGCTTCAAGAGCGGCGACATCCGCGCCCTGGTGGCCACCGACATCGCGGCCCGCGGCATCGACATCGATGAGCTGCCGCACGTGGTGAACTACGAAATCCCCAACGTCAGCGAAGACTACGTGCACCGCATCGGCCGCACCGGCCGCGCGGGCGCCAGCGGCGAGGCCGTGAGCCTGGTCTGCCTGGACGAAGAAGGCTTCATGCAGGACATCGAGCGCTTCACCAAGCAAAACATCGACGTCAAGGTGATCGACGGCTTCGGCCCCGAACCCGGCGAGCGCGCCGAGCCCATCGCCATGGGCCGCCAGACCATCTGGGGCGGCGCCGGCAAGCCGCCGAGCCGTGAAGTCATGGCCGCTGCGGCCAAGGCGGCACGTGCCGAGATGATGCAACGCATCCGCGAGAACAAGGCCGGCCAAGGTGGCAGCAACGGTGCGGCCCAGGGCAATGGCGGCAATGGCGGCGGCGGCGGTCGTGGCCAGGGCGGCGGTGCCGCCGGTGGCGGCCAGCGCAATGGCAACGGCCAAGGCCAAGGCCAAGGCCCCCGTGGCGGCCGTCCGGCCCGTGACGGCCAGGGTGAAGGCGGCGGTCAACGCGCCCAGGCACCGCGTCCTCCGCGGGCCCCGGGTCACGGCCAAGGCCAGGGCCCGCGTGGCCCGCGCCAAGGTGGCGGCGGCGGTGCCGACCGCTTTGAAAGCCAGGCCGGTGTGCGCCATGACGCCTCCGCCGCGCTGGCCAGCCTGACCGGCCGCGCCGTGCCGGCCCAGCGCAGCACGCCCGTGGGTCAGCCCGACCCGATGCGCACCAGCGTGGACAGCATGGCCGATCGCGGCCGCGGCGGTCGCGGTGGACGCGGCGGCTTCGGTGGTGGTGGTGGCGGCGGTGGCCGCTCGGGTGGTGGTGGTGGCTTCGGTGGCAACCGCTCCGGCGGTGGCCGTTCCTTCGGCCGTTGAGCCACGCCATGTCGCAAGACCTGGCCCCCTCTTCCGGTTCCTCGTCTGGCAACACGCGGTACGCCACCCTGTCGGTGGCGACCTGCAATGTGCTCAACCTGGCCAACCCTGGCCGGGTCTACTACCCCAACCAAGACCCCTACACCCAGCACGAGTTTGACCACAAACTCGCCTGGCTGGGTGAGCGCTTCGCCACCCTGAACGCCGATATCCTGGCGGTGCAGGAGGTGTGGGATGAGGCCGCCTTCAAGGGCGCCATCCACCGCAGCAAGCTGCACTACAACGAGATCCGGGTGCCTGGCGCCGAAAACAACGCGCACCAGCACGGCGCCAGCGGCACACCCCGACTGGGCCTGGCCACACGATTGGCCGTGGAAGAAATCCGCTCCCTCACCGAATACGCCCTGCCTCAGGCGCTCGACATCCCGGGCTGCGGCGTGCATGGTCAATTCGAACGCCCGCCCTTGCTGGCGGTGTTGCGCATGAAGCATGGGCAGCGCATCCGCGTGCTGAACGTGCACCTTAAATCCAAGCGCCCGCGCTTTCTGCTCGATGCACAGGGCCGATCGCTGGAAGACCGCGACGACCCCAAGATCATGGCCCTGGCCACCCTGCGCTCGCTGATGATGCGCGGCGCCGAGGCCGCGGCCTTGCGAGGCCTGGTGGTCGACCTGCTGAACACCGACAAGGCGCCCCTGGTGATGGTGGGCGACTTCAACGACAGCCCGACCAGCGTCACCACCCAGCTTGTGGCCGCCACCTCCGAGGTGGCCTACGACAAGTCGGCCCGGCGCCTGGCCTTGTTCAATGCCTACGACGTGCAAAGCGAGATGGCGCTGCGCAAGGACGTGGCCTACTCCCACATCCACCAGGGTCGCCCCGAGGTGCTGGACCAGATCCTGGTGAGCGAAGGCTTTCTGGCCGAGGGCCGTTTCAGCCTGGGCGATGTGCGCCGCATCCAGTACTTCACCGACCACCTCAACGAGGGGCACAGCCGCACCCGCTCGGATCACGGCTTTGTGCGCGCCCTGCTGCGTCTGCGTCTGCCTGAAGACGACCGACCCTGAAGCCGGTGCCTGCGGGTTTCAGTCGCGCAGGAACACGGTCACCAGCGGATCGGGCCCCACCTGCCGGCTCCAGTGCCCATGCACCGCCGGGTCGAACACCGCGCCTGCCGGCAGGGTGTCGGCCGAGTAGAAATGCTGGCCGGGCCCGAACACGCGCGACACCCCACCCTGCAGGCCGATCTCCATCTGCCCCTGCAGAATGAACACCCACTGCGGCTCGCCCGTGCAGTGAAAATCGCTGCGAAAGCCCACAGGGCTGTGTCGCAGCTGGTAGCCCTGAGCGCCCTTGAAGGGGCTCAGCTGCGAAGCGGGCTTGCCCTCGCTCAGCGGCAGTGATTCTTCATGGAAATAGGCGCGGCCATCCGCGCCGGTGGCCAACACCACACGGGTGAAACTGGATTGGCCGCTGGCGGCATCGGTTTGAATCAAGGGTGACATCTGAAACGGGGCCCTGAGGCCGAAATGAGCGCCAAGCATAGCGCCTGCGAGCCCACACCCGACGCTGCGGGGCAAGCTGTTAGCATGCCCCGATGACTTCTCACAACGCTTCCATCTCGTTCGGGCTTCAAGGCCGCGTGGCCATCGTCACCGGGGGCTCGCAAGGCATCGGTGAGGCCTGCGTGCGCCGCTTCGTGCGTGAACAGGCCCAGGTCGTGATCGCCGACGTGGCCGACGCCCGTGGCCAGGCCCTGGCGGCCGAGACCGGCGCCCTGTATGTGCACTGCGACGTCAGCCGCAAGGCCGATGTCGACGCCCTGGTCGCCCGCACGCTGCAGGCCCACGGCCGCATCGACATCCTGGTCAACAACGCCGGCATCTTCAAGGCCGCCGATTTTCTGGACATCACCGAGGCCGACTTCGATGCCGTGCTCGACGTCAACCTCAAGGGCGCCTTCCTGGTCGGCCAGGCCGTGGCCCGCGCCATGGTGCAGCAAAGCCAGGCCACACCCGAGCGGGCGCCCGGCGCCATCATCAACATGAGTTCGGTCAATGGCGTGCTGACCATTCCCACCATCGCCAGCTACAACGTGAGCAAGGGCGGCATCAACCAGCTGACCCGCGTGATGGCCCTGGCCCTGGCCGACCACGGCATCCGTGTCAACGCCGTGGCCCCGGGCACCATTGCGACCGAACTGGCGGCCCAGTCGGTGCTGACCAGTGACGAGGCCCGGCGCCGCATCATGAGCCGCACCCCGCTGAAACGCCTGGGCACGCCTGACGAGATGGCCGATGTGGTGGCCTGGCTGGCCAGCGATGCCTCCAGCTACGTCACCGGCGAAATCGTGGTGGCCGACGGCGGCCGCATGACGCTCAACTACACCGTGGCCACCTGAGCGCCTGAACGCCTGGGCTGAAGTTCAGGCCCCGGCCGCCTGTTCGGCAGCGGCCGGCTCAGCGGCCGGTTCGACCAGCAGGTCCATGCAGTCATCGATCAGGCCGTGCAGGGCCAGCACCGTGGACTCGCCCAGCCTCTCGTTCAGGCTGAGCTGCGCCACCCGCCACAAGGCCTGCGCCTCGCGGCGTTTTTCGCGCCCGGCCTCGGTGATGTGAACCAGGCGGCTGCGGGCGTTCTGGCCCGGGCCCAGCAACAACCAGCCCGCATCCATGAGGGGGCGCAGGTTGCGCGTGAGGGTGGAGGCATCCATGGCCATGTGCCGGGCCAATTCAGAGGGTTGGATGGGGCCCAGGTGCGCCACCGTGTTCAGCAAGGAGTACTGCGTGGTCTTCAGGCCGCAGCTGCTCATCTGCGCGTCGTAATGCTGGGACACCTGCCGCACCAGGCGGCGCAGCTTGAAATTCGTGCAGCCCTGCGGACGGGCTGTCGCGTCCTTGACAGTTTCGGAGGGGGTGCGCTTGTTCATGATTTCATTGTATTTGCAATAATTGTATTTGCAATATTTACTGGAATTCAACCATGCGCACTGCCAACCCACCCAGCAGCCACGCCGAGACCGATCCTGCGGCAACCTCGCCCGAAGCCACCCTGCAGCGCTGGCTGCAGGAAGAAGCCGCCATCCGCGCCATCTTGGACCAGGGGGCTGGCCCCGGCGTGGCCCGCCCCGAACAGATTGCCGGCAAGAATGGCCTGCAACAGATGCAGGCCCTGCTCGAGGGTACCCTGCCCTATGCCGAAATGGCGCGCACGCTGGATTTTCTCATCGTTGAGGTGGCCCAGGGGTGTGCCGTGTTCCAGGGCACGCCCAGGCAACAGCACCTGAACCCCATGGGCACGGTGCACGGAGGCTGGTTTGCCACCCTGCTGGATTCGGCACTCGGTTGTGCGGTGCACACCTGCATGCTGCCGGGTCGGGGCTACACCACGGCCGAGTTGGGGGTGAACCTGGTCAAGGCCATCACACCCAAGGTCAGCCGGGTGCGCGCGGAGGGCCGCGTGATCCATTGCGGCCGCCAACTGGCCACGGCCGAGGCGCGCCTGGTGGGGCCCGACGGCACCTTGTACGCCCATGCCACCACAACCTGCCTGGTGTTCGACCTGCCAACACGTTGAGGCGCGCAGAAACACGCAAAATGGGCGCCTTGTCTTTGCCTATTGATGGACCCCCGAATGCGGTTTCTGCACACCATGCTTCGCGTTGGCAACCTCCAGCGCTCGATCGACTTCTACACCCAGGTGCTGGGCATGCAATTGCTGCGCACCTCGGAAAACCCCGAGTACAAATACTCGCTGGCCTTTCTGGGCTACGGCCGCAACCCCGAGCACGCCGAGCTGGAGCTGACCTACAACTGGGGCGTGGAAAGCTATGAGCTGGGCACGGCCTACGGCCACATCGCCCTGGGCGTGCCCGACGCCTACGCCGCCTGCGAAAAAATCAAGGCGGCCGGTGGCAACGTGACGCGCGAGGCCGGCCCGGTCAAGGGCGGCAGCACCGTGATCGCCTTTGTGACGGATCCGGATGGTTACAAAATCGAGCTGATCCAGCGCACCGAGCACGAAGAAGGCAAGGGCCTGCGCTGAGGCCCAGGGGCTGCCGCAGCCTCAGGCCCGCGGCAGCTGGCTGGCCTCGCGGGCCAGCGCCTCGATGCGGGCCCAATCGCCCTTGGCCACGGCATCGGCCGGGGTGAGCCACGAGCCGCCCACGCAGGCCACGTTTGGCAAGGCCAGAAACTCGGCCGCATTGGACGGGCTGACGCCGCCCGTGGGGCAGAAGCGGATGTCGCCAAACGGGCCATGCCAAGCCTTGAGCATGGCAGGGCCGCCGGCTTGCATGGCCGGGAAGAACTTCAGCTCGGTCAGGCCGTCTTCCATGGCGGCCATGATCTCGCTGCCGGTGGCCACACCGGGCAGCAGGGGCAGCGCCAGGTCACGGCAGGCCTGACCCAGTGCCGATGTGTAACCCGGGCTGACGCCGAAACGGGCACCGGCGTTGACCGCCGCACGGGCGTCGGCGGCGCTGCGCAGCGTGCCGGCACCGGCCACGGCCTCGGGCACCTCGCGGGCGATCGCCTCGATGCAGGCCAGGGCCTGCGGGGTGCGCAGCGTCACCTCCAGCATGCGGATGCCGCCCGCGACCAGGGCGCGGGCCAGCGGCACGGCATGGGCCACATCGTTGAGCACGATCACCGGGATCACCGGGGCATCGCGCATCACGGCGAGGGCGTTCAAGGGGGTGGCGAGGGGTTTCACAGCCATGTGCAGGCTCCTTCTTCAGCGGTGAGGGCATGCCTGCGCATGCCGGTGAACAGTTCGCGCCCGCAACCGAGCGCATTCGAAGCCTGCAGTTCAGCAGGCATTTGAGCCAGCGCACGCGCCGCCCAGGTGGTTTCATCGACCAGCACATCGAGCGTACCGGCCACGGCATCGAGGCGGATCAGATCACCGTTTTGCACCTTGGCCAGCGGACCGCCGGCCAAAGCTTCAGGAGAAACGTGGATGGCCGCGGGCACCTTGCCCGAGGCGCCGCTCATGCGGCCATCGGTCACCAGCGCCACCTTGAAGCCCCGCCCTTGCAGCACGGCCAGCGGCGGCGTCAGCTTGTGCAGCTCGGGCATGCCGTTGGCCCGCGGCCCCTGCCAGCGCACCACGCAGACCAGGTCGCGGTCCAGCTCGCCGGCCTTGAAGGCCGCATGGAGCTCGTCTTGCGAGTCGAACACCCGGGCCGGCGCCTCGATCACATGGCGGTCTTCGGGCACGGCCGACACCTTGATCACGCTGCGCCCCAGGCGGCCCTGCAGCAGGCGCAGGCCACCGGTGGCGCTGAAAGGCTGGCTGGCGGGGCGCACCACGCTGTCGTCGCCACTGGCGCCGATGTCGCGCCATTGCAAAGCCTGGCCCTCGGCGCCAGCCTCGGGGATGCGGGTGTACTCACGCAGGCCACCGGGGCGCACCGTCAGCACGTCTTCGTGCATCAGGCCGGCGTCCAGCAACTCACGAATCACAAAGCCCGGGCCGCCCGCGGCCTGGAACTGGTTCACATCGGCACTGCCATTCGGGTAGACGCGGGTCAGCAAGGGCACCACGTCGGAGAGTTCGGAGAAATCGTTCCAGTCGATCAGAATGCCCGCGGCACGGGCCACCGCCACCCAATGGATCAGGTGGTTGGTCGAGCCGCCGGTGGCCAGCAGGGCCACCATGGCGTTGACGATGCAGCGCTCGTCCACCACCTGGCCGATGGGGGCAAAGCGACGCGCCCGGGTGATGCCCAGCACGGTGCGCGCGGCCTCACGGGTCAATTCGGCCCGCAGGGCCTGGCCCGGGTTCACAAAGGCCGTGCCCGGCACATGCAGGCCCATGGCCTCCAACAGCATCTGGTTGCTGTTGGCCGTGCCATAGAAGGTGCAGGTGCCCTCACCGTGGTAGGCCTTGATCTCGGCCTCGAGCAGGGCTTCGCGCCCGACCAGGCCCTGGGCGGCCTGCTCGCGCACCTTGGCCTTGTCGTTGTTCGACAGGCCCGAGGTCATGGGCCCGGCGGGCACGAACACGGTGGGCAGGTGGCCGAACTGCAGGGCGCCGATCAAGAGGCCCGGCACGATCTTGTCGCACACGCCCAGCATCAGCGCGGCATCGAACACGTCGTGGCTCAAGGCCACCGCCGTGCTCATGGCGATCACGTCGCGGCTGAACAGGCTGAGTTCCATGCCGGCCGTGCCCTGGGTCACGCCATCGCACATCGCCGGCACACCGCCGGCGACCTGGGCCGTGGCGCCGTGCAGACGGGCCTCGGACTTGATCAGATCCGGGTAATGCTGGAGCGGCGAGTGCGCCGACAGCATGTCGTTGTAGGCCGTCACGATGCCGATGTTGGGGGCCTTCTCGGCCACGATGCGAATACGGTCGTCACCGGGCACGCCCGCAAAGGCGTGGGCCACATTGGCGCAGCCCATGCGGTCGGCCCCCCGGGGCTGGCGCGCGGCGGCGTCGATGCGGGCCAGATAGGCGCCGCGGCCAGGGGCACTGCGCTCGACGATGCGGCGGGTGACAGCTTCAACGGTGGGATGGAGTTTCATGGTTTATGTAACTAAATTACAGCGCTATGGTAACGCCGAAGACCGGGCTTTGGACCCAGCCCTGGTTACAGAATGGGTACGAACCCTGTGGCCGCCCTGGTAGGTTCAAAATCCAGCTGCCGCCCCGCCGGGCAGTCCGCCAATCCTGCAGCTGTTTGACCACAGTCAAATTTCTACGCTAGCGCTTGCGCGCGGTGGAATCAAGCTTCTGAAACAATTCAGACATGCTCTTACCGCTGTCCTCCCCTCCCGCGCTGCCGGCCCTGCCGCGGCCTGCAGGGGCTCAGCGCCCCGGGCTACTACGTAGCATCCACACGCCTGCCCTGGCGGGCCTGGGTGACACTTTGCTGGGCGCTTGCGCGCCCACAAAAACTAATTCAAGCCAACTCATCATCTTATGAGCGCCGCTTGGCGCCTTGGTGAATCCATCTGAGGAGAAAGACAGCATGTACAAACACCTTTTCGTCCCCGTCGACGGCTCTGAATTGTCCCACCGTGCCATGGATGGCAGCATCGATCTCGCTCTGCAGCTCGGCGCCAAAATCACCGGCTTCGTGGTCGAACCCGACATGCCGCTGTCAACCATCAGCAGTGATGCCACCGTGGCCACCGCCCGGATGAAAGAGCACGAAGACCGCAACCAGAGCCATGCCAATGCCCTGTTGACGCAGTTCGAAGAACGCGCCCAAGCCGCTGGCGTGACCTTTACCGGCCTGACCGTGACCGCCTATGCCGTCGACCACGCCATCATCGAAGAAGCTGAGAGGGCCGGCTGCGACATGATTGTCATGGTCACCCACGGCCGTGGCCCGCTGGGCGAATTTGTCTTTGGCTCGCACACCAAGAAGATCATCGCCCGCAGCAAGCTGCCGGTGCTGGTGCTGCACTGATTTCACGCCGGGGTGGCGGGGCGCTGCCCCCACCGTGCCCCAGTCTGAGGCCCCACCGGTCCGGGCAATGCACCATTTTCCAACCTGCCTGAAGCCGCAGGTTCGGCCCGAACCCTGGCCCCGACACGGGGCCTTTTCTATTTTTTCCCCTCTGTACGCCTGCCGCTGAGCAGTGGCTCGGAAGCCCCTTGCCACCTGGATGGGCTGGGTTGGCACAGCGTTTGCATTCCTTCTTGTATCCAAGCTTGAATGCATTGACATGGTGCACCATCCAACCTCAACGCCGACCACCGCGCCGCTGGCTCACACCGACACGGAGCCAGCCTGGCTTCATCGGCTGCACACCCCCCTGCAAACCAACGCCGAAGGCACCCTGACAGGATGGACGTTTGCGGTGAAAGACAACATCGATGTGGCAGGCCTGCCCACCACGGCGGCTTGCCCGGCCTTCAGTCTGACCGCAACCTCGCACGCCACCGTGGTTCAACGCCTGCTGGCGGCCGGCGCCAGCCTGCACGGCAAGACCAATATGGACCAGTTTGCCTGCGGCCTGAATGGCACGCGTTCGCCTTACGGGCCGGTGCCGAATGCCTTCGACCCGCGCCTGGTCAGCGGTGGCTCCAGCTCGGGCTCGGCCTGGGTGGTGGCCACAGGCCAGGTGGACTTTGCCCTGGGCACCGACACCGCGGGCTCGGGCCGGGTGCCGGCCGGGCTGAACAACATCGTGGGACTGAAACCCTCCAAGGGCCTGATCAGCACCCACGGCGTGCTGCCTGCGGCCCAAAGCGTGGACTGTGTGTCCATCTTCGCCCGCACGGTCGATGTGGCGGTGCAGGTGCTGCACACCTTGGCCGCTCACGACCCGGCCGACCCCTACTCGCGCGCCCTGCCCCTGCTCGACCAGCCCTTCCCCGCCGCCTTTGTGTTCGGCGTGCCCGACCGGCTGGAGTTCTTCGGCGACGAGCTGGCCCGCGCCGCCTTTGACGCGGCCCAGGCCCGCCTGCGCTCCCTGGGTGGCACCCCGCGCACCATCGACTACGCGCCGCTGGCCGAAGCCGCTGCCCTGCTCTACGAAAGTGCCCTGGTGGCCGAGCGCTATGCCGCCGTGCGCGACTTCTTCGATGCCCACGAAGCGGACGTGATCGAGCCCGTGCGCAGCATCCTGGGCGCCGGCCGCCGCTACAGCGCCGCCGATCTGGTGCAGGCCCAGCTCCGCCTGAAGGCCTGTGCCCAGCGCGTGGTCGACCTGTGGCAGCAGATCGATGTGCTGCTGGTGCCCACCGCGCCCACCCACTACAGCATCGAAGCCATGCTGGCCGACCCGGTGACGCTGAACCGCAACCTGGGCCAGTACACCAACTTCGTCAACCTGCTCGACTACGCAGCCCTCTCGGTGCCCAGCAGCCTGCGCCCCGACGGCCTGCCCTTCGGCATCACCCTGATCGGCCCTTGCGGCAGCGACCTGCAACTGGCCGAGCTGGGCCAGCGCTACCACCAGGCCACCGGCCTGCCCCTGGGCGCCACCGGCCAGGCGCTGCCAGCGCCCCAACCTGTGCAAGGCCTGCGCGCCAGCACCGCCCCCACCAGCCTCAAGCTGGCGGTGGTCGGCGCCCACCTGTCGGGCATGCCGCTCAACCACCAGCTCACCGAGTGCGGCGCCACCCTGCTCGAAGCCACCACCACCTCGGCCCACTACCGGCTGTTTGCGCTGCCGGGCACCACACCGCCCAAACCCGGCCTGCAACGCCGCCCCGGCCAGGGCGCGGCCATTGCTGTCGAGGTGTGGCGCGTGCCCATGGAACAGGTCGGCAGCTTTCTGGCCGGGGTGCCCGCACCGCTGGGCCTGGGCAGCCTCGAATTGATCGACGGGCGCTGGGTGCATGGCTTCATCTGCGAAGGCCACGCCCTGGAGGGCGCCACCGACATCACCGCCCGCGGTGGTTGGCGGGCCTATGTGGCCGATACCAATGCGAACCGCTGACGCCCCCCCCC
>Ga0066477_1000238_pt1 | contig 18614 bp, 21 predicted proteins | sample LakWasM115_HOW13_2_FD_59554 | JGI IMG/M metagenome (GOLD analysis project Ga0066477, IMG submission 59554) | Freshwater sediment methanotrophic microbial communities from Lake Washington under simulated oxygen tension - Sediment Metagenome 115_HOW13 | ecosystem: Environmental > Aquatic >...
AGAATCAACATGCGCTCGCCCACCGAACCCAGGCCCAGGATGCAGCCGTTGTCGATCACGCTTTCGATGTCAGGTGCAGCCTTGATGTTGTCGGGCGACAGTTCCATCACATCACTCACCGAATCCACCACGATGCCCACGACACGGGTGCGCAGGTTCAGGATGATGACAACAGTGAAGTTGTTGTATTCGGCATTGGCGCAATTGAACTTCAGCCGCATGTCCACGATAGGCACGATCGTGCCGCGCAGGTTCACAACGCCTTTGATGAATTCAGGCGCATTGGCAATGCGTGTCGGGGGCTCATAGCCCCGAATTTCCTGCACCTTCAGGATGTCGATCCCGTACTCCTCCTGATCCAGGCGAAATGTCAGGTACTCACGAGCACCGGCCGGGGCACCTTCAGAAGTTTTACCGATCACACTCATGATGTTCTCCTTCAAAGACTCACAGACTCAATGACGCGCGCGCCGCACGAGGCCCGCCGTATCCAGGATCAAGGCCACCTTGCCGTCGCCCAGGATCGTGGCGCCCGACACATTCGGAACCTTGCGGTAATTGGTTTCCAGGTTCTTCACCACCACCTGATGCTGGCCCAGCAACTCATCCACCAGCAGCGCCACACGGCTGCCCTCGGCCTCGACCACCACCATGATGCTGCTGCTCTTCTCGAAGTCGAAGCGCGGCACCTGGAACACCTTCTCCAGTTCAATCACCGGCATGTACTCGTCGCGCACCTTGACCAGTTGCGAACCCTGCGCCACGGTGCTGACGGAGTCGTCATTGACCTGGAAGGATTCCACCACCGACGACAAGGGCAGGATGTAGACCTCATCGCCCACACCCACCGACATCCCATCCATGATGGCCAGGGTCAGCGGCAGCCGCACCGACACCTTCATGCCGTAGCCTTCAGCAGAGTCGATCTCGACCGTGCCGTTCAAGGCCAGGATGTTCTTCTTGACCACATCCATGCCCACACCTCGCCCGGACACATCGGTCACGACCTCCGCTGTCGAGAAACCTGGGGCAAAAATCAGCTGCCAAACCTCAGCGTCGCTCATCTGGTCCGACACATCCAGGCCACGCTCACGCGCCTTGCCCAAAATCTTCTCGCGCGACAGGCCGCGCCCGTCGTCGCGCACTTCGATCACGATCGAGCCCCCCTGGTGAGCAGCAGACAGCGTGATGGTGCCCTGTGCCGACTTGCCCTTGGCCAGGCGATCCTCGGGCAACTCGATGCCGTGATCACAACTGTTGCGAACCAGGTGGGTCAGCGGGTCGGTGATCTTTTCAACCAAGCCCTTGTCCAATTCGGTGGCCTCACCCTGGGTGATGAGATCCACCTTCTTGCCCAGCTTGTTGGCCAGATCACGCAACATGCGCGGGAACCGACTGAAGACGATGGACATCGGGATCATGCGGATCGACATCACCGATTCCTGCAGGTCGCGGGTGTTGCGGTCGAGATCGGCCAAACCCGCCAGCAACTGCTGGTTCAGCGCAGGATCCAGGCTGCGGCTGTTCTGTGCCAGCATCGCCTGGGTGATCACCAGTTCGCCGACCAGGTTGATCAACTGATCCACCTTGTTCACAGCCACACGGATCGTCGCAGCCTCCAACTGAGCCTGCGTGTGCGCCTTGGGTTCAGCAGCCTTGGCTGGCACGACGGCCTTGGTGGCTTCAGCCTCGACCGCCTTCGCAGCAGGGGCCGCAGGCGCGTCGGGAACACCGGGTGCTCCGGCAAAAAAGCCGAAGCCGGACGCGGGCGCAGCCGAAGCAGACGGCACCACGGCTGGCGCCTCTACCGGATCGAACAAACCAAAACCAGGGATTTCAGGCGCTGGTGCGGCCGCAGGGGCGGCAGCCAGATCGCGGATCTTGACCTGATCCTTGGCCACGTGGAAGACAAACAAATCCAGCAGTTCATCGTCCGATGAGGCGGTTTCCACGGCAAACACGCGCAGATCAGCCTGAGCGCTGGGGCGTGCCTCGATGGTTCCCAGCCCGGGGATGTCGCGGAACAACTCGGGAATGGCATCGGCCTGCTCTGGACGACCCAGAGGACCGATCACGATTTCGAGCGAACGGATCCCTCCTGCAGCCACGGCGGCAGGTGCCGCAGCCGGTGCGGACGCAGCCACGGGAGTGGGAGCAGGGGCCGCAGCAACCGCGGGGGCGGGAGCGGGTGCTGCGGGCACGCCGCCCGAGGCCAACTCGCTGATGCGCCGCACCAGATCTTCGGTCGACGGAGGGGTTCCTTCGCCGCCGGCTTGGTGAACGGCCAACAGCCCGCGAGAGGCATCTGCCGACTCCAACAGCACATCCACCATCTGTGGAATGGGCTTGAGTTCCCGACGCCGCAGCTTGTCGAGCAAAGACTCCATGTGGTGAGTCAGCTCGGCCACATCGGAGAAACCGAAGGTTGCCGCCCCCCCCTTGATGGAGTGAGCGCATCGGAAGATGCCATTGAGCTCTTCGTCGTCGGCACTGGCCAGATCCAACTCCAGAAGCATCTGCTCCATCAAGTCCAGATTCTCACCAGCTTCTTCAAAGAAAATTTGATAAAACTGACTCAGATCGAAGTCTGCACCAGAACTTCCACCGTCATGCACTTCAGCCATGCCTTGCTCCTGAAAACGTCAACTGAAGAAAGTGTCGGCTCATCGAATGACTTTCTGGATGACTTCAATCAAGCGATTGGGGTCGAACGGTTTGACCAACCAGCCCGTCGCTCCAGCACTGCGCCCGGCCTGCTTCATCTGGTCGCTGGACTCGGTGGTGAGAATCAGGATCGGGATGGTCTTGAACTTGGGGTGCTCACGCAATTTGCGGGTGAGGCCGATGCCATCCAGACGGGGCATGTTCTGATCAGCCAGAACCAGGTCGATGTGATGGGTTTGAGCCTTCTCGAAAGCATCTTGGCCATCCACGGCCTCCACCACGTTGTACCCGGCGCCAGTCAAAGTGAACGACACCATCTTGCGCATGGACGGAGAGTCATCAACGGCGAGAATCGATTGCATTTAGGGCTCCAGCAACAATATTTATCAGCTTGGTTAGGGGTAACAGGCGCGGGCGTCAGAAAAGGTCGATCGACCCTGCGTCCATTTCGCTCTGAGTGACGGGATTGGGCCGCTCCGGCATTTGATCGGCATAGGGGGCGGCTTCTTCGCCCTCGTCATTGCCCATGGATTCGGAGGCCAGTCGGAATGCGCAACCTTGCAAAATCTTGGTGGTGTGCGTGATCAACTGGGTTGCCATGTCATGAAACTGCAGTTCAGTGACCGCGCTTTTGAGCGCGTCCCGCACCTGACGTATCGATTCCGAGCTTTCCACATCCAGGCCCAACAGGCCTTGATTGGCCACGCCGAAGCGGTCCAACAGGTTGTCCGCCGCGTGGTTGAGCAAGCCTTCAAGGCGGTGCAGGTCATGCATCACGACCAACAATGAATCCTGTATCTCGGCCACCGCCATGACGGGGAGGTGAACAGCCGGTTCATTGGAATTTTCTAGCGCTGGTTGCATTTTTTCTCCGTCGCCATGAACACACTCTTTAGCGTTTGCAATTCACCGTTACTGTGAAAGCATTTTGCAATAGGCAGGTGACGCACGCCTGAGCAAGCCCACAAAAAAGCCAGGGGACTGCCCTGATTTTGCAAAAAAGCTGCGCAAACTGCCCCCCGGACATACACCCATGAAGGCGTTCATGCGTGCTCTATCATATTGACCATGTCTCACGAATCGACCGGCCAAGCCCTGCACATCCTCCATCTGGAAGACTCCCCGGTCGACCACGAACTGGCCCGCCTGGCCCTGCAACGCGCTGGGCTGCAGTTTTCCATTGAGAGGGTCGACACCCTGGAGGACTTTGACCACGCCCTGGCATCGCGCCCGGACATCGTGCTGGCCGACTATCAATTGCCCGGCTTCAACGCTCTGGACGCATGGAAACACGTGCAAGAAGCAGGCCTGGCCAGTCAGATGCCGGTGATCCTGCTGTCTGGCGCCATTGGCGAAACAGCGGCAGTCCAGGCCATTCAGCAAGGCATCAGCGACTACCTGCTCAAGGACAGCATAGGCAAGCTGGCCCACACCATCACCCGCGCACTTGAAATCCACCAAGCCCACCGCGAGCGCGAACACGCGGCGCGAGAGCTGGCGGCGTCCCAGCAACGGCTGGCCGAACTGGCCGAACACCTGCAGAGCTCGATCGAACAGGAGCGCAGCGCAATCGCCCGCGAGATCCACGACGACATTGGCGGCGCGCTCACCGCGGTGAAGTTCGACCTGGCCTGGCTGAGCCGACACAGCACCGGAGAGCCCATGGATGGGCATATCAAGGCCGCCTCGGACATGCTGCAGCACGCACTGGGCGCCAGCCAACGCATCATGCTGAACCTGCGCCCCCCCATCCTGGATCAGGGGCTGGTGCCTGCCCTGCAATGGCTGGCCGACAGCTTCACCCGACGCACGGGCATTCCCGCACGCCTGCAAGCGAGGCTGGAGGGCGGCTGCAGCAGGGCATCCCGCGATGTTCAACTGGTCGCCTACCGCACCGCGCAGGAATCCTTGACCAACATCACGAAGTACGCGCAGTGCAGCCGGGTCGACATCGATATTGCAGAAGACCGGGCCGCCTTGACCCTGGAAGTCTCGGACAATGGGCGAGGCATCCATGGCGACGAACTCGAAAAGCCCAAGTCCTTCGGACTCAAAGGCCTGCAGGAGCGTGCCAGGATGGCCGGTGGATGGCTGGACATCAGCAGCCAGCCCGGGCGTGGTACAGCGATCACGCTCACCGTGCCCATGAATGACGCACCCGACCTGACCCCCAACGAAGAGGACACCCCATGATCCGCGTGATGCTTTGCGATGACCATGCCATGCTGCGCCGCGGCATCCGCGACACGCTGGCAGAGGCGGTGGACATCCAGGTCACGGCCGAAGCTGGCAGCTACCCCGAGTTGCGCGAGGCGCTGCGCAACTCCCCCTGCGACGTGCTGCTGCTGGATCTGAACATGCCTGGCCGTGGTGGCCTCGAAGTGCTCGCCAGCCTGAAAGAGACCCACCCTGACATCAAGGTGTTGATCGTCTCGATGTACCCCGAGGACCAATACGCCTTGCGATGCCTCAAGGCGGGCGCCCAGGGCTACCTGAACAAGGCGGGCGACCCCGAAGACCTGATCAAGGCCGTGCGAACCGTGATGGAGGGCCGCAAGCACCTCACGCCTGAAGTCGCGCAACTCCTGGCCGACAGCCTGTCGCGCCCCGCCCACGAGGCGCCGCACGCCACGCTGTCCGAGCGTGAACTGCAAACCCTGCTGAAGATCGCCTCGGGCAAGCGCCTGTCCGACATTGCTGAAGAACTGATGCTGAGCCCCAAGACCGTCAGCGTCTACCGGACCCGGGTGCTGGAAAAGCTCAGCCTCAGCAACAACGCCGAACTGACGGTCTACGCGATACGCAACAACCTGGTCTGAGCGCGCCCGGCTCAGCCGCCCTAGTGCACGCCGAAGAGGTCCATGGCGCGCTCCAGCAAGGCCAAGACCGGCTGATCCAGCATCGGGGTGATGAGCGACACACCCAGCAGCCCGATGCTGAGTGTGACCGGAAACCCCACCGAGAAGATGTTCATCTGGGGCGCCACGCGCGAGATCACCCCCAGCATCAGGTTCACGAACAACAGCAGGCCGATCACCGGCAAGGCAATCCACAAGGCACTTGAGAACAGATCGGTCCCCAGCTGATACAGCTTCAATTGCGCCAGGGCCTCGAGAAAGTTGCCATCGGCCGGAAACGCCTCAAAGCTCTTGATCACGGCCATCAACAGCATCAAATGGCCGTTGATCACCACGAACAGCAAAGTGGCGATGTTGCCCATGAAAGACGACACCGCACTGGATTGCCGATTGGTCATCGGATCAAAGAAAGATGCGAAGCTCAGGCCCATCTGCAGGCCGATCAGCTCACCCGCCAACTCGACGCAGCCGAACACCAGCCGGGCCGCAAAGCCGATCGCCAAGCCCACACCCACCTGTTGCAGCACCGCGCCCAGGGCCTGGGTGCTGTTGACCGAGATCATGGGCTGATCCACCAGCACGGCCTGGGCCGACAAGGCCACCAGGAACGCCAGCCCGACCTTGGCTCGCGTCGGGATCGAACGCACCGAATACACCGGCGCGACCGAGAACATGGCCAGTACGCGCAGAAAGGGCCACAGAATGGGCGACATCCAGGCGACGATCTGGGCCTCTGAAAACGAGACCACGCCTAGCCCGCCATGGTCGGTATCGACTCGATCATGCGCCGCAGATAGTCCACCAGGGTGGTCAACATCCACGGCCCGCCCACCAGGAACACCGCCACCGCAGCCAACAGCTTGGGCACAAAGGTCAGGGTGGTCTCATGGATCTGCGTGATGGCCTGGAACACGCTCACCACCAGGCCCACCACCATCACCACCAGCAAGATGGGCAGTGACACCAGCAGCATCAACTCCATCGCTTCGCGCCCGATGGTCAGCACCATTTGAGGATTCATGGCCGTCCTGTCCTTCTCTCAGTTCGCAAAGCTGGCTGCGAGCGAGCCAATCATGAGGTTCCAGCCATCGGCCAACACGAACAACATCAATTTGAATGGCAAGGCCACCAGCACAGGCGAAAGCATCATCATGCCCAGCGACATCAGGATGCTGGAGACCACCATGTCGATGACCAGAAACGGGATGAAGATCATGAAGCCGATCTGGAACGCGGTCTTCAGCTCACTGGTGGCAAAAGCCGGCACCAGGATGCGCAAGGGTGCCGTCTCTGCCGTCACACTCGGATCCAGCTTGGCCAAGCGGGCGAACAGCGCAAAGTCGGATTGACGGGTCTGCTTCAGCATGAACTGCCGGATCGGCGGATCGGCCTTGGCCATCGCCTGCTCAAAGCTGATGGCATTGGTGCTGTAGGGCAGATAGGCGTCTTCGTAGATGCGGTCAAACGTCGGCCCCATCACAAAAAAGGTCAGGAACAGCGACAAGCCCACCACCACCTGGTTAGGGGGCGCTGATTGCGTCCCCAGAGCCTGGCGCAGCAGCGACAACACGATCACGATGCGGGTGAAACCCGTCATCATCAGCAAAATGGCTGGCAGAAACGACAGCGCCGTGAAGAACAGCAGCGTCTGGATGGGCACCGAAAAACTGGTGCCACCGCTGCCCGAACCCACCAACAGCGGCAATTGCCCGGCCGGTTGCGCCTGCGCGCACCAGGGCAACAAGCCGATCAATGCCAGCGCAGCGCTCGCCAACACCCCCGCCCGGCTCGAAAATGAGCCACGAAGCCCAAGCGCACGGGCAAAGCCCCTCAAATCAACGCCCATCGTTCACCGATCCTGCAGGAGAGGCGGCCCGTGCCGCGGCAAAACTCACAGGCGCCGCATCCGGCGATGCCGCCCCTGCGGCGACCACCGGGAAACTCTGCAGGCAGGTGACTTGCTGGGCGGTCACCCCCAGCACCAGCCAGGTCCGCGCATGGGGTGGGCCGACCTCGACCGTCACCACACGCTGCTGCGGGCCCACGGCCACACTGGAGATCAGGTCCGAAGACAGCCAGACCCCGCCCGCCTTGCCACGCTGCAGGCGCTGCAACCAGCGCAGGCCCCAAGGCAACAAGGCCAGCAGCCCCACCAGCAGGGCCAACGGCCCGATGGATTGCCACATGCGTTTACCCCTTGCTCACGCGGCGCAGGCGCTCGGAGGGCGTGACCACATCGGTCAGTCGGATACCGAACTTGTCGTTCACAACCACCACCTCACCCTGGGCGATCAGGTAGCCGTTGACCAGCACGTCCATGGGCTCGCCCGCCAGGGCATCCAGCTCCACGACCGAGCCCTGGGCCAATTGCAGGATGTACTTGATCGGCACCTTGGTGCGACCCAGCTCCACCGACAGCTGCACCGGAATATCCAGCACCATGTTGATGTCGTTGAGCGAGCCGTCCCCGTTAGGCGATCCGCCATAGGACGGGCGCGACGACTCGCCACCCGACAAAGGGCCTCCGGGCTCATGCACAGGCCCCTCATCGGCGCGCTTTTGCTCTTCCAGCGCCTCGGCCCAACCCGCCATGGGATCGTCAGCTGGATCCTGGTTTTCTTCAGACGACATTCTTATCTCCAATCCAATTCAGATCGTGGCTGCGCAGGCACTCCTCGATCCGGATCGCATACTTTGAGTTGTGAGTGCCGTACTGGCACTCGAAAATCGGCACGCCACCGATCGAGGCGCGGATGCGGGGCTGGCGGTCCAGCTCGATGAAATCACCGGGCTTCATGGCCAGCAATTGCTCCACAGTGGCATCAGCGCGGGCAAGTTCGGCCACCAGGGTCACTTCGGCCGCCTGGATTTCTCGCGTCAGCACCTTCACCCAGCGGCGATCGACCTCGATCGAATCCCCCTGTGTGGAGGAATACAGCACATCGCGGATCGGCTCCAGGGTGGCATAGGGCATGCACAGGTGGATGGCGCCCGACAACTCGCCGATCTCCAGTTGGAACGCGGTGGACACCACGATTTCACTGGGCGTGGCGATATTGGCGAACTGAGGCTGCATTTCTGAACGCTGGTATTCCAGCTCCAGCGGATAGATGCCCTGCCAGGCCTTCTTGTATTCGGTGCAGATCACGTCCACCAGGCGGTTGATCACGCGCTGCTCGGTCGGGGAGAAATCCCGCCCTTCGATGCGGGTCTGGAACTTGCCGACACCCCCATACAAGGTGTCGATGATGCCGAACACCAGCGCGGGCTCGCACACGATCAAGCCACTGCCGCGCAAGGGGCGGATGGCCACGATGTTGAAATTGGTCGGCACCGCCAGTTCGCGCAAGAAGGCGCTGTAGCGCTGCACGGCCACGGTCCCCACCGAAATCTCGGGGCTGCGACGGATGAAGTTGAACAAGCCGATGCGGAAGTTACGGGCAAAGCGCTCGTTGACGATTTCCATCGTCGGCATGCGCCCGCGAACAATCCGCTCCTGACTGGAGATGTCATAGCTGCGAACCGCCCCCGCCTCGGGAATGTCCTCGACGATCTTCTGACTCTCGCCCGTGACCCCCTCCAGAAGCGCATCGACTTCTTCCTGGGAGAGAAATGATTCGCTCATGAGGGCTCCTTACTGGACGATGAAGTTGGAAAACAGCACGGCCGTGAGCGGGCTCTCCGGTCGTTTGACCTTCTTCTTTTTCTTGGCCTTGGGCGCCTCTTCCTCTTCTTCGACTTCGTAGCCCAGAATGCGCGAAGACTCCTTGAGGATCTCGCCGGCCAGTTTTTCCTTGCCGTCAGTGGTCAACAACTCTTCCGAGGTGCGCTGGGAGGACTGGCGAAGAATCATGTCGCGGATCTTGGGCAGATAGGCCTTGACCTGATCGGCCGCATGCGCATCCTCGATCTCGAACGTCACGCCAATCTGGGCAAACCGGTCCCCGCCCTGATCGGCCAGGTTGACCACCATGTTCTCCAACGGCAGGTAGGTGGGCGCCACTTTCTTGGCGTCGTGCGATGCCGAGGCAGCGGGCTTCTCGTCACCGTCCTCGTCGGCATTCTTCTTCATGAGCAAAAAGTAGCCCGCACCGCCACCACCCAGCAACAACACGGCCGCGATGATGATGATGAGCATCTTTTTGCTTTTGGGCTTTTCCTTGGCATCGGCTGCGGGAGCATCAGACACGTTGTTTCCTTCCGGCGATCACCCCACTGCACGCCAGGACGGCTGGCAGTAGATGCATGTTGGGGATTATTGGGTCAATCGAGCCCAATAATAGCCAGAATAGAAGCCCTAAAACGGGGTTAAAGAGACTCAAGCCCGCGGGGCCGCTCAGCTGGCGCCCCCCCGGGATGGGGCCAACAGAACGCCCCTCTCAGACAAACAGGTCGAGGGTGCGGTTGGTGCTGACAGAGCGCCGAACCACGGTGGCCAGGCCATCAGAGTCCTGCGCTGCGGCTGTGCGTGAGCCCAGGCGACGGATGCCGGAGGTGGCATCCCCCCCCTGTCGAGAGGAGGACGAAGACGTATCCGACTGCCCGCCGCCGGCGCCGACCGACACACCGGCCAAGACCAGGCCCTCACCTTGCAGCAAGGTTTTCAACTCGGGCAAGGCCCCGTTGAGCATGTCGCGCGTCGCTGCCTGATCAGAGCGAAAGGCCACGCTGGCCTCGTTGCCGTTCATGGCAATGCTCACCGCCACCGGCTGGCCATTGCCACCGTCCAGGGTCAGCTCTGCGGCCTGGCGCTTCTGGTGAATCCAGTAACTGACCTGCTCCGCGACCACCTCCTCCGTACTGCGTGCATTGGTGTCGTTCAAGCCCCCGCCCGCGGCCCCGGCCGTTGTGGCGCTCACGCCGAGGTTCTGGCTTCGGTCCTGGCCATCCGAAAAGGGCTGCAGGCTGACGCTTTGCCGGTCTTCCTGCGCCTGGGCCGACTTGTGCTCGCTGACCGAGCTTGAATCTGCTCCCGCCAGCCGCCCCAGCAGTTTTCCAGCCTCCTCGGCAGCCGCCGCCAGGGGCGTGTTGTCCAACACACGGGTGGCCATGTCCTTGAAATCGACGTCCGCCTTGGCCAGAGGCACCAGATTGCCGGTGGTGCTGGCATCCGTGGTCAGGGCGGCCTTGCCGACCTCGGCACCGCCGCCCGCCTGCGCCTGCAACTGGGCGAGAAGGTCCCGATGCCCCTTGCGCGCCAGGGCACCGGATTCGAGCGACACACGCCCTGTGTCCCCGCTCGCGCCAGCGACGCCCGCCGAGACACTGCCCGTGCCAGCATCCTTCTGGGCCGCAGCCGCCATTTGCGCCAACACCGCCGGGTCAGTGGTGGCCTTGGTCATGTCCACCACCCCTGCCATGCCCGCTGGCACCGCTGGGCCAGCCGCCGGATCCTTGGCATCCGCGGCCACCCCGGCCCCTGCCGCAGCCTGGCGCGCCGCCTCGGCCAGCAACGCCATTTGCGAGACCAGGTCGGTCGGCAAGGCGCCGTCCGCCGGGCTCAAGCCATCCTGCCCATCCCCCGCCAACTGCGCCCCTGGCTTGCGCCGAGCCTGGCCCTGCGCTCCCGGCAGCAGAGCGCCCAGGTCACCAGACACCTCCGCCCCCAGGGCCGCGGACGCATCAGCGCCGTCGGTCAAGGCCGTCGAAAAATCTTCGAGCAAACCGGTGAACCCCGCGCCATTGCCTGCCGTGGCCTTGCCGTGCCCTCGGGTATGCGGCGCATTGGCCGGCGCCGAGGCCGATGTGCTGCTGGATTTGACTTGTTCTACCATGGTCTACCTCATCAGGCTGTGGGCTGAATCTTCAGGCGGTGGCGCGATGCTGCCAACTCGTCCACCTCTTTCTGTTCGCGGCGCTGCAGGGCCAGCGCGGCATCGTGCTGGCGCCGCTGCACCACCTGGCGCAGGCTCACCAGTCGCAGTTCCGCCTGGGTCAGTTCGCGCTCGGCGTCCTGCACCAACTGGTCATGGCGCGCCATCTGGGTCTTCTGCAATTCAATGGTCTGGTCCAGCCGGGCCATGAACTGGCGGTGATGGAACATCACCTCCGGCGCAATGCCCAACTGGCCGCGGATCAGCCACCGTTGCTCGGTCTCGCCAGAGTAGCCGGTCAACTGGTCCATTTGCTGCTGCGCCCGCTGGCGCGCCAACCGGGCCTGGGCCAGGCGCTGGACCGCGGCATCGCGCAGCCGTGTCGCATGCTCCATGGCCACCTGCAATCCGTGAGACGCTGCCATCGTGGTGCTCCTGGGTCAGGGGTTGATCTGCAGGCCCAGGCTGGCCGCCATCTGGTCAAGCGCCTGTTGCAGGTTGACGGCCTCGTGCATGTCCTGCTGCAGAAAGCCGGCCATGCCCCGCTGCAACTGAATGGCCTCATCCAGGTCGGGGTCGCTGCCTTGCACATAGGCGCCGACCTGGATCAGATCGCGGCTCTTCTGGTAGCGCGAATACATGGCCTTGAAGCGCCGGGCCACCTCGATGTGGATCGGGCTGACCACGTTGTGCATCACCCGAGAGGCTGATTGTTCGATGTCGATGGCCGGGTAATGCCCGGCCTCGGCCAAGGTGCGTGACAGCACGATGTGACCGTCCAGAATGGCCCGGGCCGCGTCGGCGATCGGGTCCTGCTGGTCGTCCCCTTCGGACAGAACCGTGTAGAAGGCCGTGATCGAGCCCACGCCATTGAGGCCATTGCCACTGCGCTCCACCAACTGGGGCAGCTTGGCAAAACAGGAGGGTGGGTAGCCCTTGGTGGCCGGCGGCTCGCCGATGGCGAGCGCGATCTCGCGCTGGGCCATCGCATAGCGGGTGAGCGAGTCCATCAACAACAGCACATGCTTGCCCTTGTCGCGAAAGTGTTCGGCCACCGCGGTGGCATAGGCAGCGCCTTGCATGCGCAACAGAGGCGGTGCGTCTGCCGGGGCCGCCACCACCACCGAGCGGGCCCGCCCATCGTCGCCCAGGATGTCCTCGATGAACTCTTTCACTTCGCGACCGCGCTCACCAATCAGGCCCACCACGATGACATCGGCCTGGGTGTAGCGGGCCATCATGCCCAGCAGCACACTCTTGCCCACGCCTGAGCCCGCAAACAGACCCAGCCGCTGGCCACGGCCCACGGTCAGCAAGGCATTGATGGCGCGCACACCGGTGTCCAGCGGCTCACGCACAGGGTCGCGGTCCATGGCATTGATCTGGCGCCGGCCCGGAGGCTCGGCCACCACATCGAGCACCGGCCCTTGGTGATCCAGGGGTTGCCCCGAGGCATCCACCACACGCCCCAGCAGACCATCGCCCAGCGGCAGGCGCAACACCCCCAGAGACAAGGCGGAGGCAGGCAAGGGCTCGTCACCCAGGCGAGGAACGGGCACGAAGGGCAAAGCTGGCGTGACCACCGCCCCGCTGGACAAGCCGTGGATATCACCGGCAGGCATCAAAAACGCCCGCTCGCCCGAGAAACCCACCACCTCGGCCAGCACCGGCTCTGAATCCTTCTGAGTGATCCAGCACTGCGAGCCCACCGGCACGCGAATGCCCGTGGCCTCCAGCACCAGGCCGGTCAAGCGGGTGAGCGTTCCGCGGCTTTCCAGCGCCATGCCCCGCGAGACCCGCTGGCGCAGGTCCTGCATGTAAACGTCCCAGCGCGGCGGGCTGTCGTGCTCAGTCGACATCGGCCACCTCCGCATCATCGGCCCAGGGCCGGTCCAGCCCCAGATTCGCCACGGCGCGGGCCCAGCGGCGCGACAGGCTGCCATCCACCTGGGCGCCAGCAGCCTCCAGCAGGCAGCCGCCGGGCTCAACCGCAGGGTCGGCCACCCACTTGATCTCAACACTGCCGAACCCACCCGCCGGGGTGTTGGCCAGCGCCTCGTGGTCGGCCGGGTTGAGGCGGACCACCGCGGTGCGGGCGTCCACCGCCAAAAGCCCCAGGGCCTCCTTGATGACCGGTCGCAACGCGCCCGTGTCCTGGGTCAGTTCACGCCGCACCACCTGGCGGGCCAGCTCACAGGCCACGTCCAGCACGCCCTGCGCCACCACCTGCTCGGCATCGGCAAAGCGCTGCTCCAGCGAGGCCAGCAGCGCATCGAAGCGCTGGCGGGCCTCAGCGCCTTGCTGGGCAATGTATTCATCGAGGCGACGCTGGCCCTCGAGCGAGGCTTCCAGCCGGCCTTGCTCCAAGCCCTGCTGAAAGCCCTCCTGGTGCGACGCTTCCACCATTTCCGGGCTGATCACGGGCTCGACAGGGGTCTGGGCAGCCAACATGGCCGCCACGCGGCGGTTCTCATCCACCTCGGTGAACTGCCACCGGGCGACGTCGTCAATCTCCTCACTCGGAATGAACCGAGCGTACTGACGAGCGCGATTAGATGAGTTGGTCGTCACCGCCGCCTCCGATCACGATCTGGCCTTCGTCGGCCAGACGCCGCACCGTCTTGAGGATTTCCTTCTGCTGGGCCTCGACCTCGGACAGCCGCATCGGACCCCGGGATTCGAGGTCTTCGCGCAGCGTTTCTGCAGCCCGCGAGGACATGTTCGACAGAAAGCGCTCCTTGAGTTCGGGCGCCGCCCCCTTGAGAGCCACGATGAGGGTCTCCGAGGCCACTTCCTTGAGCACCATCTGGATCGCCTTGTCGTCGAGCTTCATGACGTCGTCGAACACGAACATCTTGTCCATGATCTTCTGCGCCAGGTCGGGGTCGTAGCCCCGGATCGACTCGAGCACGGTGCCTTCGATGTTGCTGCCCATCAGGTTGATGATTTCGGCCGCCGTCTTGATGCCGCCCAGCGAGGTCTTGCGGATCTTGTCGCCGCCGGCCAGCACCTTGAACAGCACCTCGTTGAGGTCTTTCAATGCCGTCGGCTGAATGCCCTCCAGGGTGGCGATGCGCAACAACACCTCGCCGCGCTGGCGCTCGGTCAATTGGGACAGCACGGCCGCGGCCTGCTCGTAATCCAGGTGAACCAGGATGGCTGCCACGATCTGCGGGTGCTCGTTGCGCAGCAATTCGGCCACCGACAGGGGATCCATCCACTTCAGGCTTTCGATGCCGGAGACATCGCCGCCTTGCAAGATGCGATCGATCAGCAGCGAGGCCTTGTCGTCGCCCAGGGCGCGGCGCAGCACCGCCTTCACATAGTCACCCGTGTCCGACACCAGCAGGCTTTGCTGGGCTGCGGCCTCGGTGAACTTGTTGACCACGTCGTCCACCCGGTCGCGCGAGACGGACCGGGTGCGGGCGATGGTCTCGCCGAGCTTTTGCACCTCTTTGGGCGACAGGTGCTTGAACACCTCGGCCGCCTCTTCCTCACCCAGCGACATCAGAAAAATCGCTGCGTCGTTCAGACCTTGTTCGTCCATATCATCTCTCCGGAGAGTGCCTGATCATGCCGGCGCTTCGCCGTTGACCCAGGTCTTGATGATATTAGCCACCGCAATCGGGTTCTGCTTGGCCAATTGGCGTGCGTCCTCAAGGCGCAACTGCTCCTTGGTCGGCGGCACCGGCGTGTTGTCGGCCACCGGGGCAGGCAGCAGGTCAGGCCGGTTGGGGGTCTCGGACTCGATGGCATCGAGTTGGGTGCCCGCCACGGCCGGCACCACGGGCTCGACCTTGGGTGCATTCATCGCCTTCACAGCCGGACGCACCATGCCCATCAGCACAATCAGCCCAAACAAGACCATGCCGACCGGCCAGGCAAAGCTCTTGGCCAACTCCAGCATCTCAGGCTGCTTCCACAGCGGCACCGGAGTGTTGTCCGTGGCCATGGCCATGAACGGCGTGTTCATCAGATTGACCGAGTCACCGCGCTCCTTGCTGAAGCCGATGGTGTCGCGCACCAGGGCCGTCATCTGCTCCAACTGCTCGGGTGTCAGTGGCTTGTTCACGGGCTTGCCCTTCTCTTCAGGGCCGCTCTGGTAATTGACCACCACGGCCGCGCTCAGGCGCTTGACCGCTCCCGTGCCGCCCTTGACCACCTTGACCGTCTTGTCCACCTCGTAGTTGGTGACCGATTCCTTCTTGCTGGGGGTGCTGCTGCCGGTGCCCGTGGCGCCGGCCGAGAGGGTCGGGGCGGCCCCGTTGATAGGGGCATTGGCCTGGGCGGCCGGCTGGTTGCTGGTGGCGCCGGGCACACCGGTGGGTGGGGTAGCGGCACTGCCGCCACCACTTTCCACCACCTGCTGGCTGCGCACGGCCGCCGTGTCGGGGGTCTGGTTGGGCTTGTGCAACTCCGAAGTCGATTCGGTCTGCGAGAAATCAATTTCTGCCGTCACCTGGGCCTTGACGTTCTGTCGCCCGACCACAGGCTCGAGGATGTCGATGATGCGCTTGCTGTAGAGCTGCTCGATCTGCTGCACATATTGAAGCTGCTGCACATCGCCGCCGGCGCCAGCCGCGTCGGGGGTGGCCGACAGCAGCTTGCCGTTGTCGTCAATCACGCTCACGGCGGTCGGGTTCATGTCTGGCACGCTGGACGCGACGAGATGCACGATGCCGGCCAGCTGCGCGCGGTCCAGGATGCGGCCCGGGTACAGGGTGACCAGCACCGACGCCGAGGGCTTGAGCTGCTCGCGGAAGAATCCGTTCTGATTGGGCAGTGCCAGGTGCACACGGGCGCTCTGGATGGCCGCCACCGCCTGAATGGAGCGGGTCAGCTCGCCTTCCAGCCCACGCTGGAAGTTCAGCCGCTCCTGGAACTGGGTCACGCCAAAGCGGTTGCCCTCCATCAACTCAAAGCCGGTCACCGAACCCTTGGGCAGGCCCTGGGAGGCCAGGCGCAGGCGCAGGTCATGCACGCGCTCTGACGGCACCATGATCGCGCCACCGCCCTCGGAGTACTTGTAGGGCACATTCATCTGGGCCAGTTGCGCCACCACCGCCCCACCATCCTTGTCGCTGAGGTTGGCATAGAGCACCTTCCAATCAGCCTGGCGCGTCATGAAGGTGCCGGCGAGGGCCACCACCACCAGCAAGGCGATGCCCAGCGCAAGCTTGATCTTCTGCGACCGATCCAGCTCGGCGAGCTTTTGTGTCCACGATGGGGCCACTGGGGTAGCGGTAATTTCAGCGACGGCAGACATCTTGTTTCCAGATCAAAGGGGTGGCAATACACCTCAGGTTGGAACCGATTATTCAACCAGACCGCCACGCCATCGCCGGGATAAACCAGCTCTTTGGACCTCAATTCAAAGGTCTGCCGCCCAGCCAAGTCCCTAACATCGGCGCCAATGATCTCACCGGAGAAGCGCCATGGATCTGCGATTCCCCTCGACCGCCACCCTCAGCCCACTCAGCACCCGCACCCCGCAAATCGGCAAGGCCAGCACCGGCACGGCCGGGCAGACCTCGTCCACCGGCAGCGCCGGCTTTTCGGGTGAGTTGAGCAACGCCCTCAAATCCGTGAGTGCCGCCCAGAACAAAGCCACCCAGATGCAGCAGGAAGTGCAGATGGAGAACCCCAACGTCAGCCTGGAAGACACCATGATCGCCATCCAGAAAGCCCAGATCGGCTTTCAGGCCACCCTGCATGTGCGCAACCGCATGGTGCAGGCTTACACCGACATCATGAACATGCAGGTCTGACCCCGGCAAAGCGCCGTCAAACGCCACCTCAGGCCACCTCAGCCCCAAGCAAAAAGCCCGCTTCGTTGACCGAAGCGGGCTTTTTTGTCATCGCGGGCCTTGTTTCAAAGCCCAGAAGCATCGGAGAAGCCCGCCGAAGCAGGCCCACCCCATCAGTGGAGCAGTCGGGAGCCGCCGTCCAGCAGACGCTGGATATCAGAGAGCCGAGGCTCGGCCAGATTGCGGATCAGGGCGTCATTGCGCAGGATGCGCAACATGATCTTGCCCTTCTCGCTGCGATCCTCGCTGGCCAGAGGCTCCACCTGGGACTGGTGGTGCAATTGTTCGATCAGCACCGCACAGGCACCCTCGAGTTGCATGACCTGCTCCCAGTCTTCACGTTGTGCGGCCATCAACATGCGCTGGCTGGCGCCTTCGATGGCTTTGTAGTAATCAAGCAGAGATTGTTGCTGCACGTTATGCCCCCTTGCTATTCAACGTGTTTGAGGTCTGATGGCCTTCCAGGCCTCAGCGACGGGTCGGATCAGTTCGATCACGGATTGGACAGCCTCGGGACTGTTGCTCAAATTGGCCTTGGTCAGTTCAAACACCGCGTAGCTGTAGAGCGAATCGAGGTTCTTGGCCACATCGCCCCCTTCCTTTTCGTTGAGAACACCCCGCAGGCCATCCTGAAGAATCTGGATGGCCTTGTTGAGATACCGGGACTTCTCCTGGATATCGCCGCGGCTCATGGCACCCGACACCTTCGAGAGGCTGTCCAGCAAGCCGTCGAACAACAGAACCACCAACTGATGGGGGTCCGCTCCAGTGATACTGGTTTCGACGCCAACGCGTTGATAGGCAGATGCAGCTCGGGTACTCACGGGTGTAAACATTCTTTTGGCCTCGCAAATTGTCGCACGGTACAACTGGTGTATCGGCAGCCCGGTCCGGTTCTGAAGGCCTCAATAGCAAGACATTTGGCAGGCTATTCCCAGAGGTTCCCGCAAACCCCTGAACAAGCCGGATTCACGCTCTATATAGAAGGATCGAGAACGCCCCAGATCCCACACGCCCCCCCCCTGGGCGAGACCCGCCAGCATCCCGATTGCCAACTTGTTTGCACTCTCGCTCACAAGTAAACCTAAAGTTTTCTGCGCCCGACCCGAAAAACAAAGCAACGGGCTTCAAGAAGGGTTCGTTGCCAAGCCTGCGACACCGCAGGTTTGACATCAGCGATAGGCTGATTTTTAACTTGAAGGAGCTTCAAAATGGCAATGACCATCAACACCAACGTCAACTCGCTGACGGCGCAACGCAACGCAGCCACCAATCAGTCGAGCCTGTCTACCTCCATCGCACGCCTGTCTTCGGGTCTGCGCGTCAACAGCGCCAAGGACGACGCTGCCGGCCTGGCCATCGCCACCCGCATGGACGCCCAGGCCCGAGGCATGACGGTTGCCATCCGCAATGCCAACGACGGCATCTCGATGCTGCAGACCGCTGAAAGCGGCATGCAGACCGTGTCCGAC
>Ga0066477_1000239_pt1 | contig 18596 bp, 15 predicted proteins | sample LakWasM115_HOW13_2_FD_59554 | JGI IMG/M metagenome (GOLD analysis project Ga0066477, IMG submission 59554) | Freshwater sediment methanotrophic microbial communities from Lake Washington under simulated oxygen tension - Sediment Metagenome 115_HOW13 | ecosystem: Environmental > Aquatic >...
CTCGCGGCGAGGTGCGCCACGATTGCCTCATGGCCATCCCGTCGCCCCACCTGTATGGCGAGGTGGACGGCGCGCCTGGCACGGACCCAGCCTACGGTCTGCCAGTGACCTGGATCACCCCCGAGACCAAGGCCCATGCCCTGGGCTTGGGCTACCAGGTGGTGGACGTGCCCAGCGTGATTGCGACCCATGTCAGCAAGGTGGTGCGCGAGCAATTGCCCGAGCTGTTCGGGCACGAAGATGCCATCGAGTTGACCGAGCGCCTGGCTGCGTTGGCACCGCGCCTGGGCGAGGCACTGGGCAAGGCCCTCAGCCCGACCCATCTATTGAAGGTGCTGCGCATTCTGTTGGCTGAGAACGTCTCCCTGAAGAACATCGTCCCGATTGCCACCACCTTGCTTGACACGGTTGAGACCACCAAAGATCCGGTGCTGCTGGCGGCGGAGGTCCGTTGCACGCTGCGCCGTCAGATCGTGGAGTCCCTGGCGGGTCCCCGCGCCGAACTGAAGGTCTTCAACCTGACCGGCGAGTTGGAGAACATGTTGCTCGCTGCCCTGAGCCAGGCGCGCCAGGGTGGTGCCAAGGTGGCCTTGGACAACTTCGCCATCGACCCCAACCTGTTGTCCCAACTGCAGGTGCACATGCCGCTGGCCCGCGACCAGATGAAGCAGCAGACGCTGCCTCCGCTGATGTTGGTGATGCCGCAGATCCGCCCGCTGCTGGCACGTTACGCGCGCCTGTTTGCGCCGGGGCTGAACGTGCTTTCCTACAACGAGATCCCGGAGAACCGTGAGATCAGCGTCATCGGAACGGTGGGCTGAGCACCACCAGCACCTCGGCCGCCGCGCGGAACAGGGCCGGTGGCAGCGCCAGCCGCGCCAGGGCCTGGTGGGCGTTGGGCATTGGCGGGGCGAACACGGGCAATGTACTGTGCAACACATGGCAGCGCATCAGGCGCAGCCCGGCACAGGCGAGCCGGGCGGCCAGCAGGCTCAAACGTCCGCGCAAGCCTGGCACCAGCGGGGCCTGATCGGTGGCCAAGGTGAGGAGCACGCCCGGAGGGCTCAAGGCCAGGTCAACCAGCACCGAGTCCCCCTGGGGATGGCGCATCAACAGTCGCATGCGCAGGCCCAGGTGCGTGTCTGCGGATCGGGCGCCAGGCTCGCCTTTGCCAGGTCGCCACAGGCAGAACGCCAGGGGCAGCCCTTGTGGTGACACGGTTTGCCACAGCAGCAGCGTTTGCTGCGGTCGGGGCAACAAGGCCTCGTCGACGCTGGGCTCAGCGGCGTTTCGCGGGGCGTGCCCGGACCGGAGGAAGGCCATCCCCGTAGCCTGCATCGGAGTGTTCGCGAAGGCCTCTGGCTGCGTGCCGCCGTCGAGTGAGTCGGCCCGTTGCTGCTGGAGCAGAGTCTGGGTGGCCAGGGCGAGCCAGCGTGTGGCCAGGGAGGCGGCGTCGGGCAAGGGTTGGACGAACCGGCGCATGGCCGCCTGGTCGGGTTGCAGCGCTGGCGATGGCAGGGTGTCCTGAGTGGCCAGGCCCGCGTCGGGCGTGTTCATATCAGGTGGCAAGGCGTTGCCCAGACGATCGAGCAGGGCCAGTTCCAGTTGGGGGCTGGTGGCCAGGACTTTGACCAGCAGAACCTGGCCCGGCTCCAGCCGCAGCCCGGCCAGGGCGTCTGCGCTGAGGCGCCAGCGTCGGCCTTCCGGGCCGCTCATCAGCAAATCGCCTTCGAGGTCCTGCGCGACTTCCAGTTGCAGCAGGTCTTCCGGGCGGATGGCGTCTGGCGATGCATCGCTCCCCTGCGTCGGGCCCGGCGTGCGTGTCAGCGCAGGCGTCGGCGCCACCGGGCTGGGGCCCATCACGCGTTCGAAGGCCATGGGTCTGCTCCAGGCGGGTTGAAGGGACGGTGCGGGGTATGGCGTGGCCGCTTGCCCCGGTAAAGAGCCAACCGCGTGGTGCGGTTGGCTGGTGGCCTGAGGCGCCGGGCGCACCTGGTGCGCTCGGGCGTCCGCTCAGGTTGCGCCGCCTGGGGCTTATTGCATCAGCGACAGGGCCAACTGCGACATGCTGTTGGACTGCTTGAGCATGCTGGTGCCGGCTTGCATCAACATTTGCTTGGTGGTCATGTTGGCAGACTCGGATGCATAGTCCACGTCCATGATGCGGCCCTTGGCGGCTTCGGTGTTGGTGCTCATGTTCTGCAGGTTGTTGAAGACGTGGTCCAGGCGGTTGGAAGCCGCGCCGAGAATCGAGCGCATCGAACCCACTTCGTCAAGTGCGGTGTTCAGTGTGGTGATGATGCCGTTGGCGCTGGTGGTGCTGGCCAGTTCGGTGCCGGGGGTGCCCGGGGTGGTGTAGGTGCCGCTGGCATTGCCCAGCGCGGTGGCGACAGCGGTCAGCTGGGTGCCGCTGTCCACGGCCATGGTTTCGCCGGCGCTGGCGCCGATCTGGAAGGTCAGGCTGGTGGTGCTCAGCAGGCCCGAGGCGCCTGTGGTCGTGGTGCCGTTGCTGAACAACTGGGTGCCGCCGAACGAGGTGTTCTTGATGATGTTGGCCATTTCCTTGCCCAGCGAGTCGTATTCGGCCTGCATGGCTGTCTGGTCCTTGGTGGTCGAAGAGGCCGTGGCGGCTTCGGTGGCCAGATCCTTCATGCGCTGCAGGATGCTGGTGACTTCGCCGAAGGCACCTTCGGCGGTCTGCATCATCGAAATGCCGTTTTGGGTGTTGCGTTGCGCCACGGCCATGCCGCGGGTCTGCGCGTCCAGACGGGTGGCGATCTGCAGACCGGCTGCGTCGTCCATGGCCGAGTTGACTCGGTAACCGGTGCTCAGGCGGGTCAGCGAGGTCGACAGTGCCTTGTTGGTGGAGCCCAGGGCGGCTTGGGCGGAGAGAGAGGCAGCGTTGGTGTGCAGGCTAAGCATGGTTGATTACTCCAGGTTGGGTTGCATGCGGGCATGCGTTCTCGATGCCCGTACCTTAGCTGGGCGACCCCGGGCAAGCGAAACTTAAGCCCGCGCCAAAAATTGATGGCACCACCTCAAGAAAACGAAGGCTCACCAGGTGCAGGGCATGCGGCTCGCGTGACCCGCGTCGGTGCGCCGTCGCCGTCGCTGCTGCGACGACCGGCCAAGGGCAGGATCGCCGGTGCTTCGGCTGTGGAGCCTACCGGCCCTCAACGGCTGCGCAGATGTCGCACCCAGCGGTCGCCGGCAAACTGCACGCTGCACACCAGCGCAATCAGCAGCACGATCACCAGCACCATCACCTGGGTGTCGAAACGCTGGTAACCATAGCGGATGGCGATGTCGCCCAGGCCGCCGGCCCCCACGGCGCCGGCCATGGCCGAGGCGCCGATCATCGAGACCACGGTGATGGTGAAGCCGGCCACGATGCTGGGCAGGGCCTCGGGCAGCAACACATGCCAGATGATGTGCCAGCGCCCGCAGCCCATGGCCTGGGCGGCTTCGATCAGGCCTTTGTCGACCTCGTTCAGGCCGACTTCGGCGATGCGGGCAAAAAAGGGCGTGGCGCTGATGGTCAGGGGCACCACGGCGGCCCACACGCCGATGGTGGTGCCCGTCACCCAGCGGGTGAACGGAAACAGCGCGACCAGCAAGATGATGAAGGGCGTGGCCCGAAAGCCATTCACCAGGCTGCCCAGCAGTCGGTTCAGGCGCGGCGAGGCCAGCAGGGCGCCTGGCGCCGACAGCACCAGGAAAACGGCCAGCGGCAGGCCCAGCAACAGCGCCAGACCGGCTGACAGGCCGACCATGGTCAGGGTGTCCGCCAGGCCTTGCAGCAGGCGCTCGATCACGATGTCAGAGATGGCGTTCAACATAGCCCAGGTCCTTGGCTTGGTGGCTCAATTGGTGTTTCAGCACGGCTTGGGCGCCGGGGCCCATGCCTTCGATGGCCAGCACCAGTCGGCCATGGGCGTGCCCTTGCAGTTGCTCGATGCCGCCATGCAGCAGGCGTGGCGCGCCTTGCAGCACCGTGGCCAGGCGCTGCCAGTCGGGCAGCAGGTCGGTCTCGCCGGTGTAGCTCAGCTCGATCAGCCGGTCAAAGCGGGGCGGGGCGCCGGTCAGGGCGTGGGCTGCCGAGGGCGGCTTGAGGTGCAGGCGCTGTTGCAGTTCGACCGGCAGGCCATGGGCCAAGGGGGCCAGCAGGGCGCGGGTGGCCTCGTGGCGCGGTGCACCAAACACCTGCCAGACGGGGCCTTGCTCCACGGGTTGGCCTTGTTCCAAGACCAGCACCTGGTGGCAGATCTCGCGGATGACCGCCATCTCGTGGGTGATCAGCACGATCGTCAGCCCGAGCTGGCGGTGGATGTCCCGCAGCAAGGCCAGGATCGCCTGGGTGCTCTCCGGGTCCAGGGCCGAGGTGGCCTCGTCGCACAGCAGGATCTCGGGGCGGTGCACCAGGGCCCGGGCAATGCCCACGCGCTGTTTCTGGCCACCCGACAGGCGTGAGGGGTAGACGTCGCGCTTGTCGCTCAGGCCCACCAGAGCCAGCAGCTCATCGACCCGCTGGCGGATCTCGGTCGCCGGGTGGCCCGCCACCTTCAGGGGCAGGGCCACGTTTTGCCACACCGTCTTAGCCGACAGCAGGTTGAAGTGCTGAAACACCATGCCGATGCGCCGGCGCAGCGCGACCAGCTGGCGTTCGCCGAATTGGCTGATGTCTTCGCCATCGACCAGCACGCGGCCCGAGCTCACCGATTCCAACCGGTTGATGGTGCGCAGCAGGCTGGACTTGCCCGCGCCACTGCGCCCGATGATGCCGAAAATCTGACCCGGCTCGATGTGCACATCGATGCCTTGCAGCGCGTCGCGGCCCGAGGCAGCGCCCGGGTAGCGCTTGCTGACCTGCTCGAAGCGCACCGAGCCACGGGCCCGGGTTTCGGTTGGGGCTTGGGGCCCTGCCGCCGGCTCGGTGGCGGGCACCAGGCTGGGGGCGGGCAGCGGGTCGGCCTGGGCATGGGCCTGGGCCTGGCGCAACACGGCGCTCATGGCTTGCCGACCCAGGGCAGCACGAACAGCTTGCTGTCGCCGCCGTAAGACTTGAGGATGCGGGCACGCACGGCCGGCGAGTCCTGGTACAGCTTCACGAACTGCTTCACGCGCGGGTCGTTGGCGTTGTCGTTGCGGGTCACGAAGCGGATCGCAAAGTACACGTCGTCGATGTCGGAGTAGAGCAGGGCGTGGCTGGCAAATTCAGCCTGGCCCGCGTTCACGAAGTGCGAGGGGTAGCCCTGGGCCAGGTCCACGTCGTCGATGGCGCGCACCAGCTGCGGGCCCTCGACCTCGACAAACTTGAACTTCTTGGGGTTGCCCACCACGTCGTTGAGCGTGCCACGCCAGCCGGTGCCCGGGCGCAGCTTGATCAGGCCGGCCTTCTCCAGCAGCAACAGGCCTCGGCCCTGGTTCACCGGGTCGCTGGCCACGGCGATGCGGGCGCCTTCCTTCAGGTCGTCAAGGCGTTTGACCTTTTTGGAGAACAGGGCCAGGTTGTTCAACACACCCACGGCCACGCTGCTGAACTTGTAGCCTGACTCTTTGATGGCGTTGTCCAGAAAGGCCTGGTGCTGAAAGTAGTTGATGTCCAGGTCGCCGGCGGCCAGCGCGGTGTTGGGCGTGGTCCAGTCGGTGAACTCGATCACTTTCACGTCCAGGCCTTTTTGGCGCGCTTCGGCGGCGGCCACTTCGACCGAATCGGCCAGGGCGCCCGGCGTGACACCGATTTTCAGGGGGGCGGCCAAGGCCAGGGTGCTGCACAGCCAGGCGCTCAGGGCGAGTGCGGCGGTGGCCAGGCGGTGGGTGGAGCTTGTCATGGTGTGGGTCTGGGTGGTGTTGTGTGGATGGGATGCCCGCCAGCCGGCGGTGCCCGCTGGGGTGCGCGTGCAGATCCGACGGCGGATACCGGTGCGACGGGCGCCATTCGACCAAAGCGCCTTCTCGGGATCAAACAAGCATTTCAAATTTGCATAGACGTGAAACGTCGCAGTGGCCGCCGGGCCTGCGCCCCGGGCCTCACTGGTTGCCGGCGTGGTGGGCCAGCAGCGGGTGCCCTTCGATGGCGCGCGAGCGCTGGCCGTCCACCCCCACCGGCACCTCGCCCTCGAGCGTGATGCGGTAGAGCTGGCGGTCAAAGTCGAGGTCAAAGATGTCGGTGGGCGCCACATGGGCCGTGGCCCGGTTGTCCCAGAAGGCCAGGCTGCCGGGCTGCCACTTGAAGCGCACGCTGAATTCGGGGCGCACCACGTGCTCCCACAGCAGCTCCAGCAGCACCCGGCTCTCGCGCGGGTTCAGGCCCACCACCTGCTTGAGAAACGAGGGGCTCACAAACAGTGCGCGCTCGCCGGTGTCGGGGTGCACGCGCACCAGCGGGTGCTCGCTGACCAGGCGGGCCTCGCCGACCAGGCGCTGGTACTCCTCGGTGGCCTGGGCGCCGGGCGGGGCGCTGAACTGGTGGCGCCCCCACAGGGTGTCCACAAAGCCGCGCAGGGGGGTCGACAAGGCCTGGTAGGCCGCGACCAGGTTGGTCCACTGGGTGTCGCCACCGTAGGGTGGAATCACCACGCCGCGCAGCAAGGAGGCGGCCGGCGGGTTGATGGCAGCCGTCACGTCGGTGTGCCAGCCGATCCAGGGCCGAAGCTCGCTGCTGCCCACAAAACGGTTGGCCTGGCGGTGCTTGGCAATCGAATAGACCTCGGGGTAGCCCGCCACATGCCCGAACACCGGGTGGCCGATGGTGGGCGCGCCAAACTGGCGCGCCAGGGCAATGTGTTGCTCATGGCTCAGGGGTTGGTCATGGAAGAACACCACTTTCCACTGCCGCAAGGCGGCTGAGATGCCTGCGACTTCGGCGGGCGACAAGGGCTGGCGCAGGTCCACCCCGGTGATCAGGGCCCCCGTGTGGGCCGACTGCGGGTGCACCTGCCGGGCCGGGTCAAACCCGGTGGGGGCCGTGAGGGGCGCAGCCCCCTGTGGCGGTGCATCAGGGCGCAAGCCCGGGGGCAGGGTGACGTCGTTCATGGGCGGATTCCTGGTGAAGATGGGGCCGGGACTGGGACTGGGACTGGGACTGGGACTGGGGCAGAAAAGCCTGCAAGCCATGCGCAAAAATTCTGCGGCGGGCCGCCCCTGCGACGTAGCCCGAAATTCATCTATGCATATGTGCGGGGCTGCTCTCGCCCTGGGCTTGGCATGAGCTCATGACCGAAAGTTTTGAGTCTGTCGCCATGCAGTTTTGATCGTGGTCTTGCCCGGGGCATCGCCCTAGCATCGAGCCACAACGGCGCAGGGCCCACCGGCCTGTCAGTGCCGCACCCCGGTACCCCCCCCTGTTCCGAAAGAAGCCGATGTCTGAGACCCTGCTGGCCGACGCGCCTGCCACTACGCCATCCCCGGTTCCCCCGCCCGCTGCCAAAGCCCCTGACTTGGCCGAACTGAAGCGCCGCGTGGCCGCGCTGCTGCCCGCAGTGCGAGAAGGCGCTGAGGCGCGTGAGCGCGATCGCGTGTTGCCGCACGAGCAGGTGCGTTCGCTGGTGGCGGCCGGCTTGCTGACCCTGCGCATCCCCGTGCGCGATGGCGGCCCGGGCGGCTCGGTGCGTGAGCTGATCGAGCTGGTGATCGACATCGCCGCCGCTGATTCCAATGTGGCCCAGGCCTTGCGCCCGGGTTTCCTGTTTGTCGAGGGGCTGCTGGCCAGCCCCGACGAGGCGGTGCGCCAGCGTTGGTGGCCGCGCTGCCTGCGGGGCGACTTCATTGCCAATGCCGGCTGGGAGATCGGCGGCGCCAACGGCGCCATCGCCACCCAGCTGCGCCGCGAGGGCGATCACTTCCGCGTCAAGGGCAGCAAGTACTACAGCACAGGCGGCCTGTATGCCGACTGGATCAGCACCGTGGCTATCGACGAACAAGGCCAGGAGGTGCGCTTTGTGCTGCCCCGCGATCGCGAGGGCCTTGAGCTGCTCGATGACTTCGATGCCATGGGCCAGCGCCTGACGGCCAGTGGTACCACCCGGCTGAACGATGTGCAGGTGAATGCCGCCGACATCGTGCCTCACCCCACCGGCGGCTTGGCCCAGGGGCGGCGCACCGTCGTCACGCCGCTGGCCCAGCTGTTTCTGGGCGCGGTGCTGGCAGGCATTGCCCGCAATGCGCTGCACGATGCCGTGGCCTTTGCCCGGCTGCACGCCCGCCCGATCAAGCACAGCAGCGCCAGCCGCTCGGTGGACGACCCCTATGTGGAGCTGTCGGTGGGCGAGATCTCGGCCCGCGCCCTGGCGGCCGAGGCCGTGGTGCTGCGTGCCGCCGAGCGCATTGACGCCGCCTGGGCCGCCGGGCTGGACCAGGACGCCATCGTGCATGCCTCGATCGACGTGGCCCAGGCCCAGTACCTGGCCTCGGAGTCGGCCCTCAAGGCGGCCGAGCTGCTGTTTGATGTGGGGGGTGCCTCCACCACTTCGCGTCGGCACAACCTGGACCGCCACTGGCGCAATGCCCGCACCGTGAGCAACCACAACCCGCGCCACTGGAAGGCAGCGGTGGTGGGGGCCTGGCAGCTCAAGGATGCCCTGCCGCCGGCCTCGGGCCTGTTCTGAAGCCCGCTGTTTTGACCTGGTCAGGCTTGCCTGGCCTTTTGGAGATGACCATGCCCCGTGTCGATGTCACCTTGCGCAACCCGCGTGACCATGCCATTGCCGCCTACGCCGACGAGCTGGCGGCCGAAATCGCCAAGACGGCGGCCCAGCACGATGCGGCCGGCAGCTTCCCGCACGACCATTTCGACACCCTGACCGCGCGCGGGGCGCTGCGCCTGACCGTGCCGCAAGCCCACGGTGGCGAGGGCTACTCGCTGTATGAAACCCTGATTTTTCAGGAGCGGCTGGCGCGCGGCAGTGGCTCCACCGCCTTGGCGCTGGGCTGGCACCTGATGGTGTTTGGCTACCTCAGCCACACCCTGCGCTGGCAACCCGAGGCGCTGGCCAGCCTGGCCGCCGATGCGGTGCAGCGCGGGCAGTTGATCAATGTGCTGGTCACCGAGCGCGAAGCCGGTAACCTGCTGCGCGGGGCGCGCCCCGGCACGGTGGCGCGCCGCGTGGAGGGGGGTTATGTGCTCAGCGGGCGCAAGGCTTTTTGCTCGTCGGCCCCCCGGCTGCAGAAGATGATCGTCTACGCCTGGGTCGAGGACGAAGGCCGGGTGGCCGAGTTTCTGGTGCCGCGCACCGAGGGCGTGCGCGTGATCGAAAACTGGAACACCCTGGGCATGCGCAGCACGGGCAGCCACGACATCGCCTTTGACCAGGTGCAACTGCCGCCCGAAGCCCTGCTGAGCTACATCGAGCTGGGGCAGGTGGGTTCGTTCACGGTGGCCAGCCGCGCCTATGGGCTGCAGCTGTCGGCCGTCTACTTGGGCGTGGCCCGGGCGGCGCGCGACTTTGCGCTGGGCTTTGCCGACCGCTATCACGCCCAGAGCCTGGGCAAATCGGTGCTCGAAGCCCCCCAGGTGCAGCAGCGCCTGGGCGAGATCGAGCTGCTGCTGGGCGCCAGCAAGACCCTGCTGTATGGCCTGGTCGAGCGCTGGGAGCGTCACCCGCACCTGCAAGCCGAGTTTGGCGACGAGGTGGCCATCACCAAGGTCACGGTCAGCCGCAATGCCTTGCGGGTGGTGGAGCTGGCCATGGCCATCGTGGGCGGGCATTCGCTGTCGCGCGATCTGCCGCTGGAGCGCTACCTGCGCGATGTGCAGTGCGCCCAGTTCAACCCGCCGCAAGAGGACACCGTGGTGGCCTCGCTGGCCAAGGCAGCCATCACCCATTGGCATGCCGACCACCCCGCGCCCGTTGAAGCGGCTGAGCCGGCAGCTCAAGCCGCCCAGGCCCCCGTGACGGTGCCACTGGCCCCTTCGGTGGCACCGGAAGCCTCTGAAGCCGCCGACGCTGCCGTGGCGGCCTGAGCCCATGGCCCTGGCGCCAAACTTTTCAAACCGACCCCAACCGAAATCTGAACCCGAACCCCGGAACCCCTATGCCCAAGAAACAACTGCTGCTCAACGCCTTCAACATGAACTGCGTGGGCCACATCCAGCATGGGCTGTGGGCCCACCCGCGGGATCGATCCACCGAATACAACACCTTGTCGTACTGGACCGATCTGGCGCGTACGCTGGAGCGGGGTCTGTTCGACGGCCTGTTCATCGCCGACATCCTGGGCGTGTACGACGTCTACCAGGGCAATGTGGATGTGACGCTGCGCGAGTCGGTGCAGCTGCCCGTGAACGACCCGCTGTTGCTGGTGTCGGCCATGGCGGCGCACACCCGGCACCTGGGCTTTGGCGTGACGGTGAACCCGCTGTCGGAGCTGCCCTACCTGCTGGCCCGGCGCTTCTCGACCCTGGACCAGCTGACCCAGGGGCGTTTTGGCTGGAACATCGTCACGGGCTACCTCGACAGCGCTGCCCGGGCCCTGGGCCTGCCGAACCAGATCGCGCATGACGAGCGCTATGACCGGGCCGATGAGTTTCTCGAGGTGCTCTACAAGCTGCTCGAAGGCAGCTGGGAGGACGGCGCTGTGCGCCGCGACAAGGCCGCCCGCGTGTTTGCCGACCCCGCCCGCGTGCACAAAGTGCGCCACCAGGGCCGCTATTACCAGGTGGAGGGCTACCACCTCAGCGAGCCCTCGCCCCAGCGCACGCCGGTGCTGTTCCAGGCCGGTACCTCGGGGCGCGGTCAGCTGTTTGCCGCCCGCCATGCCGAGGCGGTGTTTGTCTCAGGGGGCGACAAGGCCCAGGTGCGCCAGTCGGTGCAGTCGCTGCGCGAAGCGGCCGTGCGCGCCGGGCGCCGCCCCGAAGACCTGAAGATCGTGCTGGGCGTGACGGCGGTGACCGGCGCCACCACCGCCGAGGCCCAAGAGAAGCATGCCGACTACGTGCGCTACGCCAGCCCCGAAGCCGGCCTGGCCCACTTTGCGGCCAGCCTGGGCCTGGACCTGTCGCACTACGACCTGGACGAACCCATCGACTTCAGCCCGCCCACCCAGTCGATCCAGTCGGCCGCGGCGGCCGCACGGCAAAAGGGCTGGACGCGCCGCCAGCTGCTGGAGCAGTACAAGCTGGGCGGCCGCCACCCGGCCCTGGTGGGCAATGCCTCGCAGGTGGCCGACGCCTTGCAGGCCTGGGTGGACGAGACCGGCGTGGACGGCTTCAACCTCAGCCGCACCGTGGTGCCTGAGAGCTTTGTCGATTTTGTGGACCACGTGGTGCCCGAGCTGCAGAACCGCGGCATTTACAAGACGGCCTACACCGAGGGCACGCTGCGCCACAAGCTGTTCGGCCGGGGTGACCGCCTGCCCGATCACCACGCCGCGGCCCAGTTCCGCCACCGGGTGGAGCCGGCCAGCGCCCAGGCCGACAGCGAAGCCGCCTTGGCCTGAAGCACTCCCCTGCGCCGCTGCCGCAGGCGGCAGGCCGCCCCACGCCCCGGTCGTTGACGCGGGGCGTTGCTGTTTCTGGAGGCGATCTGGCTTTTCACCCCCTGTTGTCCATGTGTTGATATTTATCAACATTTAGCAGATATCCATCCGCCTTTTTAGAGCTTCTCCTCGCAACCCGTGGTTTCTACAGTGGGTCTTGTCCTGGTCGACGCGCCGGGCTCGACACCCTTGAGCCCGGCGGGCCGGCTTTCCCTGTTCAGGCCCTTGTGGGCCAATCCGAGGAATTGCCATGTCTGTGTTGGATCCCCTGTTTTCTTCAAGCCCTGCTGCCAGCCCGGCGACGTCGCAGGCTTCATCGCCGGTCTGGAGCCGGCGCCGTGCCCTGGGCACCTTGGCCGCAGGCGGCGTGAGCGGGGCCGCCCTGATGGGCGCGCCCTGGGTGCGCGCTGCTGGCGGCAAGAAGCTCACCCTGTCCTGGAGCGGCACGTCCCTGTGCCTGCTGCCCGTGGTGGTGGCCCGTGACCGGGGTTTTTTCGAGAAAAACCAGGTCGATGTGGACGTGATCAACTTTGCCGGCTCCAGCGACCAGGTGCTGGAGTCGCTGGCCACCGGCAAGGCCGATGTGTCGCTGGGCCTGATCCACACCTGGCTCAAGCCGCTGGAGTCTGGCTTTGATGTGAAGGTGGTCGGCGCGGCGCACGCGGGCTGCATCCGCGTGCTGTCGGGGCAAGACTCCAAGCTGAGTTCGGTCGACAAGCTCAAGGGCGCGGTGATCGGTGTGGGCCAGCCCAATGGCTTTGGCCGGCAGTTCATGTCCACCTACCTGGCGCGCAAGGGCATCAACCCCGACACCGAGGTGGAGTGGAAGACCTACCCGCCCGACACGCTGGACGTGGCCTTCAAAAAGGGCGAGATCAACCTGATCGTCGATGCCGACCCCAACCTGTTCCTGATCGAGCGGCGCAACCCAGGCCAGTTTCGCGAGATCGCCAGCATCCTGACCGGTGACTTCAAAGACCGCCTGTGCTGCCTGATCGCGGCGCGGGGCGCCCTGGTGCGCGAGAACCGGCCCCAGGTGGCCGCGGTGGTGCGCTCGCTGACCCAGGCGGCCCTGTTCATTGCCGAGAACCCGGGCGAGGCCGCCAAGGTGGCCCTGAGCTACCTGCCGCAAAAGGTGACGGCCGCGGACATCCGCAGCATCCTGACGGCCCAGCTGGATTACCGCCACCACCCGCAGGGCGTGGCGCTGCGCAACGAGATCGAGCAATACGCCGCCGACCTGAAGAACGTGGGCGTGCTCAAGAAGTCGACCGACCCGGCGCGCTTTGCCAACTTCCTGACCGTGGACGTGCTGGCCTGAGGCCGCTTCAAAAGGAGGACCCCACCATGAGTCAAGCATTGAACGTGCTGCCGCTGCCGGCAGCGGATCTGGACGACGCCCCGCGCGAGCCGACGGCCCCCGAGGCGTCGGCGCCGGTGCAAGCTGCGGCAACCGAGCCGGCGTCGGATCGCTTCTGGCGCACCGGCTTTCTGGCCGCGGCGGCCTGGGCCATCGAAGGCCTGCTGGTGCGCTTCTGGCCCAACCAGGTGGCGGGCTTCACCGACTGGGCCTTCACCGATGAGTTCGGGCTGGCCAATGTGGCGGTGGGCGGGGTCATCCTGGCCCTGGCCTTGTCGTATGGGGGGCTGGCTCGGCTGCCGCAGCTGCGCGAGGGCCTGCGCCTGAGCGGGCGCTGGCTGGTGGCCTTGCCGGTGCTGCTGCTGGTGTGGCAGGTGCTGACGGCCAAGCTCACCCTCCTGCCCGGGCCGTTTTTTGCGCCGCCACAAAGCCTGGTCGAGGTGTTTGCCGAAGACTGGAGCCGCCTGGGCCTGTCGGTGGCGCATTCGGCGCGGCTGCTGCTCAACGGGCTGTTGCTGGGGGCGCTGGTGGGTTTCATCACCGGCGTGGCCATCGGCTGGTCGCGTGAGGTGAACTACTGGGTGCACCCGGTGCTGCGTTTTCTGGGGCCGGTGCCTTCGTCAGCGCTGCTGCCGATTGCGTTCTTTCTGGCCCCTTCGAGCTATGCCGCCGCGGTGTTCCTGGTGGCGCTGGCCACCTTCTTCCCGGTGGCCGTGCTGACCTGGTCGGGCGTGGCCTCGGTCAACAAGTCGTATTACGACGTGGCGCGCACGCTGGGGGCCTCGAACTGGTTCCTGGTGTGGCGGGTGGCCATCCCGGCCGCCTTGCCGCAGGTGTTTGTGGGCCTGTTCATGGGCCTGGGCGCCTCGTTCACCGTGCTGGTGACGGCCGAGATGATGGGCGTCAAAGCCGGTCTGGGCTGGTACCTGCAGTGGGCGCAGGGCTGGGCCGCGTACTCGAACATGTTTGCCGCCTTGTTGGTGATGGCCGTGCTGTGCTCGGGCCTGATCACCTTGTTGTTCACCTTGCGGGACCGTGTGCTGTCCTGGCAGAAAGGAACCGTGAAATGGTAAGCCTCGCCTCCCTGCGACCGACCTTGCGCCGCGTCCCCCAGCCCGCTGCAGAGGCTGCGGCCTCCCAGGCTTTCCAGCCTGTTCCCCAGCCTGCACCCCAGGCGGTGCGTGGCGTGGGCTCGCGCATCGACATCCGCGATGTCAGCCATGCGTTTGAGACGCCCGGCGGCCTGCTGCCGGTGCTGGACCACGTGAACCTGACGGTGGAGCCCGGCGAATTCGTGGCCTTGCTGGGGCCCAGCGGCTGCGGCAAATCCACCCTGCTGCGCCTGGTGGCCGGGCTGGAGCCGGCCCGCTCGGGTGACATCACGCAAGACGGTGCGCCCATCACCCGGCCCGACCCGTCGCGCATCGTGGTGTTCCAGGACCCCACGCTGTTCCCCTGGCGCCGCGTGCGCGACAACGTGGCCCTGGGGCCGCAGGCCCGCGGCCTGCTGGCCCAGCAGGGCGAGCGGGTGGATGAGGCCTTGCGCCTGGTGGGCCTGTCGGAGTTTGCCCGCTCTTACCCCCATCAACTGTCGGGTGGCATGGCCCAGCGCGTGGCACTGGCCCGCGCCCTGGTCAATGACCCCGAGCTGCTGGTGCTGGACGAGCCCCTGGGCAAGCTCGATTCGCTGACGCGGCTGCAGATGCAAAGCGAGCTGATCAACCTGTGGCAACGCAAAGGCTTTTCGGCCCTGCTGGTGACCCACGACGTGGAAGAGGCGCTGTTTCTGGCCCAGCGCGTGGTGGTGTTCAGCGACCGCCCCGCCCGCATCAAGGCAGAGTTTGTGGTGGACCGGCCCTACCCGCGCCACCGTGGCGACCCCTACCTGGCGGATTTGCGGCACCAGGCCCTGCACCACCTGGGTCTGGATGCCACTTGGTGATCGGTTTGCCCGTCGCCCATGGCCCCCGGATTCAACAACCCACAGTGTTCAGTGTTGGGGTCTTGCCGTGACCCGTGGGATCCATGTCGGATGCCTGTTCCTTTGCGCGACGGGCAGCTTGTGACCGTGCTGCCCTTGCGTATCCGTCGTTGCCGAGCGCAGGATAAACGGCCTGGATGGGCTGATTGCAGACCACCACCGCAGCTGGCTTGACGAAAAAATCCATCATATTGGATACTTTGTCCAGTATGCGAAATGAAAAACCCTCTGACGACCACGCCAAGCGCCCCGACATCAATTTGCGCATAGCCAGTCGGGTGCGCGAACTGCGCGCAGTGCGAGGGGCATCGCTGGATGCCTTGACCGCGCAATGTGGCGTCAGCAAGTCCATGATTTCGCTCATTGAACGCGGTGAGGCCAGCCCCACAGCAGCCACGCTCGAAAAATTGGCTGCAGGGCTCGGGGTATCGATGGCCGCGCTTTTCGGACCCGACGATGCTGCAGCGGCGCCAGAGCCTGTCTCGCGTCGGTCGGAGCAAGTGATCTGGAAAGACCCCGAGTCTGGCTACATGCGCCGGGCGCTGACACCACCCAACTGGCCCACGCCCATCCAGATCGTTGAAGTCCATCTGCCCGCTGGTGCCAGGGTGACTTATGAGTCGGGCGGGCGACAAGCTGCGCAAGAGCAGCAGGTCTGGGTCATGCAAGGGCAAATCGAGGTCACGCTGGGCACCGAGCTTTTTTGCCTCCGCAGCGGAGACTGCTTGGCGATGCGTCTGGACCGACCTCTCGTTTACGCCAACCCAAGCCCCCGAGACGCCAAGTACATCGTTGCCATCTGTGATCAGGCGCCCATTCAACTTCTACAAGCAAGGACGACAAAATGACCCATCAAGACCCTGGCCTCAGGCTGATCGACTGCACGGAGGAGGAACATGCGGGTGCGATCCTGGAAATCCTGAATGAGGCGATCGTCAACTCGACAGCACTCTACGATTACGTTCCCCGTCCACCTGAGGCCATGGGCGCCTGGTTTGCGACAAAGCGTGCAAATGCGTTTCCTGTCATCGGCGCCATCGACTCAACGGGGAAACTGGTCGGCTTTGCAAGCTGGGGGGCTTTTCGCGCTTTCCCGGCCTACAAGTACACGGTGGAGCACAGCGTGTACGTTCACCACGAGCACAGAGGGCAAGGGCTGGGCAAGACGCTGATCGTTGAGCTGATTCGGCGTGCGCGAGCGACTGACAAAGTTCATGCCTTGATCGGCTGCATCGACTCCAGCAATGAAGGCAGCATCGCGTTGCACCACAGGCTGGGCTTCACCCACGTCGGGACTTTTAAACAGGTCGGGTTCAAGTTTGGAAAGTGGTTGGACGCCGCTTTTTATCAACTGCAGTTGGAGTCACCCGCTTCGCCGGTCGATGGCTAACGCAGGGAGCAGGCCAGGTTTCTGGTTCGCGACGGTGCTGAGGCCGTTCGGCTGACCTTGGGACTCATGCCCGAAGCGTTGCAGCCATGCCGAAGGTCGTGCACCAAAGAGCGCATGCCACCGCTCATTGCCAAGGCTGAGGCCTTGGCTGGCCAGTCGACCTGGCAGGCGCAGCTCTGGGGCCCCGTGCCGGCTGCTGTCAACAAGCCCTCAGAGGTACTCGTCCTTCCAGCGCGCCGCGTCGGCCACCAACTGCGTCAGCCGGTCTGCTTGGCGGGCCACAAAGTCGGCGATGCTCTGTACGAAGCGCCGCTCGGCCTCGCCCTCGTATGCGGGGGCCTTGGCTTGCGCCTCGGCTTGCGCTGCGGCCAGCTTTGCCAGGCGCTGGCCCTCGCGGCGCATCAAGGGTCGATCGACACCGCAGCGTGCGGCGAAGTCCGCCAGAGCAAAGGCCGAGACCTCGTTGTGGCTGAACACGTCGCCGTAGGCCATGGCCAGCCCGGTGTCGAAGCCGTCGTACTGCAGGACGCTCACCAAGTCGTACCAGGGCGTGGGCTCCAGCAGCCCCCCCGGGCGGACGAAGAAAGAAAAGTTCTTGCCATGTGCGTCGCTGTTGCCAATCAAAAACTGGAAGAGCGCCCAGCGCAGCATGGCCAGCCGTGCCACGGCTTTGTTGGCGGTCAGGTCGGCGCAGGCGAACAGGCGCTCGAAGCTCACACCGTCACGGATGTGGCGCACGGCCTCCCCACCGCCCAGATTGCGTTCGTACTTGTAAGCCACTGGCAGGTCACAGGCTTGGCAGGTGTCAATGATGTGCCGGCGGTGAACCCGCGGCTTGCCGCCGGTGTGATCGACTTCGCGGTCGAAGCGCCGCACCACCAGCACCGGCCGGGGTGTGCGCAACAGGTCCACCTCTGCGGCGGGCAGGCCCATGCGGCTGGCCAGCGACATGCAGAAGTGCTCGTTGACCGCCAAGTGCGGCGTCTGGGGGTTGGCGGTGTCGGGCTTGAGGATGTGGGTGGACGCCAAGCGTGGCCCGTCCACGAGGAACAGCCGCCCGCCGTCGAGCAGTGGCCGGTCGAGGTAAACCAGCAGCTTGTCCTGCAGGCCGGCCACCGACATGCGCACCTTGCCATCCCACACCGTCAGGGGCACGTGCTCGCGCTCAGCGATGCGCTGGTCGAGTTCCTGAAGGGGAATTTCTCGCAGCGTGGGCTCGCTTGCGGGATGCACGGCGGCGGCGTCGCCGGTGAACCGAAGGGCGCCTGCCGTCTCGTTGCCAAGGGCCCAAATCAGGCCGAAGACATTGGTCTTGGCCAGCCCGTTGTACGCCACCGCCACATCCAGGGCACGCCCTTCGGGCAGCAGGTGTTCGATGAAGCGCTTGATGGAAGGAGAAGCGTAGTCAGCATCCGGCCGAACCAAAGGCAGGGCCGGCGACAGTGGGTAGGACTGGGCATCTGTGGCCCAGGGTTCGGCGTAGTGCAGACCCCAGCGGTCGTCGCGTCCCTCGTGTTCGATGGTTGCGACCTTGGCTGCCTCGGCCCAGACGTGCAGTGCGTGCGTCATGCCAGCCGCCTCACGCCTTCTTTTCGTCGGTGGGTTTTGAGGCGCCAGTCGCCGCTGCCTCGCGTGCCCACGGGTGTTCCCTGGGAAGCACCATGAGCGTCAGGCCCAGGCCATCCAGCACCGCCAGCGCTTTGTCCAGCCGCACCGAACCCTGGCCGTTCTCAAGGCGCGACATGAGGTCGACAGACACGCCCAGCAGCCCGGCAGCGTCGTCGATGCGCAGCGCCTGCGACTTGCGACGCGTGCGCACGACCGGGCCCAGGTCAGGGGCGGACTGAAGGAGGGTGGGTGGTTGGCTGACAGCGTCGGTCATTTCGGAGTTTCGGTGGCTGAGCTTGCAGAGCACGCTTCGAACCGAAGGTTTCTGTTATTCCGAAATAATAGACGATTCCAGGGAATCGCTCGTTGAATATCGGAATATCAGAAATAGTTGCGGCCAGGATGGATGGTGAGTACGTATTTCTGATACTCCGAAATTATGACTAAGGCCCAGGTGCTCGCCTGAACTCGTGTTGCGCCCTGGGCCACTGACCCGATGAGCGACCCACCCAGACCCGAAGGGGCGCTCGACGTCCGGCGCTGGATGGGGCGCCAGTCAGCCGCCCGCTGCCTGGTACCCCACCACCCGCTGCTCAATCACCCCGAACGGCCCAGCCTGCCCTTCACCCTCCGCCCCAGGCCAGCGGGCTTCCATGCGCACGCGGTCGCCAAACTGCATGAAGGCGGTGCGGGGGGCGCCGTGGTCCAGCACCTCGATCACGCGGCGTTCGGCAATGCAGCTGGAGCCGACCTCGCGCGCGCTGTTGGAGACGGTGCCCGAG
>Ga0066477_1000256_pt1 | contig 18099 bp, 24 predicted proteins | sample LakWasM115_HOW13_2_FD_59554 | JGI IMG/M metagenome (GOLD analysis project Ga0066477, IMG submission 59554) | Freshwater sediment methanotrophic microbial communities from Lake Washington under simulated oxygen tension - Sediment Metagenome 115_HOW13 | ecosystem: Environmental > Aquatic >...
ATAGATGTGTTCAGCAAACCGCCCTCCCCGCAGTGCTGCACTGTCGATGACCTCCGGCAAATTGGTGGCAGCAATGAACACGACTTCAGGCACTTGGCCCATCAGCCCGTCCATGGTCTTGAGAATCTGGTTGGTCGCAACAGTGGAACTGCTTTGCGCGCGGTCACGCAACAGTTCATCGGCTTCGTCAATGAACACAAATGCCGGCCGGTGCACGGCAGCCAGTTCGGCAATCTCAGTGAACTTGCATGGGTCCAGCAGGACATCGGTCGCGTTGACCTCAAACACATGCCAGTCTTCCAGCTCCCGTGCCAAGGCCCGAACCAGATTTGTCTTGCCGGTCCCTGGTGGTCCGTACAACAGGACCCCACTGGGCGGCTGCCCGCCCTGCTCGGCCAGAGACTCCCAGTTCCTCAGGCGGTACAGAAGTGAGGCGGTCTCCCGACGTACCGACTCCGGCAGAACCAGCTCCGACAGTCTGGCGCCTGTCGAGGGGATATTGCCAGCGCGTCGTGATGCTGATCGGGCTGCCTGCTTGAAGGTTTTCAGTTGCAAGGAACCGGATTGACCCACAGAATCATCCCGCAGTCGCTTCACCGTGGATTCCATGAATGCAATGCTGCGCCGCTCCCACAGGCGCGCCACCTGGTCGATGGTCTGTACATCTGCCTGAAGATTGAAGCGAGTCAAGAGTCCGGTGAGTATCCCCAGACGGGCGGGCAAGTCCGGGTATGGCACCTCGATATGGAAATCAAATCGGCCCTCTCGAATAACCGCCTTGTCCAGCAGATCCAGGTAGTTGGTGGCCGCCACCAGCACGATGCGCTGGCGCCGGGCCTCATCGATCAGGGTCAGCAGAGCCGTGACCAGTTTGCGATCTTCCTCAGAAAGCTGTCCATTGCCGCGGTCCTTGGCCAGGGAGTCAAACTCGTCCAGAAAGACAACGCACGGTTGCTGGGCTGCCTGCTGGAACAGACTCTTGAGCGCGGCGCCCGACTCATTGACCCACTTGCTGGCGATGTCAACGCCACTGACTTTGACCAACGGCAGCTGCAGCTCACCGGCGACGGCCATGGCGAACGCGGTCTTACCGTTGCCCGGTGGGCCGGACAGGAGAATGCCATTGCGATCGGCCACAGCTTCTCCACGGCGGTACTCCATGAATGGCCTGATGGCAGCGCTCAGCTCTGCCTTCAGCACCTCCATCCCAGCCAGGTCGGCAAAGCGGGAATGCGGCATGCGCCATTCGAATTCGTAGGCAGGCAGTTGTGCTGCTGTGCGAATCGGTTCCGCAGAAAGAGCTTGAGGCAACGACTGAGATGCCACTTGCGCTCCAGCCTTGGGTGATTCTCCGTGGGCCGACGACGCGACGGCTGGCGCGGCGGCACCGAAGAACGCCTGCTGCGGACACCCGCAAATCCACCACAGTGGTCGAAGTACCTGCATGGCACAGAAGACAGCAAACCCTGCCGCCACAAAAAGCACCATTGGCAGCACCAACACGATGGCCAGCCATACCAGAAAGAGTCCTGTCTTGATCAGGAATCCCCCAGTGAGGGTCGACAGTCCGGCCAGATACATCGCCAGCACGGATGGCGTAGCCCAGGCCATCACCTGAAACGGCTGCTTCAAGACGCTCGGTATCGATTGCCCCAAAACCGCCAGAACCAGGAGCGCAAAGGGATACGCTGTCGCCAATAGGCAGACTACGGCCAACCCAATCCTGAAGACGGTCAAGCCCACATAAGCGGGCATTGCGCCGACAGGAAGTCCCCAAGCTCCACTAACCGCAACTGCCATCCAGGTCACCAGCGCCAACGTGAGTGGCCACTGCACCGGGAAATCCGGCTCCACCCGTTTGGCGTGGCTGGGTTTCAATGTCATGACCATTGCTGACGCTTGGAATCTACAAAGCGCAGGTTGATGCGCCCAGCCGTCCACTCACCCATGTATTCGACGAGTACCTGCCGGATGGATTCACCCGTTCCACCGGGGCAGACCACGATGACATCCAGCCTTGCGCCGACCCATTGCCATTTGGGCCCCCCATGCTGTGTGGTCAGGTACTGCTGGTCGAAGCGGACGCTCTGGCACTTGGATACGTGTTGGACACAGTGCTCAGCCAAGTCACGTTGCCATGCCCCATTGAGCACGGCCAGGTGCACGACCATATCGCCCAGGGTCAGGCAGCAGATCTGAATCAGGGTCCAGAGGACGAGGGCTGACGTGGTCAAGCTGACTGCGTTTTGCCATAGATCCTCGATTTGACGGTAGAGGGAATTTCGGGTTTTCATAAAAATGGGCTCCTTTGAAAACACTTTACGGAAGACCTCCAAATCAGCAACCCCGGCTCCAGTTGCTCGCAACCCGACTGATACAAATCTATGCGGCGGACTAAATTCCGGGCGTGCACGCTATGACCGAGTTGCTGAGACACGCATCGGATTGAGCCTGCGGGCCCGCTATGTCAGGGTGGCCTTTTTTCTGAAAAGCCGCGCCCAGCTTGGGGTACAGGGCTATTCAGCGCTTCGCGACGGCCGATAAACGCAACAAATGGGGCGAGTGTGCGCACAGCCGTCTGGAGATGGATGAGCCAATACCGGTGTCCCACACCGCGCCCCACCTGGTGCCACCGCGGTGAGCCTGCGCAGGTCAGCCTGTCGATTTGAGACAAACGAGGCCCTGGCCATGGATGGGTGGTCTGTTCAACAACAAGGAAATCCAAAAAGGGCAGCTGCGAAAAAAGCAGTAGTCTCCAAGGCCGCCAAGGCCATTGCCAAGGTTGGCGAGAAGCTGGCCAAACTGACCGTGCGCAAAATTTAGCGCACGACGACCAACACGCGGCGGCTGACCTCTGGTGTCAGGTGGAGCACAGAGGGTCCTCGTGAAAGGTGGCCACTATCGCAACCGGTGACAACACTTCTATCCAATTACCGGGCTTGTGAACCGGGAAGCGCTCTTGCCCGGTAACGCAAAGCGCCACAGCAGTGTGGCAACCGCAAAGGCCCTGCGACATTCGTGGGGCTTCTGAATTGTGTGCATCAAACAGAATGCGCTCCTTCGTGCCCGAGTTCTCGCTGGCCGGTTTCCTGAACCCTTTGGTCCTCGTTCAGATAGTCGAGTTCAGGAAACAATCCCTTGTCATGCTCCCGCTCGCGCAGATTCCTCGCATGCAACACTTTGTTGCTGCGATCAATCTCCCGGATTGACAGCAGCAACACGACGTTGCCAAGTCCCATCACGATGTTGAACACATCAATTCCTCGCAAAGCTCTCATGGTGATCTCCTTTGATTTCAATGGGTGAGAGGGTTCGGTGATTCGGTGCACATCTGCCCGGTGGCCTGGGCCAGACTCACCTGCCCAGTGATGTCCTGCACATGGCATTCCGGCCTCCAAAATCCGTCATAGGAATAGTCCAGTTTTGCGATGACATCTTCCAGGGTATCCGTCAAGGTGGCGGACCAGGCAATCAAACTGCCGACTTGCCGGTGCTCCAGATCGAAGCTGCAGTCGGTCTTGCGCGCCCGCTCGGCCATCCAGGCGAGTTGCATCGATTGCGCCTGGGTCATGGCTTCGTGCAGGTGCTGCGGTTTGCCTATTCGAACCTCCGAGCGAATCACCGGGGGAGATGTCACGCTTGCGGATTCAGACCAACCGGGATTCGCGTGGGTGAACAGTGCCTGTAGGAGATTCTGAAGCCGGGCATTGCTATGTGCCAAGTTTTCGGTAACGGCAGGTGGAAACTCGTGCGGTTCGCCTCTCACGAATGCCAGCAGCAGAAACGCGACCGGTAGGTTGCGCCCGACTGAGGCCATCTCTGCTTCCCCTCGTGCCCCGCCGCTGTCGTCGGCATGACCATCCTGGCAATGACCCAGCTGTGGCAGCACTTGATCCGAAGCCACTTCGTTCGGCTGCAGTCTCGACCACCGGTTGACTTCCTTCCCAGTGAAAGACTGGACGCTCAGTGGGTCAATACCGACCAGATGACGGACATCAACGAGACCATGGATCTGCACATCTGACTCGGCCACGTCAAATGCCGCAGCCCACGCCCGCGCCAGTTCGGCCTTGAGCCCAGCAGATTCAGGATGACCAAAATGAATGTAGCTCCTGACTCTCAACGGTCCCGACATGCACAGCGCTACTGGCCAGGCAAACAAGGCTGCTTGGACGACCCGCCTGCTACTGCGCTCCAGGCTCAGACATGCAGTGCTTTTGACAAACAGATCGCTCTGCCGACGGCGCTGCTCCATCGGATCCCGCGCATCCAACAGAAATCGGCGCAATGCCGCATGGTTACGCTGGGCCAGTACACCTGGCGCTGAATTGGCGCATCGGATCAAAACAGGTGGTTTTGGAAGCTGCTCATCCGGGCACGCCAATTGGAGTATTGGTGGTGTACATACTGCCGTTACTGGGTTGGAGCAACGCGCTTCCTGGTCGAAGGCAGAGGGAATCCTTGGGGGTTTTGGTGTAGTCATCCAAACAGATTACGGGAGACCTTCAATTCGGCAACCCCTTGGATTGAATAGGATCACAACCCCGCGCAACAGGGAGGCGGTTATCAACTTGGTCCCGACAGCAGTCACTCAGCGATGTTGGCACATGGCCCAACCCGGTCTGGTAGTCATGGGAATGCGCAACGAGTCCAAGAGTTGAAACAGTTCAAATTCGAGTCACGCAAGCACGAAATCCTAATCGTTCATATAATTCAGTCCATGTTCACAATCAAAGCATTAGTCCTCACCTAGCCTTACCGCTTTGTCGGCAAGGCCACGCGTCTTGCCGGACTTTGATACCGCAACCCCGGCAGTTCACTGTGCGGGGTTTTTTGTTTTTCGGAAGTTATTCCTATGCGTAGGTTCATCCAACAAGCAGTAGCCCAAGTGGTGCAGCAACAGTGGGAGCCGCATTTCCACCCTAACAGCTACGGCTTCAGGCCGGGGCGCAATGCTCATCAGGCAATGCGTCACGCCCAAGCCACGATCCGACAAGGATACGGCTGGGTGGTGGACATAGACCTGGAGGCGTTCTTCGACCGCGTCAACCACGACCGCCTGATGGTGCGCGTGCGTCAGCATGTGGATGCACCCGATGTACTCAAACTCATCAACCGCTTCCTCAAAGGCGGAGTACAGGTGGCCGGCCAGACACAGGCCACGATACAAGGGGTGCCGCAGGGTGGCCCCTTGTCGCCGGTGCTGGCCAACGTGGTATTGGACGAACTGGACTGGGCACTGGACGCCCGAGGCCACCGCTTTGCCCGTTACGCCGATGACTGCAACATCTTTGTCAAAAGCAAACGCGCGGGTGATCGGATCATGCAAAACGTAACGCGCTACCTGAGCGGGTCACTGCGGCTCACAGTGAACGCCCAAAAGAGCGCCGTAGACAGACCCGGAAACCGCAAGTTTCTGGGTTTTACCGTCAGTCGAAGCGGTGCCAGGATCAAGGTGGCCGACAAGGCCATCGACAAACTCAAGGACACCATCCGCGAGCTGACCCGTCGCACACGAGGTCACCGTTTGGTTGACATCGTGCAAGAGTTGAAGACTGCCCTTACGGGGTGGAAAGCCTACTTCGGGATTGCCGAGGTGTTGAGCCCTCTGCGCGAAATCGATAAATGGGTGCGACGGCGGTTACGATGCTACGCATGGAAACAATGGGGCAGCGCGGGCTACCGCGAGTTAAGGAAACGCGGGGTCACTGTGCGCGAGGCTTGGAACACAAGCAAGAGCGCGCATGGGCCATGGCGCCTGAGCAAAACGCCAGCCTTGAATCTGGCACTGCCTGCGAAATTGTTTCGTCAAATGGGACTGCCCGAACTGGCACCGGCCAAGGCAGTATGAGATCAACGAAGTTTCAAGGAACCGCCGGATACGTGACCCGTATGTCCGGTGGTGTGAGAGGGAGGGGCCGTGAGGTTTCTTCCTATCTCGATTAGAAGGGCAAATTAATGCGCCCCCTGTCATTTACTTTTTTGGGGATTGCTAGATTTGCTGGGTTTGAGGGACGGTGTATTCCCTGGTGTGGTTTTGTTATCACGGCGGCGCTGATCCGGCTTCCCTGTTGAATCTGCTATCGGCTTGGGTCCTGGTTTAAGTGCCATGAATGCTCTCCTTTGTGGTTTAAAAATTACAGTGTACGCGTACCTAACGTAACTTGTACCGCGAAGCACTGCGGTCTGCCAGACCCGATTCTGACGATTTGGCCAAGCCCTGAACATCCCCCATTTGGGTGAATCTTTAAACGCCTGCTTCCAACTCGCAGTGCCGAAGTCCGAACCTCAAAGCAGACATTGCCCAACGGCTGCTGGCCCGCAGCGGCGATAGGCGAACAGAACTGAGCCTACTGAAATTTGGAAAGTACTTTCCCAAGCTGACTATGCAATGCCTGCAACTTCTCCAACTCCAAACCAGTGCCAAATCCTAGTTTGTTCTCAAGGTGGTATTCAAGATAGGGGCGCCCATTCGGCATAGCCTTCGCCTCAATCTCGGCAATTGCGAAGTTTTGCAGACTGTCCAACACTTCGGGATCGGGGTGCTGCATCAATCGGAGCATCAAAAGATTCACTAGGCCAACTGCAGCCGTTGGCACCAATGAAAACGCGGCCGTATCGACCCCGTCAGAGAATTTGATATCTAACTTACCAGTTGTCGGGTTGTTGTCGACTTCGACTGCTGTGACGCGAATGGTTTGAGACATGGCTGAACAGGTTTCGTGGATATTTAAGACATTGTTTCACTATTGCCGCCGAGGCGCTTTTCGCAGATCCGCCAACTAATCATCCCATTCCCACTTCCAGCCAACAAGCTTGCGCCTCTTGCCTGGTTTAGGAATGGCCAGTTGATCCGCAGGACGACCATGCTGAGTCCATGGAAAGACCACTTCGATGGCGAGCGGATGTGGTTCATATGGGGGGTCATCATCCCGGACAAGGCAGAAACAGTACTTCTTCAATGTGTCTGGCAGATCCCGACATGCTGCAATCAGAGCCGCCTCGGTGGCGTCCCAATATGCGGTTCCCTTGCTTGCGTCTTCTTCTGTCAACACAAGCGTATCAGGAGGAGTCCACTCCATGTCGTGGCTTGCGTACGCACCCTCCCAAGGATCTACGCCTGTCGCATCAAATACCACCCACGCCGCATCGACGCCACGCACCAAATCTTCTTCAGTAGCACCTTCCACTTCCAGTTCAATGCGATAGCCGAGCAAGCGGGCATGTTCTCTCTTGGAGAGTTCTACTGCTTCGTTCATAGGGCCTCCTTGGACTTCTAAAGTGGGCGATGGGGCAAACAGGGTCCTGTACTATTTCCCCGTATACTGTATATTATTACAGTATGCATGTGCGGTGTCAACGAGCCTACCGGGCGGGTTTCAAAATTATGGGCGGATGGACCAGCGACGACTTTGTCACCGGTGTTCTTGAAACCACCACAGGCGCGCGCAATAAACGAAATGCCGAGATTCGAGTTGCCAAAGGCGCACCATCCGTGCTTTGGTCTCTGTACAACGTGCAGGTCGGTTCGATTTGCGATGGCAAGTTTTTTTTGTCGGGACTTGAACCCATCGACACCAACAGAGGCACGCGCTGGGTTTACCAGTTCTGGCGCTGTGAAGTCACCAGACCTTGACAGAGACTCTGCCAGACAGAATCACCCCAGTGGAAAGGGGGCGGCGGCATGGCGATGTACGACTTCGAAGCTCCGGACTTGAGCGTTCAAAAGAGGCTGTCTTGCGGTGGGTGTTGAACATCCTCAGCGTCCGGTTTGCTTTTTGCTTTTGTCCGCGGCGATTTGGGAATGATCCGCAAACTGGATTCGATCTCGCGGTGCTCGTAATAGGGCCGCTCGCGATCGTCCAATATCGCATAGGAGGCAGCGAGATTCCTTGGATTGGGATTGAGCCAGGCGTCCACGTTTTCGCGCTTGATGGGAATCAGACACCGATCATGGCCAGCTGCTGCAATCTCAGGCGGTGGTTCGTCCGTAACGATTGCAAATGAATACAACTCGCCCCCAACGGGTCCACGCCATTTTGACCAAAGGCATGCCACGAACAACGGTTGCACCGGCCGCGGTGTGAACTCCAGAACAACACGTTCGACTGCCGAGCGCTGAACATGTTCATAAAACGCATTGACGATGATGATGCCGTGCGTGTATCCAAAGACTTCTTTCCAGTATCCCTCCAAGTTGTCACGCCTGGCGTTGTACGTGCCGGGAAATTGCTTGTCGTAGCTCTCTGGCGCATTGGGGATGCGGCAGTGGTATCGCATGGGACGCACCACTTTGTTTCCATGCTCATAGACCATAACTGGACAGTAGTACCCAGGATAAATCCTTGAGTCATCGTCACTGAGTTCAATGCGGCCCAGGTCCGCGAGCTTCTTCTGGATTGCTTCAATTTTTTCGGTGGCAATGCGGTGCTCTCTGGACATCAGCTTCTTCGTGTCAAAGAGCTGCTCTTGTTCTGGCTCAGGATCTTCGAGGCGCTTGCGCTGTTTGGCTAACTCTGCTTCAAGCTCTTTCGCCTGTTTGCCCTGATAGGCAATGATTGACTCTCTAATCTTCTTATCTAGCTCACTTTTTGGCGACTGAAAAGATACGTCCATAGCCCGCGGAATCTTGATTTTTGGATCCCACATCCGCTGCCCATAGAGACGCCAAAAGGTCTCGATGTCGATGTCTGCACCGAACATCGTGACGTATTCGTCATAAGCTTCCTGGACTTGGGCTGAGTAGCACATGTGCAAATGATATGACTTCAGGGGGTCTGCGAACCATGGGCATCGGAACAGTTTCTAAGGTATTCGAGCCTCAGATCGCTTTTCGCTGGATGCTAACCTCATTAATCGGGACTTCCAAACCGGGACACCAAATGAGAAGTGGCTGACTGACATCACGGCGTTCCAGATACCTGCTGGAAAGGTGTATCTCTCCCCCATGATCGACTGTTTCGATGGCCTTGTGGTCAGTTGGACTATCGGCACACGTCCAGACACCGCCATGGTGAACACAATGTTGGATGCCGCCATTCAGACGATTGCCGCCAGGAGAGCAGGCTGAGAATTCACTCGGATCGTGGTGCCCACTATCGCTGACCGGGTTGGCTCTCACGGGTTCAAAGTGCCAAGCTGACTCAATCGATGACGCGCATAGGGTGTTCACCGGTTGCGCTACCTGGTAGGGTTTCTTCGGTCGGCTAAGAACAGAGCTGTTTTATCCGCGGAACTGGCAGGACATCACCATTGACCGATGCATCCAGATCGTTGCTTCCTACCTCCGCTGGTGTAACAAAAAGCGCTTCAAGATCTCCCTTGGCTCACTCAGTCCCTTGGACTACCGACAGAGGCTAGGGCTTACGACATAGACCAGTCCAAGATATACGCCGAACCCCCACAGTATCATTTTCAGACCAAGCGTGACAAGGTGAGCCCAATCAGATAAATCACGAGGTTTACTTTGAATTGCAACCCAATACTTCCGAGGATTCTTCCTGTACTAGGTCTGACCCATTGGAGCCATCACTGTCCGGGAAGAGACGATCCAATCTCTCGCGCTCGCGTTTGTTGCGCTCGTGTAGACGGCGGGTCTGCTTGTCGATTTCGCGGCCACTCAAAAACATGAAGACCATCCCAACGATCATCACAAGCGTCACGATGTCGAAAGTAGTCATGATTGTTGTTCCCAAGTTCAATTTCATTTCATTTTAGGAACGAGGCCACTTTTTGCAATAGGAAGATGCTCCCCGGAACGGAGATCACCCTGGGCACGATGGGCAAGGTAGGACGCTTAAAACTGTGCGACAAGCTCTCCACAAGTGCGATTGCTAGGGCCACCGACCTGACTCGCAATACCGTTCAAAGTGACGCAGGCTCTCGGCGACACAACTCCCAAGTAACCTATGGGAGGCCTTACCACGGTGGGCACAATGGCTGAGAATCCGTTGGAAGCGGGTCAACAACCACCGCACCACCCTTGAGGCTTCAGCACCTGACCTTAATCCTGCATTTCAGCCAGCATTTGCAGGCCTCAATAGGCCCGCTACGATTCGTCCCGTTTCAGCACAATCACCAAATTGAGAAGATCACCAACCCTGAACCGCTATGTCAGGTTGATTGAGCGTATCCCAATCCCGCACCAGCATTAAGATTCTGGCCAATCAAGTCGCTTCGCAGCGACCGCTAAACGCAACAAAAGCTGCAAGAGAATTGATAGAAAGAAACCTTCGGTTGCATGCTCGGTGTGGCACCAGCTTTGTGCGAATCGCTTGCACGCGAAAATGCTTCATGTTATATTTCCAAGCACATCTGCAACTTGTTGCAATGCGTCGCTCCCAGCCATCTGGTAGAAGCGGCATGTCATAACACTCATGGCCTTTGGCTCTGAAACCTGGTTCCTTGAGCCAGTCAATATATCGCTATTTGCGATTTCAATGCGTCGATCTTTAGTGGCATAGCTTTTTCGGCCGTGCACTTTCGGATCACAAGAATTCCTGATCGTCTTACTCTGGACGATTTGGCACTTCTCACAAATGTTGCTACTCATGCACTCCAGCCAAAGGATCGACAGATCTCTTGTGGCTGAGGGCTGTACTTGCTTCACCGTTCCCACATATTTTCAAAATCAACAAGACTGCGTCTATCAAACGCGGGGCTGACCTATCGGGGTCTCAAGCCAGCCTCTTGGCTGGCAAGAGATTCTCACATGCAATGCTGTGTCGCTGAGTAATTCCCTCAGCGACCACCGCATCAGTTCTCTGGGACTTTGTCCCAACCCAATGTGACATTCAAGTCGGTGCCCCGCGGGACGCACTGCAGGCGCCTTCGCGCTTTTATCTATCGCTAAACATTCAACTCAAAGGAGGACCTATGACAGATATCGAATCAACTCCAGACTTCCTGCACGCCAACGTGTATCGGAGGAGAAAACGTATTTCAAAACTCGACAGCTTGTACTACGCCGTTGCAAACAACCTATTGGACAACGCGCGTGCCAAAAAGGCAGGCGTGAAGAAATTGTCACTGGATGGCATATGCCAAGAGCTTGATCGGACGCACGGTGTGAAGGTCAACAAATCCACTCTTTCCAGATTCATCGCCCGACACAAAACCTTGAAATTGCTATGAAAAACAAACCTAAGAATTCGAAAGAAAAGCGTATCGCGAATGCCCTCATCGTGGAGAAAACGGCATTTGGAATTAGCAAAGAGCAAGCCAAGGACGAACACTTGGACGTGATTCGAAGCCTCAACACCGCCAACAAGTACAAGGCACATGTGTTGCGGTTCCTTGAGTTTCTTTCAGCGAATCGGTTGCCAGCTTCAGGGCCATTTCATATAGAGCACATGCAGGAGTTCCTGTTCGTTCTCTCAGAGGAAGAACACGATCAACGCTATATCGACTCTTCCAAGCGTGCGCTGGACGTAACGTTTGGTGTCAAGCTCAGCAGGGTCGAAAGTGAAGTTCCGATTATTCTGAAATCTCGCTCCTATTCAATTGTGGAAGTGGATCAAGTTCTCAAATTTCAAACACCCAAAAATCGCTTCGCCACCGAGTTGTGCTTCGCCGCCGGTCTGCGAGCGCACGAAACACTAACGCTTCGACGCGGCGAAGAATTGGCTCCATCGCCCCACAGAACGTGGGATAAAGGCCGATTTACCGCGCTCGAGAATTTCAAGCTCTATACCGTCAAGGGTAAAGGTGGTCTTTGCAGAAATGTGGCCATCCCATCAGCGATCGCAGAGCGACTTGAGAAGCACCGACTTGCCGCACCCGTCAAGTACCAAGACCGTGGAATCTTCTACGAATCCGTGTATGACATTGGTGGTGGTCAAGCTCTATCACAATCATTCACCACAGCCAGTCAAAAAGCGCTCGGGTTTTCAAACGGCTTCCACGGGCTGCGGCACGCCTACGCGAAGAAACGTCTGGCCGACTTGATTGGTTCTGGGCTTGATACCGAATACGCTATGAAACTCCTGAGCGAAGAACTGGGCCATTTCCGAGTGGAAATTGTGCTCGCATACCTGCGGTGAAGACTATGAAAAGTAGGCAAGCAGGCATTCCTTTTTTTCGCGCAAGACTTCAGAAGTCAGGACAGACGTATTTCTATTTCGAGACCCCTGGCATTGGTGGGCGAGCAGAAATCGCACTGGGCAACGTCAAGCAGAATGCCATCAAGAAGTGGCAAACACTGCTCTTTCGTTGCAGAACCGAACGTCGGGCGGAGGCCAATGACCTACTCTTCTCCTTGGAGTTGTACCGGGAGATTTTTGTACCACTGCAGTCTCCATTGACGCAGCGGGAAAACTTTGCGTCAATTGAGAAGTTGGTGGCCTTTTTCAGTGAGAGGAACTTTGGCTGGGATGATATAGAGAGTCCCGTGCTTTTTGAGATCTACAGTCAATGGCGCAACCCGAAATTCTCTTTGAGAATCAAAGGGGAACTGTCACTGCTAAAGAGGGTTAGACGTGAACTCGAAAAGTTGAGTTCACAAGCGAAACTCAGTTCTTGAACAAGGGAACGCCCCGCCATCGATCATGTCAACCGAGGTGAATCCGCGGAGTTCGCCACTCAATTTGGCATGCGGCCCAACCTATCGGCCGCATCTTTCAATCCAGAAAATATGCTGTCCGAAACTCGTGATGGAAAGCCTGCAGGCAATTTAGCTGCAACTGAGTCAATCACTTTCGGGGTCTTTTCAATCAGGTCCACAAGGGTGCGTTCCGAAATGGAACCCAGTCCATTGCGCGCGGCCATTTCGTTCCAATGGCGCCGCATCACGTCCCGCATCTTCCAGTGGGCACTGGTTGCCCGCACTGACATCGCAAGCTTGACTTTGAAGGGATTGATCTGGTTGGCACCCTTGCCCAGCATGGGATACGCAGAGAGCACGTCGTACAGAGGCGTCATCGCAAAGGCGCCTCGCTTTTGCAATGTAATGCTGAAATTCTTGGCATGCCCATCCGGCGCGCACAGCATCCAGAACAGGACTTGCGCACGAAAGAAATTTTCTCGGTCCTGCTGTCGTGCTTCCGACGATTCCAGCACTTTGAGTATTTGTGCAATACCAGGCCCACCATCTGCCTCATATTTAAGCAGCGGGGAAACGCCCATTGCCTGGCACATGTCTTCCTGGGGCAAGCGAAGTAGCGCAGTCTTGTCGCGCGTCCAGCGCCGATCAAATCGCTCAACGACCAGTGCCTTGGTTCCACCGAACTCCCGGATCACACAGTTCGCCACTGGCAGACCGTAGGCGGCCAGGATTTGCGCGCACAGCCATTCGTTTTCGACGGAGTCGCGCAAATCCAGCCGTTGGTTCCCGACCAGGCCCAGTGGAAGTTTGAGGATATGGGTCGTGGGGGTGGCCCCGGTCGGCCGCATCCAATAGCGTCCCATCTTCAGAAGTGCGGTCTTTTCTTGTGCGCCGGCAATGGAGATGCGAAAGTCGCGCGACTCATCCCCCTGCCCGACCCTGCCGCCCGGACCAATCGCCGCAGCAATCTCTGCGGCAACGCCGGTTTCGTTGAGGCGAACCCCTTCAATGGCGAAGGGGTCTCCCGGATCCTGCCCCTGGGGGACGATTTGAAGCGCGCCGACACAGTCCCTGCCGATTTCACCGAGCAAGTCAAATGCATTGGTGCTCCCTGTCTTGAAGCGCAATGCCAAACGCTGCAGGATGGGTTGGCTATCCGGCAGCAAGTTGGCAAAATAGTTGCGTACCGCATCTCCCTGATGGTGGAGATTACCTGGTTGAAACGGCAAGGACAGGGAAAGCGGTCGCCCTTCAGGGGCGTCGAACCACTCCTTGGCATAGGTCAATGTCTCTCGAACGGCATACCGGGACCAGACTCCCACATGCTGGCCATTCATCCAGAGATCCAGGTGCCGGGTATGTGATTGCCGTCCCATGGGCTACCAATCCTGAGAGGGGGGGTTGGGCTTGGTGCTGCGTTTTACGGAAGACAGCCTGCTTTTGGCATCGGGCTTTCCGACCGATTCGCCGTCTTTCTCGCGAAAAACCAACTCAACCCCCATCGCAGAGAGAGTACGCAGCAAACGGCCAACGCTAGCCGCCGACGGGTAGCGCTCAAAAGCGGATGCGGCCTGCTGTGTCACGCCCTGGGCCAGGGCCAGATCAGCCTGGGTCAGCCCCCGGGCCTTTCGGAAGCTCTTGATCAGCAGGGCCATCTGCTGATCCGTGCGAACCGGATAGTCTGCCATACATGTTTTGGGTTGTATTCAAGATTTACCTATTATTGATTGTTTTTGTAATTTACGCAATATCATTTGTTTTTAGACTCCGGCAAAGAAAGAGCGTCCCCGCCATGGATCACCGGATGCAGGCATGTTTCCTTACTATGACGCGACAAGCAAAATTCGCAGGGGAAGAGCATGACACGCAGACACAAGATCAGCGTGGCAAAGACCTGCGTCATGCAAAAAGACTGCGGGAGCTGATGAACTCCGCAACTCTCAATCAATTGTTTGGAACCTGCGGTCCGATGAAAAATGCAAAAACTTCAAAATCGAGGCCATTTTCGAGAGTTTTCTGCTCGGAACTTAGAAAAAAACCAGATATATATATGTGGGTCTCAATTTTTAGAAGGAATGAAATGGCCCCCAAAGACATCACCGGTAAGAAAAGCGCTCCCTGCTCTGATCCCAGGGGAAGGTCAGAACCACCAAAGGCAGAGGCAAAAAAAAGCTTGCCTTGCAAGTGCCTAGAGTTGCTATTAAGAAAGGAGATCCCCGCCTGCACACCAGCTAAAACGGACTAAGCCCGTCTGCTGCTTTCATGGTCGGCGATGTTGACTGGGACAAGGGGATTGACGGCAAGGGAATGCCGCCAAGTTGAAACATAGATGCTGGGCTCATTGTTCCTGAGTCCCGTGAATTGAAACAGCCGCAAAGGCAAAACGGCCAAAGGCCCCAAGGAGAGAAACAATGGCAATCAAACTCAAAACTGTTATGACTTACGCCAGAGAGCAGAAATTTGGAGGGATCCATTTAGAGGCAAATGGAGACCTTAGGGTTTCCTATCGAGTCTTCGATCATGTGACGCACGACGTCAGTTTGATCATCAGTCCGCAGGCTGAGAACAGGTGCTCTCCCCAAGCCATCTATGACTGGCATGGCCGTGCTCGCCAGATCTACACAGACCCCAGGCATGCTGTGGACGACACACTGCGCGTGCTAAACACTGCCCAAATGCCGGAAGGATTTTGAGATGAGCAATAGAAAATTTGATGTAGTGGTGGCACGAAAGGGATACCAAACTGCCGTCAGCGACCTATCTGAGGCGCAATTGAAATTCATCTATGAGGAAGGAGTCCGAATTTACGCGGGGATACACCTACGCGGCGGCACACACGTTGAGCTGTCGCCGGGTGACGATGTGCGTGGTGCGTATTCTGATTTTGTAGTTCAAAACTTTGAAACTGGCCAATGGGAGTACGTCTACATTGATGCAGAGGGTCTTTGCGATTTCATTGATGAAACGCCATCGCCCGCGGTTTTGCAGGGCTTGAAAGACTACCTTGAAGACGCTTGTTCCAACGTTGCTGAAAACCTGTACGACAAATATCTGCAGTGTGAATCTGATCGGCAAGATAGTGTCTGATGGCCACAAATCAAATATTCGTGTGCTGGTTCGCTTTTTCTAAAAGACCCATGAAATCTGCTCCTCTACTGAACACCGATTAGAGTGACAGCCTGCCATGTCACCGTCGCCTCGGCCAATGCACCGCGCAACGACCGACCGGTATGGGGCGCGGCCGTATTGGGCCACTTCACAGACTATGCGGTCTACCGTCGCGACTTGGTTTGATCTCTTTTGCGCCAGTATCCAAACTCGTCCTCATGCACTTCGACGTCAATTTCCATGACACGGGTCTGCAATCGCTCCTGGACGTCCGTGACGGCCTGGTTGTAAATGGTCGGGCCGACTTCTTCCAGAAAGAAACCAAGCAGGGCGCCCGCCGCGATATTTCCAATCTTCTCATCCATGTTTTCCTGGAAGTAGCGTTCAATCGATGCGATCGCTAGTTTCTTGGCCTCTTTGGAGATTTCTATGGTCATGAAGGGATTTTGCCGCAACCTGCACTGCAGCAGGTCTTCGCGGACGCTGCGGCGCGTGGAAACTCTGTGGACACACAGGCAGTTTTCACTAGGCCTTGTATCCCAACAGCCGCGCAGGCAGAAGCAAAATTGTCTTGATGAGGGTCAGAACCGCTGAGACCGCGAGACCGATCAATCGCAGTGGAAGCGAGAGCAGCCAGACAAAAGGCCACGCGACCAGAACCATCACCGCCATTGGCCAGCTCATCAGGAACAGAATGCACCAGCCGATCAGCAACAACAGAGCGTTCATGGGATCAGGACTGATGTGCCACAACGGTGACAGTGTCCAACGTCACAACGGTAGGTGACTGACCTGGCTGATCCAGGGTCGCATTCTGCGCAACCGAGTTGAAGGACATCAGCATGGAGCCATTGGTGACCACGGTCAACAAGGCTGCCAAGGTGATCGAGGCCAAGCGTGTTGTGTTCGAAATCTTCATGACTCTCTCCAGTTGGGACAGCGATGTGCGGCCCGTTGAAGAGAATGTAGTCAAGCTCGAATCCAATTGCATGGCCGATGCGACGAACTGCACCACGGGGCGATTCCCAGGCCAATTGCTGCGACGAACCGTGGCGCGGGTAACCGATAAATCTGACTTTCGCGGCCGACCCCGCTTGCGATGCACCCGTCGGGGGCGGCTACTTGGCCTTTGGTATTCCCAGTTTGTATTCGCCAACCTCGCCTGCAATGAGATGGCCCATGTCAATCAACTTCGTAATCGATGCACCGATCGAACCCTTGGGTAGTCCGATCTCTGCCCCGATGGCAGAGAGGTTGATTTTCAGAAAGTCATTGGGATTCAAGATCTCCAATAGGCGAGCCAATACTTTGGCGGAGTTACCACTCAATGTTTTCTTATGCGCTGCCGGTTTTGCTTTCGCGCTCGTCTTGATCTTCTTGGGCGTCTTCTTGATGACGGCGTCGGTTGCGTCAATTGCTTGCACCATGGCCATGTCACTGTTCGACGTCGCTTGGGGGGCGGTCAATGACGGCATCGTCAACACGGCAGGAATGGCTCCAGCCGACAGGTCCGACGCTGCGCCGTAGATTTTCTGAAACTCGGCTTCGACCTGGCCAACCGCACGCGACAAGCGCGCCACCGTCTTCCAGTCCTCAAACAAGCTGTCGTTGCCCATATCGAATGGGTTCTCTGTCATGGCCAGCTTGACCTGGTCAGCGTAGCTTTGCACGGCTTCTTTCAATGCGGCGTCGGCTACATAGACGGCGGCACCAGCGGCTTGAATTGCAGCAAGGGTTTGGGTGGGCAGTGGCATTAACAATCCTTTTTTATAGTGAACCGTGCCGCAAGGCTCGGTTGCTTCCAACGAGAAGAAATCTGTGAGAGTTTTGGGGAATAGCCAAATCCATCTCCAAAGGGAATCGGTATCGATGTCCGTGGTGTGGGCCATGGAGTGAGATGGCATGGAGTTCGATCAGAACTACTGATTTTATAGAAATCTCTATTTCCTTGCGGTGGGATGGCGTACCGACCGATGGTGTTCCACCCTGAAGTGCGCCCTGCCCTTGTATATTATTTCCCCAGTCTTCAATCGGCACGGCAGTCATGCAGAATCCTGCAGTGGCCTCTACTTACCTTACCGTTGCCTTCAAAGACAAAGATGCTGCCAAGGCGCTGGGCGCGCGGTGGGATGGCGTGCAACGCCAGTGGTATGTCCCCGAGGGACGCGAGCTCTCGCCCTTTGCGCAATGGTTGCCGGCGGGCATGAATGCAGTATCTGCGTCCACCTCGACGACGCTGGCCAGTGCCCAACTGCAAGATGACGCCACTACACGCGGCTCCAACCTGGCACTTGCCGGCAAGAAGGGCGTATCGCTCTCGAGTTTGCTGGCTGGCGTATCCCAGGCGGTTGCACAGGCGTATCGGGCTGGCGTCTGGACGCTCGTTGAAGTTGTCGAGTTGCGGGCCAATGGCGGACATATCTTTATGGGGGTGTCCGAGCGGGACGCCA
>Ga0066477_1000262_pt1 | contig 17938 bp, 18 predicted proteins | sample LakWasM115_HOW13_2_FD_59554 | JGI IMG/M metagenome (GOLD analysis project Ga0066477, IMG submission 59554) | Freshwater sediment methanotrophic microbial communities from Lake Washington under simulated oxygen tension - Sediment Metagenome 115_HOW13 | ecosystem: Environmental > Aquatic >...
CGGCACAATGCGCTCCCCCGTCCTGGAGTGCTGGAGCCTTCCCCATGAACCTGATTGCCGAACTGCAAGCCGCCCGCAAACGCCTGGGCCTCAAACAGCAGGAGCTGGCCGAGCAGGCCGGTCTGTCGCGCATGACGGTGCAACGCATCGAGTCCGGTGCCATCGACCCCCGCTTGAGCACACTGGCCGAGATGGCCCGGGTGTTGGGGCTGGAGCTGGTGGCGGTAGCGGCCGCACAGCCTGGGCAGCCCGACCCAGCGGGTCAGCCCGATCCGGCAGAGACCCCTGCGGTCAGCCCGGTGGCTGCAGGCGATCAGGCCTGAGGGTCTTGCAAGGCAGCCCGGATGAAATCCAGCCGGTCCTGCCCGAAGAACATCTCATCGCCCACAAAGCAGGTGGGGGCGCCAAACACGCCACGGCGCACGGCCTCGTCGGTGGTGTTCTTCAGTTGCGCCTTGACATCGGCATCCGAGCACCAGGCCAGCACCTGGTCCGCATCCAGGCCCACGCCCGCCAGCACCTTGCCCACCACCGAGGGATCCCCGAGGTTCAGGCCCTGCACCCAGATCGCGTCGAAGACGGCAGCCAGGTAGGTCTGCAGGCGATCGGGCTGGTGCATCCCATAGCCGGTGGCGGCCCGCATCAGCATCAGGGTGTTGATCGGGAAAAAGGGGTTGCGCTGCAGGGGTACCCCATAGCGCCGGGCATAGCGCGCCAGGTCCTGGAACACATAGGCGCCCTTGGCCGGCACCGTGGCGGGTGAGGCGTTGCCGGTGGCCTGGAACACGCCCCCCAGCAGCATGGGGCGCCATTGCAGGCGGGCACCCGTTTGGGCAGCCAGGGCGGGCAGCTGCGTCCAGGCCAGGTAGGACGCGGGGCTGCCCACGTCAAAAAAGAATTCCAGGGTGCGACCCATGTTGTCTCCATCGTCTTGCGGGGTGGTTCGCTCACCGTAGGCAGGCGGTGGCAGGGTGTCAATGCGGCCATCCCTGAGGTTGCTGAACCTGGGTGACAGGGGGTGGCTTGCCTGCCAGGGGGCCTCACAGGCAAGATCGTCGGTCAGGCGGGCACCAGCGCACGCCCTCACCGATGGGGACACAGGTATGACGCAGACACAACAGCCACGCGGCGTGGCCTTGGTGATCGGGGCGGGCGACGCCACCGGCGGCGCCATTGCGCGGCGCTTTGCGCGCGAGGGCTACATCAGCTGCGTCACGCGCCGCACGGCCGACAAGCTGCAGCCCCTGGTGGACGCCATCCGGGCCGAAGGTGGGCAGGCCCACGGCTACGCCAGCGATGCGCGCAAGGAGGACGAGGTGCAGGCCTTGTTCGAGCGCATCGAGGCCGAGCAGGGGCCCATCGAGGTGCTGGTGTTCAACATCGGCGCCAACGTGCCGTGCAGTGTGCTCGACGAGACGGCCCGCAAGTACTTCAAGATCTGGGAGATGGCCTGCTTCAGCGGCTTTCTGAACGCGCAGGCCGCGGCGCGGCGCATGGTGCAGCGCGGGCGCGGCACCATCCTGTTCACCGGGGCCACGGCGGCCCTGCGCGGTGCGGCGGGCTTTGCGGCCTTTGCGGGCGCCAAGCATGCGCTGCGCGCCCTGGCCCAGAGCATGGCGCGCGAGCTGGGCCCGCAAGGCATCCATGTGGCCCATGTGGTGGTCGATGGCGCCATCGACACCGAGTTCATCCGCAGCAACTTCCCCGAGCGCTACGCCCTCAAGGCGCAAGACGGCATCCTCAACCCCGAGCACATCGCCGACAACTACTGGCTGCTGCACCAGCAGCCCCGCGACGCCTGGACCTTCGAGCTGGACCTGCGGCCGTACATGGAACGCTGGTAGGCCATAGGGCCCCCAAAACCCCTCCGATGGGGGCGGTGCAAGGGGCGGGATGGCGCTGGCGGCCCCCTGAGGCGGGGCGCCGCCAGCTATTCACAACGGGCATACATCGCTCGGAGTTTTTCATTATTCAGGGCGCAAGGCCCTGGCTAAAGTGGCCGCGCACCGCTGCAGTCGGTCGTGCGCGCCTGCACGGACGTCCACAGCGGAGCGCTGTCGCCCGGGCCCCTCTCTTTGCATGAGCCTGGGGCAGCCTGGCTGTTCTGTCGGCCCCTGTGCCGATCCCATCCCTGTGTGCCTGTTCCATCTAGAGAGTCGATTCATGTCTGCGAAGCAAGACCCCAACAGCCCGTTCACCCGAGAAGAAGGCGTCGTTCACCTGGGGGGCATTGACGCCCTGGTGCGATTGACGCTGGACCAGATCCGCACCGACCAGCGCCGCGGCCTGCGCACCGGCATGTTCGTGTCTGGCTACCGGGGCTCACCGGTCGGCATGCTGGATGCCGCCTTGATCAAGCGGCAAAAGCTGCTGCTGGAGCACAACATCCGCTTTGTTGACGGCCTCAATGAAGACCTGGCCGCCACGGCGGTCTGGGGCACCCAGATGCTGGGGGCGGTGGGCCAGCAGAAGTTCGATGGTGTCACCGGCCTGTGGTACGGCAAGGCCCCGGGGGTGGACCGCAGCGGCGACGCGCTCAAGCACGCCAACTACACCGGCATGGGCAAGAACGGCGGGGTGCTGGCGGTGGTGGGGGATGACCCCAGTTGCAAGTCGTCCTCTCTGCCCAGCCAGAGCGAGCCCATGCTGTTCCACTTGGGCATGCCTTCGCTGTACCCGGGCACGGTGCAGGAGATCCTGGATCTGGGGCTGCACGGCTACCAGATGTCGCGCCTGTCCGGGCTGTGGGTGGGCCTCAAGATGGTCACCAATGTGGCCGATGGCAGCGGCACGGCCCAGGTCTCGCCCGAGCGCCTGAACTTCGTGCAACCCGACCTCGAGTTCGATGGCGTGCCTTTCACGCCGCGCATGAACCTGGGCATGAACGTGCGGGCCGAGGCCCTGGAGATGGAGCACTCGCTCTACACCCAGCGCCTGGAACTGGCCAAGCGCTACGCCCGGGCCAACAAGCTCAACAACGTGGTGCTGCCCAACCGCGATGCCTGGCTGGGCATCATGACGGCCGGCAAGACCTACAACGACCTGATGCAGGCCCTGCGCGAGATGGGGCTGGACGAGGCCGCCTTGAAGCAGCACGGTGTGCGCATTCTCAAGATGGGCATGTTGTTCCCCATGGAGCCCACCATCGTGCGCGAGTTTGCCGAGGGCCTGGAAGAGCTGTTCGTGATCGAGGAGAAGCGCCCGTTCCTGGAGATGTTCGCCAAGAACGTGCTCTATGGCAGTGCACGCGCGCCCCGCATCGTCGGCAAGCTCGATGAGCAGGAGCAGCCCTTGTTGCCGCCGGGCGGCGAGTTCGAATCGGACGTGATTGCCCGCGCCCTCTACAAGCGTCTGTCACAGAAGGCACGCATCGAATCGGCCGAAGCCTGGCTGCAGCGCCTGGACGCCATCCAGCTGCGCGAAGACCCTGCCACCGCAGGCCGCACCGCCTGGTTCTGCTCCGGCTGCCCGCACAACAGTTCCACCGTGGCCCCGGACGGTAGCGTGGTGTCGGCCGGCATCGGCTGCCACACCATGGCGATGTGGATGGACCGCAACGTGGTCATGGGCACCCACATGGGGGCCGAAGGGGCTCAGTGGATCGGCATGGCGCCCTTCACCGAGGTGCCGCACATCTTCCAGAACATGGGCGACGGCACTTACTTCCACTCCGGCAGCCTGGCCCTGCGCTACACCGTGTCGGCCGGTGTCAACATCACCTACAAGCTGCTCTACAACGCCCACACCTCCATGACCGGCGGGCAGGACATCCAGGGCAGTCACCCGGTGGCCAACGTGGTGTCCGAACTGCTGGCCAACGGGGCCAGCAAGGTGCTGATCACCACCGATGACCCCGCCAAGTACAGCGGCGTGGGCTTGGCCGGCGGCACCGAGGTCTGGCACCGCGATCGCCTGGATGAAGCCCAGCGCACGCTGGCCGCCGTGCCGGGCACCACCGTGCTGATCCATGATCAGGAGTGCGCCGCCGAATTGCGCCGCCTGCGCGGCCGTGGCCAGCGGCCTGAGCCGGCCCAAAGCGTGGTCATCAACGAGCGGGTGTGCGAAGGCTGTGGCGATTGCGGCGAGCAGTCCAACTGCATGAGCGTGGAGCCCATCGAGACCGAGTTCGGTCGCAAGACGCGCATCCACCAGGGCTCGTGCAACAAGGATTTCTCCTGTGTCGACGGCTTTTGCCCCTCGTTCCTGACCGTCACGCCGGCCCCCGAAGCAGCGGGCGCCGCGCCCGTGAAGAAAAAGAAGAAGGGCCGCATCCCCGCCATGGAGCATGCGCTGCCCGAACCCGAGCTCAAGGTGCGGGGCGACTTCGGGGTGCACATCATGGGCATCGGCGGCACGGGTTCGGTCACCGTGGCCTCCACCATCGCCAACGCCGCCCGCATCGAGGGCAAGCATGTGATCGGGCTGGACCAGACCGGCCTGGCGCAAAAGGGCGGGGCCGTGATCTCGGACCTGAAGATCACCGCCGCACCGTTCAACGGCGCCAACAAGATCACCGACGGCAGCGCCGATCTGTACCTGGGCTTTGACATCCTGAACGCCACCGACCCGAAGAACCTGGACAAGTGCCACCCCGAGGTGACGGTGGCGGTGGTCTCGACCACCCGCACCCCCACCGGGCAGATGGTGTCCGACCGCCACGTCCAGTTCCCCGAGCTGGAGCCGCTGATGCAGGGCATCCAGCGCGTCAGCCGTGCGGCCGACAACGTCTTCCTGGACGGTCAGGGCCTGGCCGAAGGCCTGTTTGCCGACAGCATGGCCACCAACATCTTCATGGTGGGCGTGGCCTACCAGGCCGGGGCCTTGCCCCTGGCGGCGGCCTCCATCGAGGCCGCCATCGTGCAGGCCGGCGTGGCCGTCGACATGGGCCTGGCCGCCTTCCGCTGGGGCCGCCTGGCGGTGAGCCGGCGCGATCTGGTCGAGGCCGAGATCGCGCGCCTCAACCCTGTGGCGGCGGCGGGCAGCGTGGTCACCTTGCACCGACCCGTGCGCCTGAGCGCCGCCGCCCAGAAGTTGGTCGACGCCTGCGGCGCCGATGGCGAGTTGCTGCGCCTGCTGCAGCGCCGGGTGCCGGACCTGATCGACTACCAGAACGAGGCCTATGCCCGCCGTTACACCCAGTTCCTGCGCCAGGTCGCAGGCCTGGAGCGCCAGGCCGTGCCCGGCAGCACCCTGCTGACGGAAGCGGTGGCCCGCAACCTCTACAAGCTCATGGCCTACAAGGACGAGTACGAGGTGGCTCGCCTGCACACCGCGCCCGAGTTCCTGGCCCGTCTGGAGTCCGAGTTCAAGCCCGGCCACCGCGTGCAGTTCCACCTGGCCCCGCCGCTGCTGTCCAAGCGCGATCCGGTGACCGGCCATCTGATCAAGCGGGCCTACGGCCCCTGGGTGTTGACCGCCTTCAAGTGGCTGGCCCGTTGCAAGGGCCTGCGTGGCGGCGCGCTGGACATCTTCGGCAAGACCGAGGAGCGACGCCTGGAGCGTCAGGCGATCGAGGACTACTGCCGCTTGATGACCGACGTGCTGAGCCGCCTGCGCCCGGACAACTTCGACACGGCCTTGAAGCTGGCCCAGCTGCCCGATGGCATCCGCGGCTATGGCCATGTGAAGCACCGCAACCTCGAAGCCGCCCGCGCAGAACAGGCGCGCCTGCTCAGTGAGTTCAACCGCCCCGCACCGCTGCGCCGTGCCGCCTGAAGGGCACGTTGCCCCTCTCATTTCATCTTCATCGAAAGCGATCCATGAACGACCTCCAAGGCCATGATTTCGAAGACCTGCAAGCCGGCATGAGTGCCAGCTTTGCCAAGACCATCACCGAGGCCGACATCGTGCTGTTTGCCGGCGCCTCGGGCGACAACAACGCCATGCACATCAACGAAGAGTTCGCCAGTGCCACGCCCTTCAAGGGGCGCATCGCGCACGGCATGCTCACCGCCAGCGTGATCTCGGCCGCGATCGCCGGCAAGCTGCCCGGGCCCGGCACGGTCTACCTCTCGCAAAGCCTGCGTTTCAAGGCCCCGGTGCACCCTGGCGACACAGTCAAGGCCACTGTGACTGTCAAGGAACTGTTTCCCGAGAAACGACGGGTGAGCTTGACCACCGTCTGCACGGTCGCCGGCAAGGTGGTCATCGAGGGCGAGGCGCTGGTCATGCCCACGGCGCGCCACCAGCCTGCCTGACGGGCAGGGCGCGCAGGGGGCGCCGCCCCCTGCATTTGCTTACCTGGCGAAGCCCGTAACACCTCTAAGCTGCGGGGCCACTGCGTCGCAGTGTCTGTCTCTTCCGGACAGGTCCATTCAAGAGGTCATGCACGATGCGGAACTTCAAACAGTCGCGCCTCTCGTTGGCGCGCTCACTCAAACTCTCCCAACTGGTGGTGTTCGAGGCGGTGGTGTCGGCCGGCTCGATCCTGGCCGCCTCGCGCGAGCTGGCCCTGACCCAGCCTGCCGTCAGCAAATCGCTGCACGAGCTGGAGCGCTACCTGGATCAGGATCTGTTCGTGCGCAGCAAGAAGGGCGTGGCGCTGACGGAGTTCGGCCGCCTGTTCGAACGCCATGCCCGCACCATGCTGTTGGAGCTGCGCTGCCTGTCCGACGGGCTCAACGCCTGGCAGATGGGGGTCTCGGGACATGTGGTGGTGGGCACGCTGATCACCGCTTCGGCGGTGCTGGTGCCCGAGGCCATCCACCGCCTGCACGAAGGGGCGCCCGATGTGGAGGTCGAGGTGCGGGTGGGCACCAACACCACGCTCTTTCCGGCCCTCGCCCGGGGGGATCTGGACGTGGTGGTGGGTTACCTGCCGCACGACAACGATTTCCTGCCGGGGGTGATCCACCCCGACCGCCTGCACCACCAGACCCTTTACGACGAGGCGCTGTGCGTGGTCGTCGACAGACAACACCCGCTGGCCGCCCGGCAGGGCCTCACCTTGCGTGAGCTGCACGACCAGGAGTGGATCCTGCCCACCCCCGATTCGGTGGCCTACAGCGCTGCCTGCGCCATGTTCGACAGCGAGAAGCTGCCCCTGCCCGCGCGGGTGGTGTATTCGGTGTCGGTATTGACCAACATGGGCTTGCTGCGCCGCCGGCCCATGGTGGCCCTGATGCCACACCTGGCGGCCCAACGCTTCGAAGAGTCGGGGCTGCTGTCGCGGCTCTCGCTGGGGCCTTTGGAGGCCTTTGCCGCGGTGGGCTACAGCGTCTCATCGCATCGGCAGCCCAGTGCGGCCTGCCAGCGCTTCATCGAGGCCTTGCGCGCCTCGGTCTGAGGGCGCGCGGGCCTGCTCGGGCCTTCGTGCCGCAGGGCGGCCTTTGTCCGCCTGAACCCCATTGCATCGATCGGATCGGCGTGCGCCACTGGCAGGTGCAGGTGCAGGTGCAGGTGCAGGTGCAGGCCGCAGGTTGCGCTGCCCGGATCCGGCATGGGGCGGGTTTTCCGCTATTCCGGAGCGCTATAGATCGCGCCTTTGTTTTCATTATCCAAAGCGCGGTCTGCTCCCTACAGTGCCTCCCAGTTTCACGTCGGAGGTTTCTTTGTCCTACCCATTCATGCTGCCAGCCTCGCTGGCCTCCCTGCGCAATTACGTCGATGGCGAGTTCGTCACCACCGAGCGCCAGTTCGACAACATCAGCCCTTTGCATGGGCGCCTGCTGGGCCGGGTCCATGAAGCCGATGCGGCCCTGGTCGACCGCGCGGTGCAGGCGGCCCGCAAGGCCCTGGAAGGCCCCTGGGGCCGCAGCACGGTGGACGAGCGTGCCGCCTGGCTGCACAAGGTGGCCGATGTCATCGAACGCCGCTTCGATGAGTTCGTGGCCGCCGAGGTCGCCGACACCGGCCGCCCCGTGACCCAGGCCCGCAACCTCGATGTGTTCCGCGCCATTGCCAACCTGCGCACTTTCGCCGACCTGGGCAAGGTGGCCCATGGGGACTGTTTTGAAAGCCGCACGGCCCAGGGCGAGGCCCTGCTCAACTACACCGTGCGCAAACCCCTGGGCGTGGTGGCCAGCATCTCGCCCTGGAACCTGCCCATCCTGTCGATGACCTGGAAGGCCGCACCGGCGCTGATCTGCGGCAACACCCTGGTCGTCAAACCGTCCGAGGAGACCCCTTCTTCGGCCACCTTGCTGGCCGAAGCTTTCCATGAAGCCGGCGTGCCCCCCGGCGTGTTCAACCTGGTGCACGGCTTTGGCGCCAACTCGGCCGGGGCCGCCATGTCGGCCCACCCGGGCATTGACGGCATCACTTTCACCGGCGAATCGCGCACCGGCTCGACCATCATGAAGGCCGTGGCCGATGGCGTGAAAGAGGTGTCGTTCGAACTGGGCGGCAAGAACGCCGCCATCGTGTTTGCCGACTGCGATTTCGAGGCAGCGGTGGAGGGCGTGTTGCGCTCGTCCTTCGCCAACACCGGCCAGGTCTGCCTGTGCTCCGAGCGGGTGTATGTGGAGCGTCCGATCTTCGAGCGCTTTGTGCAGGCCCTGAAGGCCGGGGCCGAAAAGCTGCGCATCGGCTACCCCGACGAACCCGGTGTGGACATGGGCTCGCTGATCTCGCACAAGCATCGGGCCAAGGTGCTCTCGTACTTCAAGCTCGCCGTGGAGGAGGGCGCCACCGTGGTCACCGGCGGCGGCATTCCGCACTTTGGCGACGAGCGCGACGACGGCGCCTTCATCCAGCCCACCATCTGGACCGGCCTGCCCGACACGGCGCGCTGCGTGCGCGAAGAGGTGTTCGGCCCGGTGTGCCACATCGCCCCGTTTGACACCGAGGAAGAGGTGGTGCGCCGCGCCAACGACTCCAACTACGGCCTGGCGGGCACCCTCTGGACCACCAACCTGCAGCGCGCCCACCGCGTGGCGCGCCAGTTCGACACCGGCATCGTCTGGGTCAACACCTGGTATGTGCGGGATCTGCGCACGCCGTTTGGTGGCACCAAGTTGTCGGGCCTGGGCCGTGAGGGCGGGCGCTGGTCGCTCGACTTCTACTCCGAGGTCAGCAACATCTGCATCAAGGTGGGCTGAGCATGCAGCGGCACAACCTCAGCTCGCCGCGCCTGGCGGCGCCGCGCTTTCGCTACACCCCCTGTGTGAAGGTCGGGCCGCTGGCCTGGCTGTCGGGCATGGTGGCCCTGGACCCCGCCACCGGCCAACTGGTGCCCGGTGGCGTGGGAGCGCAGACCCAGCGCATCTTCGACAACCTGGCGCTGGCCTTGCCCGACTACGGCTTGCACATGGCCGACCTGTGCATGGCCCGCCTCTACACCACGGTGTTCGAGGAGTTTGGCGCCATCAACGAAGTCTGGGAGCGTCAGTTCGCCAGCCTCACGCCCCCGGCCCGCACGGCCGTGGGGGTCACCCACCTGCCCCTCGGGGCCCTGGTGGAAATCGAATTCTGTTTTTACCCCGCCTCAGGAGCGCTGTCGTGAATCCCACATTGAAAGCCGTTGCGGACCTGCTCTGGTCCGCGGAACAAACCGGTGAGGCCGTGGCCCCCGTGCGTGAACAAATCGAGCAGGGCGCCCAGGGTGGTGACGTGCTGCAAGCGGCCTACCAGGTGCAGCAAGACCTGACCCAGCGTCGCCTGGACGCCGGCGGGCGATTGGTGGGGCGCAAGATCGGCCTGACCTCGGTGGCGGTGCAACGCCAGCTGGGCGTGGACTCGCCTGATTTCGGCGCCCTGTTTGCCGACATGGCCGTGGGCGATGGCGAAGAGATCGCCTGGTCGCGCCTGCAGCAACCCAAGATCGAAGCCGAGATCGCCCTGGTGCTGGGCCGTGACCTGCCGCACAGCCGCCACACCGTGGCCGACCTGATCAATGCCACCGCCTACGCCCTGCCGGCCCTCGAAGTGGTGGGCAGCCGCATCCGCAACTGGGACATCCGGCTGGCCGACACGGTGGCCGACAACGCCTCGTCCAGCCTGTTCGTGCTGGGCACCCGGCCCGTGAAGCTGAGCCGTCTGGAACTGGCCGACTGCGGCATGGTGATGGAGCGCCGGGGCGACCAGGTGTCGGTGGGCGCCGGCTCGGCCTGCCTGGGCAACCCGCTCAATGCCGCCGTCTGGCTGGCCAACGTGATGGCCCGCATGGGCACGCCCTTGCGCGCTGGCGATGTGCTCATGACCGGTGCGCTCGGGCCCATGGTGCCGGTGCAGCGCGGGGATGTGTTCACGGCCCACATCGAAGGCCTGGGCTCGATCCGCGCCATGTTCGAGCGATGAGCGCCGAACGCCCCGCCACCCGAAGCCCCCAAGGAATTCAGAGAACCGACATGAACAAAATCGACAGCTTTGCCGCCGTGCTGGATGACGCGGCCCACCTTGCACATGATGTGCAGCAATTCCCTGCCGGGCAATTTGACCTCGACCAGGCCTATGCCATCCAGCGCGCCTCGATCGAGCGCCGGGTGGCGCGCGGCGAGCACCGCATCGGCATCAAGCTCGGCTTCACCAGCCGCGCCAAGATGGTCCAGATGGGCGTGGACAACCTGATCTGGGGTTGGCTCACCAACACCATGCTGGACGAAGACGGCGGTGTGGTGGACCTGAAGCGCTTCATCCACCCCCGCGTGGAGCCCGAGGTCTGCTTCGTCACCCGCCGCACCATCGATGCGCCCCTGACCGCACTTGAGGCGGTGGACTACCTCGAAGCCGTGGCCCCGGCCATGGAGATCATCGATTCGCGCTACCGCAACTTCAAGTTCACCCTGGAGGACGTGGTGGCTGACAACTGCTCGTCGGCCGGCCTGGTGGTGGGGGCCTGGAGCCGTGATTTCTCCGGCTTGCCCAATGCCGGTGTGCGCATGCAGTTCGATGGTCGCGATGTGCAGGTGGGCTCGACCGCCGCCATCCTGGGGCACCCGCTGCGCTCCATCGTGCAGGCCTCGCGCCTGCTGCATCAATCGGGCCTGAGCCTGCCCCCGGGCTCTCTGATCATGGCCGGTGCCGCCACCGCAGCCGAGGCCCTGACGCCCGGCCTGCATGTGCAGTGCCGCATCGGCAGCGGCGCGGGCGCCCTGGGCCAGGTGGCTTTCAGCACGCGCTGAAGCGAGCCCTCAGACCCATCCAGAACAACAGACTCACAGGAGACAAGCACATGAGTTCAGGCGCACAGGTGGTGGCCGGCAAGGCCACGCCGCGAGGACGCTTTCCCCACCTCAAGCGGGCAGGCGATTTCATCTACGTGTCAGGCACCAGCTCACGCCGGCCCGACAACAGCTTCGAAGGTGTCCAGGTCGACCCGATGGGGGTCACCGCGCTGGACATCCGGGCCCAGACCCGGGCCGTGATCGAGAACATCCGCGACATCCTGAAAAGCGTAGACGCCGGGCTCGCGGACGTGGTCGAGACCCAGGTGTTCCTCGTGAACATGAACGATTTCGGTGGCTTCAATGAAGTCTGGGCCGAGTATTTCGACTACGACGGGCCCACCCGCACCACCGTCGCAGTGCACCAGTTGCCACACCCGCACTTGCTCATCGAGATCAAGGCCGTGGCCTATCGCCCCAGTGCCCCACAACAAACCAAGGAGACCCAAGATGTTTGAAATGAAGTACGGCATGCCCCTGAACTTTGGCCAATGGCTGGGTGAGCACAATCACCTGCTGCGCCCCCCGGTGGGCAATGCCCAGATCTGGCCCGATTCCGATTTCATGGTGACCGTGGTGGCCGGCCCCAATGAGCGCAGCGATTTTCACGATGACCCGGTGGAGGAGTTCTTCTACCAGTTCAAGGGCAATGCCTTCATCATCATCTGGGACCGCGACCGCTATGAGCGCGTCACCCTCAACGAGGGCGATGTGTTCCTGATGCCGCCGCACACGCTGCACTCGCCTCAGCGCCCTGATCCGGAGAGCCGTTGCCTGGTGGTGGAGCGCCGCCGGCCTGCGGGTGAGCCCGATGCCCTGCAGTGGGGCTGCGCCGCCTGCGGCACGCTGATCAAGCGCTACGAAATGCAACTGCAAAGCATCGTCGCCGACCTGCCGCCGGTGTACGAGCAGTTTTACGCCACCTCCGACGCCGAGCGGGTATGCCCGACATGCGGTCTGCAGCACCCGGGCCGTGACTTCAAGGCCTGGCACCGCGACATCGCCAAGTCATCCCACGCGAGGGTGTACGCATGATCGATATGCACTCTCACTTCTTCCCGCCGATCAGCGCCGAGCAGGCCCGGGCCATGGCCCCCGAGCGGGCCCCCTGGCTGGCGGTCGACGCGGGTGGGCGCACCGGCCAGATCATGCTGGGTGAGCAGCCCTTCCGCCCGGTCTACCAGGCCTTGTGGGACCCTGGCTACCGCGTGCAGGAGCTGGACCAGCAAGGCATTGCCCTGCAGCTCGTCTGTGCCACCCCGGTCATGTTCGGCTACGCCTGGCAGGCGCAGCGGGCGGCCGATTGGGCGGCGCGCATGAACGACATGGCCCTGACCTTCTGCGCCCCGCATCCCACCCGCCTGAAGGCCTTGGCCCAGGTGCCGCTGCAAGACCTGGAAGCCGCCTGCGCCGAGGCCTCGCGCGCCATGCAGGCCGGCTGCGTGGGCATTCAGATCGGCAACCACCTGGGTGACAAGGACCTGGACGACGAGCAACTGGTCGAGTTCCTGATCCATTGCGCCGAGCAGGACATCCCCGTGCTGGTCCACCCCTGGGACATGATGGGGGGCGACAAGCGCATGAAGAAATGGATGCTGCCCTGGCTGGTGGCCATGCCGGCCGAAACCCAGCTGGGCATGCTGTCGCTGATCATGTCGGGCGCCATGGAGCGCATTCCCGAGTCGCTGAAGATCTGCTTTGCCCATGGCGGCGGCAATTTTGCCTACGGCCTGGGCCGGGTCGACAACGCCTGGGAGCACCGCGACATCGTGCGCAAGGATTGCCCGCGCAAGCCTTCGGAGTACGCCCGGCGCTTTCATGTGGACAGCGTGGTGTTCAACCCCGGGGCCTTGCGCCTGCTGGTGGATGTGATGGGGGCGGACCGCGTGATGCTGGGCTCGGATTACCCCTTCCCCCTGGGCGAGCAGGACATCGGCAGCCTGGTGCGCGGGGTCGACTTCCTCACCCCCGCGCAGCGTCAAGGGATCTTGCGCGACAACGCCCAGGCTTTCTTCAAGCTGTGATGGCGGCCGGGCCAGGTGCTGCCTGAAGCGGTGGCGCCTGGCCGAGGCCCCCAAGCTCCGATCTTCACCCCTCCAGGCCAAGCCGCAGGCCTGGCCTGTCCAAGGAACCATCTTGTCCAAGTTGCCTACCCTCGATCTTGTCGAGGTCATCGAGCAGTCGCCGCTCGGCTTTCGCCGGCTGGTGATCTTCTTTCTGATCTTTCTTTTCATCACCATCGAAGGTTTTGACACCGCCGCCATCGGCTTTCTGGTGCCTTCGATGGTCAAGGCCTTTCAACTGAGCAGCACGGAGGTGTCGGGTCTGTTTGCCGCCGGCATGGGGGGGCTGCTGCTCAGCTCTTTTGTGGGCGGCATGCTGTGCGATGTGTACGGCCGCAAACGCGTCAGCGTGATCAGCGTGTTGATCTTCGGCGTGGCCTGCATCGGTGTGGCCCTGTCCAAGGGCTACACCGAGCTGATGCTGTGGCGCTTTGCCACCGGTGCGGGCATTGGCGCGGCCCTGCCGGCCTTGTCCACCCTGTGCGCCGAGCTGACCCCGGCACGCTCGCGCTCGACCATCTTGGCGATTGTCTTCAGCGGCTTTCTCACCGGCTCGGTGTTGGCGGGCCTGGTCACCGGGGCCTATCTGCACCAGGTGGGCTGGGAGGGCATCATGCTCATCGGCGGGGTGGTGCCGATTGCCATGATCGTGCTGTTGGCGGCCTGGATGCCCGAGTCGCCGCGTTACATGGCCTTGCGTCCACAACGGGCGGCAGGGGTGCCGGCGGCCATGGACAGGCTGTTTCCGGGGCGTGAGTTCACGCGCACCGCCTTCGTCAGCCACGAGAACCCGCAGGCCGGCCCCAAGGCCCGGGTGGCCGAGCTGTTCCGGGGGCGTTTTGCGGCGGTCACGCTGGCCCTGTGGGGCATGAACTTCACCGTGCTGCTGAGCTTCTACACCATTGCCAGCTGGCTGCCTTCGCTGCTGAACCTGGGGGGCATCGAGCCGGCCCAGGCCTCGAAGCTGGCCTCGAGCTTCCAGATCGGTGCCTTGATCGGTTCGGTGAGCACGGCGCTGGCCCTGCGCCGCCTGCGGCCCGCGGTCTGGTTGGGCACGGTGTTTGTCCTGGGGGGGCTGACCACCTGGGGACTGACGGCGGCTGTGGGCACGCCCTGGTTTGTGCCGGTGACACTGCTGAGCGGCTTTTGCGTGGCCGGGCCGGTGGTGGGCCTGCAGGCCGTGGCGGCTTCGGTCTACCCGACCTACATGCGGGGCGCCGGCGTGGGCTGGGCTGCCACGCTGTCGCGCGTGGGCTCGCTGACCGGGGCCAGCATGGTGGGCATCATGATCAGCGGCGGTCTGGCCATGCCCGATATCTTCCGGCTGATGCTGGTGCCCATGTTGCTGGCGGCAGCCTGTGCCTGGTTTCTGCAGCGGGGCATGAGCGGGCCGGTGAACATGGGGTCTGGCGGGCATTGAGTTGAACCCCTGCCCGCGCCAGGGCTGACCGCGGGTGGAGGCTTTCCGATAAACTGTATAAAAATACAGTTATTGGAGCCTTCATGGACGATTTCAGCCCGCCCCCCACCGTGCCCAGGCCTGTGCAGGTTCTGAGGGGGCGGGGCGTGTCCAGTGCGGTGGCGCATCGCTTCAGCAAGGACCAGCGCGAGTGGGCGGATGATGGCTGGGTGGGCATGGCGGGGGGTGAACCCGATCCCACCCGGCCCGCCACCGAGGTGATCCGCGAAGCCGCGCGCAGCGCGCTGAGCCGCAACGATTCGCCCGACATCGCTTTTGACCAGGCGATCAACCCCTACCGGGGCTGCGAGCACGGCTGCAGCTACTGCTATGCGCGGCCCACCCACAGCTACCTGGGGTACTCGCCGGGCCTGGATTTCGAGACCAAGATCGTGGCCAAGCACAACCTGCCCGAACTGCTGGAGCAGGCCCTGTCACGGCCCACCTACCAGGCCCGCATGACCAACCTGGGCTCGGCCACCGATTGCTACCAGCCGGTGGAGCGCGAGCTGCGCCTGACGCGGCGCGTGATCGAGGTCTTGCAGCGGCACCAGCACCCGTTCTCGCTGATCACCAAGGCCAGCCTGGTCGAGCGCGACCTGGACCTGCTGGTGCCGATGGCGCGCCAAGGCCTGGTGGCGGTGTATGTGACCATCACCACCCTGGACGCCGAGCTGGCGCGCCGCCTGGAGCCCCGGGCCGCCTCGCCGCAGCGGCGCTTGCGCACCATCCGCACCCTGGCCGAGGCCGGTGTGCCCGTGGGGGTGAGCGTGGCGCCGCAGATCCCCTTCCTCAACGAAGACATGGAGCAGGTCTTGGCGGCGGCCTCTGAGGCCGGTGCCCGTTCGGCCTTCTACACCGTGCTGCGCCTGCCCTGGGAGCTGCGCGAGGTGTTCACCGAATGGCTTCAGCTGCATTACCCGGACCGCGCCGCCCGCGTGCTGGCCCGCTTGCGCGACCACCGTGGCGGGCAGGATTCGGCCGGTGACTTCTCCACCCGCATGAAGGGCCAGGGCCTGTGGGGCGATCTGCTGAGCCAGCGCTTTGCCCGCGCCTGCACCCGCCTGGGGCTGAACCGCGATCGGGTGGAGCTGGACCTGTCGCGCTTCATGCGCGACCCCGAGCAGGCCTTGCGCCAACCCGGCTTGTTTGACGATGAGCCGCTGCCGACGCCGCGTCGGGTGGCGGGCACCGTGCTCGATGTGTGTGCCGAGCGGCCCCGGGCTTGAGCCGCGGTGGCGCCAGCGCTCAGCGGTAGCGGTAGGCCACGCCCAGGTTGGCAGAGACGCCGTTCGGGCGCTCCGTCAGCGGGCTGGCGCGTGCCGGGCCCCGCAGCTGGGTGCCGCCCAGGCCGCCGTACACCAGCCACTGGGGGGTGAGGGCGCTGGTGAAGCTGATGCCGATCGATCGGCTGTAGAAGCCGGCCCCGGCCTGGTAGGCGGGCAGTGACGAGGCCCCGGTGGGCACGCCGTAGTGGCTGTTCATGTAGGTGCCATTCCCCCAACTGGTGCCTCCGCCAAGCACCAAACGGGTGCGCGGGGTGACTTGCCAGGTGTAGCTGAGCGAGGTGTCGACCTGGCTGCCGGCATCGCGGCCCAGCAGATCCTGCGTCAGGCCGGTGCCCACGGCCCAGCCGTAGCCCAGCGCCAGGCCCAGGCCGAGCCGCCCCGTGATGGTGCGTCGCACATCGGGCAGGCCGCTCAGGCGCGGGTCGTCGGAGGCGCTGCGCCCGTTGTCAAAGCCCAGCGAGGCATTGAGCTGCAGGTCGCGCAGGCTCAGCAAGGTGGCGGTGGCGCCGGAGCCGCCCATTTCTGCGCCATAACCCAGCAAGGCATTGGCCCCGCCGGTGCTGAGCTTGAAACGCCCGTAAGACACCAGCCAGACTGGGTTGATGCGGTGCCGGTTGCCGGCCGCGCCCGAGTAGTTGGGGCTGCTGCGCAGGCCGGCGCCCAGCAGGTAGCTGAGGCGGGGTTCGGGCGGCTCGAAGCCCACGCCGGGTGTGCGGGCCTCACCGGCCAGGGTGGGGGTGCTGGCCGCCGAAGAGGGCGCTGGCGCCGCATCGGTGGCGGCCAGGGTCAGGTCCAGGGGCTGGGCCGAGGGGGCGAACGTGGCGGCCTCCTGAGCCAGCGTTGGCACGGGCGCCACGCCGATCAGCACAGCCAGCAGCGCGCCAACGCGCCAAGTGGCTTTGGTGCAGGCGCGCTGGGACAGGCGGGGGCAAGGGCTGAGCGGTCGTTCTGGAGGCATGAAACGCATTATGGAGGCCGGCTCAGCCGGCCCCATGTCTTGCGTCAAACCCCGGTGTGCGCGCGCGTCTCAGGCGCAGAGCGTGGCAGCGTGGTGGCGCAGGTGGTCTTCGATCACGCTGCTCACAAAGTAGTAGCCGTGGTCATAGCCTTCATGGCGGCGCAGTTGCAGGCCTTGGCCGACCTGGGCGCAGGCCGCTTCGAACAGGTGGGGGTGCAGTTGCTCGGCCAGGAAGTTGTCGGCCAGGCCCTGGTCAATCAGGATGCTCTGCGGCAGCAGCGGGGCCTGGCGGGCGCTCATCAGTTCGGTGGCGTCGTGGGCGGACCAGTGCTGCCGGTCGGGGCCCAGGTAGCCGGTGAAGGCCTTCTCGCCCCAGGGGCAGCGGGTGGGGGCGCAGATCGGCGCCAGGGCCGACAGCGAGCGGAAGCGTCCCGGGTGGCGCAGCGCCAGGGTGAGGGCGCCATGCCCGCCCATCGAATGGCCGGTGATGCCCACGCGCGTCACGTCCAGCCCCGGCAGCGTGCCCAGCAAGGGCAGCAGCTCATCGAGCAGGTAGCTTTCCATGCGCCAGTGGGTGGCCCATGGCGCCTGGGTGGCGTCGAGGTAGAAGCCAGCCCCCACCCCGAAATCCCAGGCCTCGGCCTCGCCCGGCACACCCGCGCCGCGCGGGCTGGTGTCGGGCGTGACCAGGGCCAGGCCCAGTTCGGCGGCCACGCGCTGGGCACCGGCCTTGATCATGAAGGTCTCTTCGGTGCAGGTCAGCCCGGCCAGGTAGAGCAGCACCGGCACCGGGCCGGTCTCGGCCTGGGGCGGCAGGTAGACCGAAAAGCGCATCGGCAGGCCGATGGTGCTGGAGGCATGGCGGTGGTAGCGCTGCACGCCACCGAAGCAGCGGTGCTGGCTGAGGGTTTCCAAGGTCATGGTGGGGCTCGGCAGACTCAGTAGAGGACCACGCCGCGGATCGACTCGCCGCGCTTCATCAGGTCAAAGCCCTTGTTGATGTCTTCCAGCGGCATGGTGTGGGTGATCAGGTCGTCGATGTTGATCTTGCCCTCCATGTACCAGTC
>Ga0066477_1000267_pt1 | contig 17499 bp, 18 predicted proteins | sample LakWasM115_HOW13_2_FD_59554 | JGI IMG/M metagenome (GOLD analysis project Ga0066477, IMG submission 59554) | Freshwater sediment methanotrophic microbial communities from Lake Washington under simulated oxygen tension - Sediment Metagenome 115_HOW13 | ecosystem: Environmental > Aquatic >...
CGTCTTGCCACGCAGGGTGAACAGGTCTTTGGACTCGCTGAAGTTCTCGGCGTGCCCCACAAACAACATGCCACCCGGCTTGAGCACGCGGTGGATTCTTTCCAGCACGCGCCGCTGTGTAGGGGCATCAAAGTAAATCATCACATTACGGCAGAAAACCACGTCAAAGGGCTCCTTGAATGGCCAATCGTCGCGGATGAGATTCACACTCATGAAGTCGATGGCGCGCCGCAACTCCGGCTTGGCACGGACCATGCCCGCGTTCCCGCCTTTGCCTTTGAGAAAGAATTTCTGCAAGCGCTCAGGGCTCAAGCCCTTGACGCTGTCGAGCCGGTACACGCCCTGCGCCGCGGTGGCCAGCACGCGCGAATCAATGTCGCTGGCTGTCAACTTGAAAGAGGCGTTGGCGCCGAGCGCCTCCAACGCGGTGATCACGATGGAGTAAGGCTCTTCACCCGTGGAGGCCGCGTTGCACCAGACCCGCCAGTTGGCGGATGGCTTGGAGCGCAGGTGCGACGCGAAAATCTCGAAATGATGCTGCTCGCGAAAGAATGCCGTGAGGTTGGTGGTCAGCGCATTCACGAACTCCTGCCACTCCGGCCCGTCATGGTTCTCCAGCCAGCTCAGGTAGTCGTGAAAGCTGGTGTGCCCCGTGTCGCGCAGCCGCCGCGACAGGCGGCTGTAGACCATGGCGTGTTTGCCATCATGCAAACTGATGCCGGCGCGCTGATAGATCAGCGCCTGAACACGGGCAAAGTCTGCATTGGTCCAGACAAATTCTCGCCCCTGGGCCAGAGGGCCAGAGGGCGCTGCGGCTGCGGCATACGCAGGATCTACCCGGGCTGGGCCTGACCGGACTGACGCCGAAGCACTGGTGGTTTGGGCCATATTGATCGTCCGAGGGGAAGTCCTGTTCGCTCCAAAAGGTCTGCGAGCACAGCTCACAGCCTGACATGCGCCTGCGCCACCACTGGCTGCTGACTGCTACGCCTTATTCGTTGGCGGTCACCAGGCCCATGTCCACGCTGGACATGAGCTTTTCAATATCCAGCAAGATCAGCATGCGCTCGCCCACGGACCCCAAGCCCAAGATGCAGCTGTTGTCGATCGCGCTCTCGATATCAGGGGCCGAACGGATGCTCTCTGGTGTCAACTCCATCACATCGCTCACCGAATCCACCACAATGCCCACCACACGGTTGCGCAGGTTGAGGATGATGACCACTGTGAAACTGTTGTAGTCCGCCTGCGCACAGTTGAACTTGATGCGCATGTCCACGATGGGAACAATCGTGCCGCGCAAATTGACCACGCCCTTGATGAAGTCTGGCGCGTTCGCAATGCGGGTGGGAGGTTCGTAGCCCCGGATTTCCTGCACCTTCAGGATGTCGATGCCGTACTCTTCCTGGTCGAGGCGGAACGTCAGATATTCACGAGCACCCGTTGGTGCAGCGTCTGCAGTTTTACCGATCACACTCATGGTGCATTCTCCTTTCATGGCGGCGCAGCGCCCCCAGGGGCGCACGCACCTGTATCTAGTGGCGCGCCCGACGCACCAAGCCACCCGTGTCCAAAATCAAGGCCACGGTGCCGTCACCCAAAATGGTGGCGCCCGACACATTGGGCACCTTACGATAGTTCGATTCCAGATTCTTGACGACCACCTGATGCTGACCGAGCAACTCATCCACCAGCAAGGCCACACGGCTTCCGTCAGCCTCGACCACCACCATGATGTTGCTGGATTTGTTGAGGTCAAAGCGCGGAACCTGGAAGATCTTCTCCAGCGCGATGACAGGCATGTATTCGTCGCGCACCTTGACCAGCTGCGAGCCTTGCGCCACGGTGCTGACATCGTCCGCATTGACCTGGAACGATTCCACCACCGACGACAGGGGAAGGATGTAAACCTCTTCGCCCACCCCCACCGACATGCCATCCATGATGGCGAGCGTCAGCGGTAGGCGAACGGACACCTTCATGCCGTAGCCCTCTGCAGAATCGATCTCTACCGAGCCGTTGAGCGCTGCGATATTGCGTTTGACCACATCCATGCCGACCCCACGGCCTGACACATCGGTCACCTCATCGGCCGTGGAAAAGCCTGGGGCAAAAATCAGCTGCCAGACATCGGCATCGCTCATCTGATCGGACACCTCGATGCCGCGCTCCTGGGCCTTGCTGAGAATTTTTTCGCGCGACAGGCCACGACCATCATCACGCACCTCGATCACGATCGACCCACCTTGGTGCGACGCCGACAAGGTGATGGTGCCGTGCTCGGATTTGCCCTTGGCAAGACGATCGGCAGGCATTTCAATACCGTGGTCGCAGCTGTTACGCACCAAGTGGGTCAGCGGGTCGGTGATCTTTTCGACCAAGCCCTTGTCCAGTTCGGTGGCTTCACCCAGGGTCACCAGCTCCACCTTCTTGCCCAGCTTGTTCGCCAGATCGCGCAGCATGCGCGGGAAGCGGCTGAAAACGATGGACATTGGAATCATGCGGATCGACATCACCGACTCTTGGAGGTCGCGCGTGTTGCGATCCAGATCTGCCAACCCGGCCAGCAATTGCTGGTAGGCCCCAGCATCAAGGCCCCGGCTGTTCTGCGCCAACATGGCCTGCGTAATCACCAACTCACCCACCAGGTTGATCAGTTGATCGACCTTCTTCACATCCACGCGGATGGTGGTGGACTCCATCTGTGCCTGCATCGCCACCTTGGGCTCGGCGCTCGCCTTGGGCGCAGCTTTGGGAGCTTGCGCAACAGGCGCATGGGCAGCCGCCGCAGCTTCACCATGGGGTGCTCCGGGTGCGCCGTTGAAGAATCCATAAGGCGCTTCGCCCCCGGAGGTATCTACAGCAACCACGGGCTCGTCGTCCGCATCTGCGACGGCAGCCTCGCCAGAAGCGGCAGCATCACGAATCAGCACCTGCTCCTTGGAAACATGGAACGCAAACAGGTCCAGCAGATCATCGTTGGTGGACGTCGTTTCCACCGCAAAGACCCGCGTATTGGCCTGGCTGCCCGGGACATCGCGGATCGCCCCCAAACCGGGAATGTCTCGGAACAATTCTTTGATCGCGTCGGCTTGCTCGGGGCGGTCCAGTGGCCCGATCTGGATTTCCAGCTGCCGTGCCTGACCTGGCACAACAGGCGCAGAAACCTTGGGCGCAGGAGCCGGAGCTACTGCCACCGGCGCGGGTGCAGGAGGCGGCGGCGCTGCGACCACAGGTGCAGCATCGCCGGGCACCAAGCCTGCCGCCAGGTCGCTGATTCGGCGAACCAGGGAGGTGGTGGAAACCGCCTCACCTTGTCCACCCGCCTGATGCCGTGCCAGCAGGCTGCGCGAAGCATCCGCAGACTCCAGCAGAACGTCCACCATCTGAGGGATGGGCTGCAGCTCATGGCGGCGCAGACGGTCGAGCAGGGACTCCATCTGATGGGTCAGCTCGGCCACGTCAGAAAACCCGAAGGTGGCAGAACCTCCCTTGATCGAGTGAGCGCAGCGGAAGATGCCGTTGAGCTCTTCGTCGTTGGCACTGCTCAGGTCCAGATTCAGGAGCATCTGCTCCATCTGGTCGAGGTTCTCACCCGCTTCCTCGAAAAAGATCTGATAGAACTGGCTGAGGTCGAAGTCAGCGCCTGCACCTGATCCTTCTTGGTAGGTTTCCGCCATGGTGGGCTCCTGTGTACTAAATGATCTCAGTCAACCCGGCTCAGCGGATCACTTTCTGGATGACTTCGATCAGGCGATTCGGATCAAAAGGTTTTACCAGCCATCCCGTGGCACCCGCTGTGCGGCCCGCCTGCTTCATTTGATCGCTCGACTCTGTCGTCAGGATCAGGATGGGAATGGTCTTGAATTTGGGATGCTCGCGCAGTTTGCGGGTCAGGCCAATGCCATCAAGACGTGGCATGTTCTGGTCTGCCAGCACCAGGTCAATGTTGTGCGTCTCAGCCTTTTCGAGGGCATCTTGCCCATCCACTGCCTCCACGACGTGATAGCCGGCACCAGTGAGGGTGAAGGACACCATTTTGCGCATGGAAGGTGAATCATCAACGGCAAGGATCGATTGCATGTATGGCTCCAACTGACTTGAATATATAAGGTAACCAGTGATGTGAACGTCAAAACAGGTCCACAGAACCTGCATCCATCTCGCTTTGGGTGACAGGGTTCGGCCTGTCGGGCGCCATCTCCGCAAAGGGCGCGGCATCTTCACCTTCTTCATGCCCCATGGCTTCCGAGGCCAGCCGGAAGGCACAGCCCTGCAGCACCTTGGTGGTGTGCCATATCAGTTGGGAGGCCATGTCCTGGAACTGCAACTCAGTCACTGCGCTGCGCAACGCCGTACGCGCGGCCACCAACTCCGGGGAGTCCGCCACTACAGCATCTGTCAACATGGCGTTTGCCTCTCCAAACCGTTCCAGCAGGTTGTCGGTGGCGTGGTTCAGCAAGCCTTCCAGGCGGTGCAAGTCGTGCATCACGACCAACAAAGAGTCCTGCAGCTCTGCCGCCACCATGACGGGAACCTGGACAGCAGGTCCTCCAGGCGTTGTTAGCGTAGATTGCATCGTTTCTCCATCGCAGCACGTAGCAGCAAAACACGCAAATACACAGGACTACGATACTTGCATCAGTAACCAGCCAAGGCCCCCGAGCAAACCGGAGCATCCGCGCCCATTGGACGCTGACGCACAAACCATCCCAACCGGACAAACACCCTTGTTTGTTCCAATTTGTATCCTATGATAGCGCTCCTATGGGCCCTGCAACACCAGACCAGACCCTTGAAATCCTCCATCTTGAAGATTCACCGGCCGATCACGAATTGGCAGCGCGTGCGTTGCGTCGATCAGGGCTCCGTTGCCACCTCCAGCGGGTTGACACCCTTTCTGAATTCCAAAGACTGACGGACACCGGCCGCTTTGACATCATCCTGGCAGATTACCGCCTGCCAGGCTTTACCGCATTGGATGCCTGGGCCCATGTGGCGCAAAAACCGCATCACCCACCTTTTGTGCTGCTTTCAGGTGCCATTGGCGAGCCCGCAGCGGTTGACGCGATGCGACTCGGGGTAGCGGACTATCTGCTCAAGGACGATATCCAGCGCCTCCCGCATGTAATTGCCCGCACCCTGGAAGTGCACGAAGCACGCAACGCGCGCGAGCAGGCTATTGCCGAGCTGGCGACGTCGCAACGCCGCTTGGCCGAGTTGGCCGAGCATCTGCAGACCTCCATCGAGCATGAGCGGGCCGCCATCGCTCGCGAGATCCACGACGACATTGGTGGCGCACTGACCGCAGTACGCTTTGACGTAGCCTGGATAGGGCGCCACAGTACCGATCCTGCCATGCAAGAGCATGCCACCTCTGCGGTGGACATGCTGCAACACGCGATTGGCGCCAGCCAGCGCATCATGATGAACCTGCGCCCACCCATCCTGGAACAAGGGCTGGTGGCGGCTGTCCAGTGGCTGGCCACGGGCTTTGAGCGCAGGACGGGCATCACCACAAGGATGCAGAGCAGCAGCGAAACCATCGATATACCCACCGACATTCAATTGGTGGCATACCGTACTGCCCAAGAAGCATTGACCAATATCTCCAAGCACGCGCAGCCCAGCAAGGTGGACATTGAACTGTCTGACAAGGAAGGGGTACTGACCCTGGAGGTCGCGGACAATGGCCGTGGCATGGATTCCACAGTTCGCGACAAACCAAAAGCCTTCGGCCTCAAGGGCCTTCAAGAGCGTGCACGCACCGTAGGGGGATGGCTGGACATCAGCAGTCGGCCGGGCAAGGGCACGTCGGTCATTCTGTCCGTCCCGTTACCATCTCCTCCCACATCCGCTCCAGGAGATGCCCAGTGATCCATGTCGTCTTGTGCGACGACCATGCCGTATTGCGGCGCGGCATTCGCGACACACTCGCCGAAGCACCGGACATTCAGGTGACCGGCGAAGCGGGCGGATATTCTGAGCTGCGTGAAGTTCTGCGCACGGCTGCCTGTGATGTGCTGCTGCTGGACCTGAACATGCCCGGACGCAGCGGCCTGGAAGTACTGGCCAGCCTGCGCGAGACCCACTCGACCATCCGGGTGCTCGTGGTTTCGATGTACCCCGAGGATCAATACGCGCTGCGCTGCCTCAAGGCGGGAGCCCAAGGCTACGCCAACAAGGCCGGCGATCCGGTGGAGCTGATTGCGGCAGTGCGCACGGTGATGCAGGGGCGCAAGTACCTCACTGCCGAAGTGGCCCAGATGCTTGCGGACAGCCTGGCTCAACCCACGCCGGAGGTGCCCCATGCGGCGCTTTCCGAACGAGAGCTGCAAACCCTGGTCAAGATTGCATCGGGTCGGCGCCTGTCTGACATTGCCGACGAATTGATGCTGAGTCCTAAAACCGTGAGTGTGTACCGCTCACGGGTTCTCGAAAAATTGAAGCTTTCGAACAATGCTGAACTGACCGTTTACGCTATCCGCAACCAGCTGGTGTAACTAACGGCCCTACCTGCCAACAGAGAACAGATCCACGGCTTGTTGCATCAACGCCAACACCGGTTGCTCCAGCATCGGCAACGTTGCTGCTATGCCCAGCATCCCCACCGTGAGCGTGACCGGGAAACCCACCGCATAGATATTCATTTGCGGCGCCACACGCGAGATGATGCCCATGGTCAGGTTGACGAAGAGCAGCAGCGCAATCATGGGCATGGCAATCCAGAGCGCACTGGAAAAGAGCGAAGCACCCAACTCATACAACCGCATCTGTCCCAACGCCTGCAGAAAATTTCCATCGACTGGAAAGCGGTCAAAACTTTTGACCACGGCCATCAATATCAACAAATGGCCATTGATGACAATGAAGAGCAGCATGGACATGTGGCCAAAAAACCGGGCCACAGCGCTGATCTGACCGTTGGAGGTGGGGTCAAAGAACGATGCAAAGTTGAGCCCCATCTGCAGGCCAATGATTTCACCAGCCAGCTCAACGGCTGTGAACACCAGGCGAACCGAAAAGCCGATCGCCAGCCCCACTGCCACCTGCTGCGCCACCGTGCCCAGCGCCTCACGGCCGTTCACGCTGATGACAGGCTGCTCACCCAGAACACCTTGCGCACACAAAGCCACAAGGAAAGCGAGACCGATTTTTACGCGCATGGGCACGACCCGCATGGAGAACACTGGGGCCACGGAAAACAATGCCAGCACGCGCAAAAAGGGCCACAGAATGGGAGACAGCCACGCCATGATCTGAGCTTCGGAGAAGGTGATCACGCCCCTCCTCCACCGGCGAGGCCTGGGTGCATTGACGGACAAGGCACGGCCGCCCCCAGTGCTCGTCGCTGACTCCAGAAGCCCAGCATTGTCCTGAGGCCGCCAAGTGCCCAGATTGGCATGTGCTATCCGATCATCGACGGGATCGATTCGATTGTCCGGCGGATAAAGTCCACCAGGGTACTGAGCATCCAGGGCCCAGCAATCGCAAAAACGACCATGGCGGCAATCAGCTTGGGCACAAACGCCAGCGTTGCTTCATGGATCTGCGTGACAGCCTGAAAAATACTGACCAACAAGCCCACCGCCATGACCACCCCCAGCACTGGCATGGAAATCATCAGCAGCAGGGTGAGGGCGTCACGCCCAATGGTTAGCACCATTTGTGAAGTCATGACGGAATCCTCTAGGTGACAAAGCTGGCGGCCAATGAGCCGATCAGCAGGTTCCAGCCGTCTGCCAGCACAAACAGCATCAGCTTGAACGGCAATGCCACCAACACCGGGGACAACATCATCATGCCCAGGGACATGAGGATGCTGGACACCACCATGTCGATGACAAGAAACGGGATGAAAATCATGAACCCGATCTGAAACGCCGATTTGAGCTCGCTGGTCACAAAGGCCGGCACCAGCACACGGATGGGCGCCGTCTCAGCCGTCACTTTGGGATCAAGACGTGCCAGCCTGGAAAACAGCGCAAAGTCAGATTGCCGCGTCTGCTTGAGCATGAAGCTGCGCATCGGCGCCTCCGCCCTGTCCAGCGCCTGTTCGAAGCTGATGGTGTTGTTGGTATAGGGAACGTAAGCGTCCTGGTACACACGGTCCAGCGTCGGGCCCATGACAAAAAAGGTCAGGAACAGTGACAGACCGATGATGACCTGGTTGGGAGGAGCCGACTGCGTCCCCAAGGCCTGACGCAGCAGGGACAGCACAATCACAATCCGTGTAAAGCCCGTCATCATCAGTAGCACAGCGGGCAAAAAAGACAACGCCGTGAAAAACAGCAGTGTCTGAATGGGTACCGAGTAGCTGGCGCCAGATGGTCCACTGCCCACCACCAGTGGCAATGCGCCCGGACTTTGAGCCCAAGCGGAGCCATGCGCCACCACGGTGGCAACAGCGACTGCCCAAGGCAAAGCACGTCCAGCTTTCCGCGCTACGCGCCTTGGAAGCAAGGATGCGTGCTCAGACATGCGCGGGCTTTCCAGAATCAGCGGACGCTGCTCGCATCTCGTGAGCAAACGATGGTTCTGTAGGGAGTGAAACGTTCACGGCGTCCCCAGCTCCCTTGGCCGCCACTGGTAGCACGTGGAGGCAACTGACCTGTTGAGCGGTGACGCCCAGCACCAGCCAAGTACGCGCATGTTCAGGGCCGACTTCCACCGTCACTACCTTCTGTTGTGGGCCGACGGCCACTGCAGACACCACGCGTGACGCCACCCCGGCAGCCAGCGTCCCGGAGGACTGGCGCTGCTGCAGCCGGCGCACAGCCCAGGGAAGCAAAGCCATGGCGCCCACAAAAAGCACCACGACCAGCAGCGTCTGGGTCATGCTCCCACTATCCACGGCTCACCCGCCGCAAACGTTCCGACGGCGTGACCACATCGGTCAGGCGGATACCAAACTTGTCATTGACCACCACCACTTCGCCTTGGGCGATAAGGTAGCCATTGACCAGCACATCCATGGGCTCGCCTGCCAATGCATCCAGCTCCACCACCGAACCTTGTGCCAGTTGAAGGATGTACTTGATGGGCACTTTGGTGCGCCCCAACTCCACCGACAGCTGCACCGGAATGTCCAGCACCATGTTGATGTCGTTGACGGTATCACCGCCCGCCGCACCGGAAAATGGTCGCACCGGCTCGCCGGAAAGTGGCCCTCCCTGCTCTGCGTCCGCCGGTTTTTCGTCCGTCCGCTTCTGCTCTTCAAGCGCCTCGGCCCAACCCGCAAACGGGTCATCCGCGCCTGCGTCCTTGTTGTCTTCTTCAGTTGCCATTCTTCTCTCCCAGCCAACTCATGTCCGAAGTGCGCAGGCACTCTTCAATGCGGATGGCGTACTTGGAATTGTGGGTTCCATACTGGCATTCAAAAATGGGAACCCCTCCGATCGATGCACGGATACGGGGCTCGCGGTCCAGTTCGATGAAGTCACCCGGCTTCATGGCCAGCAGTTGCTCCACAGTGGCATCGGCCTTCGCCAGCTCCGCCACCAGCGTAACCTCCGCGGATTGGATTTCACGCTTGAGCACATTCACCCAGCGGCGGTCCACCTCAATGGAATCGCCCTGCGTGGACGAATACAGTACATCGCGGATCGGCTCCAGCGTTGCATAAGGCATGCATATATGGATGGCGCCCGACAGGTCGCCAATTTCCAGCTGAAAGGCCGTGGAAACCACGATCTCGCTGGGCGTAGCAATGTTGGCGAACTGGGGTTGCATTTCCGAGCGCTGGTATTCCAGCTCCAGCGGATAGATCCCCTGCCACGCCTTCTTGTACTCCGCGCAGATCACATCTACGAGCCGGTTGATGACACGCTGCTCGGTAGGCGAAAAATCACGCCCCTCAATGCGGGTCTGGAACTTACCGACCCCGCCATAGAGGGTGTCAATGATGCCGAAGACCAGTGAAGGCTCGCAGACGATGAGTCCGCTGCCTCGCAGGGGGCGGATCGCCACGATGTTGAAGTTCGTCGGCACTGCCAGCTCTCGCAGGAAAGCACTGTAGCGTTGCACCGACACCGTCCCCACCGAAATTTCAGGACTGCGGCGGATGAAGTTGAAGAGCCCAATGCGAAAGTTGCGTGCAAACCGCTCGTTGACGATTTCCATCGTCGGCATGCGGCCACGGACGATGCGCTCCTGGCTGGAGATGTCGTAGTTGCGTACCGACCCCGCCTCAGCCACTTCCTCAACGGACTTCTGGCTCTCGCCAGTGACCCCTTCCAGAAGGGCATCGACCTCTTCCTGCGAAAGAAATGAATCACTCATGGCTGGTCCTTACCCGGCTGGCTCATTGGATGATGAAGCTCGAAAAGAGCACCTTGCGCACAGGATTGCGCTCTGTGCGCTTGCGCGCGGCGGGGCGTTCCTCTGCATCTCCGTCCTGCTCAGCGGCGGCGGCAGCCTTTGCACGCTCACGCTCTGACGGCACCGAGTAGCCCAGAGGGCGCGAGACTTCGCGCAAGACGTCGGTAGCGAGCTTTTCCTTGCCCTCGCGCTGCAGCAGCTCCGTGGACGTGCGTTGCGACACCAGCATCAGAATTCCACTGCGGATCGACGGCAGGTACTGCTTGACCTGTTCTGCAGTCTTTGCATCCTCCAGCTCCAACGTAATGCCGATCTGCGCAAAGCGATCACCGCCAGGATCAGCCAGATTGACCACCATGTTTTCCAGGGGCAGGAAGGTGGGGGCTACCTTGGGCGCCTCCTTGTGAGCCGCAGGTGCACCGCCGCCCTCTTCGTCCTCAGCGGCATGCGACCGACTGGAGATGAACCATGCTGCTGCGCCCCCTCCAATCACCAGCACAGCCACCACCACGCCGATGATGATCAACAGCATCTTCTTGCTTTTGGCGGGTGCGGCTGCTGCGGGAGTATTGGCTGACACAATGGAATTCCTTGCGGTAGGGAACAGGCAGAACAGACGCAATCAAAGTGAACGCACAACCTGTTAGCCCATTATGGGTCGGGGTGTAACCAATAATAGCCAGAATAAAAGCCCAAAACCATGGCATTCACCGCGCTCGCCTGGACTGCGGAAACGGGAGCAGAACTACAGACCGCCCACATTACCCCGCAGAATCAGACGAAGACGTCCACGGCCCGGTCTGTCGCCCCACCACCGCGCGCCAGCGAGGCTGTGCCAGCAGGCACGGCAGATACCACCTGCGCCTGGCGTGCTCCGTCGCGAGGTCGCTGCTGCCCTGCCTCGCCACCACCGGCACTGTCGCGTGCCGATGTGCCCACCGACATGCCAGACAACACCAAACCCTCACTGCGCAACAGATCACTCAACTGCGCCATGCTCTGGTCCAGCAGCTCCCGCGTCTGCTGCTGGTCGCTGCGGAATGACACGTGCGCTTCGTTGCCCGACAAAGACACCGACACCTCCACCGGCTGACCATCCCGCTGCAGCGTCAACTCCGCGTTCTGGGTCTTCTGGTTCACCCAGTAGGCCACCTGCTCTGCCACCTGCTCTTCTGCACCCAAGGCGTTAGGGTCTGCAAAGACCGTTGCATCGGTGAAGCTACTGGACTCCACAGGAGATGCACCCAATGCGCTCTCAGACCATGCACCCCCATTTCCCGGGTTCTCACCGGCAGAGTGCCCACCGGCAGCGAATTCGGGCGCCCGTGCAGAAGCGACGGAGGTCAACAGACCATCGGCAAGAGGTGTGACTCCTTCGAAGCCAGTAGCTGCGGATGACAGCCCGCCCACGCGCTCAGAAGATTGTGCCCCAGTCGATGCGGCCTGGGCAGAGCGCTCAGTCATCGCCTGTGAAAGCGCAGCGGCCGCCGGAGTGTGTCCCATTGAATGAGGTTTCAACTCGCCAACCGTGCCTTGCCCCAAACTGACGTCCCCCGAACCTGAAAGCCCAGTGCGGAGCGCCGCGACGTTCTGCAACCGAGAGAATGTACGACCAGCCATGGACGTCGCGCCCAAAGGTTGCGCATCCTTAATGTCTGCAGCAGAGTCCAACATCGCCGTCTCTGCCACCAAGCCTTGGGTACGGCCAAATGGCGTCCACTCGGCCCCAGAACCTACTGGAGACGCCCCCCCCGCACCCAAAGCGGCAGCGAGGCGCGAACCACCGTCAGCGCCTGTGGAGGCCGGAGGAGCGACATTGGCCGAAGCCATGCCCAATAACCCTTGCCATGCAGCCACCGCAGAGGCGTCTACAGCCGTGGATCCGACGCCAGGAAGGCCGTCCGCAGAGAGAACATCCGATCCTGCCGAGCCCAGTACGCCCCCCTCCTCCACCTCGCCCCCCAACGCCGCCAGCAAAGCCAAAAAACCACCCCCAGCCGCAGGATCGCTAGCGTCTGCGGCAGCAGGCTGGGCCGATGATTTGGCGCGAGTCGTGTGGGCGGGCTGGGTGCCCTGCGAGGAGGCTACTTTGGTCGGTTCCATGTTCAATTCTCCTGGCCCGCGTTGCGATACTGCAGCGCGGCGCGTTCATCGGTCTGTTTTTGGTCTCTGTGCTGTTGCTGCAGAGCGAGGTCGTTGCGTCGCTTGTCCACCACCTTGCGCAGACTGGCCAAACGCAGCTCTGCATCTAACAGAGCACGCTGGGCAGCTTGCACCCGCGCAGACTGGTCACCCACCACACTGGTCTGGATGCTGGCCGCATGACCCAGCCTGTCCATGAAGTGGTAGTGGTGGTACATCACTTCGGGCTGCATGGCCGTATCTGCCTTCATGCCCCAGCGTGACTCGGTTTCACGGGCGTAGTCTTCCAGCTGATCGAGCTGGGCACGTGCTGCCTGCTCGGCAGCCAGCGTGTCCTGCAGCACCTTGCGGGCATCGTCCCGCTTGCGAGAGGCCACTTCGACGGCGACAGAGAGGGCGTTAAGGTTGGACATGATGGCTTCCCTTGTCCGCCGTCAATGGTCCAGCACCGCCGCCATGGCGGCTACGCTGTGGTCCATGGAGGCCGCCTCGTACATGTCCTGCTGCAGAAAACCCGCCATCTGTGGCTGAAGGCGGATAGCCTCGTCCAATGCCGGGTCGGAGCCGCTCATATAGGCCCCCACCTGCACCAGGTCCCGGCTCTTCTGGTAACGCGAATACACCGCACGAAACCGCCGCGCCAAGTCAAAATGCCCGCGAGACACCACGTTGTGCATCACCCGCGATGCCGATTGCTCAATGTCGATGGCCGGGAAATGCCCGGTCTCAGCCAGCGCACGCGACAACACAATGTGCCCATCCAGAATGGCACGGGCAGCATCCGCGATCGGGTCCTGCTGGTCATCACCTTCCGATAGCACCGTATAAAACGCTGTGATGGAGCCGACACCATGCAGGCCGTTGCCGCTGCGCTCGACAAGCTGCGGCAGCTTTGCAAAACAGGACGGCGGATACCCTTTGGTTGCTGGCGGCTCGCCGATGGCCAGGGCAATTTCCCGCTGCGCCATTGCGTAGCGGGTCAGTGAATCCATGAGCAGCAGCACATGCTGCCCTTTGTCGCGAAAATGCTCCGCCACCGCAGTAGCGTAGGCCGCCCCCTGCATGCGCAACAACGGCGGCGCGTCGGCAGGTGCAGCCACCACCACGGACCGTGCGCGGCCTTCCTCGCCCAGGATGTCTTCCACAAACTCCTTGACTTCGCGCCCCCGCTCCCCAATGAGCCCCACCACAATCACATCGGCCTGTGTGTAGCGCGCCATCATGCCCAGCAGCACACTCTTGCCCACCCCGGAGCCTGCAAACAGCCCCAGACGCTGCCCCCGCCCCACGGTCAGCAAGGCATTGATGGCGCGCACGCCAGTATCCAAGGGCTCACGCACCGGATCCCGATCCATGGCATTGATCTGCCGCCGCCCCATGGGCTCCGACACGACATCCTGCACCGGTCCACCATGGTCGAGGGGCAGGCCTTGCGCATCCACCACGCGGCCCAGCAAGCCGTCGCCCATGGGCAAACGAAGCACCCCGGCGCGTTGTACCGGCCGGGGAGGCTCGCCCAAGCGAGGCATGGGGATATATGGCGCAGCCGGCACTACACTCGCGCCACTGGACAGCCCATGGATATCGCCCGCCGGCATTAAAAACGCACGGTCGGCAGAAAACCCGACGACCTCAGCCAACACCGGCGCGTGCCCTGGCATTTGCACCATGCACTGCGACCCCACAGGCACGCGGATCCCCACCGCCTCCAGCACCAGTCCCGTCAGTCGGGTCAGCGTACCCCGCGTCTCCAACGGCGCCCCTTCGGCCACGCGCTCGCGCGCGTCGTCCATGAAGCGGGTCCAGGCAGAGTCAAGGTCGACGGTCATCGCCATCCCCACGCGTCTCGTCGTCCCAGGGGGATTGCAGCCCGAGCGACGCAATGGCACGCTGCCACCGTTTGTCGATGCTGCCATCAACGACCGTGCCCGCCGACTCCACCATGCAGCCGCCAGCGGGCACAGCGGCATCCGCCATCCACTGCACGCCAGGCGCATTGATCTCTTCGCGCAGAGGCTGGGCCATGGCCTCCATATCCTCCGGATTGAGCCGAACGGTGGCTGGCCGCCCTTCAGTGACCAGCATGCCCACGGCCTCCCGCACCACCGGCAACAAGGCATTGGGATTGACCGACAGTTCCTGGCGCACCACCTGGCGCGCGATGTCACACGCCAGCTCCAGCACCTGCTGCGCCATGTGCTGCTGCATGTCGATCAGGCTGGCTTCCAGTGTCTGCAGCACGCTTTGCATGCGCTGTGCCGCCTCTTGTCCCTGCTGGGCAATGTATTCATCCATGCGGCGCTGCCACTCGAGCGCCGTCTGCGCCTGCCCTTGGGCAAAGCCCTCTGCATACGCATCGTCGCAAGCCTGCTGGACAAGCGCCTGCTGTGCCGCTTCATCCAGCTCGGCGGGCAGCTCCGCCACAGGTTCCGGCTCGGGCTCTGGCTCGACCAGATCGGAGCCGTCGACCGCGGCAAACTTCCACTGCTTGAAGTCGCCGACTTCCTCGCTGGGAATGAACCGCGAATAGGACCGCTGGTTAGACGAAGGCATCATCACCACCGCCTCCGATCACGATCTGGCCTTCGTCAGACAGGCGACGCACCGTCTTGAGGATTTCCTTCTGCTGCGCCTCGACCTCGGACAGCCGCATCGGGCCGCGCGATTCGAGGTCTTCGCGCAGCGCGTCGGCTGCACGCGAAGACATGTTGGAGAGGAATTTTTCGCGCAGTTCGGGCACTGCGCCCTTGAGAGCCACGATGAGGGTTTCGGATGCCACTTCCTTGAGTACCGTTTGAATGGCCTTGTCGTCCAGCTTGAGAACATCCTCGAACACGAACATCTTGTCCATGATCTTCTGCGCCAGGTCAGGGTCGTAGCCCCGGATGGATTCGAGCACCACGGCGTCCATGTTGCCGCCCAGCAAGTTGATGATCTCTGCGGCAGCCTTGACACCGCCCAGCGAACTCTTGCGGATCTTGTCCCCGCCCGCCAGCACCTTGAAAAGCACTTCGTTCAGGTCCTTGAGGGCCGTCGGCTGGATACCTTCGAGCGTGGCCACACGCAACAGAATTTCGCTACGCTGGCGATCCGTCAGGTGCATCAGGATGCCCGAGGCCTGGTCGCTGTCCAGATGTACCAGGATGGCAGCAACGATCTGCGGGTGCTCGTTACGCAGAAGTTCAGCCACTGACAGCGGATCCATCCACTTGAGACTCTCAATGCCCGAGACATCTCCGCCCTGCAAGATCCGGTCGATCAGCAGTCCCGCCTTGTCATCGCCGAGCGCGCGCTTGAGCACAGCGCGCACGTAATTGCCGGTGTCGGATACCAACAGGCTTTGCGCTGCGGCCGCGTTGGAGAATTTGTTGATGACCTCGTCCACCTTTTCGCGCGATACCGAGCGCATGCGCGCGATGGTCTCGCCCAGCTTCTGCACCTCTTTGGGCGAGAAATGCTTGAACACCTCGGCCGCCTCTTCCTCGCCGAGGGACATCAGCATGATGGCGGCATCGTGGAGTCCTTGGTCGTCCATGGTCGTGGTCCGTGCAATCGGTAGCGGTAGCGGCGACTAAACGGGCTCGCCGTTCAGCCAGGTCTTGAGAATATTGGCGACCGCGACCGGATTCTCCTTGGCCAGCGTGCGCGCATCTTCCAGGCGCAGCTGCTCGGGGGTCGCGGGCAACACTTCGTCCTTGCGGGCGGGCGCTGCCAATGCCGGGCGCTCGGGTGTTTCTGCCTCCAGCGCGTCCAGTTGTCCACCTGCCACCGGCTTGGCGGCACCGGCCTTGGCCGGCGCTGGGCCTTTGAGCGCAGGACGCACCAGACCCATCAGCACCAGGGCAGCAAACAGAACCGCACCTACCGGCCAGGCAAAGGTCTTGGCCAGATCAACCACCTCAGGCTGCTTCCACAGCGGGGTGTCTGTGGTGGGCACTGCAGTCACCTGGAACGGCGTATTCATCAGATTCACCGAATCACCGCGTTCGCGATTGAAGCCAATGGTTTCACGCACCAGCGCCGTCATCTGCTCGATCTGCTCGGGCGTCAGCGCCTTGGTCACGGTCTTGCCCTTGTCCTCGGCCGACTGGTAGTTGACCACGACCGCAGCACTCAGCCGCTTGACTGCGCCCGTACTGCCACGGACCACTTTCACCGTCTTGTCCACTTCATAGTTCGTGGTGGACTCGCGCTTGTTGGACTGCTCCTCAGTCCCCTGTTGGCCGCCCGCGTTGGGCGCAGGGTTGGCGCCATTGATGGGCGCTGCAGACGGAGCGGGAGGCTGGTTGGCAACCGCACCGGGCACACCCGTGGCGGTCTTCGTCGCGCTGCCACGGCTTTCCAGCACCTGCTGGCTGCGGACGGCGCTGGAGTCTGGCGTCTGGTTGGGGCGGAATTGCTCGGAGGTGGACTCGGTCTGGGAGAAGTCCACCTCAGCCGTCACCTGTGCCTTGACGTTGTCACGGCCGACCACGGGCTCCAGGATGTCCATGATGCGGCGCGAATACTGCTGCTCCAGCTGCTGCACATACAAGAGCTGCTGGGCATTGATTTCAGCACCGGCCGTGCTGTCGGGCGATTGGGACAGCAGCTTGCCCGTGTCATCCAGCACACTCACGGCCGACGGCGCCAGTTCCGGCACGCTGGAAGCCACCAGATGCACGATGCCCGCGAGTTGGGCACGGTCCAGAATACGGCCGGGGTGGAGGCTCACCAGTACCGAGGCCGACGGCTTTTGCTGCTCACGGAAAAATCCGTTCTGGTTGGGCAAGGCCAGGTGCACACGGGCACTTTGCACGGACGACAAAGCCTGTATGGACCGGGTGAGCTCCCCCTCCAGCCCCCGCTGGAAGTTCAGACGCTCCTGAAACTGCGTCATCCCGAATTTGTTGGACTCCATCAGCTCAAAACCTGCGACGGAGCCCTTGGGCAGGCCCTGAGTGGCCAGTCGCAGACGCACGTCATGCACGCGCTCCGCTGGGATCAGGATGGCGCCGCCACCCTCGGAATACTTGTAGGGCACATTCATTTGGGAGA
>Ga0066477_1000268_pt1 | contig 17497 bp, 18 predicted proteins | sample LakWasM115_HOW13_2_FD_59554 | JGI IMG/M metagenome (GOLD analysis project Ga0066477, IMG submission 59554) | Freshwater sediment methanotrophic microbial communities from Lake Washington under simulated oxygen tension - Sediment Metagenome 115_HOW13 | ecosystem: Environmental > Aquatic >...
GTTGTCGGCCAGCGAGCTGAAAAACTGCGCCGACATGATGGTGTAGAAACCGCGCTTCATGGAGTGGCTGATTCGTGCATCAGCAAAACTGATACTTTTGTAATGTTGAACGAGGCCTCAAAAAGGCAATCGGTTATATCACGGGCCCCCAGGGCTGAAGTGCCAAAATCCCCTTACTTCGACTTCAGCTTCCAGCCATGCCGCGTCCGATCCAAGCCACTGTTCATACTGCTGCATTGCAGCAAAATCTGGCGCAGGTGCGTCGTCGGGTGCCGGACGCCCGCGTGTGGGCGGTGGTCAAGGCCAATGCCTACGGCCACGGCATCGAGCGGGCCTTCGAAGGCCTGCGCGGTGCCGACGGCTTCGCCCTGCTGGACCTGGCCGAGGCCGAGCGCGTGCGCCGACTGGGCTGGCGCGGCCCCATCCTGCTGCTCGAAGGCGTGTTCGAGGCGCGCGACCTGGAGCTGTGCTCGCGCCTGGACCTGTGGCATGCGGTGCACTGCGACGAGCAGATCGACATGCTGGCCGCCCACAAGACCCAGGTGCCGCACCGGGTGTTCCTGAAAATGAACTCGGGCATGAACCGGCTGGGCTTCACCCCCGAGCGCTACCGCTCGGCCTGGACTCGGCTCAATGCCCTGCCCCAGGTGGACGAGATTTCGCTGATGACCCACTTCAGCGACGCCGATGGCCCGCGTGGCATCGCCCATCAAGAAGAGGCCTTTCTCGCCGCCACCGCCGACCTGCCGGGCGAACGCAGCCTGGCCAACAGCGCGGCCACGCTGCGCCACAGCGCCCAGCCCCGCATCAAGAGTGACTGGGCCCGCCCCGGCATCGTGCTGTATGGCAGTGCGCCTGATTTTCCGGAGCACAGTGCGGCCCATTGGGGCCTGCAGCCCACCCTGAGCCTGAACACCCGCCTGCTGGCCGTGCAGGAGCTGGCGCCGGGCGCCACCGTGGGCTATGGCTCGCGATTCCAGGCCGAGGTGCCCATGCGTGTGGGCATTGCCGCCTGCGGCTACGCCGACGGCTACCCCCGTCATGCTGACACCGGCACCCCCATTCTGGTGAATGGCGTGCGCACCCGCCTGGTGGGCCGCGTCAGCATGGACATGCTGATGCTCGACCTCACACCGCTGGAGCAGGCCGGCGTGCCCTTTGGCTTCGGCAGCGAAGTCACGCTGTGGGGCCGCTCGTCCAAGGGCGCGGTGCTGCCCATCGACGAGGTGGCCCATGCCGCCGGCACCGTGGGTTACGAGCTGATGTGTGCGGTGGCGCCGCGGGTGGCCATGGCCGTGGATGGCGCTTGAGCCTGTTGGCCCCCGGGCCTCGAAAGACGCCGGATCGACCTCTTTCCGGCCTTGATTCCATCGGAGGTCTCTGAATGGGGCCCTGGTTGAGCTGATGAGCGCCCTGGTCTGTGGGCGTCGCTCAAGAGCGCAGGTCAGCGCCCCTTTTCACCAGCACTCCCTCGCAATGTGCCGGCGTGGCATCCACCAAGTCTGCGTATCTGTGCCCGTACTGCCGGGCCTCGGCAGCCGTCTCGTCGAGTGCGAAGGACTTGCGTCGCGGACGAAGAAGGATCTGAAGGTCACGGACGAGCAAGTGCCGACTCGATGAATGGCCTTTGCAGCAGATCAGACGTCTGGTTTGAGTTCATCGAACGCCCAAACGGAGAATCGCCATTCTGAAGCGTGCATCACGATCGCCAATGAGGGGCTGCCTGGTGGTCATTGCAAATGCAGGGATGGGCCACGCTCGCAGGCCTTGCCGAAGGTCTTGATTTTTTGCCTGTTAGACTGAGATCGCTGGATTTTGGCGGCGGGCAACTGAGTTACCAGTATTAAGCAGTTCGTTTGAGGCTTCACGCTCATTGATGAGCCGATGGCGGGTGACTCGTGTGAGTGGATTTCTGGCTGCACCCACCCAGTTTCAGCTTTGGATTGATTTCTTGAGGAGGGCTTGTGCAGATCATCGGCTTGTGTCATGCCATGCATGCAGAGTATGGCGTTTTACGTCGGAGGGCGGAGGCATGTACTCCGTGTGTTCGCTGTTTTCATGGCGGTGAATTCAATTGAAGCGGATCGAGCAAGCCCAATATTCGACTCATCCGCAGGCGAAGCTGTCAAAGCTATTTTTGCTATGGCCTGTTTTCCTATGTGCCGTGCCGGTGATCAGCTTTGGGTTGAGTCTGATCGCCTGGCTGTCCCATGGTGTTGACCTTCCCAATTATGACGATTGGCGCTTTCTTGATAATGAAAACCTAGGTGCATTCAGTCTTCCTAGGTTATTGACCATCGGTGGGGGAACCCTTGCGCCGGTTGGCTATTTTTTGGATGATCTTGCACAGAAATTCCTTCACGGAAATTCCATTGCATATCAGGCGCTCAGTTATTCGGTCGTGATGGGCGCTTTGCTTTGCCTTCAATGGGCCATTTTGAGAAAAGTGTTGCGCGATTTTGTTTTGTGCGCGGCCTGCTTTTCTCTGACTCTGTTCATGCTGCAGCCGGGATCTTATTGGGGGGCGCAGAATTTGGCCTACCATCAGGCGCTTCCGTTGATATTCCTCTTGGGGATTATTCGCCTGATGCTGGCGGATTCCTTGCGGGACCGCTACCGGCAACCCCTTGTTTTTATTTTGGGGCTTCTTGGCGGAATAGCTTACATATCCGGTGCTTTCGCCATGTTGGCGACGGGTGTTTTTCTTGTTGGCTTCTCAAGGGTGCTGCTTCGCAAGGCCAATCCGTCAGGGGTCCCGCTGTCCAGGGCGGGGATCACGCTGACCCTGGTTGGGCTGTTCACTGCTTTCCAGCATGTCTACTGGGCATTGCTTCCGCGCAATGGCGTGGATCCGCATCCCGTACCCAAAGCTTGGCCCTACGAGTTGGACTTCTGGTGGTATCTGCTCGGTAAACTGGGGCGGGCATTGTTACTGCCGGGTGGATCCCCGGGCTTTTCTCTCGGCCTTTCACTGCTTGTTGGCGCCACTGTGCTTCTTGGCATGTGCTGGGCCGTGAGGTACCTGGTGCGTTCAGCGCATGTCGATGATCGTTGGGTTCATTTGATGAGTGTCATCGGGCCGCTGTTTTCTGCGGTGGCGGTGTACTTGTTGATCGTGGCTGCCGGGCGGACCCATTGGCGCCCGGAAGGGGTTCGCCTGCCTTTGGAGATCTTCAACTTTGGCATGGAGCGATTTCATTATTTCTGGGTGACGCTGTGGTGGCCTTGGTGTGCCGGTGCGGTTTGCTTTATTTTGATGCGAACTCGGCCAGCGTCGATGACGTGGGTCCGTCGAATGAGCGTGCTTTTGGCTTCATTGGCCATTTTTTATGCTGTTGGCGCAGGGGCACTGCAACATAATCGATATTTTAGAGATGTCAGCGGTTCTCAGTTGGCACTCCGTGATTGTTTGATTGAACGCCTTCAGGCGGGGCGTCCACTGAAATGCCCGCAGGTCGACTTTTTGCCAGACCTTTCTAGGTCGTATGCCTATGCACGTTCGATTCATGCCTCATTTATCCGCTCCGTACCTGTTTTGCCATCCATGGATGGTTCGAATTCAGAGACGAGTCTGTATAAACTGAGTCGGGATCGGGCACAGGTGCAACCAGCGTGGCGCAATGTCATCTCGCACAGCAGCCTGCAGGGCATTGAAACAATCAATGGCCAGAATCCCCAGTGGTGGTTGCAATTGCCAGAAGTGTTGCCCATGAGCGCCTGCAGGATTCTGGAAGTTGTCATTCAGATGCAAAGCCCGCAAGCGGATATGGTGCGGGTCTATGCCCCGGTCGGGGCGCAAGATCAATTCGAGGTAGGGCGGTCGTTGGCTCAGCCTGTGCATGCACTGGAGGATGGTAGGTTCGAAACCTTGAGTTTTATGCTGGAGAATGCAATGGGTTTCGGTCATCAATTGCGAATTGACCTGGCTGCTTCGAACACCACCATGCGCTTGAAAGACATCGAACTGCGCTGCAAGCTCAGAGTGCCCTCTTGATGGCGTTGTGTTTATTTTTTGAATCGGTTCGCCTGGGTGTGAATCATTTATTGTTTTGAGTTGTGCAAAAGATCAACAATCTTTCAAGCCGGTTAGCCCGCTATCGCCCCCTGCTGGAGCAGGCCACGCAACGTGTCCTGGACAGCGGGTGGTTGGTGTTGGGGCCCGAGACCGCGGCGTTTGAAAAAGAGTTTGCTGCTTTCGTCGGCGTCGATTTTGCAGTCGGTGTGGCCAACGGCAGCGATGCCATTGAGTTGGCCCTGCGTGCGCTCGGGGTCGCGGCCGGCGATGTGGTGGCCACCGTTGCCAATGCCGGCATGTACACCTGTGGCAGCCTTTTACATCTGGGGGCGACTCCCTATTTCATGGATGTCGAGCTGCAGACCCAGTGTGTGTCGGTTGCTGAGGTGCAAAAGGCGCTGGAGGCAGGGGTGCAGGCCGTTGTGGTCACTCACTTGTACGGCCGCGCTGCGCCTGGTATCGATGTGATGGCCAAACTGTGCGCCGAACGCGGTGTGCCCTTGATCGAGGACTGTGCACAGGCGCATGGCGCAAGGGTGGCTGGGCGCCGCGTGGGGGCTTTTGGAGATGCCGCCTGTTTCAGTTTCTACCCCACCAAGAATCTGGGTGGGTTGGGAGACGGTGGCGCCGTGGTTTGCCGTGATCCGAAGACAGCGCAGGCCCTGGGTCAATTGCGCCAATATGGCTGGAGCCAGAAGTACACCGTCACTTATCCAGGCGGTCGCAACAGTCGCCTCGATGAACTGCAGTCCGCCTATTTGAGGATCTTTCTACCCTTCCTGGACCAGGACAATGCCAGGCGCCGTCATCTGGCCCAAGGCTATGTTCGTGGCCTGGTCCACCCCTTGGTCAAGGTGCCGCGTGATGTTGGCGAAAACCACGTGATGCACCTTTTCGTGATCCGCGTTGAGGCGCGGGCATCTCTGGCGGCGCATCTGCTGGAGCGGAGCGTGGCCACGGATGTGCACTATCCGGTTCCCGACCATCGACAACCCGTTCTGGTGGGGAGGGCAGACAGAGACCTGCCCTGCACCGAGCTTTTGGCCAAGCAGGTTCTGACCCTGCCTTGCTATCCGGAAATGACGGAGCAGGACGTGGCGCATGTCGTTGAGTCAGTCAACAGTTGGCGCCCATGAAATATTCCGTGGTGATACCGATCTACGGCAATGAGGAATCCCTGCCGGATCTGTTTGAGATCCTGTCGCACCTGAACACGTCATTGAATGGCTTGTTGGAAGCCGTGTTTGTCATCGATGGCAGTCCTGATCGCAGTTTCGAACGAGTGCGGGAGGCCTTGCCTCGCTTCACTTTTGCAGCTCAGTTGCTGGTCCACTCGCGGAATTTCGGCTCCTTTGCGGCCATCCGCACAGGCTTGGCGGCAGCGCGCGGCGCTTACTTTGGCGTCATGGCGGCCGACCTCCAGGAACCGCCGCAATTGCTGCTTGATTTCTTTGATCTGCTGGAGCGTGACGTTTGCGATGTGGCTCTGGGCACCCGCGTGTCCCGCAAAGACCCCTTGCTGAGCCGCATGACGTCGGGCCTGTTTTGGGCTCTGTATCGACGCTGGATCGTGCCGGAAATGCCCCCAGGAGGGGTCGATATTTTTGGCTGCAACCAGGACTTCAGAGAGCAGCTTCTCAGACTGGAGGAGTCTCGGTCTTCGTTGATCGCATTGATATTCTGGCTTGGCTTTCGACGCGAATTGGTTGGTTATGAGCGCAGAGAGCGAGTGCATGGTAAATCAGCCTGGAGTTTTCGCAAGAAGGCTGAGTACATGCTGGACAGCGTTTTTGCTTTCACCGACTATCCCATCCGGCTGTTGATCCGCCTTGGGGTCTTGGGGGTTGCTGTTTCATTGTTGCTCAGTGTCCTGGTGGTGTTTGCCAAGATCTTTGGCCTGATTCCGGTGCCAGGCTACGCTGCAACGATGCTGACCGTGCTCTTTTTGGGAGGGCTCAACCTTCTCGGGATCGGGGTTGTCGGTAATTATGCTTGGCGTGCCTATGAAAATACAAAACAGAGGCCGTTGGCAATCGTCGCCAGAAAATTCAAAAATGACCTTTGATCTCAATGAGGCTCAGGTCAATTCATCATCCATCTGATAAATATGCCTACGATTCATCCAGCAGCCGATGTTCAATCTTCAAAAATAGGAGCACGGACCCGCGTTTGGCAGTATGCGGTGGTATTGCCCGGAGCGGCTGTTGGTGAGGATTGCAATATTTGCTCGCATTGTTTCATAGAGAACGATGTCGAGTTGGGCCATCGCGTGACTGTCAAATCAGGTGTTCAGTTGTGGGATGGGCTCCGTGTGGCGGATGATGTTTTCATCGGCCCCAACGTCAGTTTTTCAAACGACAAATTTCCCCGGTCTCGCCAGCAACCTGAGAAATTTCTGAACACGATCATCGAAAAGGGCGCTTCGATCGGTGCAGGCGCCAGCATCCTGCCCGGGATTGTCATCGGGCAAGGTGCGATGGTCGGGGCAGGCGCGGTGGTGACCAAATCGGTCCCTCCGAACGCGATTGTGATGGGTAATCCTGCGCGGATCACGGGCTATTCAAATGGCCAAACACCTGTCCGTGATGGCGTTGAGCGGGTTCTGTCGGTTCCGGCGTTTTCTGATTCCGAGGCAAAAGAAAAGCCGGCGTCCTATCCTCTGGCCGTACATGGCGTCACCATGCATCATCTGAGATTGGTCAAAGACATGCGTGGTGATTTGTCAGTGGGCGATTTTGAGTCGCAAATTCCATTTGCACCGAAGCGCTATTTCCTGGTCTTCAATGTGCCCAGTGAAAAAACCAGAGGCGAGCATGCACATCGGGAATGTCATCAATTTCTAATTTGTGTGAAAGGCCGTTGTTCGGTCATGGTGGATGACGGCCAGCAGCGCATGGAGGTGATGCTGGACAACCCGGCGACAGGCCTGTATCTGCCCCCCATGGTTTGGGGCACTCAGTACAAATACTCGCAAGATGCTATTTTGCTGGTCTTCGCATCACATTCCTATGATCCAGCGGACTATGTCAGAGATTATGCAGAATTCAAGACGCTGACTTCCCTCGCGGGTGCCCGATGAAGGCTTCCTGGCGGGAGGGGCTGGGGCGTGTCATTCGCTTCGTCTTGAGTGGTGTCGCCAACACAGCCCTGTCATGGCTGATCTATTTGGCACTCAAGCATTGGCTGCATTATCAAATTGCCTTCGCGGTGGCTTATGTCGCAGGTATATTGGTTTCGTATTCATTGAATGCGCTCTGGGTTTTCAAGGTCGGGCTTTCTTGGCGAGGTGCTTTTTCCTATCCTTGGATCTATTTGATTCAATATGCCTTGTCGGCACCGCTGTTGTCCATTCTCATCGAAGCCTTTGATCAGAGCCGAGTCTGGGCGCCGCTCGAGGTCACCGCCCTGATGGTTCCTCTCAATTATTTCTTGGGCAAAGGCGTATTGATGTTTGGCCAGTCCAAGGGCCGGGTGTGAGCAGGAGGCTCATCTGGCGGTGGGCGAATCAGTCCGCGTACAGCTGCAGCACCACCACGCCGGTGATGATCAGGCCCAGGCCAAGCAGGCTGGGCCCGTTCAGGCGCTGGCCATGCACGGCCCAGGCGATCACGGTGATGAGCGCGATGCCCACCCCTGACCACACCGCGTAGGCCACGCCCACCGGCATCACCTTGAGCGTGAGCGACAGCAGGTAGAAAGCCAGGCCATAGCCCAGCACCACCGCCAGCGAGGGCCCGAGCCGGGTGAAGCCCTCGGACGACTTCATGAAGCTGGTGCCGATCACCTCGGCCACGATGGCCGTGCCCAGCAGCAGCCAGCGGTTGACGGAGGCCAGTTCGGGGACGTCGTTCATCGGTTTGTTCGCAGCGCCCGTGCTCTGCCGCCTCAAAAGGGGGCCGCAGGTGACACGGGCTGGGCGCTTCAGGCGCCTGTTGCCAAGGCCTGTTGCACGCCGGGGCGCTGCAGCAGACGCTCACGGTGGGCCACCACCTTGGGGAACTGCGCAATGTCCACCCCGTCGCTGGCCAGCCAGGTGGAGACGGTGTACAGGTAGCCGTCGGCCACCGAGTAGGTGTCGCCCAGCACCCAGGGGCCTTGCAGGTAGTGCTTTTCGATCAGCTGGAAGTTCTCGGTCATGTTGGCGGCCACCTTGCGCTGCATGCCGGCAATGGCTTCGGGCTCGTCAGCCCAGCGCGAGGCGCGCGGACGGTGCGCGTGGTTGATGTGCACGGTCGAGCACAGGTAGCTGTTCACCTCCTGCATGCGGGCCAGCAGGAAGGGGTTGTCCAGCGGGGCCAGGCCGGCGTCGGGAAAGCTCTGGGCCACGTACAGCAGCAGGGCCGGGGTTTCGGTCAGCACGCCGTGCTCGGTCACCAGGGCCGGCACGCGCCCCTTGGGGTTGACCGCCAGGTACTCGGGCGTGCGCTGCTGGGCCTCGGCGAAATTCACGCGCAGCAGTTCATGGCCGGCCTGTGCTTCGGTCAGGGCAATGTGGACGGCCAGGGCGCAGGTGCCTGGGGCGAAATAAAGCTGCAGACGGGACATGAAGACTCCGGTGGGGAATTCGGTGAGGCAGTGGATGGGGGCACCTGGGCCGGCCGGGCTCTGGTTCAGGCGAACAGGCTGAGGCGGGTGTCGGTGTCCGAACCCGAGTTTACCGAGCGGTAGGCGGCCGTGCCGCGCCGAGCCTGCGGGCTGCTGCTTTCGGTGGCCTGCTGCTGGCGCTGGGCATTCAATTCGCTCTGGCCGTCGGCCGCCAGTTTGGCGCCCACGGCGGCCACGCGGCGGTCCTGCGGGCTGGGGTCGGCCGGGGCCAGGGCGGCCGACTGGATGCGCTGGCCTTTGTCGATGTTGGCCTCGGGCTTTTGCTCGCGCGAGGTGTCGATGCCCACTTCGCCTGCCACGGCATAGCGCACGCCATCGGGCCCGGTGGTGTAGGTGTATTGGGCGCCGGTGGTGACCACGCCTTGGCCGGCCGAGATGTGGGCCTGTTCGTGGTTGCGCACGCGCAGGTCGGTGGCCTTGAGCGCGGCGACCTGGCGCTGCTGGTCGGGGCTCAGTTCGGTGCGCGCTGCCGCACTGCTGCGGCTGGAGGAGGCCGGCAGTGGGGTGATGGCAGCGGCAGAGGTGGACGATCCGATCGGGGCCATGGCTGGGGCGTGTGCCCGCCGGGGCGCACGTCCTCAGGAAGTGAAGCACAGAAGCGACCGGGTTTCAAGCCGGGGGTGGCCAGGCTGGATCGGACTCAGGGGGCCTTGCAACGGGCCCAGGCCTCGGGCGCGTCAAACAGCGCGGCCTGGCCGCAGGCCGAGCCCAGCATGGCGTCGCCGTCGTGGCCCACGCCGGGCACGTCGAGCTGGCGCTGGGCCAGCCCGGGGTGGCGCTGGCGCAGGTCGTCCACGTAGGCGTGGCCGCGGGCGTAGCGGTAGGGGCCCTGGGCCTCGGCGGCGCAGCTTTTGTCCAGGGCCGGGTGCTGCGGGTTGGTGTCGGCGCTGCCCAGCAGGTAGAGCACATCGCGCTGCAGGTAGCGGGCCTCGTAGGCGGCGGGGCTGAGCTGGCGCGCGTAGCCGGGGGCGTCGGCCCAGCCGTACTTCCAGTGGTTCACCCCGGGACAGGCCGCGGCCACGGCCGGCACCGGCCGCTCGGGGTGGAAGTACAGGTAGGACGAGGGATTGGCCACCACGTAGCGCACGGCCACGCCGGGCAGCCGGCCCTCGCCCTGGCCCACCACTGCGTAGCGCTGAACCACCTGGGCGCCGCCCGAGTGGCCGGCCACCACCACCTGGCTGAGCTTGGGAAAACGCTGCCGGTCGGCCAGCAGGGCCAGCAGGGCGTCGATCGCTTCGAAGGAGCTGAGTGCCGCCGGTGCCGTGGCGGCCTCACCGCCCATCCAGCCCTCCAGGCTCCAGCGCAGGGTGTCGGCGGGCAGGTCGTGGGCGGCCACGTCGCGCTCGGCCAGGAACTGCGGCACCAGCAGCAGGCTGTGGGCGGCGGCGGGCCCGGCGGCCTGGGCGGCCTTGCGCGCCGAGGCCCAGTACACGTTGGCGTCGCGCAGGCGGCCGTGGAACACCAGCACGGCCCGTTCGACATCGGCCAGCGCTGCCGGGTCTTGCAGATCGCGCGAGGCATACAGGCGCAGCGCGCCCTGGCCGGCCGGGCCGCTCACGCTCAGGGTGCTCGGGGCGACCACCTTGACCGGGGCCTTGTTGCCGGCGTTCTCGTCCACGGCCTGGGCGCTCGTGGCGGCGAGCAGGCCGGCGGCCAGCAGCCAGGGCAGCAGGGCGCTTGGGCTGGTCATCGTCGTCATCTTGGATAGAGCCCCAGGGTCTGCGCCTGCAGCCGGGCCAGGCCCAGCAGGGCGTCGGTGAAAGGGGTGCTCACGCCGGCCAGTTGGCCCAGCTCGCGCACCGCGCCCACCAGGGCGTCGAGCTCGACGCTGCGCCGCGCCTCCACGTCTTGCAGCATCGAGGTCTTGAAGGCGCCCAGCTTCAGGGTGACCTGGTGCCGGTCTTCGGGCTGTTGGTCGATCGGGATGCCGATGCGCTCGCCGATCGCCTTGGCCTCGCGCATCACGGCCGAGATGAAGTCGCGCACCTGCGGGTCGCCCAGGATCAGGTCGGTGGTGGCGCCGGTCAGGGCGCTCACCGGGTTGACTGTCATGTTGCCCCACAGCTTGTACCAGACGTCGCGCTGGATCTGGGTCGAGGCGCTGGCCTGAAAGCCGGCCTTCAGCAGCAGGGCCAGCAAGGCCTCGCTGCGCGGGCTGCTGCCGCCGGCGGGCTCGCCGATGATCAGGCCGTTGCCGAAGTGGTGTTTCACGTGGCCGGGGCCGTTCAGCGAGCAGCTGGCATGCACCACGCAACCGATCACCTGAGCGGGGGGAATGGCGGCCGTGATCTCGCCGGTGGGGTCGACCGACTGCAGCTGCCGCCCGGCCAGGGCCCCGCCAAAGCCCTGCAGAAACCACCAGGGCACCCCGTTCATGGCCGTCAGCACCACGGTGTCGGGCCCGATCAGGGGGGCGATCTGGCGTGCCACCTCGACCAGGGCCGGGGCCTTGACGGCGATCACCACCAGATCCTGCACCCCCAGCTCGGCCGGGTTGGCGCTGGCCTGTACCGCCACGCTGCGTGGCTGGCCGCCTTGTTCAATGCGCAGGCCGTGCGCTTGCAGGGCCTCCAGGGTGGCGCCCCGGGCCACCACGCTGAGGGTGGCGCCCGCGCCGGCCAGGCCGGCACCGATCCAGCCGCCGATGGCACCGGCGCCGTAAATGCATGCTTTCATGAGATGTCCATGTTCGCCCCGAGGGGGCCAAAGATAAGCGAGGCTGTGAACCCAGGCTCAGATTGTGGCGCGGCCGTGTTCAGTGCTGGTAGCTGCTGTCCAGCCGTTCCACCTGGCGCACCAGGGCGTCGAACACGTCCTGGCCGGCGCCGTGGGCGGGGCTGAACTGCAGGGCGTCGCGGCTGCTCTTGATGGCGGCCTCTTCGGTCACGGGGATGGCCGGGCCCATGGACAGGGTGGCCAGCTGGATCTCGCAGGCACGCTGCAGTGTCCACAGGATGGCGAAGGTCTGGGGCAAGGTCTGCCCATAGGCCAGCAGGCCGTGGTTGCGCAGGATCACGGCGGGCTTGCCGCGGATGTTGTTGACCAGGCGCGGGCCCTCTTCGGCATGCACGGTGATGCCCTCGAAGTCGTGGTAGCCCACCATGTTGTGCAACTGCGCGGTGTAGAAGTTGCTTTGCTGCAGCCCCCCCTGCACGCAGGCCACGGCCACGCCGGCGGTGGTGTGGGTGTGCATCACGCAGTGGGCCTCGGGCAGGCCTTCGTGGATGGCGCCATGCACCACGAAGCCGGCGGGGTTGACCGGGTAAGGCGAGCCGTCGAGCACCCGCCCCTGCAGGTCGATCTTGACCAGGTTGCTGGCCGTGACCTCGCTGTAGTGCAGGCCGAAGGGGTTGATCAGGAACTGCTTCTCGCCCCCAGTCACGCTGTCGGGCAGGCGCAGCGTGATGTGGTTGTAGATCATCTCCGTCCAGCCCAGCAGCGCGAACACGCGGTAGCAGGCCGCCAGTTGCTGCCGCTGGGCCCATTCGTCCAGGTGCATGCCTGTGGGCGGGGCGGGCGGTTGCAGGCGCTGAGGCGAGAGGGGGGCGTTCATGATCAAGTCTCCTGAGGAGGCGCCCCGCAGGGCGCTCGGGTTAACGCTCTAGGCGTCGGCACTGAAGCCGATGGTTTTCACCAGCGGGCCCCAGCGTTCGAAATCGGTTTTCAGCAAGGCGGTCAGCTCGGCCGGGGTGGAAGACTTGGCCTCCAGGCCCATGGCGCCCAGGCCGTCGATCACTTCGGGGGTGGCCAGGGCGGCGCGCAAGGCGGTGTTCAGGCGCTGCACCAGTTCACGCGGGGCCTTGGCCGGCAGGTAGAAGCCGAACCACTCGCCGAACACCATGTCTTTCAGGCCCTGCTCGGCCATGGTCTGGGTGTTGGGCGTGAACTTGCTGCGCTGGGCGCCGGTAGAGGCCAGCAGCCGGCACTTGCCCGCCGCCACGTGCTGGGAGAACTCGCCCAGCGGGCCTGACACCGCGGGCAACTGGCCGCCGATCATGTCGAGAATCGCCGGCTGGGTGCCGCGGAAGGCGATGTGCTTGAGGTCGATGCCGGCGTGGTGGCCCAGCAGCGAGCCCACAAAGTGCGGCACCGAGCCGGCGGCCGGCGAGCCGAAGTTGGCCTCTTTGGGGTTGGCCTTGCACCAGGCCAGGAAGTCAGGCACGGTCTTCACGCTGGCGGGCACCGAGGGGCCCACGGCAAAACCGAAGTCGAACACGCAGGCCAGCGACACCGGGCTCAGGTCGGCCACCGGGTCGTAGGCCAGCTTTTTGTAGATGTGCGGGTAGATGCCCAGCATCGACATGGGGGTCTGCAGCAGGGTCAGGCCGTCGGGGTTCTGCGACTTCACGAACTGGATCGCGATCTGCCCGCCCGCGCCGGTCTTGTTCTCGACATAGGCCGTCTTGGTGTAGCCCGTGCCGGGCAGCTTGTCGGCCACACGTCGGCACAGGGTGTCCGAGGTGCCGCCCGCCGCAAAGCCGGTGATGATCTTCACCGATTCGAAGGGGCTGGTCTGGGCCAGCGCAGAGGTGCCCAGGGCGGCCAGCAGGGCGCCTGCGCCGGTGCTTTGCAGCCATTGGCGGCGGTTCGGGTGCAGGGTGTCGGGAAAGGTCATGTCAGTCTCCGGAAAATAAGGTGTCGCTCAGCGGCGACGCCCGGTTGGCGTCACGGTCTGTACCTTGATTTTTCCAGCCGACGAGCGGTGTCACCACCCGTGTTTACCTGCAGTTTTTGATTCCTTTTCATAACGGTTTGAGGCCGGGTCAGCCCGCGTTCAGGTGCAGACCGTTGTCCATCAGCAGCACTGAGCCGGTCATGCCGGGCGAGCGCGCCGCCACAAACCAGGCCAGCGCGGCCACCTCGTCGGGCTGCGACACGCGCTGCAGCACCGAGGCCTGGCGCTGGCGCTGCAGCACCTCGGCGTGTTCGGCCTCACTCAGCACCCGGCTGGGCAGGCCGCCATCCACAAAGCCCGGGGCGATCGCATTCACGCGGATGGCTGGCGCCAGCGCCCGGGCCAGGCCCAGCGTGAGGGTGTTGAGTGCCCCCTTGCTGGCCGCGTAGGCCAGCGAGGAGCCCCGCCCCAGCACGCCGCCCACTGACGAGATGTTGACCACGGCGCCCTGGCCCGAGGCCGCCAGCGCGCTGCGGCAGGCGCGCGTCATCTGCCAGGGGCCGACCAGGTTCACCTCGTTCAAGCGCTGGAAGTCGATGCCGTCCAGGCCCTCCAGCTCGGCATGGGGTACAAAGCGGGTGCTGCCCGCCGAGTTGACCAGGGCCTGCAGGCCGCCGAAATGGGCCTGCACCTGCGCCGCCACCGCGCGGCACTGCGCGTCATCGCGCACATCCAGCGCCAGGGGCAGCACCCGCGCCCCCAGGGACTCGCAGTCGCGGGCCACGGCCTGCGCCTCGGCGGCCGTGGGCTCGAAATAGGCCAGGCCCACATCCCAGCCCTGGCGCGCAAACTCGCGCGCGCAGGCCGCCCCGATGCCCGTGGCGGCACCGGTGATCAGGCAGACCGGGCGGGTGGCGGTGTCCATGGCGACCCGCATCAGACGAATCTGAAAGATATGGAGCCCAAGGGGCCGTAATCGGCATGAAGGGTGTCGCCCGGCACGGCCGGCGTGGGCCGCGTGAACGAGCCGCCCAGCACCACTTCGCCGGCCTGCAGGCTTTCGCCCCAGGGCGCCAGCTTGTTGGCCAGCCAGGCCACGCCCTGGGCCGGGTGGTTCAACACCGCGGCGGCCACGCCGGACTCCTCGATCACGCCGTTCTTGAACAGAAGCGCGCTCACCCAACGCAGGTCCACCGCATCGGGGCGCACCGGGCGTCCGCCGAGCACGATGCCGGCGTTGGCCGCGTTGTCGGCAATGGTGTCGAACACCTTGCGTGGCGCCTTGGTGTGGCGGTCGAATTGCTCGATGCGGGCGTCGATGATCTCGATGGCGGGCACCACCCAGTCGGTGGCGGCCAGCACGTCGTACAGGGTGACGCCGGGGCCTTGCAGCGGCTTGCCCAGGATGAAGGCCAGCTCGACCTCGATGCGGGGCGCAATGAAGCGCTCAAACGGGATGTCGCCGCCCTCGGCAAAGAACATGTCGTCGAGCAGGGTGCCGTAGTCGGGCTCGGTGATCTGGCTGGAGAGCTGCATGGCGCGCGAGGTCAGGCCGATCTTGTGGCCGCGCACGCTGCGGCCGGCGGCGATCTTCTGGCGCACCCATTCGCGCGAGATGGCGTAGCCGTCTTCGATGCGCATGTCGGGATAGCGCTTGGAGAAATGCTCGACCTGTTGGCGGCTTTTCTCGGCCTGGTCCAGTTCGGCGGCCAAGGCCGCGATCTGCTCGGGTGTGAACATGGGGGCTCGCTTTCTGGGCGGATCAGACCGTCTTGTTGAACAGGGGGTGCAGGTTGCTGTACTTGCCGTCGAACGAGGGCGCACCCTCGTCCACCTGCAGCGTGATGCCGATGTGGCGCTGCGCCAGCAGGGGCTCAAAGTGCTGCTTGACCACGCCCAGCAGGGTCTCGCCCACGGCCTGGACCACGCTGGGTGCGCGGCCCGCGCCCATGCGCAGGTTCAGGTAGACAAAGGCGTAGTCGCCGCTGCCCCCGGCGGCACGGCCGGCGGCGCCCCCGTCCGACACCGCGTGGTGCGCGGCCGGGAAGGCCAGCACCCGGGTGCCGCCCGGCGGAAACACGGCTTTGCCGGCTTCGTCGCGGTGGGCCAGCATGGTGTCGGCCAGGCTGCGGCACAGGGCGCTGAGGTCGGTCTCGGCGTCGATGTTGGGGGTGTAGAGGATGACGAGGTGGGGCATGGTGTTTTGTCGGGGTATCGGGTGAAGATCACAGGCGCGGGAAGGCCTGGTAGCCGCTGGCGGCCGAGGCCTGGGCGGCAGGAATGGCGCGGCCGTCCTGCGGCGTGACGGGGAACACGGCATTGATCTGGCCCGTGCCCGAGGCGCCGAAGTAGGGCGTGACGACTTCGGCCTGGCCGTCGTAGGCCGACCAGCCCAGGGCGCCCAGCAGCATGGCGGTGTCGTGCATGAAGCCCTCGCCATGGCCCTTGGTGGCGTACTCGGGCAGCATCTCGCAAAACGCCTGCCAGTCGCCGCGCTGCCACAGCGCGATCACTTCGTGGTCCATCATCTCCAGGAAAGGGCTCCAGACCTTGAAGGCGTACTGCGGCGCCAGCCCGTTCTGGGCAAAGCGGTGGCTCAGCGAGCCGCTGGCCAGAAAGGCCACGGTGCCGTCGTAGTGGTCTTCCACCGCGCGGCGCATGGCCCAGCCCAGGCGGGCGCTGTCGTTCAGGTAGTGGCCGGTGCACAGGGCCGACACCGACACCACCTTGAAGTGCTGGTCGGCATTCATGTAGCGCAGCGGCACCAGGGTGCCGTACTCGGGGTTCAGCGTGGTGGCGTCGTGGGCCAGGGTTTCCACACCCAGCTCGTTGCACGAGCGGGCCAGCAGCCGGCCCAGCTCGGGGTTGCCCGGGCACTCGAAGGGCAGATTGCTGATGAAGTGCGGCAGCTCGTTGCTGGTGTACACACCCTTGAAGTGCGCGCCACAGTTGACGTGGTAGTTGGCGTTGACCAGCCAGTGGGTGTCGAACACCACCAGCGTGTCCACGCCGAGTTCGCGGCAGCGCCGGCCGATCTCGTGGTGGCCGTCGATGGCGTCCTGGCGCGTGCCATGGCGCGGGCCGGGCAGCTCGCTGAGGTACAGCGAGGGCACGTGGGTGATCTTGGCGGCCAGTGCGAGTTTGCCCATGGCGGTCTCCGGTGGGGGGGGATCAGCTCTCGGCGCTGATGTGGGCGCTGCGGATCACCTGGGCGTAGCGGGCGACTTCGCTGCGGATGAACTGGCCAAACTGCTCGGGCGTGCCCGCCAGCGAGCGGATGCTGCCCTTGGCAAAGGCCTCGCGCACGGCCGCTGTCTCCAGGGCCTGGCGCAGCGCGGCATTCAGCCGGGCCACCACCGCATCGGGCGTGGCCGTGGGCACCAGCAGACCGTTCCAGGAGTTGGATTCCACCGCCACACCTTGCTCGGTCAGCGTGGGGATGTCGGGCGCATACGCCGAGCGCTGCGCCGTGGCCATGCCCACGGCGACCAGCTTGCCCGTCTGCACATGGGCCCGGAACTCGGGCCAGTTGCCGAACATCAGCGTCACCTGGGCCCCGAGCAAATCGTTCAGGGCCGGGGCCTGGCCTTTGTAGGGGATGTGGGTCAGCTCGATGCCCATCTGCTCACGCAGCATCTCGCCGGCCAGGTGGGCCGAGGTGCCGCTGCCGAACGAGGCATAGCTGAGCCGTGCGCCCGGCTGGCGCGCAGCGGCGCGCAGATCGGCGATGGAGCGGATGCCGCTGCCGGGGTGGCTGGCCAGCACATGCTCCGACAGGCCCATCAAGCCCACTGGGCGCAGATCGCGCAGGCCGTCGTAAGGCAGGTTTTTCACCAGGGTCTGGTTGACGCAGAAGCTGTTGGCCACGCAGGTCAGGGTCAGCCCGTCGGGCGCGGCCTTGGCCCCGGCGTCCACGCCGATCACCGTGCCCGCACCGGGCTTGTTGTCGACCACCACGGGCTGGCCCAGCGTCGCCGCCATCTGGGTGGCCACCAGGCGCGCCACCAGATCGGTGGTGCCCCCAGGCGGGAAGGGCACGATCAGCTTGAGCGGCCGGGCGGGCCAGGCGGGCGCCTGGGCCCGTGCCAGGCCCGGCAGCAGCGTGGCCCCCAGGGTCTGCAGAACAAGACGACGGTTCATCTCAAACTCCCCAGTGCGGGATGTGGTGGTTTCCGAGCGAGACGGCCACGTTCTTCGGTTCGCAGAAGACTTCGTAGCTCCAGGTGCCGCCCTCGCGCCCGGTGCCGCTGGCCTTGGTG
>Ga0066477_1000271_pt1 | contig 17416 bp, 19 predicted proteins | sample LakWasM115_HOW13_2_FD_59554 | JGI IMG/M metagenome (GOLD analysis project Ga0066477, IMG submission 59554) | Freshwater sediment methanotrophic microbial communities from Lake Washington under simulated oxygen tension - Sediment Metagenome 115_HOW13 | ecosystem: Environmental > Aquatic >...
ATCTCCATGATTGATCGATTGGCAGTAACGTCGCCCTCCAGGGGCTCGTTGTCCATGGCGTGCATGCAGGCCCAGGCCAGGTCGGCGTGGCCGGTGTCCTGGTTGCGGCCAGCGTCGAAGGTGGCCTGGCGCCCACTGGCCGTCATCACCCGTTTGATGGCCATGAAGGCCTGGGCCAGGTCGACCGCGCCGGCATCGAACTCGAGGCGCCCTTTGCTGATCACGCTCTTTGCCTTCAGCACCAGGCGCGTCTTGACCTCGACGCTGTACTGGTAGCCCTTCACCCCCGGGTAGAACTGCTTCACCAGCTGGTACACGCCCTGCCCCAGGCCCGTGGTGTCGATGCCAATGTGGGCTACGTTGAAGCGCTCGGTGATCTTGCGGATCACCTCGGCCTGGGCCTCGAAGTCCATGCCCTTGAACTGGTGCCGCTCCAGCACCCGGAACTTCCCCCCGGGCGCACTCGGCGGCGCCAATACCACACAGCCCGCCGTGTCGCCAGTGTGGCTGGGGTCATAGCCCACCCACACCGGCCGCCAACCATAGGGGCGCATGCTGAACGGTTTGACGTCATCCCAGGCCTCCCAGCTGTCCACCATGCAGCGCTGTAGCTCCGCCAAGGGGAACATGCTGAAGCTGTCGTCCAAGAAGCCGCACATCAGCAGGTTCTCGAACTCTTCGCTTGAGTACTCCAGCCGCAGCTCGTCGATGTCGAACAGGTTGCAGCCGCCGCGCATGGCGTCGACGATGGTGCAGATCTGCCGCCAGATCTTGTCCTCGCCCGTGAAGCCGCCGGCCAGCCGGTCGTGGCTCAGGTCCAGGCTGATCCGGTCTTCCTTGGCCTTCTTGCGGTTGAAGCGCGCCCCGCTCCACAGCGCATAGGCCTCATGCTGGATGCTCGACGGTGTGGAGAAATAGGTCTTCCTCCAATGCTTGTGCATGGCCATGGCCGACGCCACCTTGTTGAGCTCGTCGAACTTGCGCGTCCAGAAGCACTCGTCGAAGTAGAAGTTGCCGTGGTAGCCCTGGGCCGTGAGCGCATTGGTGCCCAGAAAGTACAGCGTGGCGCCATTGCTGAGCACGATGGGGTCGCCCGAAAGCTCAATGCCGCAGGCCTCCTTGGCGAAGGCGATGATGTACTGCTTGAAGATGTGCGCCTGGGCCTTGCTGGCCGACAGAAAGATCTGATTGCGGCCGGTGGCGATCGCGTCGGCAAGGGCCTCGCGGGCGAAGTACCAGGTGGCGCCGATCTGCCGGCTCTTGAGGATGAAGCGCGTGCGCGCCTCGCTGTTGCGAAACCACACCTTCTGGTACTCGAACAGCGAGTCTTTGAAGGCCTCCAGCAGCTGCTCATGCTGCTCTTCGCTGAAATGGTTGCGCTCAGGGCGCTTCTTGGGGCGGTCATTGCGCCGCTCGATCGCGGGGTTGAGATCGGCCTCTTTACCGGTCTCGCTGTACTTGTGCACCCGGGCCAAGCGCTCGATCTGGCGGCCCAGCAGGTCGATCTCCTTGAAGTCACCGCCGGTCTTGGCGTCCTTCATGACCAGCTGCACCAGACGGGTCTCCAGTGCGGCCTCTACGCGTTGAACGGGTTGCGCCTTGTCCCATTCCTCGGCATCTTTCCAGCCCTGCACCGTGCTGCGCGGCTCGTCCAGGTACTCGGCAATCGACGAGATCCGCCAGCCCTGCCAGTACAGATGGCGCGCGTTGCGGCGATTGTCCGCATCCACCCCCTGCGCGGGGGCTTTGCGCTCAAAGCGCTTGGGAACGATGACGGGTTCAGACATGCCGGCTAGCGTAGGCGCGGGGCCCACCCTGGGCACCCCTGCGGCAGGGCCTGGGCGCGTGTAGATGCGCGATCTACAGGCGCCATTCATTGAAGCTGCCGCGCCCCGGCGCGACGATGGCAGCGACCCCTCATCACCCCCGAACGCTGCAACACCGCATCCGAATCATGGCCCAAAAATCCAAGCTCTTCCGCGTCGCCACCGAAGGCGCCACCACCGATGGCCGCCAGATCCAGAAGGACTGGATCAAGCAAATGGCGGCCAATTTCGACCCCAAAAAGTACGGCGCCCGCGTGTGGCTGGAGCACATGCGCGGCCTCTATCCCGACAGCACATTTCGCGCCTATGGTGACGTGACGGCGCTTGAGGCCCGCACGGTCGAAGACGGCAAGCTGGCCCTGTTCGCCCAGATCGAGCCCCTGCCTGACCTGGTGGCCATGACCAAGGCCAAGCAAAAGATCTACACCTCCATCGAGGTGACCCCCAAATTTGCCGACACCGGCGAGGCCTACCTCACCGGCCTGGCCGTCACCGACAGCCCCGCCAGCCTGGGCACCGAGGTGTTGGCGTTTGCCGCGCAGAAGCCCGAAGCCAACCCGTTCGCCGCCCGCAAAAGCCACGCCGAGGCCCTGTTCAGCGAGGCCATCGAGGCCACGCTGGAGTTTGAAGACACCCCGGCCGACGACACCGGCCTGGTCGCCAAATTCGTCGCCTCGGTCAAAAGCGTGAGCGAGCTGTTCAACGGTAAGTCCAAAGGCGACGACGCCCGCTTTTCCGCCCTGCTGGACGCCCTGCAGCAGGCCGGCACCGCCGTCGCAGGCCAGGCCGAGAAGCACGCCGCCCTGCAGGCCGATCACGACAAGTTGGCCAAGGCCTTCGCCACCCTGCAGACCCAGCACAACGACCTGGTGGCCAAGCTCGGCACCACGCCTGAGCAACAGCACAGCCAGCGCCCACCTGCCACAGGCAACAGCGGCCGCGTCATGACCGACTACTGAGCCCTCAGCCTGCCCGCCCACACACCCACATCACCCGGAGCCCACCCATGCACAACCAAACCCGTGCGGCCTACGTTGAACTGCTGAGCCAGATCGGCCGCCTCAACAACGTGCCCAACGCCGCCGACCTGTTCACCGTCACGCCCAGCGTGCAGCAGAAGCTTGAAACCAAGATCCAGGAAAGCAGCGAGTTCTTGGGCCGCATCAACATCGTCGGCGTCACCGAAATGCAGGGTGACAAGCTGGGCCTGGGCATCTCGGGCCCCGTGGCCAGCCGCACCAACACGGCCGACAAAGACCGCAAGACCCGCGATCTCAGCACCCTGGACAGCCGCGGCTACCAGTGCGTGAAGACCAATTTCGACACCCACATCACCTACGCCAAGCTCGATGCCTGGGCCAAGTTCGCCGACTTCCAGACCCGGGTGCGTGACCTCATCGTCAAGCGCCAGGCCCTGGATCGCATGGTCATCGGCTGGCACGGCGTGGCCGCTGCGGCCGATACCGACCTCGACAAGAACCCCCTGCTGCAAGACGTCAACAAGGGCTGGCTGCACCACCTGCGCAACGATGCGCCGGCCCGCGTCATGGCCAAGGGCAAGGCGGGCGGCCTCATCAAGATCGGCGACGGCAAGGCCAACGACTACCAGAACCTCGACGCCGCCGTGTTCGATGCCATCCAGTTGCTCGACCCCTGGTACCAGACCGACCCCAGTCTGGTCGTGCTGCTGGGCCGCAACCTGCTCAGCGACAAGTATTTCCCGCTGGTCAACGTCACCCAGGCTCCCAGCGAGACCCTGGCCGCCGACATCGTCATCAGTCAGAAACGCGTGGGCGGCCTGCCTGCGGCCACCGTGCCGTATTTCCCCGACAACGCCATGCTGATCACCAGCTACAGCAACCTCAGCATCTACTACCAGGACGGCGCCCGGCGCCGCCGCCTGGAAGACAACCCCAAGCGCGACCGCATCGAGAACTACGAGTCGTCGAACGACGCCTACGTGGTCGAGGACTACGGCCTGGCCGCCCTGGTCGAGAATCTGCAGATCCAGGCGCCGCAAGAAGAGGCACCGCAGAAGGCTGAAGGCCAATGACCAGCCCTGCCCGCCGCCACCAGCAACGCGTGCTCGCCGAACTGGCCGCCAAGGCTGCCCCCGAGGGCGGCCAGGTGGCGGGCAGCGCCTACGAACTCATGCTGGCCCAGCTCTACGAGCACCGCCGCACCCTCAAGGGCATCCAGTCGGTGGAGCGCAAGATCGAAGCCAAGCGCACCATGGTGGGCGATTTCGAGGCCTGGATCGATGGCGCCCTGGCCGGCGGCCAGGGTGGCAACGACCTGGTGCTCACCAGCGTCATGGTCTGGCACCTGGACGTGGGCAACTGGGCCCGAGCCCTGCAGATCGCTGAGTACGTGCTGCGACACGGCCTGCCCCTGCCCGACCAGTACAACCGCGACACCGCCACCCTGCTGATCGACGAAACCAGCACCGCCGCCCTGGCCGGCCACCTTGTGGGCGCCGATGCCCTGGTGGTACTGGCCCGCGTCGACCAGTTGACCGCCGAGCGCGACGCCCCCGACCAGGCCCGCGCCAAGTTGCACAAAGCCATCGGCTACGCCCTGATGGGCAAGACACCCACCACCGAGCCCGACATCACCACGCTGGACATCGCCCTGGCCCGCCGCGCCATGGACCAGTTGCAACGCGCCCACCAGCTGTTCGGCCAGGTGGGCGTCAAAAAAGACATGGAGCGCCTGGAGCGCAGGCTGAAGGCCTCGCCCGGCCCCGACTGAGCGTACCCCGCACCCTGGCGGCTCGGGGTGCCGATGGAGTGAGCCTTGGCCCACCCCTGACGCACCCCGACCACCGCCACCTATTTCTGAATGCCCACCATGAGCTTTCTGGCCACCGCATCCCCACCCACGCCCACCAACGAGCCCGCGATCGAGAACGATCCGTGGTTCCCGGAGATCGACCTGGACGCGCTGCGCAGCGCCTGCCGGCTCGATGGCACGGTCACCGTGGCCCGGCTGCGCGAGGCCGCCACAGCGGCCATGCTGAGCGTCAACCGAGAGCTGGCCGCGTTCAAGCTGGGGCACATCGCCTGTGGCCGCAGCGCGCTGGCCGACATCCCGGCTGACCAGGTCGGCCGATCCAGCGTGCTGGTGCTGCACTACCGCCGCGCCATTTACAGCGCCGTGCAGGCCGACCTGATCGAGGAGTACCGCGACCACGACACCACCGGCAAGGGCGACAAGCACGCCGATGCCCTGGAGCCCCGCGCCGATACCCACCGCCGCGGGATGCGGTGGGCCATCAGCGACCTGCTGGGCCTGCCCCGCACCACGGTGGACCTCATCTGATGGCCCACACCCTGCAGGTGATGGCCCACGACGGCGATACCGTCGACCAACTGTGCTGGCGGCACCTGGGCCGCACGGCAGGGGTCACCGAGGCCACCCTGGCCAACAACCCCGGCCTGGCCGCACAGGGCCCGCGCCTGCGCGCCGGCACCCTGGTCGCCCTGGCCCTGCCCGATGCCAGCAACCAGCCCACCCAACCCACCGTGCACCTGTGGGATTGACCGCCCCCATATAGGACCTGCCCATGCCCGACATGCCCCCCACCATTCCTGAAAAAAAGCGCCCCATTTTTGAGCCCACCATCAACCTGGGCCACGTGCTCACGTTCATCGGTTTCATCGGCATGGGGTTTGGCGCCTACAGCAACCTCGAAAAACGCATCACCCTGCTGGAGCACCAGGCCCTGGCGTTTGCGCACAGCACCACCGATCAGGAACGCCGCCTCGCCGACAGCATGCGCGAGATGAAAGCCGACCTGAAAGAGGTGCGCCGCAGCATCGACGACATCAACCGCAACATTTCCAGAGGCCGCTGATGGACACCCCAAAGCCCCCACCCCGCATCACCCTGCCCCGCCTGCGCGCCCTGTGCAACCTCGACGCCTGGCTGCTCATCAGCCTGGGCCTGCTGCTGTTCGGCGCCCATGCCCCATTGCGTGCTGATGGCCCGCTCAATCTCCCCCTGCTGGCCACCATGCTGCAACTGGCCGCGTTCATGTTCACCGTGGCCGGGCTGCAGGTGCTGCTCAGCCTGCTGGTGTGGCCCCAGCTCAACGTGCGCGAGCTGCTGCAGCACGCAGTGCAGGCCAGCGACCTCAGCGCCGCCATCGTGCTGCTGGGCCTGCTGCTGTTCAACGGCCTGAGCATGATCGCCTTCGTGCTGTGGCTCGGTGCCACCTATGGCAACGCCATGGGCCTGGGCCCGGTCTCGGGGGGCACGGGGTGATCCCGCCCCAGGCCCCGGCCGTGCTGGCCCTGCTGCTGGCCTTGCTGCCCCGCTACTGGCCCGGCATGCCCCTGCCCTCGTTCCTGGCCGCCCAGATCGAGCAAGAGACCTGCCCCAGCCCCCAGCACCGCATGTGCTTCAGCGAGCGCGCCGAGCTGCGCACCGCCCGCGAGTACGGCTTTGGCCTGGGCCAACTCACCATCACCTCTCGGTTCAATGTGTTCGAAGAGGTCAAACGCATGCACCCCGACCTGGCCAACTGGCCCTTCGACGACCGCTTCGACCGCCGCCGCCAACTGATCGCCCTGCTGGTCAAAGACCGCGCCCACTACCGCAGCTGCAGCACCCTGATGGCTGACCCCCTGGCCACCCTCGCCTGCACCGCCGCCCAGTACAACGGGGGCGCCGGCGGCTTTCTGGCCGACCAGCGCCTGTGCAGCAACACATCGGGCTGCGACCCCCGCCAATGGTTCGGCCACATCGAGCACACCAGCACCAAGGCCAAACAGCCCGTGTCGGGCTATGGCCAGAGCTTCTTCCAGATCAACCGCGAGTACGTGCGCAACGTGATGCAGGTGCGCCGGGCGAAGTACTCCCCCCTGATGGACGCCCCATGAACGACTTCAAACAGAACGCCCTCGCCCTGGCCCTGCGCGCCGTTTTGGTCATCGGTCTGAGCGCGCTGACCTACCAGATCGGCTACCACCGCGGCGAGTTCGACGCCCAGACCGAGGCCATGGCCCGTGAATCGAAACTCAACACCCAGCACACCGAGGCCCTGCGCCAGGCCATCGAACGTGAACGAGCCACCGAGCGCCAACTGGGCGCCGACCTGGCCGACCTGCAAACCCGCCACAACCAGGACGCCTCCTATGCAAAACAGATTCGCGAGCGCACTGCTGCTGCCGTGCGCTCTGGCGCTGTGCGCCTGTCAATCTCCGCCCTCAATTGCACTGCGGACCCTGGAGCCCTCCAGAGCCCAGGTGCCGGACCTGCCCCCGGAGATCGGCACCAAACGCGTGCCCAACTTGCGCCTGAGACTGGACTTGCTCTTACAGCCATCGGCGACGACGGCGACGACGCCATCCGCCAGCTCAACGCCTGCATCGACGCCTACAACGCAGTGAAGACCCGGCTCAACACCCGCCCCCAGGAGACCCCGCTTGCTCAAGCCCAGTAGCCTGCGCGCCCACCTCGAAAAGGCCGTGCCCGAGCTGGCCCGCGACCCCGAGCGCCTGGTGCTGCTCGCCCGCGCCGGCCAGCTGTGCAGCACCGGCACCGGCTCGCTCAGCTTTGAGTACCGCTACACCCTGCAGGTCGTGGTGCTCGACTACGCCGGCCATGCAGACGCCCTCACCGTGCCCCTGCTGGCCTGGCTGGCCGTGCACCAGCCCGAACTGCTGGACCACCCCGAAAAGCGCGAAAAGGCCATCCGCTTCGAGGTTGAATACCTCAATGCCCACACCGTTGACCTGTCGCTTGAGGTCGACCTGACCGAGCGCGTGCTCGTCAAACCGCGGCCCGACCAGCCCGCCGCCGGGCCGCCCCAAGACGGGCTGGCCCCCCACGGGGGGCAGCGAGCACACGAAGTGAGCGAGCGTGGGGGCCTGCGTGGCGGTGCCTACGACATCCGCCACGTGGGCGAGCCAGCCCACCCCGCCTGGCCACAGCAGCGCGAGGAGTGGCGCCTGTACCTGCACGACCAACTGCTGGCCGAGTGGACGCAAGACCCCCGCCCCGTGCTCTGACCGCGGCTACGCCATGAGTGACCTGAAAGCCCTGGAAGACTGGGTCGCCCCCCTGATCGAGCGCCTGAGCGATCGCGAGCGCCGCCAGCTGGCCGCCACCATCGCCCGCGACCTGCGCCGCCAGCAGGTGGCCAACATCCGCGCCCAGCGCAACCCCGACGGCAGCGCCTGGGAGCCCCGCAAGCAACCCACCCGCAACCAGCGCGGCCAGATCCGCAGCAAGGCCCAGGCCCGCAAAGCGGGCATGGACATGTTCGCCAAGCTGCGCACCCCCGCCAAACTCAAAGCCCGGGGCACCCCCACCGAGGCCGTGGTCGGCTTTGTGGGCATGGCCCAGCGCATTGCGCGCGTGCATCAATTTGGGTTGGAGGATCAGGTCAGCCCGGGCGGGCCGATGTACCGTTACCCGGCGCGGGAGCTGCTGGGGGTGACTGATGGGCAGGTGGAGCGGGTGCGGGATCTGCTGGTGCAGCACTTGGCGTCGAATATCGAAGGCAAATGAACGAGTAATGCATCACCCCCATTTGATACACGCCAACATAAATTCACTGAGTTGTCATTTTTTGGGTGTCAGGCCTTTTAAACTCACTTGTTTACATAAATTTACAAGGGAGTGACATGAAGCGTCTTTTGATTCTGGCTGCAGCCGCCGTCTTGACCGCATGCGGAGGCGGGGGGAGCAGCACAGAAACCTCGAGCCCAGCCGACACCTACAACACAGAGGTGGCACTTGCATCTGATGCACCTGTCAATAACCTCGATCTGGCGGTGAATGCAAACTACACCACGGCAACCCCATCCACCCAATGTGGCTATGGAGTTCCGTCGAAAACGTTCACTGGCACAGTCACCTCTGTGCACGATGGCGACACGATTACAGTCAACGGCACGAGCGTTCGACTGGATGCGATTGATGCACCTGAGTTGGCCCAGTCTTACGGAACACAATCGCGCGACAACCTGGCAAGCCTTTTGAATGGCAAAGTCGTAACCGTCTATTCCGCCAAGATCGACAAGTACGGCCGTACTGTTGGCGCAGTTTTCACCACCGACTGCGTTTACGCCAACCTGCGACAGGTGCAGACTGGCTCGGCTTGGTATTACAAGCAATACCAATGCGAACAGTCGGCAGCCATGCGCGACGTTTTTGCAGCTGCACAGACGGCAGCCCAAGAGGCCGGCCTGGGCCTTTGGGCTTCGACCGCCACAGCACCTTGGGTTTATCGCAATGGGGTAGATCCAACGCCGCCGTCGTGCTCAACTAGCCAACCCAATTGGGCAAGCTCCTCCTCCAACTCGGGGAGTGGCAGCAGCAGTGGGGGGGCGGGCTCTTCTGGTTCGGGCTCGAGTGGAACTGCGAGTGGCTGCAAATTGGTCTGGGTCAACTCGTATGTCCGAAAAGATGGCACCCGCGTTCGAGGGTACTACCAGACTCGTTGCTACTGATCCGAGATATAGCGGCGTCACGCTACTAAAGCGTGACGCCAGCGCAGGCTCAAATCAAGGGCAAGCTTTTGCTGACCTTTAAATCAACTAGACGGTCAATTTCAGCCCAGAGAGTCTGTCTAACCACTTGGTGCAACGTAAGACGATGGCCATGAGCAGCGTCCAGATTGCTCCTGTCCAACTTGCCGTGCAACAAATCCCCCCTGACCTTGTAGAGAGCTTTCAACTCCTGGGCTCTCTGTGCTCTGTCTGTAAAAGTGGTCCCCACAAGGTAGGCATACCTCTCTGCCAATCGCGCCGAAACTTGACCTGAATTTTCAGCCGTCAGTGGGTCCGTAAGCAAAGATTCCAAGGCTACAAAAGACTGAACCATCGCAACGCTCACATCGTCAGCTAGCGTCGCTTCAAAAGCCCACTGGATTGCTCGCCGGATCTGGACAAGATCGGGATCATCGTCCGGTCTGGACAACAATGCTCCGATTTTTGCTATCACGTCGAAATGCCTCTCATATGGCGTCGCTGGGGCGCCCATATCTAGCAAGCCCCTTGGTGTATTTGGGCGCAGCGACAGTGCACAGAGATGGTTATAGAGAGGCTTTCTCTCAGCCAGAATTGGGAATGGGCCAACACCATTTTTTTGATCAACGAAGATCGACAAAGGTGGACTAGATCCGAACTCCAGCGGTGTTAGGCCAGGCATAAGACGCACCAAGCCTAGTAAATCAGCATAGGTCAAGAATTCCCTGAGTTTTGCTAAGACAACGACCGGCAAAGAGTGCCCCGAAGAAAAATGATAGTACCCAGACAATTGCATTTTCAAAACGGTCATTTCGGCACCCATGCCGAGCCCTGGGAAGTAGGTCTCGGAAGTCAACCCCAACAACAATCTAGGATATTTTTCTAACGATATGTAATCACAAATCTCAATCTCTTCATCAGGCAATGGCAGTGATGGCATTGGAATCAGAACCTCATACTTTTTGATGCCCTCATCAATAAGTTGATGTACAGCCTGAACGTAGATCTCACGAAATTTCTCAGGATGCAAGGCTGCAGACGCTTTTTCGTCATCCTGCGTAATTTCAACTTGAGCTTTACTCACAGCCTGTTGAAAGATACTTAGCAGATCTGCATCCAGATAATTCTGCCAAATCTCCATTTCCCTGATCTGAGGAATCACATCACCGCAGGCTACTCCGACAGCCAAATAGATCTCAAACTCGTGACGATTTAAGTCTGCGTCTTTGAGCAGGCGCAAGATTAAGCTGTTGACCTCCTGCTTTGACGGTGCTTTTTTTGACTTTGCTTGTTTCGAATTTTTTCCACTCATGGCCCCCCCTTAAGACAGCGACTGAATGCGCTTTGATGGACCAATGGCACGGTACCAATCTCATACTTTACGCACCACCTTGAGTGTAAATGGACCCTTTACAGCCTGAACAACGTGCAATGACCCCGAGTGACATCCACCATCCCCCAGGTGGACAAACCCCTCACCCAACCCGAATCCCCCTACGAGCTCAATCGCCGGATTGAGAACATCGTGCGCCTGGGCGTCATCGCCCAGGTACGCCTCGGCCAGCCCGCGCGCTGCCGGGTGCGCACCGGCGGCTTGCTGAGCAACTGGGTACCGTTTTTCTCGCTGCGCGCCGGTGGCTCCGCCGGCCGCACCTGGTGGCCGCCGGTGGTGGGTGAGCAGTGCGTGCTGCTGTGCCCCGGTGGCGATCTGCTGCAGGGCGTGGCGCTGGTCGGCCTGTTCAGCGACAGCATGCCCCAGGGCAGCGCCGAGCCTGGCGTGTACCTGCAGGAGTGGAGCGACACCGACTCGGTGCGCTGGGCCGATGGCGAGCTGACCATCAGCTGCGCCACCGCCATCACCCTGCAGGTGGGCAACCGGCGCCTGCGCATCACGGCCGACGACATCGTGGCCACGCCCGATCTGCATGCCAGCGGCATCAGCCTGGTGGAGCACACCCACGGCGGCGTGCGCCCTGGCCCCAGCAGCACAGGGCGGCCCCAATGAACCGACACACCGGCACCGCCATCGCCGGCCTGGCCCACCTGCGCCAGTCGGTGACCGACATCCTGACCACCGCCATCGGCAGCCGGGTGATGCGCCGCGAGTACGGCTCGCTGCTGCCCGAGCTGATTGACCACCCCGACAACCCCGCCACCCAGGTGCGCCTTTTTGCCGCGATTGCCGGCGCCCTGATGCGCTGGGAGCCCCGGCTGCGCCTGCAGCAGCTGCACTACACCCGCACCCAGCCCGGGCAGGTCACGATCACCCTCGATGGCCTGTACACCGAGCCCGCCCTGCAGCGCCCGCAACCCCTGAACCTGAGCCTTGCGCTGGACCTGCCCCAGCGCGCCGGGGGTGCCGCATGAACCCGCAGGATCTGGCCCAGGACCTCAGCACCCTGCCCGCCCCCACCGTGGTCGAGCCCCTGTCGTTCGAGGCCATTCTGGCGGCCGAGCGGGCCGACCTGCTGCAGCGCTACCCGGCCGCAGCCGATGTGATCGACCTGGAGAGCGAGCCCCTGCAAAAACTGCTGCAGGCCCACGCCTACCGCGAGCTGCTGTTTCGCCAGCGCGTGAACGAGGCCGCCCGGGCCCACCTGCTGGCGTTTGCCACGGGGGCCGACCTGGACCACAAAGGGGCGTTCTACGGTTTGCCACGGCAGCCTGACGAGGCCGACGACAGGTACCGCCGCCGCATCTCGCTGCGCATCCGCGCCCTGGCTGGCAACGGCACCCGCGAGCACTACGAGCTGCTGGCCCTCACGGCCACCCCCAACGTGCGCGATGCCCTGGCCACCTCACCCCGCCCGGGCCGTGTGCGCGTGCTGCTGTGGCTCAACGACCCGGCCCAGGCCGATGCAAGTGCCGGGCAGGTGATGGCCCTGCTCAATGCCGAGCCCAACCGCCCCCTGGGGGTGCCGGTCGAGGTAGCCGTGGCCCAGCCGCGCGCGATCGACATCACCGCCCGCATCTGGCGCGAGGCCCAGGCCCCCGCCAACCTGGTGGCCCAGCTGGGCACCAGCCTGGGCCAGGCCCTGGCCCGCTATGCGCGGCTAGGCCGCGAGGTGCCGAGATCGTGGATCACCACCCAGCTGCACGCCCCCGGTGTGGCGGCCGTGCGCTACCCCGACCCGGCACGCCCTGCAGAAACCACCCCCCTGGCCAGCGACGAATACCCTGTGCTCGGCCAGCTGGACCTGCGCGACGAGGGGGTCAGCCCATGACCCGCCTGCCCGCCACCGTGCTGCCGCCATCGTCCACCGCCCTGGAGCGCGCGGTCGACCAGGCCATGCCCGCCTGGGATGGCCTGGCCGAGGCCATCGCCCCCAGAGGCCCCGGCCTGCTGGATGCAGACCCACAGGCCCTGCACCCCTGGCTGGCGGCAGAGTGGGGCCTGACCGAATTTGCGCGCGATTTCGACACTCTGGCCGACCTGCTGCAGGCCGGCCAACCCTGGCTGCTGGAGCGAGGCAGCGCAGCAGCTGTGCGCCGCGTCATGACCTGGCTGGGGTTTGAGGGCGTCCAGATCGAGGAGGATGGCCCTTACCTGCACATCGACCCGGGCCGCGCCGCCAGCCCTGCCGAGCTGCGCAACATCGCCCGCCTGGTGCGCTCCAGCATTCCGGCCCACATCCGGTTCTACCGGGTGTTCCATGGGTACGACCTGCGCCCCATCACGCTCGACGGTGGCCAGCCCCTGGACATGGGCCTGCTCGACAACGATTCAGGGGTCTGGGTCAGCACCGACACCGGGCTGGACCTCAAGGCCAGTTTTTCCGCGTTGCAGACCGGCCAAGCCACGGCATGGCGCCAGGGAGCCATCGAGGCCACAGCCACCCATCTGCACGCCCTCACGCTGCCCCGCGCCGACCGGGTAGAGCTGGACTCATGGCGGCTCGACAGCTACGTGGTGGTCGACGCCTACAGCGGGGTCGGTGCCATGTTCACGGGCACCTGCAACGCCCCTGCGCCAGGTGCGCCCGAATGCGCACGCGGCACCTACGACCTCGTCTGCGTGCCATGGCCAGCCCAGGACGCGCTCAGCCAGCGCACCGACACCCATGCCACCGCACTCGCCAGCCCGCTGCCCTCGCCACGCCGTTGGACCGGCCCCTGGGACGCCCAGCCCTGGCGGCCCGTGATCGACACCCACCACACACAGGACTGAACCCCCACCATGGCAACCCTCCAAGAATCCGGCCGCATCGCCCTGGCCATTGCCGTCGCCAGCCAGCCCATCCACCTGGCCTGGGGCCGTGGCTCGCCCGCCTGGGACGATGCCCCCCAGCCCGAGGGCAGCACCCACAACACCCTGGTCGACGAAATCGGGCGCCGCACGGCCACCCAGGTCGGCTACTGCCGCCCCGACCCTGCCGGCGAGATCGAGCTGGCCACCGGCCGCTACACCCTGTCGGCTGAGCCCAGCACCCTGGTGTACGTGAAATTTGTATTCGCCTTTGCCGAGGCCGCCGGCGAGACCATCCGCGAGCAGGGCATCTTTTTGGGCACCCAGCCTAAGCCCGGCCTGCCTGCCGGGCAGCGCTACTACCTGCCCGCCGACCTGGCCCAGCCGGGCCGCCTGTACGCGCTGGAGCGAGTGCCAGCCTTTCTTCGCAATGGCGCCACCCGCCAGATGTTCGAGTACGTCCTGCCCTTCTGACCATGACCATCTACAACCGATTCGACCCGGCCAAGCGCTACAACCGCGTGCTCTACAACGCCGATCGCGTGCTGCAGTCGGCCGAGCTCAATGACGCCCAAGACGCCCTGATCCACCGCCTCAAATCGGTAGCCGATGTGCTGTTCAAGGACGGCGGCATCGTGCGTGACGCTGGCATTGTGGTGAACCCCCACACCGGCACCACCCTGTGCGAGGCCGGCACCCTCTACATCGACGGTGCTGTGCGCCCCGTGCCCGCCGGCCAGCTGCAGATCAGCACCGTGGGCATCGTCAATGTGGGCGTGTACCTGCAGGTGGTGCTGGTGACCGAAGAGCAAGACCCCACCTTGCACAACCCCGCCGTGGGCACCCGCGGCTATGGCGAACCCGGCGCCTGGCGCGAGCAGATCAACCTGGCCTGGGGCTTCAAGGACGACGGCCAGGCCGGCACCTTCTACCCCATCTGGGTGGTGGAAGACGGCGCCGTGCGGGCCCGCGAGGCCCCGCCCAACCTCGACGCCATCACCCAGGCCTTGCAACGCTACGACCTTGACAGCGCCGGTGGCTCCTACGTGGTGCGCGGCCTGGAGGTGGTGATGGGCGCCGACCTGCCCACCGGCCAGCAGGTTTACACCCTGGCCGAGGGCGCTGCCCGCATCAGCGGCCGGGGGCTGGAGCTACCCGCCTCGCGCCGCGTGGTGTACGACGCCTCGCCCGAGCTGCTGGCCATTGACGACGAGCCCCATGCTTCAACCACCGAGGGCCTGCAGCAAATTGCCTTCGATCGCACCCCGGCCGTGGGCGTGCCCACGGTGCGCATCACCGTGCGCAGCACCCAAGAGGTGGTGCACGGCGGCTTCAGCGGCGCGGCCGACCCTCTGCCCGACACCAGCGTGCTGCTGGTCGAATCCGTGCGCCAAGGGGCCACCGACTACGCCCGCGACGTGAGCTGGAAGCTCACCGCCGGCCAGATCGACTGGAGCCCGGCAGGGGCCGAGCCCAACCCAGGCAGCACCTACCAGGTCACCTACCAGCACATCATCACCGCCGAGGTGCGCAACCTCGACAGCACGGGCTTTGACGTGGCGGGCGCTCTGCCCGGCTCGCTGATCCTGGTCAGCTACCGCCAGGCACTGCGCCGGTACGACAGGCTGTGCATGGATGCCGAGGGCAACATCACCTGGATTCGGGGCGTGCCCTCCGAGTGGAACCCGGTGGCCCCCACCGTGCCGCAAAACACCCTCAGCCTGGCCACCGTGTACCAGAGCTGGGACCAGCGCCGCCGCCTGGACCAAGACGCCGTGCGCATGGTGCCCATGCAAGACATTGCCGGCTACCGGCAGTTGCTGCGCCGCCTGTTTGAAGACCAGGCCGAGCTGCGCCTGGCGCTGGACATCTCGGGCCGCCACAGTGGCATCAAGAAGGGCTTGTTTGCCGACCCATTCCTGAACGACAGCATGCGCGATGCGGGCTTGCCTCAGACCGCCGCCATCGCAGGCGGGGCCCTGCGCCTGCCGGTGATCGTCACTGTGCACCAGCTGGGCTTGGACATCACCACTCGCCAGGCCATCGCCCACGGCCACCGCGCCGTGCTGGCCCAGCCCATGCGCACCGGCCAGATGCTGGTCAACCCCTACGCCGCGTTTGACCCACTGCCCACCGACCTGGTGCTGCAGCCCGCGGTGGACCGCTGGACCGACGTGCAGACCCAATGGGCCAAGCCCCTGGACAGGCACTTTTACCCCAACGGTTTTGGCACCACCCTGAGTTCGGTGCGTAACGACATCGAGACCCTGCAGGAGACCTCCAGCCAGCTGGAGTTCCTGCGCCCCATTGAAGTGCTGTTTGAGAGCCATTTCGGCCCCGGGGAAACCGTGGCCAGCATGAGCTTTGACGGCATCGCCCTGCAACCCACTGCACACGACGGAGGGCCCCTGGCTGCCGACGCCCAGGGCCTGCTGCGCGGCAAATTCACCGTGCCTGCCAACGTACCAGCTGGCACCAAGAGCGTGACGATCGCAGGCTCGGGGGGCAACCATGCCAGCGCCCTGTTCACGGGCCAGGGCACCCTGGTGCAGCGCGAGCTGCAGCAGGTGACCCAGTACTGGTATGTGCGCACCGACCCGCTGGCCCAGACCGTGACCCCGAGCGAGACCGTGCACCTGACCGGTGTGGACCTGCAATTCATGGCGAGGGGCAGCAGCGCCGTGCTGGTGCAACTGCGCGAGGCCGAGGCCGGCTACCCCACCGTGCGCGTGCTGGTGGAGCAGCGCCTGCAGCCGGCCGACATCTCGTTGGAGGCGCCCACCCGCGTCACCTGGTCGCCCGTGCTGGCCGAGGCAGGCCGCGAGTACTGCCTGGTGCTGCTGTGCGACGACGCCAGCACCGCCGTGGCCGTGGCCGAGCTGGGCAAATGGGACACCCACGCCGGCCGCATCGTCACCAGCCAGCCCTACCAGGTGGGCGTGCTGCTCTCCAGCAGCAATGCCAGCACCTGGACAGCCCACCAGGACCGCGACCTGTGCTTCACCCTGCTGGCCGCCGAATACGAGCAGACCGAGCGACTGATCGACCTGGGCAGCGTGCCGGTGCTCGATGCCACCGACCTGAGGGTGCAGGCCTTTGTGCACCAGCCATCGGCGGCCTCCAGCGGGGTGTTTCGCCTCACGCTGGACAACGGCACCACGTTTGAGGCTGCGCCTGGCCAGGTGGTCAACCTGCCCAAGCGCTACAGCGGCCCGGTGCAGGTGCAGGCCCGCCTGCGTGGCGCCGGGCAACTCGGCGCCATTCTGGAGCCCGGCATCCAGCTGGTGGTGGGCTCGCTGCAGACTGCGGGCAGCTACATCAGCCCCTTGATCAACGCCGGCGGCAAGGTCAGCGTGCGGGTGGTGCTGGAGGCCGACCTGCCCGCCGGTAGCTCGCTCACGCTGCACGCCCAAAATCAGACGGTCAGGGCCTGGGTGCCCGTGCCTTTTGTCAGCAGCAGCTCCCAGACCGCCGGGGTGATGGAGCTGGTCTACCAACTCGACAACTTCGAGGCCGAACGGGTCCGCCTGGATCTGAGCCTGACCGGCAACCACGCGGCGCGCCCGGCCATCACCAACCTGCGCGCCGTGGTGCTGTGAGCGAGGCCCCAACATGAGCAACCCCATCATCAACGACATCACGCCCAACCTGGGCCTGGCCCTGCCCCACCCGGCCAACGATGCCGATGTGGACATCCTGCGCCTGCGCAACATGATCCAGACCCTGGACGCGGCCGTGCCCACCCTGCTGGAGCGGGCCATGGGCGACGCGCTGCGCAGCCTGCAGGGCGAGCTGCAGGCCCTGCTGAACACCGTGGCCCCGGCCAGCTCGGCGCTGAGCAAAACACAGTGGACCAACGCCCGGGCAGCGCTACTGGACCGCCTGCCCCTGCTGGACCAGGTCGACACCCTGATCAGCAGCCGGGC
>Ga0066477_1000276_pt1 | contig 17173 bp, 15 predicted proteins | sample LakWasM115_HOW13_2_FD_59554 | JGI IMG/M metagenome (GOLD analysis project Ga0066477, IMG submission 59554) | Freshwater sediment methanotrophic microbial communities from Lake Washington under simulated oxygen tension - Sediment Metagenome 115_HOW13 | ecosystem: Environmental > Aquatic >...
TTCATCGCTGGCGTGACCGCCCCTCCCGGCAAGCGCATGGGCCACGCCGGTGCCCTGATCTCGGGTGGTGCCGACACCGCCGATGCCAAGCTCGCCATCATGGAAGAGTGCGGCTTCGTCGTGACGCGCAACCCGTCCGAACTGGGCAAGCTGCTGAAAGCTCAGCTCAAGTAAGCCAGCGGCGTCCGTAAGCAATATTACGGACGGCCTTCGGGCCAGAGGTCGTTAAACTGCGGCCTCACACTCAACAGAAGCGCTCGAAACGCAGGTTTCGGGCGCTTCTTGCATTCAAAACACAGGAGAAACTGCATGGAAATGCTGCAAAGCCCGGACTTCTGGATCGGTCTGATCAAGATTGTCTGGATCAACATCATCTTGTCGGGTGACAACGCGGTGGTGATCGCTTTGGCGGCCCGCTCGCTGCCCCCCGAACTGCAACGCAAGGCCATTTTGTTCGGCTCCGGCGCTGCCGTGGTGTTGCGCATCGTGCTGACCTTTGTGGCTGCCAAGCTGCTGGGCCTGCCGTTCCTACAGGTGGTTGGCGGTTTGCTGCTGCTGTGGATTGGTGTCCAGCTGCTGAGCGAAGAAGAAGAGGAAGAAGGCGAAGCCAAGTCGTCGGGCAACATGATGGCCGCTGTGCGCACCATCCTGATCGCTGACCTGGTGATGAGCCTGGACAACGTGATCGCCGTGGCCGCCGCCGCCAAGGGCAGCGATCTGCTGCTGATCCTGGGCCTGGGCATCAGCATTCCCCTGGTGATCTTTGGCAGCACGCTGATGATCAAGCTGATGGAACGCTTCCCGATCATCGTGATGCTGGGTGCCGCACTGATTGGCTGGGTGGGCGGTGAAACGATCGCCAGCGATGTCTTCCTGGCTGACTTTGCACACGCCAACCCCTGGCTGCACTACGCAGCGGCCACGGCAGGTGCCGTGTTGGTGGTGCTGGTGGGCAAGGCGCTGCAGGCCCGCGCCGCGGCGGCCCACAAGGCCGCCTGAGAGCACTTGCTGAGGGGCCCGGCATTCCAGCCGGGCTGCGATTGAACAACGGGGCCAGCGCCCAGGCGCTGGCCCCGTTGTCTTTTTCTGCTGCAGCTGGCTTGCTCCGCTTTAGGGGCTCTGATAGTGTGTCGTTCAGTTTGTTTGTGTAAATAAGTCAACAAATCACCCTGCTGCGTGGTCTGCCTTGGCGAGGTCATGAAGGCCTCGTCGGGGGGGGGCTGTGTGTGCCGTGACGAGGTGTCCTGCGCACGCCGTCGCGCTGCGCTGGGGGTGATCGACGAAGTGGTTCAAGGTTGACGCCAGTTGTCCCTTTGCAGGGCGCTGTGTGCCTTGTGCCTCCGCTGTCGAGGGGGCGTCCTCGCCTTGGCGTGGGCTGCGAGAGGCTGGCGGAGCTGCCGCGGTTGTCCTGGGTTCCTTGAGCCGAATCCAGTTTTTGAACCATGAAATACGAGTTTTGTGCCTTCACGGACCCTGGTCTGGCCCGTGCCAATAACGAGGATTCCGTCACATTTGACGAATCGACCTGCCTGGCTGTGCTGGCCGATGGCATGGGCGGCTACAACGCTGGAGAAGTGGCCAGCGGCATGGCCACGACCTTCATCCGCACCGAGTTGTCACGCTGGCTGTCCCAGGCCGGGCGCCATGCCAACGCCAAGGAAATCCAGCGGGCGATGGAAATCTGCGTGGACAACGCCAACCGGGCCATCTTCAATGCGGCCCACAGCAATCCGCAGTACGCAGGCATGGGCACAACGCTGGTCATGGGCGTGTTTCAGGACGCTCGCCTGATGCTGGGCCACATTGGCGACTCGCGCTGCTATCGCCTGCGCGATGGTGAACTGGCCCAGCTCACCAAGGACCATTCGTTGCTGCAGGAGCAGGTCGACGCCGGGCTGATCACGCCAGAGCAAGCCGCGGTGTCCATCAATCGCAACCTGGTCACCCGTGCCATGGGGGTGGAGGACGCGGCCATTCTGGAGGTCAGCGAATGCAGGGTCGAGAACGGCGATCTTTACCTGCTGTGCTCGGATGGCTTGTCGGACATGATCGGTGCAGCCGAGATCGCCGAATTGTTGAATGCGCCCGAGGCATTGACCCAGAAAGCAACGCGCATGATCAAGATCGCCAATCACCATGGGGGGCGCGATAATATCAGCGTATTGCTGGTCCGAGCGGGGGATGCCTCGTCCAAGAAAAGGCTTCTGTCACGCCTTTGGGGCGGCTAGCTCTGCTGATTCGCCCATTTGGGAACACCAGCAATCCATAACAAGCCAGGTTTTCAGGAGTATCGAACATGCCCAAGATGATCGTATCGATCGATGGGGTCGTCATCAAGGAAGTGCAGCTCACCAAGGAGCGCACCACCCTGGGCCGAAGGCCTTACAACGATATCGTCATCGACAATCTGGCCGTCAGCGGTGAGCATGCCGTGTTGCAGATGGTGGGACACGTGGTCACGCTGGAAGATCTCAACAGCACCAACGGGACCTATGTGAATGGCAAGGCCGTCAAAAAGCAGCAACTGCAGAGCGGCGACACCATCGAAGTGGGCAAATACAAGATTCGCTTCATCGCCGAGTTGGAATCTAGCGAATACGACAAGACGATGGTGGTGAAGCCGCCGGTGTCGATCTCCGACTCTCTTTCCACCGTGCCCGCTGCAATGGGCAGCTACCAGTCGACACCCATGCAGGCCGGCGAATCCCTGGCGGGTTCGATCAAGGTGCTGTCGGGTTCTGCGGCCGGTCGTGAGGTCAGCCTGACCAAGGTGGTCACCACCATTGGCAAGCCTGGGGTGGCGGTGGCCGCCATCACCCGTCGACCGCATGGTTTTGTGTTGGCCCATGTGGAAGGCGGTACGTTCCCGACCCTCAATGGGAACCCTGTCAGCGCCGAGCCCGTCACCTTGAAAAGTGGCGATGTGCTGGAGCTGGCTGGCACACAGATGCAGTTCTTCCAGGTTTGAACGTTTTCAAGGCGGCCCGCATGGTCTGGCCTGCCGTGGCGGCAACCCTGAGCCGCTTGCGCATTCGGCACTTCTGGCGTCGCGGCGTCATGATGGTGCCGGCTATGCTTTTGCTGGCCCATGTGCTGGGCGCCGTTCCGCTGACCCTGGTGAATCGGCTGGACGATCAGATCTACGACGTTCGCCTGCGCCTGACCATGCCGGCCACTTTGGACGAGCGGGTGGTGATCGTCGACATCGACGAGAAAAGCCTGGCCCAACTGGGGCATTGGCCCTGGGGGCGCGATCAACTGGCCTTGCTGGCGGACCGCTTGTTCCAGCATTACGGGATTGCGGCACTGGGATTTGACGTGCTGTTCTCCGAGTCGGACACCAGTTCCGGGCTGGCCTCTTTGCAGGCCTTGGCCAGCGGCCCGCTGCAGGACAACCAGGGCTTTCGGCAGCAACTGGATCACCTCGCCCCCAGCTTGAATTACGACCGACGCTTTGCACAGGCGCTGCAGGGGCGCCCGGTGGTGTTGGGTTATTACTTTTCGAGCGATCGCGATGGACGGCGTAAAGGCGAGTTGCCAGCGCCCGTCCTGAGTGCGGCGCAGGTGCCCTCAGAGGGCTTGCAGGTGTTGGACTGGGACGGCTATGGTGCCAGCCTGCCCGAGTTGGCGCGGGCGGCCCCACGCGCTGGCTTTTTCAACTCGGTCACCGACGAGGATGGGGTGGTCCGCTCCCTGCCGCTGTTGTCCCGGCACGATGGGCAGTACTTTGAGTCGTTGGCCCTGGCTTTGTACCGTGTTGCGCGCGACCTGCAGGTCAGCGGTCCGATCTGGGCGCAATCGCCCGGTGGGGATGCCTCGGGCCCGGTGCTGGAGGCCTTGCAATTGCAGGGTGCCACTGGCACAGAGCGCGTTCCCTTGGATCCATCAGGGACCGCTCTGGTGCCCTTTCGTGGGCGGGGCGGGCCTGGGGGGGGCTCCTACCGCTATGTTTCGGCGATCGATGTGCTGCAGACCAATGCCTCGCGTGAGGATCTTCAGGGCCGCATCGTACTGGTGGGGTCCACGTCGCCGGGGTTGCTGGATTTGCGGGCCACACCCGTGGGGCAGATCTACCCCGGGGTCGAATCCCACGCCAATCTGATCAGCGGCTTGCTGGACCGGCATCTGCTGGTGCGTCCCGACTACGCCGCCGGTTACGAAGTCCTGGTGCTTGCCTCCGTGGGCTTGACCCTGGCCTTGCTGCTGCCCGGGCTCAGTGCGGCGGCCGCGATGTGGACCAGCCTGGTCAGTCTGCTGCTGGTCAGTGGTCTCAACTTTGCCCTCTACAGCGCGCACGGGCTGGTGTTGCCCCTGGCCAGCTCCCTGTTGCTGATCTTGCTGACATTCGGCGTCAACATGAGCTACGGCTACCTGGTGGAGAGTCGTGCCAAGCGCCGCCTGGCCAACGTCTTTGGCACCTATGTGCCCCCGGAACTGGTCGATCAGATGTTGCAGGCGCCAGACCAATACAGCATGCGTGCTGCCAGCCGCGAGCTCACCGTCATGTTCTGCGATATGCGGGGCTTCACCCAACTCTCCGAAGGGTTGGAGCCCGAGGCTGTGCAGGCCTTGCTCAATCAGTTGTTCAGCCGCCTCACGGTCTGCATACGGCGTCATCAAGGCACCATCGACAAGTACATTGGTGATTGCGTCATGGCGTTTTGGGGTGCGCCGGTGACCTTGCCCAACCACGCTGCGTTGGCAGTGCGCGCCGCACAGGACATGGTGGCCGAGGTGGAGCGTTTCAATCAGGAGCGGCTGGCTCAGGGCCTGCCCAGCGTGAGCGTCGGCATCGGCCTCAACACCGGGTTGATGCGGGTGGGTGACATGGGATCGGACTTGCGCCGCAGCTACACCGTGATCGGTGACGCGGTCAATCTGGCTTCGCGCCTGGAGGGCCTGTCCAGGCTCTATGGTGTCTCGGTGATTGCAGGGGATGCCACCCGACGGCAAGCCGACCGCGAGGCCCTGTGGCAGACACTGGATTGTGTGCGCGTCAAGGGCAAGGGAGAGCCTGTTCTCATCCACACGCCCCACCCTGTGCCCGCGAGTGAGGCTTCAGGGCGCCTCATCCAGAACGAGTTGGCCCAATGGGCGGAATTTTTGGCGAACTACCGCGCAAAAAATTGGGCTGCCTGTGGCCAGATGCTGAAAGAGTTGCGGAAAATGAAGTCGTTGGTAACAGTTTGTCAGATATATGGCGAGCGTTTGTTGCAATACCAGCAGACACCCCCTCCCGACGACTGGGATGGCGTGACAGTCTTCGACATCAAATAGGGATGTTTGCGCATGAAAATCAGGGTTCTGGGCTGCTCTGGCGCCATTGCCAGAGGTTGCCACACCACCTCGTTTCTGGTCGGTGAATCGGTGCTCATCGACGCCGGCACCGGCGTGGGTGAACTCACCCTGGAGGAAATGGTGCGCGTCAACGACGTGTTCCTGACCCATTCCCACCTTGACCACGTCGCCGCCTTGCCCCTGATGCTCGATTCTGTGAGCAAATGGCGCCAGAGCCCGCTGCGCGTTCGAGCCCTTCCGCAAACCCTGGAGGCCCTGCGTCAGCACGTGTTCAACGACGTCATCTGGCCTGATTTCACCCGCCTGCCCAACCCGGCGCAGCCCTTTGTGACCCTGCATCCTTTCGAGTGCGGCGATGTTCTGGCCTGTGGTCCTTGTCAGATCGAGGTGCTGCCGGCTGAACACGCTGTACCGGCTGTTGGCTTCTCGGTCGATGCCGGCAGGGGGGCCTGGGTTTTCACGGGCGACACCTGCGGCCATCCTGCTTTCTGGGCGCGCATCCGACAATTGCCTGTCAAGGCGCTGGTGATCGAGACGGCCTTCGGCGAGGCCGAGCACGATCTTGCCGTGCGCAGCCGCCACCTGTCACCCACCAGCCTGATTGAGCAGCTGCGGCAACTTGAGGCCCAGCCGGATTTCCCCATCCACATCACCCACACCAAACCCTCTGAGACCGCAGACATCGCAGCCCAACTCCAGGCCCTCGAGCAGCAGGCCGAGCACCCCGTGGGTTGGCCTCTGACGCTGCAGTGGCTTGCCTCTGGCGACGAGTTCGAGATCTGAAGAGTCAAGCATTGACAATTTTGTTCTGACAAATTTGTCTCTTCGGAAACATCAAAAATACACATATGACACCTTTGGACATGAATGACCGTCCTGGGCATCTCCCTACGCACAAAACCGCTGGATCTGTATGGCACGGAATCTGCTGAATTCGACCGCTCTTCCCCTTCATTTCAGGAGTTTTCACATGAAGCGTACCGTCCAACAGGGTTTCACCCTGATCGAATTGATGATCGTGGTTGCGATCATCGGCATCTTGGCTGCCGTGGCTCTGCCGGCTTATCAGGACTACACCGTGCGTGCCAAGGTGTCGGAAGTGATTCTGGCGGCATCCGCGTGCCGCACCACGGTGACTGAGACCGTGCAGACCTCGACAGCTTCGGCTTTGCCGACCTCTGGCAATTGGGGTTGTGAATCTTCCCAGGCAGCCAGCAAGTACGTGGCTTCGGTGTCTGTCAGCAGCGCTGGCGTTATCACCGCCACTTCGCAAAACCTGGGTAGCAGCATCACAGGTGCGGTGACCCTCCAGCCTTGCCAAACCAGCGCCACTTCGGGTACCGGCGTGTCGGCTACCTGCAGTTCTGCCGTGTCTGCCCCTAACCAGACCATTCAGCTGTGGTTGTGTGGCGGCAGCGGTACATCGCTTGCCACCAAGTACCTGCCTGGCTCCTGCAAGGGCGCTTGATGCGGCTTGTTTGAAGCTATTCGAAAGGGCGGCTGATGCCGCCCTTTTTTCTTGGTGCTTGCTATGGAACTCACGATCCTGATGCCCTGCCTCAATGAGGCGGCCACTTTGTCGACCTGTATTCGCAAGGCTCGCCAATTTCTCACGTCTCAGAACATTGTTGGCGAGGTCTTGATTGCCGACAATGGCTCACAAGATGGCTCCCAGGAGATTGCAGCAACCCATGGCGCTCGAGTGATCTCTGTGCCTGTGCGGGGCTACGGCGCAGCCCTCATTGCTGGCATCAAGCAGGCCAAGGGGCGTTTTGTCATCATGGGGGACTGCGATGACAGCTACGACTTCTCTGATTTGGGCGGTTTTGTGGCCGCCCTGCGGCAAGGTGCTCAACTGGTGATGGGGAACCGCTTCGCAGGCGGCATCCGACCAGGCGCAATGCCGATACTCAATCGTTATCTCGGTAATCCCATTCTGAGTTTTCTTGGGCGCTTGTTTTTTCGCTCTGCTGTGCGAGATTTTCACTGTGGTCTGCGTGGGTTCGATCGAGCTGCCGTTCTGAAATTAGGGCTCAAAACCACAGGCATGGAGTTCGCCAGCGAAATGGTTGTCAAAGCTTCGTTGGCAGGTTTACGTATCCGTGAAGTGCCGACCATCCTCTGGCCCGATGGGCGTGCACGCGCGCCTCATCTTCGCCCCTGGCGCGATGGCTGGCGCCATCTGCGATTTCTACTTCTTTTTTGTCCGCGTTGGTTGTTTTTTTATCCCGGGGCCGTTTTCTTGCTGATCGGCCTTCTAGGCATGTCGCTTTTGAGTTCCGGGCCGGTGAGTTTACCCACCTTGGGTTTTGGTATTCATTCCTTGCTCTACATGATGGTGGCTATCGTCTTGGGTGTGCAGTTACTGATATTGGCTGGGATCACGCATTGGAGCAGTGTGTGGTTTGGTTTCAGGACTAAGACCAAGTGGCTGGATCACTGGCCGTCATGGTTGGGTTTGGAGGTCGGCGGACTATCTGCCTTTCTGATTTTTATGTCTGGCTTGGTATGGTCGGCGTCTCTGTTTGGAACGTGGCGTGCACTTCATTTTGGTCCACTTGATCCTGTGCAAATGATGCGACAGGTCATTCCTGCCGTGACATTGATGATGGTCGGTGGTCAACTGGCCATGGCTACATTTTTCGTCACAGCACTTGATTTTTATAAGCCTTCTCCAGCTGCGGATACTCCATGAAAGTCCTATACCGATCGGCGTGGCTGTCAACGCGTGGAGAGATTTTGTTTCTGATGGTTTTGGCAGGGCTTGTCTTTTGCGGTGTTCCTTTGATGCTTGGGCATATTGGATTTAGCTGGGATGGTTTGAATCATCACATCTATCTTGGATGGAGTGCTGAGCATGAGAGGTTTGGCAGAGATATTCAGGCAGCTGGTACCCAAGTTTACCAATTTCCATATTTGTATTGGCTGCCTTATCGCTTGATGCACGCGGATATCCATGGAGCCTTGGCTGGTGCCATCATCAATATTCAGTATTTGTTATCTGTGCCTGCAGTCTGGTTGATATGCAAGGCAGGAATGCCTCAGAACACAGTCTTCGATCAGCTTTGCCGTATCTTAGGCTGCATTCTGGCGTTTACCTCCTGTGTATCATTATCTTTCCTGGATACCACAGCCAACGATTGGGTTGCCGCCATACCCATGCTATGGGCCGTCGCATTCACTGTTCTGCCCATCAGATCCACTCAGGATCAGGTCGGAATTCCAAAGATTATTGATCTGACCAAATTTATTGTTGCTGGATTTTTTGTCGGTATGGCAGTCGCTTTTAAGTTGAGCAACGGACCGCTGTCAATCGTATTTCCCGTATTTTGGATGTATGTTGCGCCTGGCAGCCTTGTAAGAAAGTCCATGTACATGATATGTGCTTGTCTTTCTGTATTGTTTGGTTTTCTTGTTATTTATGGATATTGGGGATCGGTTCTGTGGCAGTATTTTGGAAATCCCATTTATCCCTATTACGATAATCTATTTGAAACTGCGCGCCGCGTTTTTGGATGGCAGCCATGATCAGATTCATGCCTGATTCATTCTGGGAGGCCCTGCTGCGTCCTTTCTCGATGTTTTTTCCAAATGGCGGTATCTATGTTGAGATCATGGCTCCTGATGGCCGGTTTGCCTTATTTGTTTTGATGTTTTTGCTGCTTTGGGTGCTTGGTCGGCAGCGTGTATTAAAGCAGGTACAGGTCCATGTCATGTTTGCATTGACCCTCCTCGTTGGCCTGTCATTCATTCCCTGGTTGATCACCTCTGGAAATGGCCGATATTTCATGTATTGCCTGTTTGTGGTGGGACCATTGCTCGTGATGTGCATCCGAGCCCTGCCGACCACTGCCGAATTCAGGTTAACACTGATTTTTTTGGCGCTGTCATTGCAAGGCTATTTACTATGCCTGACAGTGCCTTGGAATAATTGGAATTTTTTCCCGTGGTCTCGTGGGCCCGTATTTAAGGTGGTCTGGCCTGAGATTTCAATCAAACCGAATAAGAGAGTTTTTGTCTCGGTTTCTTCGTTGTCGTATTCGATACTCGCGCCGCAAATGGATGCTGCGACCCAATGGATTGGTTTGCTCTCATTGGATCGCCGTGAAGAGCGCGTAGGACTTTTTGAAAAAGCAAAAAGAAAATTAGCTAATGCCGAACGCATCGACCTGATTTTGCCGGCGATTCTCGATCATATGGATCGTGATGGATTGCCAGACCAAGCCATGCGCCTTAGCATCAATGATATGGTGGCTCCTTTTCAATTGGAGCTGACTGAGGAATCAAATTCTTGCTATTTGTTGCCTATTTCTCAGTCGTCGGATAATGGTGGGGCTTCTTTGATCGGTCAAAGTGCCAAAACACCGATATTTTCATTTTGGCAATGCCATTTGAAAGTCGCGTACAAGCAATCTATTTCGTCCAAGAAGGAAATACCAGAAATCATCGAGGCTGCTTTGAATCAATTGGAGCTAACCTGCCCAAGATTCTTTCGGGCTGGTGAGAGTTCTACCCTGCCTTTGAACGGCGGTGGTTTGAGAAATTATCCTGGATCAGATATGAAAATTTATGCAATTCCCCAGTCAGGGGTGTTTTATAAATACTATAGATCCTATCAAATCACCAGGGTCGGATCTGTTGAAGATGTGGCGGCAGGGCATTTCACGCTCGATTGCCAACAGTTACGAGGCCGGGCTGGTTTGCCGTGGGAGCGCCAGATATGAGAAAGCTTCACCGCATTTTTATTGACGTGAGCTTTACCCGTACCCAATCGGGTGTGGTTGGTATCACTCGAACGGTACAGCGCTTGTTGACTTGTATGCAATCCCAGCAAAGATGCTCAGGGGTTGAGGTTCTGCCCGTGGTTTATCACCCTAAGGGATTTCGATATGCTGACTCTGCGCTGAATAAGTCAGATGACAGTTCTGTGGTATCAAAGAAAAAAGATGAACTGAGCACGTCAAAAGTATTATTGGCGGCATTTCATCGGTGGGTGACGGAAGGTCCATTGCGCCGACTTTTGTTGTGGATTTTGCCACTTCAGTTAGCGTACATCGCTTGGTCAATTCATTCGCATATAGTTTTTCGTCTGCTGGCCAAGAACAATAAAAATATCACCTACCAAACGGGTGATTTGGTTTTTCTGCCCGATGCCTCTTGGAGCTATCACGTTTGGCTGGCCGCTCGCCATGCGCGGCAACAAGGTGCATTTGTCGTCTTGCTGGTTCATGATTTGATACCTATCAATCACCGCCAATTTTGCTCACCTCTTTTCTCTTATATTTTTTCGTCTTGGCTCGAAAAGATACTGAAAAATTGTGACGCTGTTATATGCAATTCAGTTCATACAAAAAATGAAGTGGCTGAATGGATGGTTGCGAATAATTTCCCTGAAATGCCGCTGTCTAACTTTAGATTGGGGGCTGATGAAAAGTCTTTGGCAGGCACTCCTATTCGAAAGTCTATCGAGCAACTCATTGTCAAGTTAGGTTCCTATTTTTGTTCCGTTGGGAGCTTTGAGCACAGGAAGAACTATCCTTGGCTGTTGAATGTTTTTGAGCAGATGTGGGCTCGTGGTTTTCCTTGTGGTCTATTTTTAGTCGGGCGTCTGAACTCGGATTTGAAAGAGTTTACGGATCAATTACCATTTCATCCTCAATGGGGTAAGCGTTTGTGGGTAGTTCATGATGCCAATGATGCAGAGCTTGATCTGATTTATCGTTCATCTATCGCTGCTATATTCCCGTCGCTGGCTGAAGGCTTCGGTTTGCCATTGCTTGAAGCTCGAGCGCGTGGGTTGCGAGTTGTGGCCTCTGATATCCCAGCATTCATTGAGAATTCTGATGAGTATGTCGAATACTATCGTCAAGGTAGTGTATCGAGTTGTGCTGAGAAAATAGAGAAGGTTTATGGGCAACGAGATGGACGTCCCAGTTCAATTTCTACTTGTTCCTGGGAAAATAGTGCTGCTTCTTGTTTGAAGCAGCTACAACAATTTTATTCCACGTGTGAGCTATGAAAGTTCATGTAGTACTTAATTTTCTGGCAAATTTAGGTGCTGCACTGTTTGGAATTTTTATAACCCCATTCGTTTTGAGACGATGGGGCCCTGAAGCCTACGGCCTGTTAGCCACCGGATTATTAATGCAGACCTTGTTTGGGCTGCTTGAGATCGGATTTTCCTATGGGATGGTCAAGATGCTCGCCGAGGCTGATTCTAAAAATGATCGGCAGTACAGTGCTCGCGTTGTTTTTTCTTCTGTTGAAAAATGTTACTTGATTATATCGTTGGCCATGGTGGTCGTATTCTATTTTGTCTTTGATTCGAAGTTAGGGGTGCGAATATTTGAAGGCGCTGCGCGAATTTCAGGTGGATTGACGACGCTTCAGCTCTTTGGACCTATGATTGCAGGCCAAACTTTGGTGATGCTGTATCGAAATGCATTATTTGGTTTGGGCGCACAGGGTGTTGCTGCCGGCAGTTTGTTTGGTACTACTTTATTGCGTTTGCTGGGCGCATGGTTTGTATTTGAGAACCCCCAAGGAGGAATTGATCGTTATTGCTTGGTGCTGGTTGGTTCTTTGGGGTTGGAAGCTTTTTTAATGTGGCTGTTGCTGCGCCAAACTTGGTTGGGCGACCGATTGAAATTGCCATTTCGATGGAGAAATATCAAAGTAGTATTGGGTTTCTCTTTAGGGCTAAGCATGGTTGCGGTGAGTCAAGCGATGCTTACTCAATTAGACCGGCTTTTGCTAACGCAGCTTCTTCCATTGCGGGAATTCGGGTACTTTTCGTTGGCATTGACTATTGCAAACGGGTTGGTGCTTTTCTATTCACCTATCTCCAATGCCGCTTATCCCGTTTTGGTCCGAATATTTTCGATAGGTGGAATTGGGCAAGAATTTTTACGGAGCATTCATCATTTCTCCAGATGGATATCAGTGCTGACCACCGGGGTCTTTTTATTTGTATTTGTATTCGCTGATCAGCTGGTTCAAGTCTGGCTATCGCCCGATTTCGACTACCATCCATTGACTTTCGTGATCAGGTTTATGATGGTAGGTATTTATTTTAATGCTCTGGCGCAGATTCCATTGTTTGCTCAATTTTGCCAAGGTATAACAAGATTCGCTATTGGCTGTAATATTTTTCTGATGGGTTTGGTTATTCCATTAACGCTGTGGGCGGTGCCTGAATATGGCCTGGTCGCAGTTGGATGGATTTGGGGTTTGTCCAATGCATGCCTTTTGGTGTACCATGTTTGGTTGATTAATAAGCGATTTTTGCCAAATTTTTGGCGTGATTGGTTGATGAAAGATGTTGCTCAGCCTTTGGTGAGTGGAGCCATTGCCGCATTTCTATTAAGCGGCGTATCTGTGATGTCTTTTGATCCGTGGTGGGAGCGGATTTTAGGTCTGGCTGGATGTGCATTTTTGATTCAACTCGCAGTGTTGGTTGGGAGTCCCTTGACTCTTGATTGGGTCAAGTTTTGGTTTAAGCCTCGGCGTAGCGCTTGACTGAAAATCTAAATTTGAAGCGTTGAGCTTTGCTGTGCGATGATGCATTTTTGATTTTCATCTGCGAGGCGTGGAAATGGCGATCTTTTGGGTTGTTTGCCACTTTTGCACATCATGGAAAAATTAATTCAAGGTATTTTGTGGGCAGCTTGTTGATTTTGTAATCGAGACCCTTATGCTCCCGTTGGTTGCTTTATTTGTTGTCTTTGGTTTCGCTGGATAATTAATCATGATAAGTAAAAAAGATTCTTCATTACAGGTGTTGAATAATCTTCGAATTGCTATTTCTCACGAGTGGTTGAGCAGTTGGGGGGGGTCTGAAGATGTGGTCCGGGCTATCGTTGAGATATTTCCTTCGAGTCATATTTATGCGATTATCGACTTCTTGTCCGATCTCGATCGGAGAAAATTTTGTGGTGCTCCAATATCGACGAGCTTTATTCAAAACCTGCCCTTTGCTGAGAAATGGTTTTGGAACTATCTGCCTCTGATGCCAATGGCTGTTGAGGGAGTGGATCTGTCTGATTATGATGTGATAATTTCCAGCTCCCACGCATTTTCCAAAGGTGTGCTGACAAATGCCCAGCAGATGCATGTGAGCTATGTTCACTCACCCATGCGATATGCCTGGGATTTGCATTTTCAGTATCTTCAGGATTACAGGTTGGAGCGCGGCGTCAAATCTATATTGGCTCGCTGGATCTTTCACAAGCTTCGGGTCTGGGAGCGTCAAACTTCTAATAACGTAGATTTTTTTATTGCGAACTCCAAACATGTACAGCAAAGAGTGTGGCGCACTTACCGGCGTCCCTCTCGGGTGATTTATCCTCCGGTCAAGGTCACTGAATTCCAATGTCGGGAGGCGCGAGATGATTATTATCTTGTAGTGTCTCGCCTGGTGTCATACAAGAAGGTTAATCTGATCATGGAAGCATTTAGAACGATGCCTAATCGCCGCTTGGTGATCATTGGAGATGGTCCAGAATACGATGACCTGCTACGCAAATGTCCGCCAAATGTAGAGATGTTGGGATGGCAGCCAGATCCAGTCGTTCAGAAATATATGGCTGCTGCACAAGCCTTCGTTTTTGCAGCGCTAGAGGACTTCGGAATTTCTCCAGTGGAGGCGCAAGCATCCGGAGCACCAGTCATTGCATTTGGCACGGGCGGGGCTGCGGAGACCGTGCGTTGCCTCAAGAAATTTGAACACCCTACGGGCATCCTGTTTGATAAGCAGTCGACTGAATCTATTGTGGAGGCAGTAGCTCTGTTTGAAAACTCGAAATCTAGTTTCAGTCCAGACCGTTGTCGTGAGTGGGCAGAAAATTTCTCGGAGCAAGCCTTTAAACAAAATTTTGAAAAAACACTGGATACAGCATGGTGCTTGTGGAATCAAGATAAATTTAATGCCGAATTATATTGGATTCAAAGTAAGAATTGATTTGAATAGTGCTGATCAGAATTTACGAGGCAGGGTATCTGTTAGCGGCGTCGGTTTCATCGGAAAAATTGTATTCACCGGATTTACCCCCTCTCTTTTCTTGGACGCGGCATTCTTTCAGGACCATCCCGCGATCCACGGCCTTGCACATGTCATAGATGGTGAGGAGGGCGACTTGGCACGCTATCAGCGCTTCCATTTCCACACCCGTCTGCCCTCTGGTCTCGACGGTTGCACTGCAAAAAACCGCCGCAGGCCCGGACGCATCGGCATTTTTCAGAGAAAACTCAATAGCAACTCTTGTCAAGGCCAATGGATGGCACAGGGGTATCAGATCACTCGTTTTCTTGGCGGCCTGGATGCCTGCGATGCGCGCGATCCCCAAGACGTCGCCTTTCTTGGCCGTACCTGATTCGATCAACTGTAAGGTGCCAACTTGCATGTTGATGTGGCCGACGGCGACCGCGATACGGTGGGTGTGTGCTTTGTCCCCCACATCAACCATATGGGCTTGTCCTTGTGCGTCGAAGTGGGTCAGTGAAGTCATAGTTGGCAGGGGAGAGAGGGCAAGTACATTTACGTTGGCTTGACTTTTTTCGTCGATCATACGTTTATGAAACTGTTCGAGAGTCGCTGGCGTGCGTTTGGTGCGCACCTGTGCGTGAGTATGCTGGTTGCGGCCTTGGCCGCGTGCTTGGTCTTTGGTCTCTGGTACCCCTATCCCTACCGCGATGTGTCTGGCGGTCGGGAGTTGTTCGTGTTGATGGCGGGGGTTGACGTGGTCATCGGGCCCTTGATCACCCTGATCATCTTCAACAAGGCCAAGAAGCCTCTGCGTGAGCTGCTCAGGGATATGGTCTGCATTGCCGTACTGCAGATGGCGGCCTTGGCCTACGGACTCTGGACCGTGGCCTTGGCGAGGCCAGTGCATTTGGTGTTTGAGTACAACCGGTTCACCGTGGTCCATGCCGCTCAACTCTCGAAAGAGGCATTGTCCCTGGTACCCCAGGAGTTGGTAGCAACGCCGTGGACTGGGCCGACTGCTCTCGGCTTGCGACCGTTTCGCAGTCAAAAGGAGCAGATGGATGCGACCATGGATGCCCTCCAGGGGGCCCCGTTGGCGGCCCGTACCGATCTGTGGCAAAGCTTTGATGCCAGCCGCCAGGCCTTGCGTGCTGCCGCCAAGCCAATGGCCGACTTGAAGCAGCGGACACCGCAGGCTTCGCCGCTGATTGATGCATGGCTCGCCAATTCCGGGCGTACATTGGGCGAACTGAGCTACGTCCCATTGGTGGGCCGTAAAACGTTCTGGACCGTGGTGTTGGATGCTCAAACTGCCGATATCCTGGGCTACCTGCCTATCGATTCGTTCTGATGCTCCAAGGCCTCGCCGTCGTGCTACCCAAGCCCATCGTGAACCGCGCCGAATTTCGCCGTCGCTGGCTGGCCCCCCTAACCCTGGCCTTGCTGGCGGCCTTGGGTGCGCCTACGCTTAGCAGCGCCCAACTCCCGGCCCTCGGCGACGGCGACGGCATGACCCTGGGCGCCGAGCGCCGCCTGGGGGACCAGATTGCACGTGAGCTCTACCGCGACCCGGACTACCTCGACGACCCGGTGCTGCAGGAGTATGTGGAGGGCATCTGGCAGCAGCTGATGCAGGCAGCGCGCCAGCGGGGTGAACTCACCCCCGATCAGGACGAGCGCTTTGCCTGGCAGGTGCTGCTGGGCAAAGACCGCCAGGTCAACGCGTTTGCCCTGCCGGGCGGCTACATGGGGGTGTACCTGGGGTTGATCGCCATCGTGGCCAACCGCGACGAGCTGGCCTCGGTGATGGGGCATGAACTGAGCCACATCACGCAGCGCCACATCTCCCGCATGATGAGCAAGGACAGCCAGCAGACCCCTTTGCTGGTCGCCGCGCTGATCCTGGCTGCGCTGGCTGCCAGCAAAAGCCCTGATGCGGCCAGCGCCCTGGTGGTGGGCGGGCAGGCCCTCACGGTGCAGAACCAGCTCAAGTTCTCGCGCGACATGGAGCGCGAGGCCGACCGCGTGGGCTATGGCGTCATGACCCAGGCGGGTTTTGATGGCCAGGGCTTCGTCACCATGTTCGACAAGCTGCAGCAGGCTTCGCGCCTGAACGACAACGGCGCCTACCCCTACCTGCGCAGCCACCCGCTGACCACCGAGCGCATCGCCGACATGCAAGCCCGTCAGGAGCTGCGCCCGGGCAGCAAGGGGGTGGTGCCGACCACGCTGGAGCACGCCCTCATCATGGCCCGGGCCCGCGCCATCAGCGCCGACAACATCGAGTTGCAGCGCCAACGCCAGGCCGAGCCCGACGGGGCCGCTTTCCGTCAGCAGCCGGCCGTGCGCCAGGCACAGGCCTTGTACGGAGCTGCGCTGGCCTCCATGCAACTGCGCGACTGGCCCAAGGCCCGAGATGCAGTCAACCGCCTGCAGCCCTTGGTGCAGCAAAGCCCCGAGGCCCTGCGCCTGCACCGCCTGCTGGTGGCCGAGCTCGATCTGGCCACGGGCAAGCCCGCCACGGCGGCGGCCCTGCCGATGGGCGCTGGGGTGCGGCGTCCGGAGCTGTTGCTGGGTACCCAGGGTCGCCTGGCCCTGGGCGGGTTGGATCCCGCCGAACAGACGGCCGAAGCCCTGCAGACCTGGGTGACCGTGCACCCCAACGATGGCACGGCATGGCAGTGGTTGTCACGCGCCTGGGGGGCCGCCGGCAAGCCTTTGCGCGCCCTGCGGGCCGAGGCCGAGGCGCAGGTGGCGCACTTCGACTACAGCGGCGCCATGGACCGCTTCAAGGCCGCGCAAGACATGGTGCGCCGCGGCGGCAGCGCCGGCGCCGACCACGTCGAGGCCTCGATCATCGACGCCCGCACCCGCGAGGTGGCCTCACTGCTG
>Ga0066477_1000278_pt1 | contig 17127 bp, 15 predicted proteins | sample LakWasM115_HOW13_2_FD_59554 | JGI IMG/M metagenome (GOLD analysis project Ga0066477, IMG submission 59554) | Freshwater sediment methanotrophic microbial communities from Lake Washington under simulated oxygen tension - Sediment Metagenome 115_HOW13 | ecosystem: Environmental > Aquatic >...
CTTGGCACTGCTGGTCGCCGGCCCAAGCCTGCGCAGCAGACCACCGCCTCGAACGCCATGCCAACCACGAGCGATCTCTTGCCCAACCACCTGCCCCAGACCATGCCCGCCCAACGATTCACCCTGGCCCGCCCGGCCCGCACCACCCTGCCTGCCCTCACCCCATTGCTGGCTGCGGCCTTGCTGAGCGCCTGTGGCGGCGGCAGCGGCAGTTCTGACTACACCTTGAGCGGCACAGTCAGCGGCCTGAGCACCAGCGGCCTGGTGCTGGCCACCGGCAGCCAGACCGTGAGTGTGGCCTCGGGTGCCACCAGCTTCACCTTTCCGAGTGGGGTGGGCAGCTACGCCGTCACGGTCAAGTCGCAACCCACGGGCCAGACCTGCGCCGTCACCTCAGGGGCCAGCGGCACGGCCAGTGCCAACGTGAGCAATGTGGTGGTCACCTGCCGCGCCTACCTGGCCTATGTCACCCACGGCAGCAGCAACACCGTCAACGGCTTCAGCGTGAGCAGCTCGGCCGGCACGCTGACCGCCCTGAGCAGCAGCGGCAGCGCCCCCACGGCCTACCCGCCCACCAACATCGTGATGAGCAGCGATGGCTCGAAGGCCTATGTGAGCTTTCAGGACAGCCCCGTGATCGCCAACTACAGCGTGTCCAGCAGCGGCGCTCTGACCCTCCTGGCCAACACCGCCGCCGTCAGCGAAACCCGGGGCATGACCCTGTCGGCCGACGGCAAGTACCTGTACAGCACCAACTACACCGACAAATCGCTGGGCCAGTTCAGCGTGGCCAGCACCGGCGTGCTGAGCACGCTCTACCCCACCTCGGTGACCGCCGGCAGCACCCCCCTCTCGGTAGCCGCCACCGCCGACGGCAAATACGTTTACGCCGCTAACTCGGGTGACGCCACCTTGACGGCCTACAGCGTGGGCTCAGGGGGCAATCTGAGCGCACTCAGCACCGCCAGCTACAGCCTGAACAGCAGCAGCGCCCCGCGCGGTCTGGCGATTGCCAGCAGCCAGTATCTGTACGCCACCCAGGCCGGCAGCGCCAAGCTGTTGGCCTACAGCATCGAATCCAGCACCGGCAAGCTGACCGCCTTGTCGCCCGCCTCGGTCAGCACCGGCACCACCCCCTACGCCGTGGCCCTGCGCTCGGACGGCCGCTGCGCCTACGTGGTCAACCGCAGCGACAGCACCGTGTCACAATACATCATCAGCTCGGGCGTACCCACCGCCCTGGCCACCGCCACCGTGGCCACCGGCAGCAGCCCCGTGGCCATCGCCCTGTCGCCTGACGACCGCTTTGCCTACGTGGCCAACAGCGGCGCTTCGACCGTGTCGGTGTACAGCGTGGGCACCAGCTGCGACCTGAGCCTGATCACCAACGTGTCCAGCGGCGGCAGCACGCCCACCGGCATCGTGGTGCGCTGAAGCCCAAGACACGCCAGGCCGTTTCAGACGGGACCGCCTGGCGGTCCCGACATCCTCAACCCGCCCGTCCACGCCACGGGCCGATGTGCCTGCCTGACGCCGCACCCAGAGGTGGATGGTGCCCTCAGGCTGGGCCACCGACATGGACACGGCCAAACCACAAAAGCCACTGCGGAGACGCGGACCTGCCGCGACCCGGTTCAGGGCGGGCATCGGCATGTGCGGCCGCAACGGCAGTCCCTCTGACCTGGCTACAATCCGCCCGATGACTGCGCAACGCCTTGCCCCTTCGGACTGTGCATCGGGCACCACCGAACCCATGGCCGCCCGCTTTCAAAGTTTCACATTGGCCCGCATCGCGCGGGATGCCTGTCGGCGCCAGTCAGGCTGCTCGCGTCTGACGCCCCCTTAGAACAAAGCGAACGTCGACCTCATGGGTGTGGAAGTTCCATGCCTGCCTCGATCACGCTTTCTCGGCCTCCCTCCTGGGAGCGGCCTTGTCATGTCCCAACATTTTCATTTCTTTCGGGCCCAGTGGGCTCCGAGCATTCCGCGAGAACTCATGGCCGGTGCCGTGGCCACCTTTGCCCTGATACCGGAAGTCATCGCCTTTTCTTTTGCCGCCGGCGTAGACCCGGCGGTAGGGCTGTTCGCGTCGTTCATCATCAGCATCGTGATTGCCTTTGCGGGCGGTCGGCCCGCGATGGTCTCCGCCGCAGCGGGCTCGGTCGCCCTGGTGGCGGCCCCTTTGGTGCATTCACACGGTGTCCCCTATCTTTTTGCGGCCGGCCTATTGGCCGGTGCGGTGCAAGTGCTCTTTGGTTGGCTCCGACTCGGCGTGCTGCTGCGCTTTGTCTCCGGCTCGGTACGCACCGGATTCGTCAATGCCTTGGCCATTCTGATTTTTTCGGCACAGATGCCGCACCTCATCGGCGCCAACAGCGCCACCTGGGCCATGGTTGCCCTGGGACTGGTGGTGATCTATGGCCTGCCTCGGATCACCACGGCAGTGCCTTCGCCATTGGTCTGCATCGTGGTGCTGACACTCATCGGGCAATGCTTGCATTTGCCGCTGAAGACCGTGGCCGACCTGGGCTTGCTGCCGGATGCCTTGCCGGTCTTCGCGCTGCCAAACGTGCCCTTCACGATGGAGACACTCCGACTCATCGCACTCCCGGCCTTCGCGATCGCCATGGTCGGGCTGCTGGAGTCGCTGATGACCGCCAGCGTTGTGGACGAACTTACCGACACACCGAGTGCCAAGAACAGGGAATGCAGCGGCCTGGGCATGGCCAACATGGCGGCCAGCCTCTTCGGCGGCATCGCGGGATGCGGCATGATTGGCCAGACCGTGAGCAACGTGCGTTACGGTGGCCGAGGTCGGCTTTCGACACTCTTTGCAGGGGCCTTCCTGTTGATCCTCATGGTGCTACTGAAGCCCTGGGTGGCGCAGGTGCCGGTGGCCGCGCTGGTCGCCATCATGGTCATGGTGTCGGCTTCGACGCTGGACTGGGGATCCGCGCGCGCCCTGCTGCGCCACCCCAAACTGTCAAGCCTGGTCATGCTGGCGACCGTCGCGGTGACTGTCGCCACGGGCAACCTGGCAGCCGGTGTGGCCATCGGCGTTCTGCTGAGCGGCGTGTTCTTCACATTCAAGGTGTCGCGCCTGTTGGTCGTGACCAGGACAGGAGAGGACGCACTCACCTACAGGGTTTCGGGTCAGGTCTTTTTTGCGTCCGCCGACTTGCTGGTTGACGCCTTCGACGTGCGAGAGGTCGAAGGCAGGTCGGTCACCATCGACTTGAGTCAGGCCCACTTTTGGGACATCACCTCCGTCACAGCCTTGGACAAGATCTGTCAAAGGCTGCGCAAACACGGCAGCGAGGTCGAGGTGCGCGGCCTGAACGAGCACAGCCGTGCCCTGGTCTCCAAGTTGGACCTCGGCATCGAATAGCCACGGCGAGAGCCCTCTGGTACCCGCTTTGGCCACAGGACACCTGGGCTGGCGGCAGAGCTTGGCGTCGAGCTAGACAGCCACGATGGCGGGCACCTCCGACGGCGGTGCCTGCTCAAGCTTTCAGGCTTCAAACCGCCTGGGTGGGCACCCCGTGCCGCAACTCGGTTTGCTTGTTCAATCCATCCACAAACACCAGCTGCGGTTGATGGGCGCGAACCTCGTCCTCGTCCACCTGAGCAAAGGCAGCGATGATCAACAGATCGCCCACGGCTGCACGACGGGCCGCCGACCCGTTCACCGAGATCATGCCGCTGCCCCGTTGGCCTTTGATCGCGTAGGTGATGAATCGCTCGCCGTTGTTGATGTTCCAGATATGGACCTGCTCGTTTTCAATCAGGTTGGCAGCCTCCAAGAGGTCTTCGTCGATGGCACAGGAGCCTTCGTAATGCAGCTCGCAATGGGTGACCGTGGCTCGGTGGATCTTCGATTTCAGCAGGGTGCGTTGCATGGGGGAGTCGCCGTCTTGAAACGGCCGGAGCATACCTTGCGAAATGCTCGATCCGGCCCCAAAAGGGCATGCGGACCAACAAACCGGGATGGATAGCGCTACCTTGTCATGAGCGCACCCACAGAGGTGCAGGCCCTGAGCCCCAGCAGGACCTGGTGAGCCTGACGACGCGCTTGGGACTATCCCCGTGCCAGGGCTTACGGGGCTGACCCGGGACAGCCCAAGCCCGGTGCCTGGCGCAGACCCCGCTCAGCTCGGCTGCGACGGACGAGGCGCATCCGCCAGCGTGGGAGGCAGTTCAATCACGAATCGACACCCCTGCCCAGGCTCGGAGTACAGCAGAACATCCCCGCCGTGCAGCCTGGCCACGTGACGGGTGATCCACAGGCCCAGACCGAAGCCCTGGGCCTTGTCGTCGTACTGGCCACGTTCAAACTTGTAAAAAATGCGGGCCTGCGTCTGTTGATCCAGGCCCTCGCCTTGATCGCTGACGGACAACAGAAGCCAGCCCCGGGTATCCAGCGTGGTGCTGACGCTGACCTGGCCCTGCCGCGCGTACTTGACGGCGTTGTCGATGAGGTTGGACAAAGCCATCCGAAGCAGGGTCGGGTCACCGATCCAGACCGCTGGATCCGGGGTCAGAGACAGTTGCAGCCAGTGCCTGGGCGACCAGTGCACCAGTTGGGTGGCTTCGTTCACCAGGTCGGCCAGATTGAACTCGGCGCTGACGAGCTGCAAGCCGCCGGCACGAAAGCGCTCACTGCACAGGCTGTTGTCGACCAGCGCACTCAGGCGTCGGCAGGCGCGCCGGATTTGCGCGGCCTGCTCAAGCTGGCGTCCAACGTCCTGGTCAGGAAAACTCATCTGCTCGGTGGCCGCACTGTCGATGATCGTCAAGGGCGTTCTGAACTCGTGGCTGATCATGCTGAAGAACTGCCGCTGCTCCAGCAACATGCGGCGTTCTTGATCCAGCGCCAGTTGCAAGGACTGCTGGGCCTTGCCCAACTCGGCCGTGCGCTCATCCACCCGTGTCTCCAACATGCGCTCCGACGCAGCCAATGCCAGATGGGCCTGTGTTCTGGCCTCGTGGGCCCGTTTGAAGCGTTGATACAACCCTGCCCCGATCGCTGCGGCGGCCATGGTCAGCAGCAGCAGCAACTGGAATTGCCAGACCAGCGCAGTGTCGTGCTTGACCACCCGCGTCCCGGTGAACTCGGCCAGGGTGAGCACGATATTGCCCGATTGGAATACAAAGGTCACCAACAGCAGGCCCCGTTCAACACTCCAGCCACGTTGCCGGATGTCTGCACCACAGATCCAGCTGCCTGCAAAGACGCTCAGCATCGGGCTGACGATGCCCAGCAGGGCAAAGCGCCCGTAGCAGCCGAGGGGAATGCTGAGCATGGCGGCGACGTTGGCCAGACACAACAGGCGTAAAAGCACCTGCACGGCGCGCCATCGGGCCTGCCCGCGGGTCAGCAACTCGGTCGTCAGCCAGGCCACGCCGGCCGCGACCGAGAACGAGCCCAGGCCCACCATCGCGCTGGCCCAGGCGGGGTGCTGGTCCAGCAACCAGATGTTGGTGTACCCATGAAGATTGAAGGCGTGAATCAGGGTCAAGATCCCCAGAACACCTGTGGCTGCCAGGCGCCGCTCCTTGAAGACCACGGCACCACCGCCCACCAGCAAGAGCAATGAGAAGCCCAGGCCGAAATACAGCCCCAGGCCCCATCCCTCGCGCTCGGTCTGGCCCAGCAGATCGGCCGGGCGCCACAGGCTGGCATACACCCGCATCACGCTGCTGCTCTGCACCCGGATCAGGATGGGCTCAGCAGGGTTCACCCGAAAAAGAAATTTGCGTGTCGACAGGCGCTCAACCGAGGGACGGAGGTCCCCCGCATCCTGCTGCACCCACTGTCCTTGACGGCGTTGATAGAGCGAGATCCAGTCGAGGTAGGGCGGGCTGATCTGCAGCAGCAGATCGGGCTCGTGCTGCAATTCTGGCGGCAAGGCCAGGCGCAGCCAGACCACGTTTCGGGTGTAGCCTTCGCTGACGGGGCCCTGAAGCCACTGAAACTCAGTGTCGGGCTTGGCCGCCACGGTATCGACCGTGGCTTGGCCAGTGACATCAATCCATTGTTGCCACGGCCATTGACTGCCCAAATGGATAGGATTACCTGCCTCCAGGCGATGGCGCCATTCGCCTGCATGCAAGCCATGGCTCCCCATTAAAAGCATCAGACACACCAACCACCTGACTGTGAGTTTTTGTGAGTATTTGTACATGGCGCGTTCCGTGCGGGGCCTGGAAAATCCAAGATCAAAACCTTTCATGATGCCTCAACAAGCCGCCTCTTCTCCCACCGCTCCCAGCATTGCTGTTGTGGAGGACGACGAAGACATTCGCAACAACGTCTGTCGCTTCCTCGTCAAATCCGGCTTCAGGGCTTGGGGGGTTGAATCGGCCGAAGACTTCTATGTGGCCTTGCTCAGAGAGCATGCCGACCTGGTGCTCGTGGACCTCGGTCTGCCCGGTGAAGATGGCCTGTCGCTGGTCAAGCGATTGGCGGCACAAGGCATCCCCGTGGTGATCCTGACGGCACGGGGCGAACTCAGCAGCCGCATCGCGGGCCTGGAGTCCGGGGCGCTGCAATACTTCGTGAAACCCACCGATCTCAACGAGTTGGTGGCCGGCATCCGCTCCTTGTTGCGTCGCACGGGCCAGCCCTCGGCAGGCCAGACCACGGTGACCGCTTGGCGCCTGCAAGCCAACGAAGCCGTGCTGATGTCTCCTGACAACAAGTCGGTTCCACTGACAACCCGAGAGCTGCAGTTGCTGGGTTGCCTGGCGAAAACACCGGGCACCGTCGTCAGCAAGACGGATCTGATCGAGTCGATGGGTGGCGGCGATTCAGAGGAGGCCTTCCATCGCATTGAATCCCAACTCAATCGCCTGCGCCGCAAAACGCTGACCGAGACGGGTCTGCCCTTGCCCGTGCGAGCCGTCTTTGGCAGAGGCCTGGTCTTTGTGCCATGACGCCAATGCAGATTCTGATGCAGACGATTCCAGTGGGGGTTTCTCACGCAGGCAGCTCACGGGATGCCGAGGGGGCGACGCTTGTTCGCGGATGGCCGCAGGGCCTTGGCCCCAATGTCGATGGGCTTCCACGGGTCGGGGCTGGCTTGCCGGCCAACAAGACAACGATTGATCGTGTGGGGTCGCGAATTTCCCGGCCCGCAGCCAGCTGAAAAGAACCAAATAACAAGATGAGCACCATCGTCTCAAACTTGGATCTGCTGAAACGCATTCCTCTGTTTTCCTTGCTGACCGCGGCGCAAGCCGAGGCCATTGCCTTGACTGTGAACAAGCGCCACTACAAGCGGGGCGAGGTTCTGGTTCGGCAACACCACCAGGCCAATGAGCTGTTTGTCTTGCTGGCGGGCAGGGTCCGCGTGTTTTCCAGTGACAGCAAGGGGCGCCAACTCGTTCTGAACAAGCTGCGCAAAGGCGAGATCCTGGACGAGATGAGCCTCATCGACGATCAACCGCACGCAGCCACCGCCCAGGCCGAGATCCCCACTGACGTGCTGACCGTGAGCCGATCCGACTTCCAACGCTGCCTGCAAGAAAACAGACATGTCGCTTATGCCGTCATGAATCATCTGGTGCAGCGCCTGCGTCAGGCGAATGGCAAGATTGAATCGCTGGCGCTCATGGATGTTCACGGCCGCGTCGAGCGCGCCCTGGTGGAGCAGGCCGAGCCCACCGACGATGGCTTGATGGTGATTCATGAAAAGATATCCCGCCAGGACATCGCCAAGATGGTCGGTGCCTCGCGAGAAATGGTGAGCCGGGTGATGAAAGACCTGGAGGCACAGGGCTACATCCAAACGGATTCGCCCTGCCGAATGACACTCAGAGAACCCTTGCTGCGCCATCTGGCGTCACAGCCATGAGATCAAGCGCCCATCGACCAGCCAGGCCTGCCCGACGGCCCCATGCCGCTGTGCGACCCTGATGGGTTCGACATTGGCAGATCTGGCCAGGACCAAGGGGCTGCCGGGCGCCAACACGCTCTGATCAATGGACAAGAAGCAGTGCTGCGCCAGCCCGGACTGCGGTACCAGCACTTCACAACACCGCAGACTGCTGATGCAAGGCCACCCAACGCAGCATGGGGTTTGGCGGCCCCGATGGGCCCGGCGCCCCAGGCCGCCCTGGTCTGCGTTTTCAGTGCCGGCTGATGAGCCAGGAAGGCACCGGGCGCTGACAGCGATCCAGCCAGCACCAGGTAGCCTGCCGAAACCGCGGCGCATGCCGCCGTGCCAGAAAACAGGACCATGGCCCGCCAATTGGCACGAGCCCAAGCACCGGGCCTTGAATGCAACAGGTAGCACCTCATAAGACAGCCTACTTGAGCAAGGCCACCAACTCTTCGGCGCCTTTGTCGAGGCCCACCCGCGCAGCCTTGAGGCGCCCGATGGTGGCCGGCACGTTCATCGCGTTGGGGAATTGCTTCGCGACATAGGCCCCCAACAGCTCGCCGGTGCCGGCGTCGTAGATCTCAACCGAGTACATCACCGACCCGATGAAAGCCCCCTCTTTGCCCCGGATGCCTTGCACCGCGTTGTAGGGGGCACCGACCAGATCGAAGCGGGTGACCGTGCTCACCACCGCTGTGTTGGGCTTGGCGCCGGTCAGGGTCAGGCGGATGCGCAAGGTGGCAGGCTGCGACGCATTGACCAGCCGGAAGCGTTGGCCGAGCTGCCCCGAGAAGGCATTGAACATGTACTCAGACAGTGCGCTTCGCTCATCGAGCGAGATGTCTTCAAACTGGCTGTCTCGGCCACCATAGATCGTCACCGGATCCAGCATCACCCGCGAGTACGCGCCCCAGGACACCGGCCGGGCCATGCTGAAAGGCACCCGGTCGCTTTGGGCATCGTGGTTCTGGCGCAGCTGGCTGGACGAGGCGATCTCTTCGTACCGGTTGGGTTGCGTGCTTGAACAGGCAGACAGCACCAGCAGAACCAGGGGCAGGCTGAGATGCAATCGGTAGCGTTGGGTCATGGTGAAAGCTCCAGATAAGAAGGGATGTGGGCAGGCTTGCAGACGGCGTCTGGAGCCCCTTGGAGCCGACCATTATTCAGGTACTGGTCGGTACCGATATTCTCAGATCCAGGGTTCCGGAAAGGTACAAAAATCGGTACCATGCCGTACCGTTATAGGAGACACCACATGCGCGTGATGACCGATGAGCGACGTGCTGACATCATTCGCCTGGCTGCCCTGCTCTTTGAGCAGATCGGCTACGAGGCCGCGTCGATGAGCGAAATCTCGCGCCGCCTCGGAGGCTCGAAATCAACGCTTTACCGCTACTTCCCGACCAAAGACGACCTGGTGGTGGCGGTGGTTAAAACCTTTGTCACAGGCCACATGGCCGATGCCATCGCCGAGCTTGAAGCCTCCATCGACAAGGCCCGCCCCTTGAAAGACGCGCTGCTCCGCTTCGGCGTGCTGGCGCTCAAGGTGGTGGCCAACGACTGCCGTGCGCGATCGCTGCACCGGGTGATCGTGGCGGCGGCTGGGCAATCCAATGTGGGCGAGCTGTTCTTTGCGGCAGGCCCGGCCCAGATGCTCTCCCGCCTGGCGCAATTGATTGCCCTGAGCGTGCAACGCGGCGAGATCCGCCCCGTCGACCCCGACATCGCCGCGCAGCAATTCACCGCCCTGCTGAACGCCCAGGTCAGCGGCCGCATCTACCAACAGGCGCCCCAGGCCTTGAAAGCAGCACAGCTGAAGCCCATGGTCACCATGGCGGTAGCGTTTTTCTTGTCTGCCGTGGCCCCGGTGCCCGAGGGCAAGGCACAGGGCGGATCTGCGGGCGCTTGAGGGCTGGGCACATCACGTTCAGCGCAGGGCATCCCAACGGCGGCAGCTCATGAGCGGGAGGGGGCAGGTCAAGGCCCCCAACTTGAAGTGCCAAAGCCCCCCAAGCCGAAAGGCCCGATGCTTGAAAACACCATTCATAGAGCGGCGCAGCCTCCCCGACAGCGAGGCCTTGTCACGTCCATATACAGACGCCAAACCACATCAAGCACCTGAGGGGCCACCCTGAACTCATCACAATCCAATCAAGCGCCCGTTATTCCCCCACCTCCACCCGCCTACCCATCAACACATTCGCCAGCGTCACCCCCCGGCGCACCGGAAATCGCCGCTCCACCACCGTGAAGCCATGGCGGGCAAAGAAGGGCTCGGCTGTCACGCTCACATCGGCTGTCAAACTGCCCAGGCCCAGTGACCTGGCCTCGGCCAGCAGGTGGGTCATCAGGTGGGTGCCTAGGCCTTGGCGTGGGTGGTTGCCAGCAACGTAGAAGTGGTCGATGTAACCGTTTTGCTGCAGGTCGGCATAGGCAACAACCTGGCCACCCAGTTCAACAACGAAGGGATTGAGGGCTTGAATGCGCTGGGCCCACAGGGCCTGGTCCAGGTCGGCCGGGGCCCAGGCCTTGATTTGCTCGGGCGAGTAGTCGCGGCTGGCCACGCCGTGGATGGCCGAGAAAAACACCTGAAACAGCGCGGCCTCGTCGCCGGGCCTGAACCTTCGAATCTGCATGCGCCTCACTGTACAAGCCCCGGATAGCAGGATCTGCTCAGCTCCGGGGCTGACAAGCGCGGACTGGCCGCGTCAAACCCTCAAACCGGCATCAGCAGCGCCCAGGCCGCCAGCCGGCGCGGGCTCTCGAAAAACCACGTCTGGGTAGTTTTCAAACATCGACTTGATCAACTCGCGCAGCCAGACGATGGCGGGATCTTTGTGAAAGCGGGGGTGCCAGTGCTGGTGCAGCGCAAACGGCGGCAGTGAGAAGGGCACCTCGATCGTGCGCAAGAAGCCGTACTCGTCAAAGGCACGCGCCAGCTCCAAGGGCACGGTGGCCACCAGCTCGGGGTTGTGTTTGATCAAGAAGGGCACGGTCAGAAAATGCGGCGTGGTGACGGCGATCTTGCGCTGCAGGCCTTGCTGTTCGACCACGTTGTCGTAGGCCTCGGCCGTGTGCCCCGTGAGCGAGACCGCAATCTGCGGCATGGCTTCAAACTCTTGCGGGCTGAGCCGGGGGCCGGGCACCGGGTTGTCGCGGTGCAGCACGGTCACGAAGGAATGCAGAAACAGGCGCTGCTGAAACAGGCCTTCGGGCACAGCCCGGATCGAGCCGATGGCCAGATCGGCCTCGCCCGACCCCAGCAGGGATTCGATCTGTTCCACAGGCACTTGCAAGGTTCGCACTGAGCACCCCGGCGCCAGGGTTCTGAGCTGCTTCAGCAGCGGGGGCAGAAAGACCAGCTCGCCCATGTCGGTCATGCACAGGGTGAACACCCTGCGTGCGGCCGCCGGGTCGAATCGGGCGGCGGCCAGGATGTCCTGCCGCACGGTGGCCATCACATCCAGCACCGAAGCCCTCAATGACTCGGCCTTGCGGGTGGGTGTCATGCCCTCTTTGGTCTTGACGAAAAGGGGGTCGTCGAAAAAGGCCCGCAACCGGTTCACCGCGTGGCTGGTGGCGCTCTGGGTCATGCCCAGCGCGTGGGCCGCCTGGGTGACGCTGCGCTCGCGAAACAGGGCATCGAACACCGCCAGCAGGTTCAGGTCCAGCTCATTCATATGAACACCGTGCATTCTTTCAATGATTGGAATGATGTTTACGCATTTTCATGCCAAACCTAGGATTGATGAACATCAAGTCAGCAAGCACTTGGTCAACAACGGAGACAAGCGATGTTCATCAAAAACCTTTGGTATGTGGCCGCCTGGGACCATGAAGTCACCCAGGAAGGCCTGTTCAGCCGCACCATCATTGGTCTGCCCGTGCTGATGTACCGCACGCAAGACGGCCAGGTGGTGGCCATGGAAGACCGCTGCTGCCACCGCGGGGCACCTTTGTCGGTGGGCCGGCGTGAGGGCGACTGTGTGCGGTGCATGTACCACGGCCTCAAGTTTGATGCGACCGGGCAATGCACCGAGGCCCCGGCCCAGGCCAGGATCCCGCCGCAGGCCAAGGTGCGCACCCTGCCGGTGGTTCAGCGTCACCGCTGGGTGTGGGTCTGGATGGGCGACCCGGAGCGGGCCGACCCTGACTTGATCCCCGATACCCAGTGGCTGGATCACCCGGATTGGCGAAGCGAGGATGGCTACATCCACTACGACGTCAATTACCTGCTGATCTGCGACAACCTGCTGGATTTTTCGCATCTGCCCTTTGTGCACCCTTCCACGCTGGGTGGCAGCCCCGATTACGCATCGGCCCCTGCCAAGGTGGAGCGCCTGGACAACGGTGTTCGCATCACCCGCTGGGCCATCGAGACCGAAGCGCCGCCCTTTGCCACCGCCGTCAAGACATGGAGCGGCAAGGTCGACCGCTGGAACATCTACAACTTCACCTTGCCTGCCACCTTGCTGATGGATTCGGGCATGGCCCCCACCGGCACGGGCGCGCCAGAAGGCCAGCGCGTGGAGGCCCTGGAATTCAGAGCGTGCCAGGCGATCACACCCGAAACAGAAAACTCCACCCATTATTTTTTCGCGCACCCGCACAACTTCTCGATCGACCAACCCGAGGTGACCCAGTCGATTCACCAGGCCGTGGTGACAGCCTTTGACGAAGACCGCGCCATCATCACGGCCCAGCAGCACAGCCTGGCCCTGGCCCCCAACTTCAAGATGGTGCCCTTTGGCATCGATGCCGCACTCAACCAGTTCAGATGGGTGGTGGCGCGCCGCCTGGAAGAAGAAGCCCAGGAGTTGGCTGGCGGCCAGCCCGTGCCCAGGGTGAAGGCTTGAGGCCGCCATGGAATTGATCGTCAGCCAGATCACCCACGAGGCCCAGGACGTGCTGGGGCTGGAGCTCAGAGCGCCTTCGGGCGAGGCCCTGCCCCCCTTCACGGCCGGCGCCCATGTCGACGTGCACCTGCCCCATGGGCTGTGCCGGCAGTACTCCATCGCCAACCCCCCTGAGGAACGCCATCGCTATGTGCTGGGCGTGGGCCTGGCCCCCAACAGCCGCGGCGGATCCGCCTTTATCCACCACCAGTTGCAAGTGGGGCAGAGGCTGAAGGTAGGGGCTCCCCGGTGCTTGTTCGGCCTGTCAGACGCGGCCCATCAGCACCTGTTTGTGGCCGGGGGCATCGGCATCACCCCGATCCTCAGCATGATGGCAGCCTGCCAAGCCCGGGGGCAACCGTGGCGATTGCTGTACTGCGTGCGCTCAAGGGCCAAAGCCGCGTATGCCTGGCCACTGGCCCAGCTTGGAAGCAGGCACATCCACTTGCATGTCGACGAAGAGGCCGCAGGGCAGCCACCCGACCTGTCGGCGTTTCTGGGCCCCGCCGCGCCCGGGGTGCATGTCTACTGCTGCGGCCCAGCAGGTTTGATGAATGCCGTGGAGGCCGCTGCACACCAGGCCGGCTTGGCGCAGGCGCAAGTCCATTTTGAGCGCTTCGCGGCACAGGGCCCGGTGGCTGGGCTGACGCCAGACAGGCAGGCCTTCACGGCCGTGCTGCACCGCTCGGGCTTGCGCGTGCCGGTGCCGCATGACGTGAGCCTGCTCGATGCGCTGGAGCAGCACGGGGTGCTGATCCCCTCTGCCTGCCGTGAAGGGCTCTGTCGCAGTTGCGAAGTGGGCATTGTCAGTGGCCAGGCCGAGCACCGCGATCACGTGTTGAGCGAGCACGAACGCCTGGCCCAGCGCTGCCTGCTGCCTTGTGTATCCCGATCCCTGAGCCCCGAGTTGGTACTGGACCTCTGAGCCCAGACCTGTTGAAAAAGAAAATGAATTGGAGACAAAACCATGAACACCCACACCACCGACATCACCCCCTCCACTCCCACCACCCAGACTTCGTCCAAGGCCATGCGCCTCATCGGCGCCATCGCCGCACTGTTTTCAGCCCTGGCCGCCCCGGCACAGACCCAGGACAGCTATCCGTCTCGCCCGATCCGCATCGTGGTGCCCTATGCGGCAGGGGGCGCCACCGATTTTGTGGCGCGCAAGGTGGGTGAAGGGCTCGCCAAATCGATGGGCCAGGCCATCGTGGTCGACAACAAAAGCGGCGCCGCCGGCGCCATCGGGGCCGCCGAGGTGGCGCGGGCCAAGCCCGATGGCTACACCTTGCTCATGACCATCACCGACTCGCAGGTCAACAACACCGCCTTGTTCAAGAGCCTCAGCTACGACCCCCTCAAAGACTTCATCCCCATCACCCAACTGGTGCGCAGCCCCACGCTGCTCTCTACCCACCCCGGCTCGGGCATCAAAAGCATGGCAGATCTGAAGGCCAAAGCGGCCAGCGGCAGCCTGTCGTTCAGCTATGCCTCGTGGGGCATCGGGGGCCTGGGTCATCTGCAAGGCGAAACCCTGAGCCGCAGCCTGAACGCCGGCATGGTGCATGTGGCCCAACGGGGCGAGGCCCCCGTGATTTCAGATCTGCTGGCCGGCACGGTGGTGCTGGGCTATTCCTCCGTGGGCAGTGCCATGCAGCATGTGCCCAACGGCAAGCTGATTCCCTTGGCGGTCATGGGGCGGCAGCGCTCCACCTCGCTGCCGCAGGTGCCCACGATGCGCGAACTGGGCATGACCGACCCAATTTACGACACCAGCATCTGGATCGGCCTGCTGGCCCCCGCCAAGACGCCCGCCCCTGTCATCGACAGATTGGCACGCGAGGTGCGCGCCCTTGTGGGCGCCCCCGATATGAGCCAACTGCTCAATGGCCGGGGCTTCGAGGTGATGAACTCAACACCGGAGCAGTTTGCAGAAGACTTCAAACCCGAGTTCGAAGTGGTGACCCGCAAAATCAAAGAGTTGGGGATTCAGCCGCAATGAGTCGCTGAAAAGGGGGCGCGGGCTTGACGGCCTCATCGACGTCAGACTGCCCTGCCTTTGACGGTGGAAAACAGACCTTGCCCTCCAGGTGACCTGACCGACTGGCACCCAGCTTGGCCTGAACCGCACGCGCTACCGGCACCAGCACCCCGTTCAGCCCCTGAACTGCGGCATGGCAAACGTTCATGCCAGGCTTGGTGCATCAGGCCCCCCAACATCGGCAAAAGTCTGCTTGGCAGCGCCGGCGCTGCAGGCCTGGCCAAGACAGGCGTCGGGCGGACCGAGCGGGAATGTGCGACAGCCACCTGAGCCCTGCTGCGAGCGTCTGGCGGCTGGCCCGAGCGTTTTCTGAACGTCGACACGCGAGGGCACGGCGCCAGCAGTGCCAGCACCGAAAAGCCTGGACTCTGGTCGCGACTGACGCTGATGCTCCCGGCACGGGCATTTGTGAAGGCGTCTGCCCCCTTTGACACAGGCCAGCTCAGGCACTGCGGGTGCATGCCTGATCGACACGCCAGCCGTCTTTTAGATCAATCAAGAATAAATTCCCAGATCAACATGAATCACTGTTATATTCATTGGGTGGCATCCGGCTTGCAACACCCTGTGGCAAACGCTGGCTAGCACACACATAAGAGTGTCCCACCTCACCTGAGGCGCACGCTCCCGTTGGTTTGTAGGGCTGCAGCCAACAGAGTTTTCAATGCTCACGCGGCTTGGTTCAAGCCTGCGCTTCTGAATGCATCAGATTTCAAAGACTTCCATTTCCATGGGCCAGTACGTCGTTTCGCCCACGACACACCCGACCGATTGCGGCCGCTTCCGCGCCTCCTTTTCGGTCCACCGCTCTCTCGGCAACGGCAGCTACTGCCGCGTTTTCCGCTTCGACAAGGCCTTTGCCTCGCGCGAGGCGGCCCGGCTCTTTGCCGTGACGCAGGGCTGGTTGCAAACGTGCATGGCATCGCCTCCCGTTTGCTGACGTCCAGGCAGAACCGATCCAATTCCCCCCAGCTGCAAAGCGCCTCCGTGGCGCCCGCCAGCATCATGAATGGGTGCCACAAGCTGCGCACCGCACACCAGAAAGGCTCCAACATGAGCACCAAAATCTACGTGGGCAACCTGCCCTACTCTGTCGACGACGCCAGCCTGAAAAGCAATTTTTCAGAGTTCGGTAGCGTTTCATCCGCCAAGGTGATGATGGACCGCGAAACCGGCCGCTCCAAAGGCTTCGGCTTTGTGGAAATGGCTTCCCTGGAGGTGGCCCAGGCCGCCATCACCGGCCTGCATGGCATGTCGGTCGATGGCCGCTCGATTGTGGTGAACCTGGCCCGCCCGCGCGAAGACAGCAACAAGTCCGGCGGCTACAGCGCTGCCGGTTACACCGCCACCCAACGCAAAGATGTGGGCTATGGCACCGGTGGTTACGGCGGCGGACGCTACTGATCTCTGCCCAGTCCAGTCAAAGGCCGGCTCTCATGAGCCGGCCTTTTTTTCGTCCATGCAGACTCAACCGCATGAGCCTGAACTGCACTTCACTCCCAACCACCGACCCCGAACACGCCGAGCGCCAAAGCCTGAGGCGTGCACTCTGCACGGTGTCTTTGTTCGATCGAGAACCCGATTCAAGACCGCTCGGCTTAGAGCTGGCCTTCGCACGCTGTCTGGACAGGGTGCCAACTGCAGAACACGGCAGGGCCGCACCCGAGCGCCAATGGCATCCGGGCCAAAGTGCCCCTTAGCAGGTACCAGACGCCGCGCTAGGGGCGCTGTGCGTCACAAGGTGTGCCCGTAGAACGGAACCAGCTTGGCCATCGCCGCTGCAACGTACCTGGGCACCCAATACGTTTCGATGTGCGTGGCACCCTCAATCTTGTACAGCTCCTTAGACCTTGCACCAGTCGCTTTGGCAAAGGCCTCCTCGGTCATATAAAGGCTGTCGGCTTTGCTCCCAGCAATCATCAGCAGGGGCTGATCGATCAATTCAATTTGATCGATGGCGTCCCAACGCATGAGGTCGAGCAAACTGCTCATCGTGTACTTGAAGGTCGAGCCCGGGTGCGCGTGCGTGCGCCAGTAGTATTCGTAGCCCTGTCGGTACATTTCGAAAGGGAGGGCTGCAATTTGCAGGTCTGTCATATCAGCATCGCCCGCGTAAAGCAGCTTGCCGCCTGCCACTTCCAAGGCGCGTGCCTCGGATGCAAGCCGCAAGCGCTGTTGGATCGTGTCCAGCTGTGAATCAGCAAAACCATTGCGACGGACGCGCCCAGTGTTGAACATGCTGAGGGTCGCCAGTGATTTGAACCGCTTGTCAGACTTCACTGCCGACAGCGAATAGCCTCCGCCGCCA
>Ga0066477_1000300_pt1 | contig 16301 bp, 14 predicted proteins | sample LakWasM115_HOW13_2_FD_59554 | JGI IMG/M metagenome (GOLD analysis project Ga0066477, IMG submission 59554) | Freshwater sediment methanotrophic microbial communities from Lake Washington under simulated oxygen tension - Sediment Metagenome 115_HOW13 | ecosystem: Environmental > Aquatic >...
GGCACCGTAGCGCAACGCCATGCTGGGCAAAGCCCGCAGCACGGCTTCTGCGTCATTGCCCCCGACGCCCAGGCCCAGACGCATGTGGGTGAGTTTGAGCCGCAAATGCAGACCGGCGTCGCGCGTAGTGACGCTGCCCATCAGCACATCGCCACCGCCACTGGGATATTTGGTCAGGGCATGGGCCGAAATATCGACGCCCAGACCCGGTTCATCGTCAGGTAACAAATCAAACGGCTGGAACGCCAGGCCGGCGCCCCAGGTGTTGTCCAGTACCACGCAGACACCCTTGCGCTTGCATACCCTCACCAGTTCGACCAGATCGGGGAACTCCAGAGTCACCGAACCGGCCGCTTCCACCCACACCAGACGCGTACGATCCGTTATTCTGGCGCTCAGGTCCTGCGGGTTCATGGGATCGTAATACTGGTGCGTGATGCCCCAGCCTTTGAGCTCCCCTTCGGCCAGAGTCTTGTTGGGGCCATAGGCGTTGTCTGGAATCAGAACCTCGTCGCCCGTCTTGAGCAGGGACAAGGCCACCAAAGCAACAGCCGCCAGACCGCTGGGTACCAGCAGACACTGAAGACCACCCTCCAGGGTGCACAGACGCTCCTCCAACGCGTAGGTCGTGGGCGTGCCATGCAGTCCGTAGGTATAGGCCGACTTGTCTTTCCACTCGCGGCTGCGCATTGCAGTAACCGAGGGAAAAAACACCGTCGATGCCTTGAACACGCCCGGCTGCGGAGCATCAAACCCGGCCGGCGGGACGTAGGGATGGTGAATGAGCGTCGTGGTTGGATGGGTCATGGCCAGTTCAGCGCTTCAGACACTCCACTTTTGAATGAGCTGCTCAGGACGCATGGCATCGTAGCTCTCAAATGGCTGGTGAATCCAGGGATTGGTGGGCAAGAATTCGACCGAATAGTCTGGCGTAAATTTGGACAGGGCCTTGGTCCAGATGACCGCACTGCGCAGCTCGGTAATGGGTGCGTAGTTGTTCTTGAGCTGGCGGATCACGGCATTGAGCGTGTGACCGGAGTCGGCCAGATCATCGACCAGCAAGACCCTGCCCGCAATCTCGCCCTTGGGGGTCGTGATGAAGCGTGCAATGTCCAGGTTGCCTTGCACGGTGCCGGCATCCGACCGATAGGAACTGGTTGACATGATGGCCAGTGGCTTGTCGAATACCCGCGACAAAATGTCACCGGGCCGCATGCCACCACGTGCCAGGCACAGGATGGTGTCGAAATTCCAATCCGACTGGTGGATCTTGATGGCCAGCTTTTCGATCAGGTTGTGATACTCGTCGTAGCTCACGTAGAGGTGTTTGCCGTCTTCTGTCAACATATTCTGCTCCTGTATTTATAGCTGCTTCCGCACTATTCACGGGGGCTACAGCCCAATTGCTCTTGAAATTGGGGGTAAATTCAATCCGCCAGATACGGATGACGCATCATGATGGTGTGATCACGGTCTGGACTCGTGGACACCATATGGATGGGCACACCAGTGACTTGCTCGATGCGCTGCAGGTAGAGCCTTGCATTGACGGGGAGATGGTCGTACTGGGTAATGCCTACCGTACTGTCGCTCCAGCCTTCCATGACCTCATAGATGGGCTTGCAGCGTTCAATGTCATCTGCCCCCATGGGCAGTATGTCCAGCGTTTCGCCGTCCATGTCATAGCCCGTGCACAGCATCAACTCCTTGAGGCCATCGAGAACATCCAGCTTGGTAATGCACAGGCCCGACAAGCCGTTGACCTGCGCTGAACGCTTGAGCAAGGCGGCATCAAACCAGCCACAACGGCGCGAGCGTCCGGTGGTAACACCCTTCTCCGCACCAACGGTGCTCATGTGGTAGCCGGGGGTGCCGGGCGTTTCCCAGTCCAGTTCGGTGGGAAACGGGCCGCCGCCCACGCGGGTGCAATAGGCCTTGGTGATACCCAGTATGTAGTGCAACATGCCAGGGCCGACGCCGGAACCTGCCGCAGCATTGCCAGCCACGCAGTTGCTGGAGGTTACATAGGGGTAGGTGCCGTGGTCCACATCCAGCAAGGTGCCCTGGGCGCCTTCAAACAGCAGGTTGGCTCCATGGTGGTGGGCTTCATTGAGTTCGCGTGACACATCGGCCATCATGGGCTTGAGCAGTTGCGCATGGTGCATAGCCTCGGCGAACACCGGCTCAAACAACACCTTGCCGTCGGCCATATAAGGTTCGAGCGTGGGGCCAAAATCAAATGCAGCCGAACCCAGGTAGCTGGTCAGCACGTGGTTATGCAAGTCCAGCAACTCGCGCAGCTTGGCTGCAAATCGCTCGGGGTATTTCAGGTCCTGCACGCGCAGGGCACGACGGGCAATCTTGTCCTCATAGGCCGGGCCAATGCCGCGCCCGGTGGTGCCAATCTTGGCGTTGCCGCCCTTCTCGCGGGCGGCTTCACGGGCCACGTCCAGTGCCGCGTGGAAAGGCAGGATCAGGGGGCAGGCTTCGCTGATACGCAGGCGCGCGCGCACCTCAACACCGACCTTTTCCAGACCTTCGATTTCTTCAAACAGTTTGGCCGCCGACAGCACCACACCATTACCGATGTAGCATTTGACGCCGGGGCGCATGATGCCACTGGGAATCAGGTGCAAGGCGGTCTTGACGCCATTGATGACCAGGGTGTGACCGGCGTTGTGACCGCCCTGGAAACGCACTACACCCTGGGAGCTTTCGGTAAGCCAGTCCACCAGCTTGCCCTTGCCTTCATCACCCCACTGGGTGCCTACGACGACGACGTTGCGTCCTTTGGTTGCATTCATTTGGAAATTTCTCAGATAGCTTTCACAACCCATTGACCGGCCGCCTGAAGCAGCTCGCGGTCACAATGGAACTCATCAACTTGACTCTCATGCCCAGGCAAAACACACACCACGGTTTCGCCCTGCCGGCGCAACGAGGCAATTGCTGCGCGCAGTTCTGCGGCCTCGCCCCATGGTGCGCGAATCGCCGCCCGCAGGGGGCGTTCGGCGGCCACGGACGTGAGCGCCTTGATATCCAGACTAAAACCAACTGCGGGACGTTTGCGTCCAAACACCAGGCCCACCTCGTCGTAACGACCGCCGCGCGCCAAAGCATCGCTGGCACCGGGGGCATACATGGAGAACATGGCTCCGCTGTAATACGCGTAGCCGCGCAAATCGGCCAGGTCAAACGACACACTGGCGTCCTCCAGATGGCGGGATAGCCACTTCAGATGGCTTAACGCGGCGTGAATATCAGGCAACGCCGGCAACACCCTCTGCGCCTCATCCAGAACAGAACCGTCACCGTAGAGTTGCAACAAATCCAGCAGCGCCTGCGACGTCGGCGCCGGGGCCGTTCGCAGCAAAGCCTTCAGTTCGCTGGCGTCCTTTGCGGCAAGCGCAGCATGAATGCGCGCCAGCTGGGCGGCATCCAGGGGCAAGTCTTTCAGCAGGGCGTGCACGATGCGGGCATCGGCCATGTCCACACCGATGGAACCAATCTGCGCCACCTTCAGGGCGTCCAGCGCCAGTGTCAGAATTTCCAGGTCGGCTTCCAGGCCGTTGTGGCCATAAATCTCGGCGCCAAACTGCAGTGGTTCTCGGGTGGCGTGGGGCCCATCGGGACGTGTGTGCAACACGGGACCGCAGTAACAAAGTCGTGTCACACCGTCCCGATTGAGCAGGTGGGCATCGATACGGGCGACTTGCGGCGTGCTGTCGGCACGCAAACCCATCATGCGTCCCGATAGCTGATCGACCAGCTTGAAGGTCTGCAGGTCCAAGGCTTCGCCAGCACCCGACAACAGGGACTCCAGGTGTTCCAGCATGGGAGGCATGACAAGCTCATAGCCATAGCAGCGAGCCATGTCCAGCAAGTCTCTACGTATTTCTTCGATGTGGCGCGCTTCTGAAGGCAGCACATCGGCAATGTGATCCGGCAAGACCCAGGCGGACATGTGAAAAGTGGAGGCTATTAAAACCGTGATTTTACCGGGCTTGTCACCCTGTTTTCAGGGTGCGATCCACCAAATCATCATCAAACCACCCAGGATACTGGCCAGCGCAAAGAAACGGATCTGTCCGTCACCGAGCAACAACAGCTGGGCAAACATTTTGCGCCAGCCTGCAGGAGATACAAAGGGGAACATCCCTTCAATGACCAACACCAAGGCGATGGCCAGCCAGATTGTGTCGCTACCCAAGATCTACTTCTTGGAAGGTGCAACAGGACCGGAGCCACCCCGGAACACTTTGAAGAATTCTGAGGATGCGGGGTCAAGCACCATCACATCGCTCTTGCTGCTGAAACTGGCCTTGTAGGCATCCAGGCTGCGGTAAAACTGTGCAAACTGGGGGTCCCGACCAAAAGCCTCGGCGTAAACGCGGGCTGCCTCGGCATCGCCTTCGCCCTTGATCTTTTGTGCATCACGGTAGGCATTGGCAATGGTGACCTCGCGTTGCCGATCGGCATCAGCGCGGATTTTCTCGCCTTCCGCGGCGCCGGTCGAACGCAATTCATTGGCAACCCGTTTGCGTTCTGCCTCCATGCGCCGATAGACCGATTCCGTAATCGCCTCGACATAGTCGACACGGGTAATGCGCACGTCGACAACATCCACGCCCCAAGGCTTCGCACCACGGACTTTGGCCAGCACTTCTGCTTTGACGTCAGACATCAAATCCTCCCGCTTGAGCGACAACAGTTCCTTGACGGTACGCTTGTTGATCTCTTCCTGGAAGGCGTTGCGAACCACACGATTGAGCTGACTGGCCCCGGCACCTTCATTCAGACCCACATTGCGGATGTACTCCGTGGGTTCAGAAATGCGCCAGCGCACGTACCAGTCGATCACCACACGCTGTTTTTCCGCGGTCAACATGGGTTCAGAATCCGTGCTGTCCAGTGTCAACAGCCGCTTGTCAATGTAGGACACATTCTGAAAAGGCGGCGGAAGCTTGAAGTTCAAGCCCGGCTCCGTGATCACGTCCTTGATCTGACCCAGGGCATACACCACGCCGAACTGCCGCTGGTCCACCACAAACAATGTCGAGCTGGCCAGTGCGATCAACACCAGCACCGACGAAAAAATCAAACCAATCCGATTCATGGGGAACTCCTAGCGAGATTCGCGTTCGCGTGTACGGGCCGTTTCGCGGCTGCGCGCGTCGTTGGCGGCCGCACTGGGTGGTACTGCGTGCACAGGAGGCGCTACGGTGGTGGCTGCGGATGCAGCACCCGATTCACTTCCGGCGGCACCCAACTGCATGATTTTTTCCAATGGCAAATACAACAGGTTCGAGCCCTGTCGGGAATCAACCAGCACCTTGGTCACATTGCTGTAAATCTGTTGCATGGCGTCCAGATACATGCGGTCGCGCGTTACCTGAGGCGCTTTCTGGTACTCGGTAAACACCGACCGGAACCGCTGAGCATCACCCTGAGCTTGTGCCACCACACGCGACTTATAGGCCTCGGCTTCCTCCTTCAAGCGGGACGCCGATCCCACTGCCCGGGGGATTACGTCATTGGCATAAGCCTGCGCTTCATTCTTGGCGCGCTCGCGCTCCTGGCCGGCCTTGAGAACGTCATCAAAGGAAGCCTGAACCTGTTCCGGAGGTCGCACACCGCCTTGCTGCAGGTTGATGCCCACCACCTCGACACCCACTTTGTAGCGATCAAGAATCGCTTGCATCATGGCCCGCACTCGCGGCGCAATCTGGTCGCGCTCTTCGGAGAGCGCAGCATCCATATTCATTTTTCCCAGAACCTCCCGCACCGAGGTTTCTGCAGCCTGAACCACGGCTTCCGCAGGGTTCTTGCTTTCGAACAGAAAAGCGCGTGCGTCACTGAGCCGGTACTGGACCGCAAATTTGATGTCCAGGATATTTTCATCCTGCGTCAGCATGGCCGATTCGCGCAAACCCGTCGCTTTGAGCACGTTATCGCGCCCCACATCGACGGAACGAATCTGCGTCACAAACACGAGCTCATGGCGCTGAATCGGATATGGCAGTCGCCAGTTGAAACCGGCATTGACAGTTCCCTTGTACTTGCCGAATTGGGTAATAACGGCTTGCTGGCCTTCCTGCACAATGAAAAAACCGGTGCCGAGCCAGATGAGTACGAGTACTCCGACAATCAGGCCAGCACCAATACCAGCGCTCTTCATGTCGGGCTGAAACCCTCCCCCTGACCCGCCGGTACCGCGTGGCGGCTGTGACGGCTTGCCAAACAGCCCACCCAGCTTGCGATTGAAATCTCGCCACAGTTCATCCAGATCGGGTGGTCCTCCAGTGGGACCATTTTTGCGTCCGTTGGGTGCCCCGCTATCCACCGGTGGTTTGACCGGTTCGTTCTCAGGCGGCGTGCCTTCAGACTTTCCTGCATCCGCAGGCTTGTCGTCTCCGCGGCCCCAACGCGAGTCGTTCAAATTGAACATTCTTCGTAGCCATTGCGGCAACGCAACCGACTTAACGGCAAGAGCACGAACGGGAGGTTTCATTTCGTCGTTTTTCATAGATCGGGATCCGATTGTGCCTAATCAGACTTCATCCCCGAAGGTCTCGGGGGAATGCGTAGCGGAAAGGTCGCCAGGATTCGACTCGCGTGCAATGCGGGCAAGTCGCTGTCGCAGAGTCTGCAACCCGGTGGAGTCCTTGGCGCTTACAAAAATGCGCGGAACTTGAACACCGTCGATTTCGAAGTCATCTTCTTGTTTGAGAGGCTGATGTTCGAGGTCCAGCGCGTCAATCTTGTTAAAGACCAGCAACTGGGGAATACCATCGGCGCCAATTTCTTTGAGCACTTTTTGTACTTGAACGATCTGCTCGGCAAAGTGCGGGTTGGCGGCGTCCACAACATGCAGCAGCAAATCGGCGTCGATCGCCTCCTGCAGCGTTGCCTGAAATGCATCGACCAGTCCATGGGGCAAATCGCGGATGAAACCCACGGTATCCGACAAAGAGACCGAGCGGCCTGCCTCTCCGAGGTAGAGCTGCCGGGTTGTTGTATCCAGCGTGGCAAACAATTGGTCAGCCGCATAGGCGCGGGCTTTGACAAGAGCATTGAAAAGCGTGGACTTGCCCGCGTTGGTGTACCCAATCAGCGAAATGTTGAACGCATCACGGCGTTCACGCTGGCGTCTTTGTGTTTGACGCTGACGTTTGACCTTGCTCAGGCGCTCTTTCGTCCGCTTGATAGTCTCACCGATCATTCGCCGGTCCAACTCAATCTGCGCCTCCCCTGGCCCACCACGCATGCCAATGCCGCCGCTCTGGCGTTCCAGATGTGACCACCGGCGCACCAGGCGCGTGCTCAAATACTGCAACCGAGCCAATTCAACCTGCAACTTGCCCTCATGGCTGCGCGCACGCTGGGCGAATATCTCCAGAATAAGGAAGGTCCGGTCGTTGACCGGAAGTTCCAGATGGCGCTCCAAATTGCGTTGCTGACCAGGACTCAGACTTTGGTCAAACAGAACTTCTTTCGCTCCAAGCTGGGTGGCCAAGAGCTTGATTTCATCCGCTTTGCCGGAGCCGACGAACAGAGCCGCGTCTGGCGCCTTGCGCTTGCATGTGATTCGCGCAACCGGCAGCATACCGGCAGTTTGGGCCAGCAATCCCAGCTCCTCGAGCTCACCGTCAAAATTGGGACCGCCCAAATCCACCCCTACCAAAATGGTCGGTGTATTTGCAGTTTGAAGTGCTGCTGTCAAATTGAATAGAAAAAAACTGGCTTTTCGGATGCAGGGCCGATGCAGCCCGGGTACTCACGCTGTTTCAGGAACGTCCCCGCCTGGCGCGGCGAAAGTAACCGCCCGCCCCGGGACAATGGTGGAAATGGCATGTTTATAGACCATTTGGGTGACCGTGTTGCGCAATAGCACCACGTACTGGTCAAAAGACTCAACTTGCCCTTGAAGTTTGATGCCATTGACCAAGTAAATGGATACCGGCACATGTTCCCGACGCAAAGCGTTGAGAAACGGGTCTTGCAGTAACTGCCCTTTGTTGCTCACGATATTCTCCGTGTTCAAAAGATTAAGAAGGATTGACGATACCACACGAAAGCAATCAGTTTGGCCTCCGTCCTATAAACCTGACCCGAAAATGGAGAATACCCCGTCAATGGAAACTCAGCGGTCTTCCTTGTCCGAATAAGGATTTGGGGAGGACTTCATCTGGATGCGCAACGGTGTACCGACCAGATCAAATGCCTTGCGGAATCGCCCCTCCAGAAATCGCTTGTACGCGTCGGTCACATGCTCCAGCGAGTTGCCATGGATGATGATGATTGGCGGATTCATGCCGCCCTGATGCGCGTATCGGAGCTTGGGTCGGTACATACCCGTCTTCTTGGGTGTTTGGAACTGAACCGCTTCCAGCAACAAACGCGTCAACACCGGAGTTGACATCTTGCAGTTGGCTGCTTTGTGGGCCTGTGCAATGGAGTCCCACAATGGGCCGAGGCCTTGGCGCTTTTGCGCCGATATCAGATGCAGGGCGGCAAACTTCAGAAAACCCAAGCGCGTTTCAATGGACCGCTTGACGAGTTCGCGTTCATACTCGTCGATCGCGTCCCATTTGTTGACGGCTACGACCACGGCACGTCCCGACTCGAGAATGTAGCCTGCAATGTGTGCATCCTGATCTGTCACACCTTGGGTTGCATCGATCAGCAAAAGCACCACGCTGGCCGACTCGATAGCCTGGAGGGTTTTGACAACCGAGAACTTTTCGATCGCCTCAAATACTTGTCCTTTGCGCCTGAGCCCTGCCGTGTCAATCAGCTCGAAACGTTGCCCTTTGCGCTCGAAAGGGACGGAAATCGCATCACGGGTCGTACCAGGCAGGTCAAAGGCGACGAGTCGCTCCTCTCCTAGCCAAGTATTGATCAGCGTCGATTTTCCGACGTTTGGACGCCCGGCAACTGCCAACTTGATGACGCCTGGGTCATCGGCACGGTCATTTTCACCAGTTTCTGGCGGTGTCAGAGGAGCGAGTGCGAGGTCCACCAAGGGCAGGATGCCCTGGCCATGCGCTGCCGAGATTGGAAAAACTTCCCCCAAACCAAGCTCAAAGAACTCGACAAGCTGCGCGCCGTCTGTCATTCCCTCGGCTTTGTTGGCAACCAGCACACAGGGCTTGCCCAGCTTGCGCAAATACTTGGCAATCTCATGATCCTGCGCAGACAGGCCGGCGCGCGCATCCACGACAAAAAGCACCACATCCGCCTCAGCCACTGCCTGCCGCGTTTGTTTGGCCATTTCCTTGTAAATGCCAGATGTGGCATCTGGCTCGAATCCCCCCGTGTCAATGACGATGAATTCGTGCGATCCCTGTTTGCCATTACCGTAATGGCGATCTCGCGTCAGACCCGCGAAGTCCGCAACGATGGCGTCACGGGTCTTTGTCAGGCGGTTGAACAGGGTTGACTTGCCGACGTTGGGGCGACCAACCAATGCAATGACAGGTTTCATATTGTGTGGTTCAAACCATCACTCTGGTTTGAAGCCAAAAATACCACCACGTTGTGTCACAACGACCAGAGTCTGACCGGCCAAAACTGGGGTCGAAACAATGGGTGATCCATCGGTGGGTATGCGATTCAACGGTGCGCCATCCTGCCGGGACAGGAAATGCAGGGTCCCCGATTCGTCTCCTATGACAATGGATCGCCCAACCAGGATGGGCCCGGACAGATTCCTGAAACGCAGGCGTTCCGATGTCCAGAGACGCTCTCCATCCGAGCGCCTCCATGCAATAACCCTGCCATCACTCTCGGTCCCGAAGACGTCCGATTCATCGCCGTCAACCCCTGTAGACCCTGACGCAGGCTTACTCCACACCAAACTCCCCTTTGCAGTGTCAACACAACCAACCGCTGATTGAAACGCCCTTACACACAGTTGATTTCCTTGACGGCTCACACCAGACACCAGATCGACCAGTCTTTCGACTTCATTGGTCCCCCGGCTGCTGGCAACCGGTGTTTCCCAACGGACTTTCCCAGTCAACGGATTCATGCCCACCAGACGCCCGCTCAAGCCGGTCACCAGCGTATCGCCGATGGCCATGACGATGCCTGAGCGACCCAGAACCAATGCCTCCCCGGTACGTTGTTGCTGCCAGAGTTTGCGACCGGTAACCACATCGAACGCGGCAACAGAGCGGTCAGCTGACATCACAAACACTCTGGCACCAGCCACAAACGGTGCAGTCAAAGTGACCGCACCGAGTTTTTGTCGCCAGAGTTCCTTGCCGCCGTCCAATGCAATCAATTCGTTGTCCCGACTGACAACAGCCGCGTAGCGGCCATCACTTCCCACACCAGCCGACAGTTTTACATTCAATGAAACACGCCACAGATCTCCGCCCGTTCTGGCGTCGATAGCTGCAACGCTGCCGTCAGATCCTGCTACAAAGATCAGATTGCCGACGGTCCGAATCTCCAGCGGAAAATTGACCGCACCAATGCTTGAGGACCATGCTGATCGAACGCCGACCAGGGGCGTGTTGGGGCCAAGGTCAAGTTGCTTTGCTTTTTCGGGCCCGGAACATGCTGCCAATACCAACAAAGCCCCAAGCGAAAGGGTCAACTGACGAAGCGTCCTGCTGAAAAATGCCAAAGAGATCACTTTACCCCCTCCGCAGCAGCAGCCGTCTTGACTTCAGCTTGGGGATTTACACCCAACGCATTCAGTTTCACGCCAACCAGACGCCGGTACTCTGACTGAACTTCAAATCCGTTGTATGCCTTCAGGTACTCCGCTTTGGCCTCGGCTCTTTTGCCCTGAAGGACGTAAATATCACCTTTTCGATCATCGGCCAGTGCCGCAAATTCTGCAGCAATACCGGTACCCAGCAGTTTGAGTGCGTCGTCATAGGCCTTGGCTTCAATCAGCACGGCGGACAATCGCAGTCTGGCGACGGATGCATAGCCCTTGTCAGCCGCATTCTCTACCAGCCAGTTCAGCGTGGCTTTCGCGCTGTCCGCCTTACCGGCCTCGTAAGTCATCTTTGCAACCATCAGTCCGGCTTGTTGTGTGTACACCGTCTTGGCAAAACGGTCCTTCATATCGGAGAAGGCTCTCTCTGCCTTCTGCGCGTCGCCGCCACGCACTACCTTTTCTACTTCCTCGAACATGGCTGCGGCCTGTACGGACTGGTTACGTTGCCAGAGTTGGTACCCATTCCAGGCGGCCACAGCGCCTAGAACCACGATCAGGCCCCAGGTAATCAGGTTGCCGTACTGTTTCCAAAAATGCTTGAGTTGGTCAAGCTGCTCTTGTTCTTCGAGATCTAGATGATTTGCCATGTGAGTATTCAGTTAAGCGGGGGATTGTAGGCTTTTGGCCCAGTCAGAAGACTGGCTCAGCACTTGGGTAAGCTGAGCGCCACTGCCATCGCGCAGCGACTTGACGGCAACAACGCCCCGGGCGATTTCATCCGGTCCAAAAATCAACGCAAACCGTGCACCCGACGCGTCTGCGCGTTTGAATTGGGTCTTTATGCTTCCCAGACCATCCGACGTACCAGCGTGCATTTGCACACTGACTCCCTGGGACCGCAAGACCTGCAGACATTGCATCGCTGTCGACATCCCTGCCATTTCCGGAACGATTGCATAAGCGTCTGGAGCGGGCAGGCTGTGAGATCTGCCCTGCACTTTCAAGAGCTCAAGAACCCGTTCAATGCCCATGCCCCAGCCGACGGCGGGAGTGGGCTTGCCTCCCAACAATTCGAATAGACCATCGTAACGCCCACCCCCACACAGGGTGCCCTGCGCACCCAATTCGTCAGTAACGAACTCGAACACTGTATGGCTGTAATAGTCCAAACCGCGGACGAGACGGGGATTCACCTTCCATTGCACACCACAGGCGCCAAGCAAGGTCTTGACGGTGTCAAAGTGTTCAAGCGATGCGTCGCCCAGAAAGTCAAGCAATTGGGGGGCTTGCTGAACCATGGCCTGCATTGCGGGATTCTTGGTGTCAAGAATGCGAAGCGGATTGGCATGCAGGCGTCGCTTGGCGTCTGCGTCCAGCAAATCGGCATGTTTTTCAAAATATGCAATCAGGGCAGCCCGGTGGGAATGCCGCTCACTGGCAACTCCCAGACTGTTGAGTTCGACCCGAACACCGTGCAGACCCAAGCCTGACAACAACTGATGGGCCAGCAGCATCAGTTCCGCGTCAACTTCCGGCCCGGCAAATCCCAGAGCCTCTGCGCCCAATTGATAGAACTGCCGGTAGCGTCCACGTTGCGGCCGCTCGTGCCTGAACATGGGCCCCATATAGTACAAACGCTTGCCGCCGTCGTAGGTCAGGTTGTGCTCGATGGCCGCCCGCACAACTCCAGGCGTGTTCTCCGGGCGCAAGGTAAGCGCCTCGCCATTGAGTTTGTCCTCAAAGGAATACATTTCCTTCTCTACGATGTCAGTCGTCTCGCCTGTCCCACGGACGAACAAGGCGGTAGGTTCGACGATGGGAGTACGAATATTGCGGTACGCATGGAGTGCCATTTGCTGGCGCACCTGCTCTTCAAACCACTCCCATTGTCCAGAATCAGGCGGCAAAATATCGTTCATGCCTTTCACGGCAAACAATTTTTCCACTCTACTGACAGCAGATTTTTCAACCATGCGAACTCTTAATTTGTTGGTGTAACGGCAGCCGTGCCAAACCGCTGCTCGATGTAGTTTTCAACCACCGCCTGAAAATCGGCAGCAATTGAATCGCCACGCAAGGTCATGCGCTTCTCGCCATCAATGAACACGGGGGCAGCCGGCGCTTCGCCAGTACCTGGCAAACTGATTCCGATATCGGCATGTTTGCTTTCGCCAGGGCCATTGACGATGCATCCCATCACGGCGACCTTGAGGTTTTCGACCCCGGGATAGTTTTCCCGCCAGACAGGCATTTGGGCTCTCAGAAAGTCGTCAATTTGCTGCGTCAATTCCTGGAATGTGGTGCTGGTTGTCCGTCCGCAGCCAGGGCAGGCAGTGACACTGGGAACAAAATTTCGCAGCCCCAAAGCCTGAATGATTTCCGAGGCAACAACGATCTCTTGTGAGCGCGACTCACCCGGTGCAGGCGTCAAAGACACGCGAATGGTGTCTCCAATTCCTTCTTGCAGCAACACGCCCAGGGCGACAGCGGAAGCGACGGTGCCTTTGGTTCCCATGCCAGCCTCGGTCAAACCCAGATGCAAGGGGTAAGTACACCGCTGGCCCAGCTCCCGGTAGACGGCAATCAGATCCTGTACGCCACTGACCTTGCAGGACAAGATGATCTGGTTGGCAGGCATTCCAATGGCTTCAGCCCTTTGAGCTGATTCGATGGCCGAAGTGATCAATGCTTCGTACATCACCGGCTTGGCTCCCCAAGGGACGGCGCGCCGGCTGTTCTCATCCATCAGAGAAGCGAGCAACTCCTGATCCAGACTTCCCCAATTGACACCAATGCGAACGGGCTTGTCCCATCGTATGGCCGCTTCGATCATCAGGGAGAACTGTTTATCGCGTTTGTCACCCTTGCCGACGTTGCCCGGATTGATGCGGTACTTGGAGAGCGCTTTTGCGCATTCAGGGTAGTCCGTCAGCAGTCGGTGACCATTGAAGTGGAAGTCACCAATCAAAGGCACGTCAATGCCCATTCGGTCTAACTGTTCACGCACATACGGCACGGCCTGCGCGGCTTCCGGGGTATTCACCGTAATCCGGACCAGTTCCGATCCTGCAATGGCAAGCTCTTTCACCTGAATCGCCGTTCCAATTGCATCGGCAGTGTCGGTGTTGGTCATCGACTGCAGGCGAACCGGCGCGTCACCGCCAAGGGAGACGACACGTTCGCCCCATGCGACTCGCGCTTGAAGTGACTTACGTCGTGCAGGAATAGCCAATGCCACAGGTAAACGGGAACTCACTACTTCACCTCAAATCGCGCAACGTTGTCCTTGGAAACAGCGGTCAAACTGAACGCCTTGCCGCGGACCTCCACGTCAGTCATGTCCACACGTCCAATCACAATAGAGAGGGGCGTCATACCGGACGCGCCAACAACCTCTCCATCAACCAGCGTTTTGCTCAGCTGAACAATGCCTTTGGCGTCGACAACCTTAACCCAGGTAGGACCTTTCGCCTTGAACACAACCAATCCTGACGAAGTCACCGTTGGCTCAACCGAAGGGCGAACAGCATCAGGCGGAACTGCAACCGTTGAAGGGCCTTTCACGAGAGTCGACGCCGGGCTGGAAGCCGCCGGGTTTGGCGCCAAGACCGTGACCTCACTGGTGTTGCCAGGTGCACTGGGGGTACCCGGAAATGCCGAAACCGGCGCAGTGACAACCTCGACCACTTCCGGCGGCGGCAGTTGCGACTGCAACGAACCAGTGACTGACGTCACCGACTTCGGGGCAGACTCAGTAGAAAAATCCGATACCTTGATATCCGGAAAAAAGACAACTGCAATGCCTCCAATCAATAGGACCATCACAAGGATAACTGACGGCCTGGAAAGCAGGGCAGGAATCGATCTCCCGACCGCATCGCCGTGCGTATGAAAAGGCGCATTGATTCCACGTTCATCGGCCTTCAGCTTGGGAGCCGCATTGAGCGGCAATTTGCCAAGGATCGGTGCAGGATCAATCTTCAACGCCCGGCAGACACTGGCGGCCAGAGCACGCACAAACACGGCGTCGTGAAGCAAATCCAGCCGGTCAGCCTCCAGTGCCTCCAGCTTCTTGACCGGAATCTTCATCGACACGGCCAATGCCGCGACATGCAGCCCCGCCGCTTCCCTGGCGCCACGCATCATCATTCCGGCCGTCAAATCAACAGACTTTACGGGCTCTGTGCGCGCTTCACCCACGTCGGAGTTTCCCACTTCACTCATTGAACGCCCCTCGCTCAAACGCCGAATACTCACGCGACTGGGGATAGCGTTTCTTCAATTGCGCGCCCAATTGCGCCATCGCATCACGATTTTCCATTCGCCGCTCAACCTTGATACCCAGCCACAACGACTCCGCATTGGCCAGTTCGCTATTGTTCAGCCTGCGCGCATAAAACTGTGCCCGCACAAACTCGCCGCGCTGATACAAAAGCAAGGACAGGTTGTATGCCGTAATTGGATTGCCTGCATCCAGCTCATACGCACGTGTCAAACTTTTTTCTGCTTCTGACTGTTGACCGCTCTTCAACTGGCACAAACCTTGAGCCATCCAGGTTTTCGCCCGGTCACCGTATGCTGGATTGGACAGGGCACTGTTGAAAAGCTGTACTGACTCTGGAAACCGTGATTGCTGACACAACAGCCACCCATAGTTGTGTTGCACCGAAGCCGCTTTGGGATTGATCGCCAAGGCACGGCGAAAGCTCTCTTCGGCAAGCGGAACGTCGTTGAGCCGCATGTAGATCAATCCGCGCAAATTGTAGGCTTCGAACAAAGTCGGATCTGCGGCAATGGACTGTTTGAGGTGATCCAGGGCATCGGTGGTTTGGCCCTTGTCAAAATAGGCGACCGCCAGTTCAAGGCGCAGTCGAGCTCTCTTGCGGGTATCCGGCTCGTCTGATTCAGTCACCAGATCAGAGTTCATATTGGCACCCGACATATTGGTCGCGCAACCGGATAGAACCACGCCTGTCGAACAAGCCAAACAAGACCACAGCACCCATGACAGCGCCGCGAAGCCAATCCGCACCTTTTCAGTCATTGCCAATGTCCTCTCTCCGCTGCGGAGTCATTTCATTTTCGGGCTTGATCATGATAGTTCGTCGCTTGGTCATTCTCGTGTGCACATTGGTCCGGTCCTGCACGTCGCCCGCCAGTTGACCACAAGCAGCATCAATATCGTCACCTCGGGTCTTGCGAATTGTCGTCACAATTCCTGCTGCGCTCAATATTTTGGAAAAAGCCAGAACGGTCTCATGCGACGAGCGGGTCAGACCCGAGGCAGGAAAAGGGTTGAAAGGTATCAGGTTGAACTTGCACCAAGCGCCCTCGCCCGCTCCCGGGCGCACAAGCTTCACGATTTCGGCCGCATGCGCTGGCGAGTCGTTAACCCCTTTGAGCATGCAATACTCGAACGTAATGAAATCCCTTGGCGCGACCGCCAGGTAGCGCTTGCAAGCCTGCATCAACTCGGCAATGGGGTATTTGCGATTCAACGGAACCAGTTCGTCGCGCAGCGTATCATTGGACGCATGTAGCGACACCGCGAGCGCCACCGGGCAATCCTGGCCCAAACGGTCCATCATGGGCACGACGCCCGAAGTCGACACCGTCACACGCC
>Ga0066477_1000303_pt1 | contig 16218 bp, 10 predicted proteins | sample LakWasM115_HOW13_2_FD_59554 | JGI IMG/M metagenome (GOLD analysis project Ga0066477, IMG submission 59554) | Freshwater sediment methanotrophic microbial communities from Lake Washington under simulated oxygen tension - Sediment Metagenome 115_HOW13 | ecosystem: Environmental > Aquatic >...
CACTCACGCGGGCCCAGGTCGATCACCTGCTGGCGGACCTGGCCTTCCACCACGGTGCGCACCGTGGCTCGGCGACTGGCCGTGTCCATCTCCAGCGGGCCAAAGCTCAGCACTGCCGAGGTCGCGGCTTGCGAGCGACGCAACAGGGCACGCAGCCGGGCCAGCAACTCGGGCAATTCGAAGGGCTTGACCATGTAGTCGTCGGCCCCCAGGTCCAGGCCCTGCACCCGGTCTTGCAGCGCGTCGCGGGCGGTCAGGATCAACACGGGCATGGTGCGGCTGGCCACGTCCGACAGGCGCAGGCGCCGCGTCAGGTCCAGCCCGCTCATGCCCGGCAGGCCGATGTCGATGATGGCGGCGTCGAAGGTTTCGGCGCGCAACACCTCTTCGGCCCGCTCGCCACTGCCCACCCAGTCGACGGCATAGCCAGCGTCCGTCAGGCCCAGCTTGATGCCGCTGGCCACCATCACATCGTCTTCGACCAGCAACAGCCTCATGGCGATGCCATCCTCAACAGCGTGAACCCGGCGCCGCTCAATGCGAGCGGATCATGGTGCCGTAAGCCTGATCGGTCAGGATTTCGAGCAGCATGGCGTGCGGCACCCGGCCATCGATGATGTGCACGGCATTGACGCCGCTCTTGGCCGCATCCAGGGCCCCGGCGATCTTGGGCAGCATGCCGCCCGAGATGGTGCCGTCGGCAAACAGCTCGTCGATGCGCTTGGCCGTCAGGTCGGTCAGCAATTGGCCGGCCTTGTCGAGCACGCCCGGGGTGTTGGTCAGCAACACCAGCTTTTCGGCCTTCAGCACCGTTGCCAGCTTGCTGGCCACCACGTCGGCATTGATGTTGTAGCTTTCGTTGTCCTCGCCAAAGCCGATCGGGCTGATGACGGGGATGAAGGCATCGTCTTGCAATGCCTTGACCACGCTGGGGTCGATCGAGACGATGTCGCCCACCTGGCCCACGTCGTACTCTTTGCTCGGGTCTTGGTTGTCGACCATCTTGAGCTTTTGCGCGCGGATCATGCCGCCGTCGCGCCCGGTCAGGCCCACGGCCTTGCCACCGGCCTGGTTGATCAGGCCCACGATGTCTTGCTGCACTTCGCCGGCCAGCACCCATTCGACCACTTCCATGGTCTCGGCGTCGGTCACACGCATGCCCTGCACAAACTCGCCCTTCTTGCCCAGACGATTCAGCGCGGTTTCAATTTGCGGGCCACCGCCGTGCACCACCACGGGGTTCATGCCAACCAGCTTGAGCAGCACCACGTCTTCGGCAAAATCAGCCTGCAGAGCCGGATCGGTCATGGCGTTGCCGCCGTATTTGATGACCAGCGTCTTGCCGTGGAACTTGCGGATGTAGGGCAGCGCCTGGGCCAGGATCTCGGCCTTGTCGCGCGGGGCAATGGATTGGAGTTCGGTCATGGTCTGAACTGAAATGTGGAGGTCGGGCCCCAACAGGCCGCAACGGGGTGGCGAAAACAAGGCCAGTCAGTGCCGAGGCACCCTGACAAGCCGGAATTGTGCCGTAAGCGACGCCCTCCTTGCATGTCGGCAGCGCCGATAATGGCGGCCTCGCGCCTGCGGGCGCCCTGCAGACCCATTTCAGCCCAGTCCATGGAACTCTTCAATCAGGCCATTTCACTTCATCAACAGGGGCGCCTGCCCGAGGCCCGCCAACGCTACGAACAATGGCGCCGAATGAACCCTGCCGACATCAATGCCTTGCAACTGCTGTCGGTATGCCTGGCCCAGATGGGTGAACTGCCCCAGGCCTTGCAGATGCTGGACCAGGCGATCGCACTGGTGCCACAACAACCAGCCTTCCACAACAACCGCGCAAACATGCTGCGCCTGCTGGGCCGCCTGCCGGAAGCGCTGCAAAGCTGCACCCGGGCCATCCAACTCAAACCCGACTACGCCGAGGCCTACAACAACCGGGGCAATGTGCAGCAGGACCTGAGGCTGACCGACCTGGCCTTGAAGGACTATGCCGAGGCGATCCGCCTGAACCCGAACTATGCCGAGGCGATCTACAACAGGGCGGTGGCACTGCAAAGTGTGCAGCGCCACAGCGAAGCCATTGAGGGGCTGAACAAGGTACTGGCCCTGGCCCCCGGCCAGCCACAGGCTTTGGCGCGGCTGGCGGTGTCGTATAGCCATCTGCGCGAGTTCGAGCAGGCCCAACAGGCCATCGTGCCGGCGTTGCAAGCCCAGCCGGACAACACCGAGTTTTTACTGATTGCAGCCACCTTGGCCGTGGATTGGGCCCATTTTGACGAGGCCATTGGGTATTGTGAAAAGCTTCTGGCACGAGAGCCCGGCAATGCAGCGGCTCTGGCCAAGTTGGCTTTTGCGCACCACGTGAAAAAGCACCCTGTCAAAGCTCGTTTGTTTGCCGACAGAGCGCTGGCCGCTGACCCTGCCAACACAGAAGCGTTGCTGGTTCAAGGGCACTTGGTTTCGAGCGAGGGTCACCACGAAAAAGCTCTGGCCTACTACCAAAAAGCGGTTGATCACGCGCCGACTTCGGGTCCGGCGCACTTGTACGCGGGCCAGATGTTGAAACAACTCAAACGCTATGACGATGGTCTGCGCCTGCTCCAAAAAGCTCGCGAGTTGGCGCCAGAGCAAAGTGGCCTTATCGACTCGCTCGTCGATATCAAGCTGTCCAGTGCTGACTGGCAGGGCCTTGATGGCCTGATCTCAGACCTCCAACAGGCCGTGTTGTCGGAGCACATCCAAAACCAGCCCCTGATGCTGGCTAAAGTATTCGATGACCCGGTGCTGCTGAAGCAGGGAGCCCAAAAAGCTGGCGAAGGATGGGGGCCCACCGAGGAAACCAAGCCCAAATTCGCCCGCCGCGACCCCAGGCGCCAGAAAATTCGCATCGCCTATGTTTCGGCAGACTTTGGCGAGCATCCTGTTTCTTTGTTGCTGCTAGAAACCCTGACCCGGCACAACAAAGACCGTTTTGAGCTGTATGCTTTTTCGCTGGGTCCTCTGCATGACGACCCGATGCATCGCCGTCTCACGGAGTGCTTTGATCGGTTTCTCAATGTGCACGAGTCCTCTGACACCGATGTGGCCGACATGGCGCGACAGTTGGGCATCGATATAGCGGTCGACCTGACAGGCTACACCGCGAAATGCCGCCCTGGCATCTTTGCCAACCGGGCGGCACCGGTACAGGTCAGTTACCTGGGCTTTCCGGGCACGCTGGGCGCGCCCTACATGGACTACCTGATTGCCGACCCGGTTGTGATCCCGGACGAATTGCGCAGCGCCTATACCGAGCAGATTGCCTACCTGCCCGACCAGTTCATGCCCAACGACACGCGTCGGGCTGTGAGCGCTGCGCCCAGCCGCGCCAGCCAGCAATTGCCGGAGTCCGGGTTTATTTTTTGCGGCTTCAACAACCTCAACAAGCTGACCCCCGAGGTCTTCGACAGCTGGATGCGCATCCTGCAGGCGGTGCCCGGTTCGGTGCTGTGGTTGCAGGCTGGGGGGGCCGTACAAGCCGCGTTGCGCCAGCACGCCGAAACCCGCGGCGTGGCCGGCAGCCGGTTGGTCTTTGCAGGCCGCGTGTCCAGCCAGGCCGATCACCTGGCCCGGTACGCACTGGCCGATCTCTTTTTAGACACGGCACCCTACAACGCCCACGCCACGGCCATGGATGCCTTGTGGGCCGGCTTGCCCGTGCTCACCTGCATGGGCCAGACCTTTGCCAGCCGGGTGGCTGGCAGCCTGGTCACGGCAGCAGGCCTGCCAGAGTTGGCGACCACCGAGCGCGCCGAGTTCGAGCGCTTGGCCATCCACCTGGCCCAGACGCCAGGCGAAGCGCAAGCCTTGAAAAACCGGCTGGCCGCAGGCCGGGCACAGGCACCGCTGTACAACAACGCCCTGTTCACACGCAATCTGGAACAGATTTACGAGCGCATGTACCAACGCCATCTGCAAAGCCTGCCACCTGCGATGTTGAAGCCAGAACCGGTCAGCCTCGTCAGCCTATGAGGCGAGTGGCATGAGGCGATGCCCTTGCGCGCAGGGCATCGGCACGTGGAGGCATCGAAGCATCGGGAGTCAGGGCCTCGGGGCATCGTCCCGGCCCAGCGGGGCCCGAGGGTTGGGCAACGCGCTCAGTGCTTCAACCAATGCGGAATCTTGAACCGCACGATGGCCAGATACGCCAGCACATACAAAACGGCAAACATCGCGCAACACAGCATCAAGGCCACAGTCGATTTCCAGAACAGCACGGCGGGCATCACCGTCAGCGCGGCAAACCCCCACAGGTAAGGAGAGGTTCTGTTGTTGCGAATCAACAAATGGCGCACCCGGCCATCGTGAAACACGCCTTTGACCAGGCGTCGGAAGATCAGCTGATGGAAATGCAAGGCGTCGGCGAGCCCCGGTGAATGGCCTCGGGCTGCTTTGCGGTAAATCGAAAACAGGGTCTCCCACACCGGGTACATCAACAGCAGCACCGGGAACCACGGCGACACCTGCGGGTTGCGCTGCACCAGCATGATCGCGCCTACAGCCACCACGCCCCCCCAAAGATAGGCCCCTGCATCGCCCGCAAACAACTGCCCGCGTGGGTAGTTCCAGAACAGAAACCCCGCAGTGGCGCCCACCAGCGCCATCATCAAGGCCGCCACAGCCCGATCGCCCACCTGCAAGGCCACGTGGGCCAGGGCCAGGGCAATCAAGGTGACAACCACCCCGGCCAAGCCGTTGTACCCATCGATGATGTTGAAGGCGTGCGGCAAGCCGGTGATCGCCAACACGGCCAGGGCAATGCCCAGCCAAGGCCAAGCCTGCAGCCAGGCGTCTACCCACCCCATGCCCAAGCGATCAATCGACAAACCCAGCGCCCAACAGGCCAGGGCACCACTCACCAACGTGGCCAGCATGCGCAGGCGCACCGACACCCGTTGGGTCAGGTCTTCGACCAAGCCAGCCACCATGGCAGGCAACAGGGCCAAGGCCGCCATCAGCACGGTTTTGAGCGGCAAGTGCAAATTGAGTTGCAACAGCCAGCCATCCAGCCCCGCCCCCAAGGCCCAGGCCAGTGCCAGCGCCGCCGCCAGCGCTACACCGCCCAGGCGTGACACCTCGCCTTCATGAAAGCGCTGAGGCTTGTCGATGCTGTAGGCGCCGGCAGGCATGCGCAGCACCAGCCAGCCCCCGACAAACACGGCCAGCAAAAAGGCGATCGAGGTCAGCACCACCATGTGCGCTCAGCCTCCATGCCGTCGCTGGCCCACGGGATCAGATCTAAATCGATCGAGACGGTCAAATGCGCCTCAGGCCTGCGTCGCAGCGTCGACGCCACGCAGACGCGCCTGCTCGCGCTCAGCGGCCTGCAGACGACCCAACTGCTCGCGAGAGAAGAACTGGGCATACGCCACCAAGGCTGCGCCTTCCGCATGCAGGGTGGCCAGGGCCTTGGGCGACAGGGCGGCAAAGCGCACGTCATCCAGGCGGTACAGGCCTTCCACCGGCTGGATCTGCCCGTTGTGGGTGGAGGTCAGCTCCCAGGGTACCAGCAGTTTGGCGGCCACCAAGGCATCGATGGCGCGCCAGGTTTGCGTGCGGCTGGTGTTGAAATCAACCAGGAAATTCATGGCCCGCTGGGTTTGCGGGCTAGGTTGACCCGACGCGTCGAAGAAAGGCATGCCCTCATCGGCCCCCACCATGTGGTCACCCTCTTCGGTGGTGCACAGCACCAGGGTGTCGGTGCCTTGCGGACGGGCCAAGGCAAAGGGGTAGCCCCGCATCGATGCGGGGATGTACTGGCCCAGCCATTGGCCCTGCGGGCCCACCAACAGGTTGGTGTTGGGGATCAGCGATGTGACCGCCATCAACTGCCAACGGCCACCAAATTCAACAAACGCCAGCGGCATGTGTGCAGCCGCCTTGGACAATTCAGCGGCCACCACCGGGATGATGTTCAAGCCAGCGGCATAAAGATAGTTACCCGGGTGCTTCCAGTACTTGCCCGCAAATGCTTCAGGGGTGACGGCTTTCAGTGCCTGCATGACTAACCTTTGATCGAGTTGAATGGGCGGCCCGGGCCGGCACCAGTGAATGGACAAAGCGCGATTCTAAATCGGAGGGCCCCCCCATTTACCGACGCCCCCTTCACGGCCTCAAGAGGGCGAGATAATTCAGACATGCAAATCGCCCCCTCGAATCTTCACGTCTACCAACGCGACCTCAGCCTCGACGACTCCAATTCATTGGGACGACTGGCCCAATGGATTGCCCCGGGGGCTCGTGTGTTGGACCTGGGATGTGGGGCAGGTGGGCTGGGCCAACTGCTGCGGCCGCGGGGCATGGACCGCATCGACGGTATCACCTACAACCCCGCAGAGGCCGAGGTCGCACGTCAGTGGTACCAACACGTGGCGGTGGCCGACCTCGATCAATGCGAACTGGCCACCCTGCTGGGCGAACAACGCTACGACGTGATCGTGTGTGCCGATGTGCTGGAGCACCTGCGCGCCCCCGAGCGTCTGCTGGCCCAGTGCCGCCAGCATCTGGCCCCCGGCGGCCAGCTGTTGGTGTCGATCCCGAACGCCGGCCATGCGGGGCTGATTGGCGAGCTGATGGCCGGGCGCTTGCAATACCGCGAGGAAGGCCTGCTGGACCGCACCCACCTGCGCTTTTTCACCCGCCGCAGCTGGCTCGGCTTTTTGGCAGAACAAGGCTGGGGCGCCACCCGGCTCGAGGGCATTCAACGCGATGTGCCTCAAACCGAATTTGAGGTGGCCTTTGACCTGCTGCCCCCAGCCGTGTCGCACTACCTGTGCGCACTGCCGGATGCCCTCACCTACCAATTCATCACGGCCTGCACCCCTGGCGTACCGCACTCACCCGCCTTGCAGGCGCCTGTCGCGGCCTTGCCGCCCAGCTTTGGCACCACGCTGTACTGGGACCTGGGCCGGGGCTACCAGGAAGCCCAGAAGCTGCAAATCAGTGGTGTGATGGGTCAGGCCTTTCAAACCCTGCACTACCCCCTGCCCACCCAAGCAGGGCTTTGTGGCTTGCGGCTCGACCCCTCAGACCGGCCCGGCTTCATGCGGTGGCACCGGCTGGAGCTGTTCGATGCCACCGGCCAACGCGTGTGGGAGGCCGACTGCCAACAAATCGGGGCAAGTGCGCTGGCCGACTGTGCCCTTCATCAGATCAGCCTGGCACCACCGGTGGATGGGCAATCCGGCCTGATGTCGGTTCTGCAGGGTGATGACCCCTGGCTTGAGTTGCCCCGCGCATTGCCCTGGCAGGCCCTGGCAGGAGGCACACTGCAGGTCAGCCTGGGTTGGCCGGCCTCCACCGACTACCTGGCCCTGCTGGAACACCTGCAGCAACTGCAGCCCAGCGAGCAAGAGTTGGCACGCCTGCGCGAAGCCTGGTCGGTAGACCACGCCCACACGCAGCACCTTGAGCAGCAACTGAACGCCATGGAGCGCGAGTGGCGACACGAACATGAGCAGGCTGTGTTGCGGTACGAACGACTGCAAGAACTACAAGTCGAACACGAGCGCACCCTGCAGGCCTTGCAACAATGCCGAGAGGCATTGCAAGCCGCACAAGCCCACCCGTTGCGCCGACTGCTCAGGCTGGCCCGGCGGAGCCTGCGGTCAGCGGCACCTCAAAGCGTTACCCAGTGGCCCACGACAGCCCCACCCGCGCCGGCCCTGGCGGCCAACCCCAACCCAGCCGGCGTGACGCAGCTCACACCGGAGGACAATCCACAGCCCGACCCGGTTGCTGTTGCAGCCCCGGCCCCGATCCCCACCCCCTTGGCCCCTGCGGTCGACATCATCGTGCCGGTGTTCCGCGGCCTGAGCGATACGCAGCAATGCCTTGAGTCGGTTCTGACGCACCGCCAGACCACGCCCACCCGCCTGATCGTGATCAACGACTGCAGCCCGGAACCCGAATTGAGCGACTGGTTGCGCCAATGGGCCACGGCCCACCCCCAGGTGACGCTGCTTGAAAACGAGACCAACCTGGGCTTCGTGGCCACGGTCAACCGCGGCATGGCGCTGAGCGAGGCCAACGACGTGTTGCTGCTCAACAGCGACACCGAGGTGGCCAACGACTGGCTGGACCGGATGCGCCGTGCGGCCTACAGCGCCCCCCGAGTGTCTTCAGTGACCCCGTTTTCGAACAACGCCACGATTTGCAGCTACCCCCGTTTTTGCGAAGCCAATGACTTGCCCGAAGGGTTGGACACGGCGGCGCTCGACCAGATGCTGGCCCGGCATCTGTCCGGGCAAACTGTTGACATCCCGACGGCCATCGGATTTTGCATGTACATCCGACGGGACTGCCTGCAAGCGGTGGGTTTGTTCGATGTGGAGCACTTTGGCAAGGGCTACGGCGAAGAGAACGACTTTTGCTGCCGCGCCAGCGCCGCGGGCTGGCGCCACCTGCATGCCCTGGACACCTTTGTGCTTCACCGCGGTGGTGTGAGCTTTGGCGACAGCAAGAACGAACGTGAAAGGGCTGCCCTGCGCACCCTGCGCCGCCTGCACCCCGGCTATGAGGCCGAGGTGCAACGCTTTGTGCTGGCTGACCCGGCCCACCAGGCCCGCCAGCAGATCGACCTGCAGCGGCTGCAGGCCACAGGCCGACCCAAGGTGCTGGCCGTGAGCCACAACGCCGCTGGTGGCACCCTACAGCACATCCGCGAACTGGCCGCTCAACTGGGCCACCAGGCCGATTTTCTGCTGCTGCGGCCTTACGAAGGCGGTGTACTGAAGCTGAGCTGCGTGGACCCGCGTGAGGGCTACCTGGAGAGCTTTCAGCTGCCCGACGAGGCGCCGGCCTTGCGAACGCGCCTGCAACAACTGGGCGTGGTGTTGGTGCACTACCATCACCTGATGGACCACGGCAGCGAGGTACTGAACCTGCCTCGCGACCTGGGTGTGCCTGCCGACTTCACCGCGCACGACTACTACACCCTGTGCCCCCAAGTGTCACTGGTGGACGTGAACGGGCGTTACTGCGGCGAGCAGGGCCCCAGCCAATGCGCCGCCTGCCTGAGAGCGCGCCCCGCCCCTGACCATAAGACCATTGAGGTGTGGCGCCGCGACCATCGCAGCCTCTTGCAACGCATGCGCCATGTGTTGGCACCCAGCATCGACACAGCCCGTCGCATGCACAGCTTTGTGCCCCAGGCCGATCTGCGTCTGGCCCCACACCCCGACCTGCCGGCGGGGCTGGCCTTGCCCAGCCCGAATCCAGCACCGCTGCCTGCGGGTGCACGGCTCAAGGTGGCCGTGATTGGCGCCTTGAACGTGCTCAAAGGCGCCGACCTGCTGGAGCAAACCGCCCTGCTGGCGGCCCGCCAGGGTATTCCCATCGACTTTCACCTGCTGGGGCACGCTTACCGAGACCTCAGCACCCAACCTCGCGCGCACCTGACGGTTCATGGACGCTACCAGAACGATGAACTGGCCGCATTGCTGAATTGGCTGCAGCCGGATGTGGTGTGGTTTCCGGTGCAGGCACCCGAGACTTACAGCTACACCCTCAGCGCTTGCCTGCAGGCGGGCCTGCCCATCGTGGCACCCGATCTGGGGGCTTTCCCGGCTCGGCTCGCAGGCCGCCCCTGGACGTGGGTCCTGCCTTGGAACACCGATGCCGCGGGCTGGCTGGCGGTTTTTCAGACACTCATGGCGCAGCATTTCAGCTCGGGGCAGGCGCCTGCATTACCGAACCCGAATCCAGGTCACTTCGAAACTTTGCGCGTGCCCGGATTGGATTATCAGAACGAGTATCTGCCTCGCGCCACCACAGCTGGAAATGACACCTGAATCAAGGGCCAGATAGGCCGACCTGATACCCGGACGAACGTGCTTCAGGCCGCTTAAAACGGCGATGCATCCACTTTGCGCGTGAATCGCTCTCGCAGATCGGCCACGGGGCCTTCAAACAAGTGGTAGACCAACGCCGAGATCAGCAGCACGCTGATCAACCATCCGATCACGGCGGCGCCCATGGCCCACGCGGTGACAGGCCCTTGCGCCTTCAGTATATGCAGGTACACGAACATCATCGGGAAGTGGCTCAGGTAGATCGAGTAGGCGTACATGCTGAGCCGCCCCGTGAAGGCCGCCAAGCGTGGCTTGGCACTGAAGGATTGCGTCAGCCAGGGCATGACCAGAAACGTACCGGCGGCCATGCAGGCGATGGCGGCAACGTTCCAGACCCGGCCCATGAGGGGGCTGACGGGCTGCAGCAAATCGCACACGCCATACAGGCCCAAGCCCATCAGAGCCACCCCTGCCAGGGCCTTGGCGCCTTCGTGTGAGCGCCACCAGGGCTTGAACCATTTGTTCATGACCGCCGCCAACACACCCCAGCCTGTGGCATCGAGGTGATAGATCGTCACTCGGCGAATATCAGCGTCCCAGCCAAAGAACTCGACCGAAGGCGCGTGCATTGCCCGCAACAAGGTGGGCCCCACGATCAAGAACAGTGACACCAACATGAAGCGCGTTTGATTGCGCTTGACCCCCAGGCAGGCCACCAGGCCCAGCAGCAAGGGCATGCTGAAGTAAAACCATTCGTCCAGTGCCAGTGACCACGATTCGCCAAAGAAATGCGGGGTTGTTTCTGTCCACGCCAGGTTTTGCGAAAAAACCAGAAACTTCCAATCAAAAAGCCCTTCCATCCAGCCCCAGGACACCAGAACCAGGTTCAGAATCAAAAACAGGTAGTAATTCGGCACGGTTCGAAACCACCGACGCAGCCAGAAATCCCGGGCACAAGCCGCCCAGGGCCGCCCTGATTCAAAACTGCGAATCATCATGGCGCCAATCAGATAACCGCTGAGCAGAAACAGCCATTCGATCGACAACACGGCGCTGGCACTGAAATTCGCCAGCCAACCCTGAAACGGCAAAATGCCTTGGCTGAAGACAAACCCGATCAGGCCGTGGTTGCACAAGACGATCACAATGCTCAGACTGCGCAGGCAATCCAGCCCCAGGCTGCGGTTGGCGGTAGGGGGCGGGGCGGGGTTGGTGGAAGGTGAAGACATCAGCAAGGGTGGTTGCGAATTACAGACCGGGGGCTAACTTTAAGCGCGTCCGACCCGAAGTCTCGGCACATCAGCGCTCAGTGTGCTCAAACCGGCGCCTGATCGGGGACAGGTGCAAACACCCGCTCGGCCTCACCCCAAAAATGCCACAGGGTGGGTTGCTCTCGCACCAGACGATCCATGTGCAGAAAAACCTCGGGCATCAAAGCCGACAAATCGTTGCTGGGCTCCAGCCGGTGAATGCGCAAGTGCCTGTGGCCCGTGCGCAGGTCGATACCCATGCTGAACACCGTCACGGGCACATACCGCTCAGCCGCCACACGCAGCAAGCCACTGGGCATGGCAATGGATTGCCCCAGAAACTCGACCACGCGTGTGGAGCGCACTGAATCCGAAGGCACATCCATCACCGCCATGATCTGCTCGCGCGCAGTCAGGGCAGACTGAATCGGCTTTTTAGAATGCAAAGGGTCGATGGTGGCATGCCCCCCCTCACGCGCCACGCCCGCTGTGCGGGCCCGCGCGTAGCGCAGCAACACGGGATGATCCGCAAAATGATCGGGGTTGAAACGCGCCAACATCATGTGGGGTTGCAGCCCTTGGGCTCGTGCATGGCGCAAGGCCCACATGCCCGCTCCCCAGTGAAAGGTGCACAACAGGCCGGGTTGCCCTGGTTCAGGCCAGGCCCCGTCCACCGTCACATGGCGGCGCAGCCAGGCCGAGCGCCGAGTGGCGCACAGGTAGAAGTCGGCATGGTCGACTAGGCGCACCAGGCGCAGATCACGCGCCCAGCGGGATGCGTCGGAAGGCAACATCCAGCCCCGCTGCCGGGCCTGTTCCAGGCCTCGGCGCACGGGCATGCGGTAGAGCAGGTCAAAACCTGCAATCCACCTGAACAGGCGAAAACACAGGGGCCAGGGCAAGACGACGGCCAACGCGGGGATGCAGACCAGCTCCAGCGCATCGCGTAATTGAACGCGCCACCAATGGCGCCAGCGCTGCAGCCGTACCCCCATGTCCGGCCCTATTCCCAACGGTGAGGCAGGCGAACCAGCCCCGGCAGCTTGCTGGCGTACACCACCCGAAAGTAGGCATGGTGCAGCCATTCGTCGTACACCACCAACCCGGCGTGATCAAACAGGTAGGCACTGACCACGTATTCGCCTGAGTACAAGGGCAGATCCGTGAAACGCAATTGAACTTGCCAGCAACCGTTGCCCAATGAGCGCGGCACAACGCCATCGGTGTGGGTAGCCACCACGGTGATGCCTGCCCCCTTGGCTTGCTCCAGCATGATGCCAATCTGGGGTTGCTCTTGGTCGGCCACGCGCACGGTGACCGTGACCAGCAGATCTTGCTGGATCAACAGGGGTGGGTCGCCCTCACCCAGGCCGCCCAACTCGAGTTGCAGAATGCGCGCCCGCGTGCCTTCGATCAAAGCAGGCAGGTCGGAGGAGGCGTCATCGGTGGCGCCTGGGCTGGCGGGTGCGGCGGCATGGCTGGCGGCCATCTGCTGAGCCACGGGTACCACCTCGGTACCCCGTGCGGTCTGGGTGACGGTGGGCGGCAGTTCTGCCTCGTAGGCACTCAACACCGCCTCGGTTTCGCCAAATGCACGCACGCGCCCGCCCTCCAGCCAGATGGCCCGATTGCAGATGCTGCGCACGTGGTACATGCTGTGCGAGCAAAACAGGATCGTGCAACCGTTTTGCCGGAATATATCAATGCGTTCGATGCATTTTTTCTGAAAATGCTGATCACCCACGGCCAGGGCCTCGTCAATGATCAGCACATCGGGCTCGATCGCTGTGACCAAGGCAAAAGCCAGGCGCACCACCATGCCCGAGGAATACGATTTGACAGGGCGGTCAATCGCATCGCCCAGTTCAGAAAACTCGATGATGCTGGGGGCCAATTGATGGATCTCTGCATCCGACAAGCCAATCAGGCGGCCACCAAAAAACAGGTTGTCGCGGCCCGTGAAGTCGGGGTGAAAACCCGCGCCCAACTCCAGAATGGCCGTCACGCGGCCACGACGCTCCAACACGCCCTGGGTGGGCTGCAGGGTACCCGCCACCAATTTGAGCAGCGAGCTTTTGCCCGCGCCGTTGTTACCCACCACGCCCAGGCATTGGCCACGGTAGAGCTCAAAGTTCACATCCTGCAGCACGCGCTGAGTGCGGTAACCCGCACCATTCCAAAACAGGGAGCGCAAGCGTGCACCCGGTGAGTCGTACAGGCGATACTCTTTGCTGAGTTGCTGCACGCGCAGAACGGGCTGATCGGTGTTTTTTGACTTGTTCATCACAGCCAATCCACCAAATGGTCGCGGCTGCGGCCCAGCACCAGTGAAAGCAAGCTGCCACAGCCCAGCACCCACAGCAGCATCACGCCCCAGTGGGCGACCGGCGGCCATTGCCCCGTCAGAAACACGCTTTGGTAAGCCAAGACAAATGGTGTGATGGGGTTGATCCACAGAGCCCAGCGTCCCGCTTCCGGAAACTGCGACAACGGAAACAAAATGGGCGAAATAAAAACCCCTAACGACAATAAAAAGCCAACCACTTGCACCGTGTCACGCAAAGCCGCGGCTAATATAGCCAGCAAATAGGCCATGAACAAGGCGAGCAATGTTTGCAGCAACATCAATACCGGCAGGGCCAACAGGGCCGCCTGGTAGTGGTGATGAGCTCCATACAAGGGAATCAATGCCAAGATGAGTGGGCCATAAACCACCGAGCTGGCCAAAACCGATCTCACGGGAAACAACACGGGAGGTAATGCATTTTTTTGCAAAAGCCCCCCAGCATCAACCAAGCTGGTCATGCCGCGGTTGATGAATTCACAAAATGCCATCCAGGGCAAGGATCCAACGATCAAGAAGGTGCCCACAGCCCGCACCGGCGCCTGTTCGCCCAGGCGCATGGCAAAAACAATGTCAAACACCAGGTAATACACAGCCACGGTCAGCAAGGGCTGGATGTAAGACCACATTGCGCCAGCAGCCGTCCCGGCATGACGAGCCGAGATCTCACGCCGCACGAGCGTGCGCAGCAAAGAGCGGTTTCGCCACAGTTGGCGCGCATCGTCTAGCAGGGCCTGCACGGCAGCCTTTCTTGTTTCATTGTTAAACACCGTGATCAAAAAACCCGAGGTCGCAACAGGGCGCCTCGGGTTGGGTTCAGCTTTTATTGACCTCTCCCAGCACGATGACTATTCGACAGAATCGCATGGGAGATGAAGTCAGCGGCGCGCTCTCAGATCGCTTTATTTCTTGTCGGCTGCTGCTGAGGCTTCCGCAGGCTTGGCCTCAGTTTGTGCGGGCTCTGCAGGTTTGTAGGCATCCACAAAACGCTTGAGGGCATCGCCTTGAATGCTGGCTTCATTGTTCAGACGTTCGGCTTCGAGCTTACGGCCGTCAACAATGGATTTTTGCTGCAGGCTCTTGACCAGTTCCTCTTTGACGTCCGCATATGCACGAACACGCACCATGTCGTGCTTTTTGAGCTTCAAGATATGGTAGCCAAACTGCGATTCGACCAAGCCCGACAATTCGCCAGGCTTCTTCAGTGCAAAAGCCGCATCTTCAAAAGGTTTGACCATGCGACCACGGCCAAAACGGCCCAGGTCTCCGCCCTTGGCGCCGCTGCCAGGGTCTTCTGATTTTTCTTTGGCCACAGTGGCGAAATCTGCACCATTTTTCAGCTCGGCAAGAATGGCCTCGGCCTTCGCTTTGGCCGCAGCCTTGTCGTCACCAAAGCGGATCAAAATGTGGCTGGCCTCAACTTCCTCGGGGGCTTCAAAGCTCTTGGGGTTGACTTTGTATTCAACAGCTGCCAGTTTTTCTGCATCCGCCAAATTCAATTCATTCTTCTTGTCCAGAAATTCCAGGTAAGCATCAGTGACCAGACGCTCTCGGTTCAGTTGGTTCAGACGCAGCAACAAGGGAGTTTGGCCAATACCTTGCTTATCTGCTGTCTGCGTGAGGGCACGGCGCAAAAAGATGTTCTGTACGATCTGCCCGACGGTTTCGGGCTTGGTCAACATCCCTGCACGCTGGTCAGCAGGCACGCGCTGCATTTCTGCCAGCACATCAAGAGTGGTCACTTCAATGCCTGGTGCCGTCAACAGCACCACGGGCTTTTGAATGAAAGCATCATCTTGTGCTTGCACACCAAACGAGACAGCACCCAACAGAACCCCGCACGAAACGGCGGCCAGAGAAGACAGCATCCAGGACGACTTGAATTGGAATGGCAGCATGGTGGTGTGATTCGATCGAAATGAAAATAAGACAAGCCAGCTTGAGTCTGCGTCTTCACAGAAGTTCAAACGGCTCTAAAGGGCTTTACCCAAAAAAAAGGCGGAGACCGAAGTCTCCGCCTTTTTGAATTGCGCAGGTCTTTTGCAAGACCTGACAGAACCGGCGAACCGGCTCGCAATTAACGGTGGGTGTAGGACAGACCGAAGTTGCCCGACACGCCAGCCGACACGGCGCTGTTCACAGCCTTCTGAGCGGCGAAGCCCAGGATAGGCAGCGTGCCAACCACGTTGGCGGCGCCAGAGCTGGTGCTGAAGGTAGCCCAACCATCGGTGGCGGGCAGGCTGGCAGCCGGGTACACAGTGTTGGCCACGGTGGCGCTCAACAGAGCCGAAGCCTTGCCGAACGACAGCACCGAGGTTTCGCCGCACAGGCTCAGGGTTGCCGAAGCAGCCACGGTACCAGGCGACACCACGAAGCCAGGGTTCGACACAGCAGCGACTTGCTCTTCACGGCCGAAGGCGGTCACGCCAGTAGCCAGCTTGGTGCAGATCTGCTGACCGTTGGTCGTCGACACCGAGGTGTTGCTCGGGCTGAAGAAACGGTATGGGGAGCCGGTAGAACCTGCGTTAGCCACGGTAGCAGCGGTGGTGTAGTCAGTGTAGATCTGACCGTTGCCAGTGGCACCAGCGTAGCTGTAAGCGTAAGCGGTGTGGTAACGACGGGTGGGCATCGAGAACACCCAGTCAGTCGCAGCGCTCAGAGCCGAAGTGGTCAGGTACGAGTTGGTCACCGTCGACTTGGCCAGCAGAGCGGTCAACGTCAACGACTGGTTCAGAGCCGACACGTTGGCGGTAGCGGTACCACCACCCAAAACTGCACCCACGTACGGGGT
>Ga0066477_1000304_pt1 | contig 16198 bp, 15 predicted proteins | sample LakWasM115_HOW13_2_FD_59554 | JGI IMG/M metagenome (GOLD analysis project Ga0066477, IMG submission 59554) | Freshwater sediment methanotrophic microbial communities from Lake Washington under simulated oxygen tension - Sediment Metagenome 115_HOW13 | ecosystem: Environmental > Aquatic >...
GAGGTGGGGGTGGACAGCGAGTTGGGGCAGGGGGCGACCTTCTGGTTCACCGCCCGCCTGGGCAAGAGCAGCGAGCAACGCAATCTGCCCCAGCCTGAACCCGATCTGCGTGGCAAGAAGATGCTGGTGGTGGACGACAACGCGCGCGCCCGCGAGATCCTCAGCCAGATGCTGCGTCAGCAGACCTTTGTGGTGCACGAGGCGGCCTCGGGCGAAGCAGCGCTGCAACTCATCCAGGAGCACGACCACGACAAGACCCCGTTTGAGCTGGTCTTTCTGGACTGGAAGATGCCCGGCCTCAATGGGCTGGCGGTCGCCGACCAACTGCGCCGCCAGGTTCTGAGCAAGGTGCCGCCCTGCGTGCTGGTGGCCGCCGACAACAGCGATGACATCCGCATGGAGGCCTTTGGTGCCGGCGTGAACGCTGTGATGCTCAAGCCCGTGAACCCCTCGGTGCTGTTTGACACGGTCATGCAGGTGCTGGGCAGTCGCACGCTGCGCAAGGTGGCCTCAGCCGTGGCCGCCTCGCGCGAGATGGGCCAGAGCCCCCAGCCTCAAGCCCTGGTGCGCCTGCGCGGTGCCCGGGTGCTGCTGGTGGAGGACAACGACATCAATCAGGAGGTGGCCGCCGGCATGCTGCGCCTGTCGGGCCTGGTGGTGGACATTGCCGAGAACGGGCAGGAGGCCATCGACCAGATTCGCCGCAGCGACTACGACATCGTGCTCATGGACATGCAGATGCCGGTCATGGACGGCGTCACCGCCACCCAGGAGATCCGCAAGCTCGACGAATACCAGCATGTGCCCATCGTGGCCATGACGGCCAACGCCCGCCAGACCGACCGCGAGCTGTGCCTCACCGCCGGCATGGTCGACTTCATCACCAAACCCATCGAGCCCGATGATCTGTGGCGGGCCCTGCTGCGCTGGATTCCGAGCCGCGGCGAGGTCGAAGGGGCTCCAGCCCCCGAGGCCACCGAAAGCCGTGGCAGCCTGGTGGGCAGCGCTGTGCTGCAGATCCCGGGCCTGGATGTGGCGCAAGGCCTGCGCCGGGCCATTGGCAACATTCCCTTGTACCTGTCCTTGTTGCGCCGTTTCGTGGCCGGACAGCGCAGCATGGGCGAAGAGATTCAGGCCCTGGTGCAGTCCCAGGACTGGAGTGCCGCCGAGATGGTGGCCCACACCCTCAAGGGGGTGGCTGGCAACATCGGCGCACATGGCCTGCAGGCGCAGGCGGGGCGTCTCGAAGAGGCGCTGCGTGAGCCGACCCGGCGCCCCGACGCGCTGGCCCAGGCCGCGGTGTTGGCCCGGCAGTTGGCTGAGCTGATCACCGGCATCGAGGCGCATTTGTCCCCGCAGCCCTTGGCGACTTCGCCGGCCACGGCCGCGCACTCGGCGCCTGTCCCAAGAGCTTCGCTGTCCGCCACCGGGACCGCCGCAACCCCTCCGCCCGTGGGCCCCGACGCCAGCACCGAGCGCCCCGTGGTGCTGGTGGTGGACGACACGCCCGAGAACCTGTCGCTGATGAGCGCGGTGCTCAAAGACACCTACAAGGTGCGCGTGGCCAGCAAGGGCGAGCGCGCCTTGCAGATTGCACAGGCCAGCCCGGCGCCCGACATCATCCTGCTCGACGTGATGATGCCCGAGATGGACGGTTACGAGGTCTGCCGCCGGCTCAAGCAAGACCCGCGCAGCGCCCACATCCCGGTGCTGTTCCTCACGGCCAAGACCGACATCGAGTCAGAGTCGGCCGGCTTCAAGGTGGGCGGTGTGGACTACATCGCCAAGCCCATCAGCCCGCCGGTGGTGCTGGCCCGCGTGCAGGCGCAGCTGCAGCTCAAGCGCATGGCCGACTTCCTGCGCGACAAGAACGGCTTTCTCGAAGAAGAGGTGGGCAAGCGCACGCGCGAGCTCTCGGCCATGCAGGACGTCACCATCCTGGCCATGTCGTCGATGGCCGAGACCCGCGACAACGAGACCGGCAACCACATTTTGCGCACCCAGCGCTATGTGCGCTGCCTGGCGCAGAAGCTGCAGGCCCTGCCCAAGTACGCCCCGGTGCTGAGCGATGCCTACATCCACCTGCTTTACAAGTCGGCCCCGCTGCACGACATCGGCAAGGTCGGCATCCCGGACAGCATCCTGCTCAAGCCCGGCAAGCTCACGCCTGAAGAGTTCGAGATCATGAAGACCCACACCACGCTGGGTTACCAGGCCATCGAACGCGCCGAAAAATCCATGGACATGCACTTGCCCTTTCTGCAGCCGGCCAAGGAGATCGCGCTTTACCACCAGGAGAAATGGGACGGTTCGGGCTACCCCGAAGGTCTGGTGGGTGAGGCGATTCCGCTGTCGGCGCGCCTGATGGCGATCGCCGATGTGTATGACGCGCTGATCAGCCGGCGCGTCTACAAGGGCGCCATGAGCCACGAAGAGGCCATGATCATCCTGCGTCAGGGCCGGGGCACGCACTTCGACCCCGAGGTGTTCGATGTCTTCCTGGAGGTCGAGGCCGACTTCCGACGCATCGCGATCAGCCTGTCGGATGGGGACCATTGACGGCGGTGGGGCAGGGCGGGTGCGTTTTCTGAGGATGCAAATTCGGAAAGCTTTGTTGGCCTGAGCGCGGGCCTCCGGTGCAATCAGGGCCTCGGCCGCTGGCCGCCACCTGCATCGGAACCCACCATGAGCGCACCTGCTGCCCGCCCGCCCCGTCAACTGCACATCAACCTCAATGCCCTGCACTCGGGCTTTCTGCCCTCGGCCTGGCGCGTGGCCGAGGCCGACCCCAAGGCCTTCATCGATGTGCAGCACTACATCCGGGCGGCCCAGCTGGCCGAGCTGGGCACGTTTGACGCCATCTTCCTGGCCGACAACGCCGCCATCGTCGATCAGATCGATTTCCGCCCCATCACCGCACTCGAGCCCACCGTGCTGCTCGCCAGCGTGGCCGCGGCCACGCGCCGCATCGGCGTGATCGGCACCGCCTCCACCAGCTACAACGAGCCCTACAACATCGCACGCCGCTTTGCCACGCTGGACCATGTGAGCGGCGGGCGCGCCGGCTGGAACATCGTCACCACGGCCGATCTGCCCTCGGCACGCAACTTCGGGCGCGATGCCGTGCCCGAGCACGCCCAGCGCTACCGCCGGGCCAGCGAGTTCACCGAGGTGGTCAAGGCCTTGTGGGACAGCTGGGACGACGACGCCTTTGTGGGCGACAAGGTCTCGGGCCGCTTTGTCGACACCGACAAGGTGCACCCCATCCACCACCAGGGCGAGTTCTACTCGGTGCAGGGCGCGCTGAACCTGCCGCGCAGCCCGCAAGGCCGCCCGGTGCTGGTGCAGGCCGGCGGCTCGGCCGATGGGCGTGAGTTGGCGGCCCGCCATGCCGAGGCGGTGTTCTCGGCCTCGCAGTCGTTTGAAGAATCGCTGGCCTACGGGCGTGAGCTCAAGAGCCGGGCCGAGGCCCTGGGCCGGGGCCCCGACGCCGTCAAGGTGCTGGCCGGCCTGACCACCATCATCGGCAGCACCGAGGCCGAGGCCCTGCGCCGCCGCGACGAACTGGTCGATCTGATCCCCTGGCGTTACAGCCTGAACCGCCTGGCCGGCACCCTGGGCATCAGCGCCGACCGCCTGAAGCTCGACGAGCGCCTGCCCGAGAACCTGCCCCTGCCCGGTGGCGGCAACGGCAACCACACCTTCTTCAACTTTGTGCGTGCCCTGGCCACCCGCCACAACTACACGGTGCGCGAGCTGATCCGGGCCCTGGCCGGCGGCGGTGGCCACCGCGTGATCGTGGGCACACCCGAGCAGATCGCCGACGACATCGAGCATTGGTTCCGCGCCGGGGCCGCCGACGGTTTCAACCTGATGCCCGATGTGCTGCCCGGTGGCCTGCAGGACTTTGTCGATGGTGTGGTGCCGCTGCTGCGCCAGCGCGGCATCTTCCGCCACGCCTACGAAGGCAGCACCCTGCGCGAGCACCTGGGCCTGGCCCGGCCGGCGGTGGAGCGCCGCCCGCGCCTGCAGGCCGCCTGAGACCCCGAGCAGCGGGGCCTTGCCCCTCTGCATTTTTTGACCGCAGCGGAGCCTTGGGGCCCTGCTGTTGGCTTTGTCACGTTTTTTCAACCCACCCCTCCCTACAACATGAAGCGCAGAACCCTTCTTGCCCGCGGCGCCTTGAGCCGCTTGGTCGTGCCCCTGGCCACCTCCCTTGCCTTGATGGGCGTCGCCCAGGGGCCCGTCCTGGCCCAAAGCACCAAGCCCGCGAACGGGGCCAAAGCCGCCGAGCTGACCCCGGTCAGCGGCGGCGTTCTCAACGTGGCCGTGTCGCCTGAGCCCACGCTGCTGACCTCGGCCTTCATCACCACCATGAACATCGGCCAGGTCTCCAGCAAGGTGCTTGAAGGCCTGGTCAGCTTTGACCTGAACCTTCAGCCCGTGCCGGCGCTGGCCACCTCGTGGCAGCTATCGGAAGACGGCCTGACCCTGCGCTTCAAGCTGCGCGAGAACGTGAAATGGCATGACGGCAAGGATTTCACCTCGGCCGACGTCGAATACACCCTGCTCAACGTCTGGAAGAAGCTGCACCCCTTCGGCCGTGCTGCCTTTGCCAACGTCGAGAAGGTCGACACCCCCGACAAGCACACCGTGGTGATCCACCTGTCCTCACCGGCCCCCTATCTGCTGAACTACATCAACAGCTACGGTGCCCAGATCCTGCCCAAGCACCTGTATGCCGGCACCGACGTGCAGAACAACCCGGCCAACCTGGCGCCCGTGGGCACGGGTCCCTTTGTGTTCAAGGAATGGGTCAAGGGCAGCCACGTGCGGCTGGAGCGCAACCCCAACTACTGGCAAAAGGGCCAGCCCTATCTGCAGGGCATCGTGTTCAAGTTCATCCCCGACGCTGCGGCCCGCGCCGTGGCCCTGGAGGTGGGCGAGATCGACGTGGCCCTGGGCTCCAGCATCCCGCTGTCCAACCTCGAGCGCTTCAGCGACCCGGCCAAATGGACCATCAATCTCGATGATGGCCGCTACCTGTCGACCATCTTCCTGACCCAGTTCAACGTGCGCCGCCCCTACCTGAGCGACAAGCGGGTGCGCCAGGCCTTTGCCCATGCGATCGACAAGAACGCGCTGCTCAAGGTGGTGTTCTGGGGCTATGGCAAGCCGGCCACCGGGCCCGTGCCCTCATCGGTGGTCAACTATTACTCGCCCGACACCCGCCAATACCCCTATGACCTCAAGAAGGCCGAGGCCCTGCTCGACGAGGCGGGCTTTCGCAAGGGGCCCGATGGCAAGCGCCTGAAGGTCACGCTGGACTACGACGGTGGTGGCGGCACCGCGTCCCGTGAGGCCGAGTTCATCCGGCAATCCCTCGGGCGCGTCGGGGTGGATGTGGTGCTGCGCGGCGGCGACACGGTCAGCTACCTCAAGCGCGTGTTCACCGACCAGGACTACGACCTGATGATCTCCAGCCTGCACCGCCTGCCCGACCCCACCTTGGGCGTGCAGCGCCTGTTCTGGACTCGCAACATCATCAAGGGCGCCCCCTGGACCAATGGCTCGGGCTACTCCAACCCCGCGCTGGACAAGATCATGGAAGCCGCCGCCGACGAGGCCAACCCGATCCGGCGCAAGGCCCTGATCACCCAGTGGCAACAGATCGTGCAAGAAGACCTGCCGGTGCTGGACCTGATCGAGCAGACCTGGGTCACCGTCTCCACTGCGCGCTTTCACAAGACCGTGGCGCAGGGTGATGGCCTGTTTGCCTCGTATGCCGATGCCTGGCTGCAGCCGGCGGCGGGCAAGTAAGCGCCTCCAATGACAAAGGCCATGGCCCTTTTCGGGGGCCATGGCCTTTGCTTTGAGGCTGCAGCCTCGCTGGGCTGCAACGCTGCAACTGACCCTCAGAACAACCCAGTCGTCGGCGGCGCCGTCCCGCTCAGGTGCCAGGCGCCGCTGGCGGCCGCCTTCCACTGGCGTGGGTTGTGGCTGGCCACGGTGCGGGCATTGCGCCAGTGGCGGTCGAGGTTGACGTTGCGGTCGGTGGCTGAGGCGCCGCCCACGTCAAAGGCCAGTTCGGAGGCCTTCAGGGCCGCATCGGCCGCAAAGTACTGGGCCTGGGCGACTTCGATCGAGGCCTGGGTCAGGGCGCTGTTGCTGAGCTGGTCGGCCCAGGCCGCGTCAATCGCATCGGCGGCGCGCAGCACGGTGGCCTCGGCGGCATAGGCCTGGGCGGCAATCTGGCCCACGGTCTCTTGCACATAGGGGTCGTCCACCGAACGGGTGGCCGTGCTGTGGCGGATGGGGCGTGCCTTGTGGCGGGCAAAGGCCACGGCGTCGTTCAGGGCGTTGCGCGCAATGCCGGCCTGCACAGCGGCCAGGAAGAGCTGGAACAGCGGTGCAATCGGGCTGCGGCGGTCACGCGGGAACGAGTTCACCCGCACCTCTTCGGCCCGCACCAGCACGTCGTGAAAATGCGTGCTGCCGCTGGCCGTCAGGCGCTGGCCGGTGGTGTCGAAATCGTCCACCAGCTCCAGCCCCGGGCGGTGCCGTGGCACGGTGAAGGCGACCTCACGCCCTTCCTCATTGAGGGCCAACGAACCGATCCAGTCGGCATACAGGGCGCCGGTGCTGTAGTACTTGCTGCCGCTGATGCGGTAGTGCTCGCCTTCGCGGCGCAACTGGGCGGTGTTGGCGCCGTGGGCACCTCCACGTTCCAGCCCGGCATTGCCGAAAATTTCGCCGGCCAGCAGGCGTGGGAACCAGCGCCGCTGTTCCGCCTCGGTGCCCCCGTACAGCAAGCTGTCGACGGTGCCGAAATTGGGCCGCAGGGCCTGGGCCACGTTCGAGTCGGCCGCCGCCAGGTCGATCACAAAGCGGATCACATCGTGCACCGAGGCGCCCGGGCCGCCCTGGGCCTTGGGGATGCGCCAGGTCAGCAGGCCGGCCTCGGCGATGCGGCGCACCAGGGCATAGGGCAGCTCGCGCTTGCGTTCGCGTTCGGCGGCACCGGCCGCGATCTCGGGCAGCAGGGCCTGGGCGCGGGCATGCAGGATGGCGGCATCGGCCGCCGGGGGCAGGGCTTGGCCCAGCGGGGCAGGGTGGGGGTTGACCTGGGTGTCGTTGTGATCAGCGGTGGCGGTGCTCATGGGACATCCTTCAGAAGGCCGGCACCAGGGCGCCGTTGAACTTGCTTTCAATGAACTGCTTCACTTCGGGCGACTGGTAGGCCGCCACCAGGCGCTTCACCCAGGGCTGGTTCTGATCGGCACGGCGCACTGCGATCAGGTTGGCGTAGGGGCCCTGGGGGGCTTCCTTGATGACTGCGTCGCGCTGCAGCGAGAGGCCGGCTTGCGAGGCGTAATCGTTGTTGATCGAGGCGATCACCAGGTCGTCCAGCGAGCGCGGCAGCTGGGCCGCGTCCAGCGCCACCAGCTTGAGCTTGCGCGGGTTGCTCACCACGTCCAGCGGGGTGGCATTGTTGTTCTTCACGGCTTCGGGCTTCAGGGTGATCAGGCCGGCCGACTGCAGCAGCAGCAGCGCCCGGTTGCCGTTGCTCGGGTCGTTCTGGATGCCCACCGAGGCGCCCTCGGGCAGGTCGGCGATGGACTTGATCTTGCGCGAGTAGAAGCCCAGCGGCGCGGTGATGGTCAGGCCCACCGGCACCAGGTCAAAGCCGCGGGCCTTGATCTGGTTGTCGAGAAAGGGCTTGTGCTGGAAGGCGTTGGCGTCCAGGTCGCCGGAGGCCAGGGCCGCATTGGGCAGCTGGTAGTCGTTGAAGGTGATCACTTCGATGTTCAGGCCGTCGCGGGCCGCCACCTTCTTGACCACGGCAAAGATCTCTTCGGCGTGGCCGACCGAGATGCCCACCTTGAGGGTCTTCTTGTCCTGGGCCAGGGCGGGGCTCAGCGCGGCCAGCGACAGGGCCAGGGCGCTCAGGCCCAGGGCGAGGTGGCGACGGGTAACGTGGTGCCGGGTGGGGCGTGCAGAAAACAGGGACATGGCAAATGCGGGCGGCGCGGGCCGCCGTTTCAGTTCAGACAGGCAGCCCACTGTGCAAGCCTTGGCGCGTGCTGCCAAGGAAGCAATTCGCATGTGCTTATCGGTTGGGTGTGCGGCGATGGGTGCTGGGCCGGCTTATGCGCAAACCGGATAAGCGTCGGCTGTTTCATTCGTTCCGCTTCAACGGGGGCTTGCAGATACTGCGGCCTTTCTTCATCACCCCCCAACCCATGACTGGTTTAACTTCTCCGGCCGCCGAGGCGGCCCCCGTGATCCGGCTGGAGGCGGTGCGCAAATCATTTGCCCTGCCCGGCGGCGCCGCCTTCGATGCGGTGCGCGAGGTGTCGCTGAGCATCCAGGCTGGCGACGTGTTCGGCCTGATCGGCAAGAGCGGCGCTGGCAAATCCACCCTGCTGCGCCTGATCAACCTGCTCGAAAAGCCCGATGGCGGCCGCGTGCTGGTGGCCGGGCGCGACCTGACCGCGCTGACGCGCCGCGAGCTGCGCGACACGCGCCAGAACATCGGCATGATCTTTCAGCAGTTCAACCTGCTGCAGAACGCCACTGTGTTCGACAACGTGGCCTTTGCGCTGAAGATTCACGGTCGCCACAGCCGTGCCGAGATCGCCGAGCGTGTGCACGAATGCCTGGCCCTGGTGGGCCTGCCCGAAAAGGCGCAAAGCTACCCGGCCCAGCTCTCGGGCGGCCAGAAGCAGCGTGTGGCGATTGCCCGCGCCCTGGCGCCGCGCCCCCAGGTGCTGCTGTGCGACGAACCCACCTCGGCGCTTGACAGCGAGACCACCCGCTCGCTGCTGGAGACCCTGCGTGACATCAACCAGAAGGTGGGTGTGACCATCGTCATCGTCACCCACGAGCTGTCGGTGGTCGAGCTGCTGTGCCGCCACGTCGCCATCCTGGAGCAAGGCCGCCTGGTCGAGCAGTTTGCGGTGGACGAGCTGGGCGTGGAGCGCCAGACCGTGCTCGGCCGCGAACTGGCCGAGCTGGTGCGCAGCCGCCCGGCCCGCGATGCCGCACGCGACAGTTCGCGCGCCTCCCTGAACCCCGTCACCGCCAAGGAGTTGGCCTATGCCTGAGAACATCGCCGCCATCCTGCCCGAGCTGTGGGTGGCCACCGCCCAGACCTTTCTGATGCTGGCCATCGGCCTGTCGGCCGCTGTGCTGATCGGCGGCCCGCTGGGGGTGCTGCTGTTTCTGCTGGGGCCGGGCCAGTCGCTGGACAACAAGCCGGCCTTTCTGGTGTTGAACTGGCTGGTCAACACCGTGCGCTCCTTCCCCTTCATCATCTTGCTGGTGGCCCTGGTGCCGTTCACGCGCTCCATCGTCGGCACCTCGATCGGGCCGCTGGCGGCGGCCGTGCCGCTGTCGTTTGCCGCCATCCCCTACCTGGCCCGCCTGGTGGACCAGTGCCTGCGCGATGTGCCGCGCGGGGTGATCGAGGCGGCGCACGCCATGGGCGCCAGTGAGCTGCAGATCGTCTGGCGTGTGCTGCTGGTCGAGGCCCGCTCGGGCCTGGTGCTGGCCCTGACCGTGCTGGCCGTGAGCTTTCTGTCGTACTCGGCGATTGCCGGTGTGGTGGGCGGAGGCGGCATCGGTGACCTGGCCATCCGCTACGGCTACTACCGCTTCCAGACCGATGTGATGGTGCTCACCGTGGCCCTGCTGGTGCTGCTGGTGCAGGCCGTGCAGTTCACCGGCAACACCGTGGCACGCCGCCTCGACAAGCGCTGAACCCTTTCACCCCCTCATTTTTTTGAAAGCTTCCCCATGACCGCATTGCAACGCCTTCTTCCCCGCCGTGCCTGGCTGTCGGCCCTGGCCGCCACCACCGCCCTGGCCTGGCTGGCCCCGGGCGCCGCGCTGGCCCAAAGCGCCAGCAAGAAAGAACTGGTGATCGGCGGCACCGCCGGCTCCAACATCGACCAGCTCAAGGCCGGCATCGTGCCGCTGCTCGAAAAGAAGGGCTACCAGGTCAAGCTGGTCGAGTTCAACGATTACGTGCAGCCCAACCTGGCGCTGGCCCAGGGCGCGCTCGATGCCAATTTCTTCCAGCACCGCGTGTACCTGCGCAAGTTCGCCGCTGACCAGAAGCTCGACCTGGTCGAGCTGGTGCAGGGCCCAATCGCCCCGCTGGGCGTGTACTCCACCCGCCGCAAGACCCTGGCCGAAGCCCGTGAAGGCGACCGCGTGACCCTGCCCAACGACCCGAGCAACCTGGCCCGTGCCCTGGTGCTGCTGGAGCAGAACCACCTGGTCAAGCTCAAGGCCGGCATCGACCCGCTGCGCGCCAGCGAAAAAGACCTGGAGGCCAACCCCTTGAAGCTCAAGCTGATCCCGCTGGAGGCGGCTCAGCTGCCGCGCTCGCTGGGCGATGCCGAGTACGCCATCATCAACGGCAACTTTGCCATCTCCTCGGGCCTCAAGCTGACCGAGGCCGTGGCCCTGGAAAACACCCCCGACCACTACCTGAATGTGGTGGCCGTGAAGCGCGCCGATCAAGACACACCTTGGGCGCGCGACATCGCCGAGGCTTACCGTTCGAAGGAGTTCAAGGCCGTGGTGGACAGCCGTTTCGCCGGCTACGCGAAACCGGCTTTCCTGCAGTAAACGGACGGGGCAGGGCATGGCCGCATTGGCACTCTTTGATGCCGCCGGGCATTGGCAGGACACCCTGGTGTGCGAGCACCGCATCGCCCCCTGGTTGCAAGGCCTGGGGGTGGGCTGGGGCCTGCTGCAGCTGGGCCCGGCGCCCGAGCCCGACGAGCCCGGTGCCGAGGCCTGGCTGCAGGCCCAGCAGGGCCGTCTGGCCACACTGGGTCAGGGTTTGGGCCTGCACCGCATCGACCGGGTGCGGGTGACTCCCGGCCAGCCCGGCTGGCCCGCACTGCGCCAGCAATTCACCCAGGAGCACCGCCACAGCGAGGCCGAGTTGCGCGTCTTCCTGGCCGGCGCCGGCCTCTTCACCGTGCGCCACCCCGAGGGCTTTGTGGGCCTGTTGTGCGAGGTTGGCGACTGGGTGGCCCTGCCTGCCGGCCTGGCCCACAGCTTCGATGCCGGGGCCGAGCCCCACTTTGACGCGCTGCGCCTGCTCGGCCAGGCCGAAGGCTGGGTGGCCCAGCCCAGCGGCCTGCAGCGCCCCGGGTTGCCTGACTTTGACGCCTTTGTCAGCCAGTTGCTGGAGCAGACCGGCTACGCCAGTCCTGACGATCTGGTCTGCTGAGGCGCGGGCTTTACGCAAGGCTTGCCTCGGTGATTGACCTGGGTCAATGGCTTGGGGTGCCTGCTGGGCTTCAATGACCTGACCGATCAAGCCTGATCAAACGCCCTTTGTCATCGCCGCGCCATGCTGCCCGGCGACGATGGGGCCCTCGGGCTTGCCTCGTTCCAGTCACCCATGCCCACTTTTCCTTCCCCTGTCTCGCCCACCCTGGCCCGCGGTCGCGTGCTCGCCGTGCAGGGCGGGGTGGTCGATGTGCGTTTCGAAGACGGCTTGTTGCCGGCCCCTGCCACCGCCTTGCAGGTGCAGTGGGACCAGCCCCAGACCCTGATCCTGGAGGTGGAGGCCCAACTCGATGCCAGCACCGTGCGCACCGTGGCCCTGCAAGACACCCAGGGCCTGGCCCGCGACACGGTCGTGCTCGACACGGGGGCGCCCGTCACGGTGCCGGTGGGCGAGGCCCTGCTGGGCCGCCTGATCAATGTGCTGGGCGAGCCTGGCGATGGCGGCCCGGCCCTGGGGCCGCAGGTGCCGCGCCGCCCCATCCATGCCGAGCCGTTGCCGCTGTCGCGCCGCCGGGCCGTGGCCGAGGTGTTCGAGACCGGCATCAAGGTCATCGACCTGCTGGCCCCGCTGGCCCTGGGCAGCAAGGCGGCGATGTTCGGGGGCGCAGGCGTGGGCAAGACCGTGCTGGTGATGGAGCTGATCCACGCCATGGCCGACACCTACCAGGGCCTGTCGGTGTTTGCCGGCGTGGGCGAGCGCAGCCGCGAGGGGCATGAGCTGCTGATGGACATGCGCGACTCGGGCATGCTGGCCAAGAGCGTGCTGGTGTTCGGGCAGATGAACGAGCCCTCGGGCGCGCGCTGGCGCACCCCGCTGGCCGCACTCACGCTGGCCGAGTATTTTCGCGACGAGCAGCAGCGCAATGTGCTGCTGTTGATGGACAACGTGTTCCGCTTTGTGCAGGCGGGCGCCGAGGTGTCGGGCCTGCTGGGGCGGCTACCCTCCCGCGTGGGCTACCAGCCCACGCTGGCCACCGAGGTGGCGGCGGTGCAGGAGCGCATCGCCTGTGGCGAGCACGCGGCCATCACCGCCATCGAGGCGGTGTACGTGCCGGCCGACGATTTCACCGACCCGGCTGTGGCCGCCATTGCCACCCACCTGGACAGCCGCATCGTGCTGTCGCGCAGCCTGGCCGCCGAAGGGATGTACCCGGCGGTCGATCCGCTGGCCTCGCAGTCGCGCCTGCTCGACCCGGCCGTGGTCGGGGCCGAGCACTGTGCCCTGGCCCGCGAGGTGCGCGAGACCCTGGCCCGCTACCGCGAGCTGCAGGACATCATTGCCCTGCTGGGCGTGGCCGAACTCAGCCCCGAAGACCAGCAGCGCGTGGCGCGGGCGCGGCGCCTGCAGCGCTTTCTGACCCAGCCTTTTGCCGTCACCCAGGCCTTCACAGGCAAGCCCGGTCGCCAGGTGCGCCTGGCCGACACGCTCAAGGGCTGCCGAGCCATCCTGGATGGGGTGGGCGACGCCTGGCCCGAAAGCGCCTTCTATATGGTGGGCACGCTGGAAGAAGCCCAGCAGAAGGGGGCCGCATGAGCGCGCCCAGCCCACCTGAAGCGCGACGGCCCGCCTGGCCCCAGGTGGCCGGGCTGCACCTGGTGCTGAGCAGCCTGGGCTCGGTGCTGGTGGACGAGGCCGGTGTGCGCTCGGTGCGGGCCCAGGATGCCAGTGGCGGCTTTGGCCTGTGGCCGGGCCACGCGGACTTGCTGTCGCTGCTGGGGGTGGGCGTGCTGAGCTGGCGCGATGCGCAAGAGCGCTGGCACTGCTGCGCCGTGAGCGGCGGTGTGTTGACGCTGCAGCGCGGCTGCGAGCTGCACGTGGCCGCCCGGGAGGCCGTGCTGGGCGACGATCTGGACCAGCTGGAGCATCAGGTGCTGGCCCGCCTGCGCGAGCGAGAGCAACGCGAGCAGGCCGCGCGCCGGCACAGCCGGCACCTGGAGGTGCAGGTGCTGCGCGAGCTGATCCGGCCGCTGCAACGGCGCCCCCAAGTGCCCTGGAGCACCCCATGAAGGATCCAAGGCCGAGCGCCCCGCATGAAACCGATAAGCCCGCCCTGCTGGAAGAGGTGCAGCGCCAGGCCGGACGGCACCAGCGCAGCCTGCGCGACGGTGAGCCCACGCTGCTGCGCCAGCTCTCCACCCTGGGCGTGCTGGGCTGGGTGATCGTGCTGCCCATGCTGCTGGGCCTGGCCGGCGGCCGCTGGCTGGACCACCGCCTGGGCACGGGCATCACCTTCAGTGCGGCCTTGCTGCTGCTGGGGGTGGCGGTGGGCGCGGTGGCCGCCTGGCGCTGGATGTACCACAAATGAGGACCTCTGCCGCATGAACCCGATCCTGCTCTTGTACTTGGCCCTGGGCCTGGCCCTGGGGGCCTGGCACTTCGGCTCGCTGCGCTGGATCAGCCGGCAACTGGTCGAAGTTGACCGGGCGCCACGCTGGGGCCGCTTGGCGGGCCTGCACCTGCTGCGCCTGGGCCTGCTGGGCGGCGCGTGCTGGGCCACGGCCCGCCAGGGGGCGCCGGCGCTGCTGGCCCTGGGCCTGGGGCTGCTGCTGGCGCGCCAGTGGCTGGTCGGCCGGGTGCGGCGGGGCCTTGCGGCGCCGCAGGAGGGCCAGCCATGAAGGCCCAGCCTTTTCTGCACGAGGTGGTCTGGCAGCTGGGCCCGGTGGGCATCACCGGCCCGGTGATCACCACCTGGGTGCTGATCGCCGTGTTGGCCCTGCTGGCCGCCTGGCTGCGCCGGGGCCTGTCGGTGCACAGCCCCGGGCGGGTGCAGCTGCTGGCGGAGATGGCCCTGGACACCCTGCAGGGCGAGATGCGCTCCACCATGCGGGCCGACCCGGCGCCTTTTCTGCCGCTGATCGCCACCCTGTTCATCTTCATCCTGAGCGCCAACCTGTGCTCCCTGGTGCCGGGCCTGGAGCCGCCCACCGGGGCGCTGGAGACCGATCTGGCGCTGGCCCTGGCGGTTTTTGTGGCCGTGCTGGGCTGGGGTGTGCGGCGCCATGGCCTGTGGGGCTACCTCAAGACCTACACCGAGCCCAACCTGCTGATGCTGCCCCTGAACCTGATCGAGGCCCTGACCCGGGTGGTCTCCATGACCGTGCGCCTGTTCGGCAACATCATGAGCGGCATGTTCATCTCGGCCGTGGTGCTGGGCCTGGCCGGGCTGCTGGTGCCCGTGCCCTTCATGGCGCTGGAGCTGCTCACCGGGCTGATCCAGGCCTACATCTTCACCGTGCTCGCCATGGTCTTCATCGCTGCCGCGGCGGGCGACCACGGCGACTGATCGTCTTTCTACTGGAGCATTCACATGGACACAGGCTGGATTCAAATCGTGAGCATCATCTGCGCCGCCCTGGCGGTGGCCTTCGGGGCCATCGGGCCCGCGCTGGCCGAGGGCCGGGCCGTGGCCGCGGCCATGGACGCGCTGGCCCGCCAGCCCGAGGCCGCCAGCACCATCTCGCGCACCTTGTTCGTGGGCCTGGCCATGATCGAGACCATGGCCATCTACTGCCTGGTGATCGCCTTGCTGCTGCTGTTTGCCAACCCTTTTGTGCGCTGAAGACCGCCCATGCACATCGACCTCTGGACGCTGTTGCTGCAGGCCTGCAACCTGGTGGTGTTGCTGCTGTTGCTGCGCTGGCTGTTCTACCGCCCCTTGCTGGCCGTGATCGAGGCGCGCCGCCAGGCCGTGCAGCAGACCCTGGCCGAGGCCCAGGCCCGCCGCGACCAGGCCCAAGCCGAACTCCAGGTCCTGGCCCAGCAGCGCCAGGCCGCCGACAGCGCGGCCCAGGCCACGCTGCAAACCGCCCGCGAACAGGCCGAGCAGGACAGCGCGGCCCGCCTCGAGGCCGCCCGTGTCGCCGTGCGCCAATGCCTGCAAGAGGCCCAGGCCCAGATCGAGCGTGAACGCGTGCAGGCCGGCACGGCCCTGTACCTGGCCTCGGCCACGCTGGCCACCGAGTTGGCGCAGCGCCTGCTGAGCCTCACCCCCGTGCCCGACGAGGCCTTCTGGCCGGCCCTGCTGGCCCGCCTGCAGGCCACCCCAGCCGGGCAACGGGCGCAGTGGCTGGCCACCGGCGACGGTGCGCCCTCCCTGGAAGTGGCCAGCGCCCACCCCTTGCCGCCGTCGGTGCAGGCGCAGTTGAACCTGGACCTGCAGGGCGTCTTGAACCTTGACGGTGACTCCGTGGAGGTGGCTGAACTGGCCTGCGTGTTCAAGCCCGATGCCACCTTGTTGTGCGGCCTGGAGTTGCGCTTTGCCCACGGTGTGCTGGGCCTGAACTGGGCGGCCGAGTTGCAGGCGGCCCGGGCCGAGCTGCAGCAACTGGCGGCCCAGCCCGCAGCGGAGCAGGGCGCATGACGGCCCCAGAACTGAACGCGGCCATGAGCACCGACCTGACCCAGGGCCTGGCCGGCTGGCGTGAGCGCGCCAGCGCGCACCTGGGCCGTGTGCAGCCGCAGGCACGCTTTGAGGAGCGCGGCCGGGTGCTCAGCGCGGCCGATGGCATTGCCCGGGTCACGGGCCTGCGCGGGGCGCGGCTCAATGAGTTGCTGCATTTTGACGACGGGCGCCTGGGCTACGCGGCCGGTCTGCAGGCCGACAGCCTGGCCTGTGTGCTGCTGGACGACAGCCGCCGCCTGCGGGCCGGCGAAGCGGTGCTGCGCAGTGGCGATGTGGTGCGCGTGCCCGTGGGCCCCGCGCTGCTGGGCCGGGTGGTCGACCCGCTGGGCCGGCCGCTGGACGGCGGTGGCCCCATCGAGGCCAGCGACTGGCTGCCTGCCGAGCGCCCGGCCCCGGGCATCCTCGAGCGCGACCTGGTGCACGAGCCCGTGCACACCGGCACCCTGGCCGTGGATGCGCTGTTCCCTCTGGGCCGCGGCCAG
>Ga0066477_1000312_pt1 | contig 15854 bp, 16 predicted proteins | sample LakWasM115_HOW13_2_FD_59554 | JGI IMG/M metagenome (GOLD analysis project Ga0066477, IMG submission 59554) | Freshwater sediment methanotrophic microbial communities from Lake Washington under simulated oxygen tension - Sediment Metagenome 115_HOW13 | ecosystem: Environmental > Aquatic >...
GCCAGGCCAGTTGGGTGCGCAGCCGCATGGCTACCAGTGCGGCGCTGGCCAAGTTGGTAGACCCCAACCAGGGCATTTATCTGGTCTCACCGGTGTACCAACATGGGCTGCTCATGGACAACCTGGAGCTGTGGGCCTACCCGCTCACCCACAAGGCGGCACAAAACGCGCGCCACCCCAACTTCACCAAAACTCTGGCGGCCGTGTTCTGGGACGACCAGCGCAAGCGCTACCTGGTTTCCACCCAACCCGGACAGCGTGAGACCGCACATGCCTTCTACCCCGACGCCGTGGCGCAGATCTTTCCGCTGTTGGTGCGTTTTCCGCTGATCCCTGGTGGGGCGCCCGCGCATTACCGCCGCTGGATGGCTGAGCACCGCAACGAATGGCTGGCCCAGGTGAAGGAGGACTTTGCCTGGGGTCTGGTGGCTGTGGTGGCACTGCAGCAAGGCGACATCCCCTCTGCCCGCTGTTGGCTTCGTACCGCCCTGCCCCATCGGCACGGCGCCCACTGGACGGTGACGGACGAAGTCGCCGCGCAAATCCTGCAGTCCAAGGCCATCACTGCCGCCGTGGACACAACTAACTGCACCAGTTCTCGTCACACCCCCGCACGGTCACCATGAACACCCACTACATCCACCGCTCTGCCCCGTCCCTTGTTCTGGCACTGGGGTTGCTGGCCCATGCCTTACCCGCAGCCCATGCGCAAGACGTTGCAGACCTGCCGGCCCCGGTCCGGGGCATTGAGGCCTACACCAGCCGCCACACCCTCACCAACGGGTATGGCAACTGGCATGAAGCTGGCGTGCGCGGCCAATGGGGTGTAAACAACCAGCTGCTCGGCATGGAAATCGCCACCATGCGGCGGTTTGGAGAGTCGGGCCGGTTCATCGGGCTGTCCGACACCATGACCTGGAACGAAGACTGGTTCTCCATGCTGTCGGTGGGCGCAGGCGATGGTGCTGCTTACCTGCCGCGCTACCGTGTGGACGGGTTCATCAACCGCAAGTTGCTGCCCACACGCCAATGGGTGGCCACCCTGGGGGCAGGTTACTACCGAGCGCCAGACGGCCACATCGATCGCAACATCAACCTCGGGTCCACTTACTATTTCGATCTGCCGTGGGTGGTACAGGCAGAAATACGCTTCAACAACAGCTCCCCCGGTGGCGTGCGTACCCATCAGCAGTTTGTGGCGGCCACCTGGGGGCGCGCGCACCACACGCAGATCATTGCCCGCCACGGCTGGGGTGCCGAGGGCTACCAGGCCATTGGCAATGGGGTATCTCTGGTCAACTTTGACAGTCGCCAGTCACAGCTCACACTGCGGCAGTGGCTGGGCCCACAGTGGGGCATTACTGCGGGCGTAGAGCGCTACCGCAACCCCTACTATTCCCGCAACGGCGCCAAGCTGTCGCTGTTTTGGGAACTGCCCTAGGTTGTCCGAGCCTGCAGCGTCTAAGTGACAGCGCCTGACATGACCCGTTCATAGGTCTCCAGATCCTGGTCAAAGCACCCACAGCTTTGCGCCAGCAATGCCTCCCGGTCCAGCACAAGGATATGCCCGCGCGTGTACTGGATTACACCGCTCTCTTGCAGCTTGCCGGCCGCCAGCGTCACACCGGCCCGGCGTACCCCCAGCAGGTGCGCCAGCGTCTCGTGCGTCATCTGAATGTCGGGGGTACGCAGCCGCGTTTCGCTCATCAGCAGAAACCGCGCCAGACGCTGCTCCAGCGAATGAAAGTGCCCGCAGGCCACCATCGCGCCCATTTGCGATAGCTCGACATACAGATAGCGGGTGGTCAGCAGGCTCAGCGTCCGGCTGGCCAAACAATGGCTGCGCCAGGCATCCAGCTGGATTCGCCATGCCTGGCCTGCCCCCGAAACCACCGCATCAAAGGCCGAGGCCGTCACCCCCAGCCCTGCGCTGGCACCCAACATGCCCTCAAAGCCGATCTGTCCGGCCTCAAAGTGCCGCGCGCCCTCCAGGTTGGACAGCAACGAGATCATGCTGTTGGTGGGAAAGTACACATGGCTGAGTCGTTCACCCGCTCGCCCCAATACTTGCTGGCTTTCCAGTTCGACCCACTCGGCAACGGACAGCAGGCGCGACCGCTCTGTAGGCCGCAAAAGGGCCAGCAGTCGGTTCGCGAGGGATTGGTCGATGTGCGGCTTCTTGACAGCAGGACGGGATCGTTTTGAATTCTCGGAGGAGACGCCGTCTCTGTCTGTCTGCTGGCGCACATGGAGCTTACGCAGGCCCGCCCTCATGCCGCCGTGCTCCCGCCCAACACGGCTTTGGTGCGAAGATAGAAGCCCAATTCGTTGATGGTGACCAGGCTGCGGTTGGCCGCAAAGGTTTTTTCCATGGCCGCCAGTTGAGTACGCGCCTGACTGCCCTGCCCTCGAAGCGCGGCAACGTACCCGAGGATGGCCCACGGGAAAGGGTCATAGCGCCCGGTTTCCCAGCCTGGTGAGCGCGTGTTGAGGAAGTTCCACCCTGCTGCAAACAGCCCGGTCAGCTCGCGCAATCCAAAGGCCTGCGGGTACACCTGACAAGTGGTGCCAGGGTAAAACTGTGCGCTGGGTGCCAGCGTGGCGTCGCTGGCCAAAAATGACTGCTCTGGGGCCTTGTAGAGCTGGCGCGCAATGCCTTCTGCGGTATTGGTCGCCAGCAGGTCATAGTAGTTGGCTTCAGACAGTTCGCTGCGCGACCGCAGCACCGCCGCAAAGTCGCGCAGACCTCGGTAACCTTCGCAGTTGTCCATGAGGTAGCCGCTGGCGTTGGTCTGGCTGCGTGGCGCCTGAAACACTGCAGTCAGCCCCGAAGACTTGGCAGTCAATGCCAGGTTGCGGTAAGCGATATTTTTGAGGGCCGCTTTGCGCGCCTCCCACCAGGCCCAATTGCCACTGGCCGCCACATAGCGCGACGCCAGGGACAGAAAGGTGGATGCATAGGCGTCGTCCGAGTCAGCCAGCACCTTCTTGACCACCGAGGTATTGGCCCGGCCATAGGGGAACTCAATATCCGCAATGGTGCTGGTGGCAGGATCGGTGCTGGCCAGGTACAGATTCAGATACGGGAGGACGTATGTTTCCAGATCCGGCGCACTGAGCATGGGCACCAAGGGCAACAATCCCAGGTTGGCGAAGTACCAGTTCAGGCGTCCATTGGGCGCCAGCTCGTAGCCACCGGCATAGGGACCCGACAGGATGCGCAACGCCTTGATCTCCGCTACAGCATCGATGGGCGCGCGAGCTTCTGACGCCCAGCTGGCCGAACACAAAAGCAACCCAGCCCCAAAGGCTGGCACCTTTTCTAGCAATGAACGACGCCGCATGTGCACGATCTCCGAACGCAAGCCCGGACACCGCTTTCAACATCTGGAGAGCAACAGCGCAAAAAGAAGCGCACTGCCAGGAAGGCCGACACCCCCGGGTGAAGGGTGGCGTCCTTATTTTGCAGAAGATGCCTTCGATTTCTTCACTGCGTACGCAGGCGTACAGACAAGTGAACCTGGCGGCGCCGCAGAGGGTACGGCTGAACAGACCCGACAGGGGAATGAGCGCTCTAATGTGTAGCGGACAAGGGTGCCGTGCTGGCCGCCCATGCATACAGCGCCACAAACACCATCATGTCGAACAGCGCCCCGAAACACAGGTACAGCACTGGCATGAACACCACCGACAAGTGCTGCAGAACCAGCAGGTGCAACATGGCTTGCTGCGGCACCATGACCCCAAAGAACAACAAGATAAGCAGGGTATGCACGACCTTGGCCTGCCAGCTGATCTGCAGCGGGTAGTAACCGAGCGCCATCAGCACCGGTATGACCAGAATGAGCAGATAGCCAGCATCCAGCAGGTCCATGACATGGTTCAGCACCAAGTGCGGGAACGGCATCGGCGCAAACCAGAAGTACAGCAGCGCCAGCGCCTGCACCACGCACAGCACCCGCACCAGATACTGCGCAGGAAGCCATCGCCCTCGCAGGCGCAGTGCCAGTCCCCAGGCCACCACAGTCAGCACGGCAGCCAGGGCAGCACCGGTGGTGATGGACAGCCCCAGGTCACTCGCGCCTGGCAACCAGCTCATTCCCAACAGGTCCTGGCGTGATGACACTGCAGCTGGCTGCAGCGGCATATGCAGCCACCGCGCCCAGGTGAGCAGGTAGTTGCGCCAAAAACCGTACAGAGGCTCCCGCAAAGCGTAGATCAGAGACAACCACACCACCGGCAGCCCCACCATTTGCAAAAGCAGCCATGGGTTGAGCCGGATGCGGCTGAGAGCGCGGTGGGGCAACTGGTGCCTGTGGGTTTGTTGGGCCTGAGCCAACAGGCCGCGCGCAGCATTGAAAGCCAGCTCGCGGTCTTGGCGGCTGTGGGGAATAACGGTGGGATGTGGCAAGGGGAAGCCCTCTGTGGCGGTTTAGCGGACGGAACAATGCGAGGGTGCAGGCCACCGACCAACCATGCAATGCGGGTGCGCCGCGTTCACGCCGACCACACAATGCCCAGTTGGCGGGCCCACACGGTGCCATGCGCCCGGGCGCCCGCCTCCGCCATGATGGTTTCTGCGCTGACGGTGGTGAGGGCCTGCGGCGAGCCCACCTGTACCCCAGCGCCCAGCAGGATGCCCGATTCGGACACCACGGGTCCGGCCACCTGGGCATGGTCCAGGAGCTGGATCTGCTTTTCACTGCATAGCGAGCCCTGCACCCGCGCGTGGTCGCCCATGACGATGCCGCCACGGGCTTTCACGTCGCCTTCAATCACGGTGCCAGCCCCAATGAGCAAACGCCCCGTGACCACCAGCGAGCCGTGATACCGGTGCATGCGTGGCAGCTTACAGTCGCCGCGCACGAGCGTCACATGCTCGCTCTGGCGAAGCGCACCCTCCAGCCGATCAAAGCTGGCCTCGATCAAAGGTGCATGCTCGCGTTCAGGTTGCAGGGCCGCATCACCACCAAAGCGGATGTGTGGCGCCTGGATCCGCTCAAAACAGCAATCTGCCTCCAGCTCCACGGCGGTCGATGAAGACAGGCGCCGCAGCCCCGAACAGCCCTGGGCCAGATGCAGGGACGCGTCGGCATGTGCCCACTGCCCCACATCGCTACCCGCACCAAGCCGGATACGGCCCTGCGCCAGCAGGCCCACAAAGCGGCTGCGGGCCGGTGCTTCGAAGTCACCATGCACGAACAGCGGTGCAGCACATTGGATCGCTGTCTGCGGCTTGACCGAGCCCAGGCAAACCAGGGGTCGCAGCATGCCGGCCCAGTTCACGCCCTCCAGTGACACCGGCGCAAAATCAAACTCGTTGGCATAAGGACCCGGCACTTGCGCCTGGTGGGCCTGCACCAGCGCGCGGAACCGGTCAGCGAAATGATCTATGTCGGTGGTGTAGTGCGGCAACACCTGCAATGCCTCGGTATCGGTGGGGTGCTGCCACTCGCGCCAGGTGGGACCAAAGGCAATCACCATCAATCCCGAGCTGATCAATACAAAGGCCAGGTAGAACAAGGCGGTGTTCATTGTTCGACGCTCGGTTGCCGGTAGCGCACGGTCTTGTCCCACACCATGTCGCGGCGCAGCAGCTTGTCCATCAACTGCCCCCACACCGATGACGATATGGCAAACAGGCTGATCACGAAGCCCAGCAAGCTGAGCGGCAGCAGCCGTAACCGCCTGCGTTTGCCGTCCAGCAGCACCGCTACGGCTATCTCAAAGAACGCGGCAAAGTTGCCCAGCGTGCCATAGGCCATGAGCGCAAACAAGGAGATCAGCCCCGTCAGCATGTCCCCGGCATTGAAAAAATACAGGCCCAGCGCCAGCAGCCAACCCATCAGCAGCAACGGCGGCAGCACAAAAACACACAAAAGCAGCAGCCCGTCCAGGCGTTCTCGCCAGCTCAGGTAAGGACTGAATGCAAAGCGCAAGCCATAGCGCACCATCACCTGGTTGTGCCCCTTGGCCCAGCGCTTGATCTGCTTGATGCGCACCTGCCAGTCCTGAGGCACCTCTTCATAGCACTCGGACCTATTGGTGTAGACAGTCTTCCAGCCGTTGAGCAACAGCCGATAGGTAATGTCCGTGTCTTCGGCCAGCGTATCGTCGTGCCAGCCGCCCACCGCAGCCACAGCCGAGCAGCGCACGCCACCCACGGTGCCGCCGTACTGGGGCACCAGGCGAAGGTTCATACGGGCCTGCTGGTCCACCTGGTAGCCGCCGCTTCGCTCCAGATCCAGCATGCGTGTGAGCAGGTTCACCCCCGTATTGACCGGCACCACACGGCCCATCACTGCCCCCACCTCGGGGTCGAAAAATGGCGCCACTAGCTGCTTGAGCAGCCCACGGCCGGGCACATAGTCGGCATCGAAGATGATCACAATGTCGCCCTGCGCATGCTGCAGGGCATCCTTGAGCGCTGCGGCCTTGCCTGGCTTGCCCTTGGTACGGTGAAACGGCACGATTCGGCCCGGGTAACGGCCTACCCAGTCATCGATGATGGCGCGCGTGCCATCGGTAGACCGGTCGTTGACCGGCACCACCTTCAGCCGGTCGAGCGGGTAATTGGTGTCCAGCAGGGCCTGCAAGCATCCGGCGATCACCTGTTCTTCGTTGTGGGCAGCGATGAACACCGTGATCAGGGGCCAGTCTGCCTGATCGATGTCCAGGTACGGATGGCGCTGGTGCCCTAGCAGGCGGTTCAGTGTGAGCACTCCATGCCGGGTGGCATACACCATCATCACCACGATGATCATGGCCAGTAGCGCCGCCATAGTGGACAGCACCGCATATGCCACAGGGCCAGGCACCCACCGCTGACTCAGCGCTTCGATGGATTCAAGAGGCTGCGTCATCGGGGCCGCCCACGTACTGGCGCTGCCCAACATGGTGGCAAATGCCGTCGCACACCGCAGCCACCGCGCCGGGTGAATATGGAGTGCAGCGCTGCGCTCGGCAGGACCAAGCTGCCGGCTCTCTCGATTCACGTGCATAGAACGCCTTTTGTTCCGACCACTGCTGGACCCTGCGCGCAGGACGTGGAGTGGCGGCGTCTTGCGACCCCGTTACGTCACACCCTGCAGGGATGTGAGACGGAATGTAAGCAGCAGACGGGGCACGGTCTGTTCGATGGCGAACACAGGCAAAGTTCAAGCGCAAAAGGGCTGTGGATGGGGCTCAATGCACCCGTGCCGTCAGTCGCCGTCCACCCGCTGCACGCTATCGGGCCAGCGATGGCGATGGGTTGGGCGAGACAGTCGCCTCGCGGTTTGCAAATTGGAACGCTGCATGGGTGCTCAGAAACACCCTGCCCTCCAAACGCAGCCCCAGCGGCGTGGTCTGCAGGCGGTCCAGCACAGGCCCTTTGACCTCTGCCAGCAGCAATGCAATGCCGCGCTGGGCCAGGCTGCGCTCTAGGTCGGTGAGCGCACCCACGGCTGTGGTGTCGATCTGGTTGATGGCCGAGCACACCAACAGCACATAGTGCGTGTCAGGCTGTGCCGCCACCAGAGACTCCACCTTATCGAGCAAGGCATCCGAGTTGGCGAAATACAGGCTTTCGTCGACCCGCACGGCAATCAGGCCGGGTTCGGTAGTGACTGCATGGCGGGCGACGTTGCGGAAATGCTCCGTGCCTGGCACGCGCCCCACGACCGCAATGTGCGGATGGCTGCTGCGCCACACCAACGTGCCCAGCGACAACGCCACCCCCATCAGGATGCCGACTTCCACGCCCAAAGCGATCACGCCCCCTGCGGTGGCCAGCAGGGCCATGGCATCCGCCTTGTCGTAATGCCAAGCCTCGCGCAGTGTCTCTACGTCAATCAGGGACACCACCGCCACGATGATGGTGGCCCCCAGCACGGCATGGGGCAGATAGTGAAACAGCCCGGTCAGCGCGGCAATCACCACACCCATCAGCACGGCAGAAATGACACCTGCCAGGGGCGTGTTGGCTCCGGCGGCAAAATTGACGACCGAGCGCGCAAAGCCGCCCGTGACGGGGAAACCGCCCGACAGCGCACTGGCGACATTGGCCGCTCCCAAGCCCAGCAGCTCTCGGTTGGGCTGAATGCGCTGCTGCCGCTTGAGCGCCAGCGATTGCGCTACCGACACACTTTCCACAAAGCCCACCAGCGAGATCAGCAGCGCAGGCAGCCACAGCGAGCCCACAGACGCCATAGAAACTGCCGGCAGCCCAAGCTGTGGCAGGCCCTGGGGCACCGTGCCGACAATGCTGACCCCTGCCGTCAGGTCCCAGCGCATGGCGGCCACCAAGGCGGTGGACACCATCACCGCCAGCATCGGCGCCAGTTTGGATGCGATGTCTGCCAACCGAGGGCTGGCGCCCAGGCGGACCAGCCACGGGGACAAGGACTTGCGCGCCAGCACTAGAAACAACACGCTGCCCGCACCAATGCCCAGCGTGACCAGGTTGGTTGCGGGCGCCGCGTGCGCGAGCTGCACCACGGTGTCAAATACGTCGGTACCGTCGGCCCTTACCCCCAGCAGGTGCTTGACCTGGCCCACAGCGATGAGCACTGCCGAGCCGGAGATAAACCCGCTGATGACCGGATGGCTCAGAAAATGGGCCAGGAAGCCCAGCCGCAATGCGCCAAATAGCAGCAACATGCCTCCTGACAGGAGTGACAGCAGCATGGCCAGCGCCACGTAGTCGGGCGAGCCAGCCGCCGCTAGCGGCTGCAGGGCGCTCGCCGTCATGAGCGAGGCCACCGCCACGGGCCCCACAGCCAGCGTCATGCTGGAGCCCAGCATGGCGTAGGCAATGATGGGCAGGATGCTGGCGTACAAGCCGACCTCGGGGGGCAAGCCCGCCAGCAGCGCGTAGGCCAGGCTCTGCGGGATCAGCATGACCGTCACGATCACACCGGCAACCATGTCCCCGGAGAGCCAGGACTTCTGGTAGTTGCGGACCCAGCCGGGTATGAGGTTCATGATGGCTCCCGGTTGATCAGGACGCCTCGGCATCCAGGGTCTGCGTCAGTCCAAACAACTGGGCAGACCTGGCACCCGAACGGCAAAACGCCAACGTGGGCTTGGGGGCCGAGATCAAGACCTTGTGCATGGCCTGCACCTGTTCCGGGGTGATGGCACCACTCACAACAGGCAAATACACATAGTGCAGCCCAGCCACCGTGGCGGCGCGCTCCATTTCAGGGCTGGTGGGTTGTGCGCCACCGCCCTCCCCGTCGGGCCGGTTGTTGATGATGGTCTTGAAGCCCTGCTGGGCCAAAAAGGCAAAGTCCGTGGTGGCCAGCTGGGGCGACACTGCGAAGTCGGGGGTCAGGGCAATGATCTGCAGCGGCATGTCAGCGGGCTCCAGTCTGGGTAGGTGGGGCGCGGTGGGACATGCGTTCGGCCAGCTCAAACAGCCACATGCCCGCCAGCATCGCCATCACAAACACGATGGCTTTGGGCTGGCCCGCGCCCGCCGAAACGATGGCGGGCCCCGGGCAAAAGCCTGCAATGCCCCAGCCCGCACCAAAGATGAGGCTCCCGACCACCAGGCGGCGATCGATGTCGCGCGACGTGGGCAGATGCATGGCGCCTCCCAGGAAACTGGTGGTGCGTTTCTTGGCCGCAGCGAACGCAAAGACGCCCACCGCAATCGCGCCGCCCATCACAAACGCCAGCGACGGGTCCCACAAGCCAGCCAGGTCCAGGAAGCCCAGCACTTTGCCGGGATCGGTCATGCCCGAGACGATCAGGCCCAGTCCGAAGATCAGACCCACCACAAACTCTGTAATGCGATTTTTCATAGCGATCAATGCTCCGATGTAGGCCGGGTCAGCCCAGCGCGTGCCGGATGAGAAAGACGGTGACAAACCCGGCCCCCATGAAGGCCAGGGTGGCCACCAGGGACCGGGGCGACATGCGCGAGAGTCCGCACACCCCGTGGCCGCTGGTGCAGCCCGATCCGTAGCGGGTACCGACACCCACCAGCAGGCCAGCGATCACCACCATGCCCCAGCTCGCATCAATGCGCGGCTGCGTGGGGCCGACTACCAGCCAATAGAGACTGGGGGCTACCAGCATGCCCAGCACAAAAGCCAAGCGCCAGCCAATGTCCCCAGCGCGGGGGCGCAACAGCCCGCCCACAATGCCGCTGATGCCCAGAACGCGTCCGTTGAGGAGCACAAAAAGCGCCGAGGCAAGGCCCAGCAAAACGCCGCCAGCGAGCGCAGCCCAGGGAGTGAAATGGGTCCAGTCGATCAGCATGGCTTGCTCTCCTGGGCGGGGCCACAAAATTGTTCAAACAGCACGTTCATCACCGCCAAGGCCTGGGGGCTGGCGATCTCGTAATAGATGTTTTTGCCGTCACGGCGCGTGTTGACGAGGCCCTCCTCGCGCAATACGCCCAGCTGCTGCGACAAGGTGGGCTGGGAGATGCCCACCAACTCTTCCAGTTCACCCACACGCTTTTCACCCTGCGTCAGCTGGCATAGCAGCAGCAGGCGGTCGGGGTTGGACAACACCTTCATCAAGCGACAAGCGCTGTCGGCGGACCTGCGCAAGGTTTCCAGGTCCATTTGTGCTTCTGCGTGCATGGTCGCGCGCTCCTTTTCAAATTCGATGTTCATATTCTATTGACCAACAATCTATCAGTCAATAAACTATCAACATCGAAATTAAATACGGAGCCCTTCGATGAAACCCCAGATAGAAGCCTTCTTTGATGACTCCACCTGGACGGTGAGCTATGTGGTGTTCGATCGGCCTGGCGGCCACTGCGCGGTGGTGGATTCGGTGCTGGACTACGACCCGAAGTCGGGCCGCACCCGTACGCGGTCTGCCGACAAGATCGTGGAGTTTGTGCAAAGTCAGGGGCTGACGGTGCAATGGATTCTGGAAACCCATGCCCACGCAGACCACCTGTCGGCCGCGCACTACCTTCGCGACAAGTTGGGCGGAAAGATCGCCATTGGTGCGTCCATCACCCAGGTTCAGGACGTATTCAAGAAGGTGTTTCATCTGGAGCCCGGGTTCCACCCCGATGGCAGCCAGTTCGACCAGCTGCTGCACGACAACGAGGTCTTCCACATCGGCCAGCTGGAGGCCCAGGCGCTTGCAGTGCCCGGCCATACACCCGCCTGCATGGCCTACCAGGTGGGCGACGCTGTGTTTGTGGGCGACACCCTCTTCATGCCCGACGTGGGCACAGCGCGCTGCGACTTTCCCGGGGGCAATGCCCACACGCTGTACCAGTCGGTGCGCAAATTGCTCAGCCTGCCGGATGAAACCCGCCTGTTCATGTGCCACGACTACCCCCCTGCAGGGCGCGCCGTGGCCTGGCAAACCACCGTCGCCGACCAGCGTGCCAAGAACATCCATGTGCATGACGGGGTGACCGAAGACGCCTTTGTGGCGCTGCGCACCCAGCGCGACGCGACGCTGGAGATGCCCGTGCTCATCCTGCCCTCGGTGCAGGTCAACATCCGCGCAGGGGAAATGCCGCCAGCGGAAGCCAATGGCGTGACCTATCTCAAGATTCCTGTCAACGCGCTGTGACACAACTGCCACATCCGTACCGCCCCACCCACTGCAGGAACGCACACATGAAAACAGCCCACGACCTCGTCACCGCTGCCAAGGCCCTGGTGCAAGAGGTACCGCTGGACCAGGCCGACGAAGCCGTTCGCACCGCCGACGTGCTGATCGATGTGCGGGAGGCCGACGAATACCAGGCAGGACATATCCCGGGCGCGATTCACGCCTCGCGCGGGGTGTTGGAGTTCCGCCTCAGCAGTACGCCCGAACTTAGCGCACGCGACCTCAAGGTGGTGCTGTACTGCAAGACCAGTGGCCGGGCCGCGCTGGCTGCGCGCGCCATGCAGGACATGGGCTATCTGCAGGTGCAGTCCATTGCCGGCGGCTTTGACGCCTGGGTGGCTGCAGGCAAGCCTGTCGCGGCACCTGCGTCTCCCTCATTCGACTGACCGGGCAGCGAGCGCATTCCGCGTTCGCTGCGCTTGTGCAACCAGGGCCCATCCCGGGCCACAACCTCAGAGCAAGGAAATCATCATGAACATCAACGTAGGAACTGTGGACCGTGTGCTGCGCGTCTTGGCAGGCCTGGTCCTGATCGCATTGGCTGCCACCGGCACGGTGGGCTGGTGGGGATGGCTGGGCGTGGTGCCACTGGCCACCGGCCTGTTTCGCTTCTGCCCGGCTTACACGCTGCTCGGCATCAACACCTGTTCCATGAAGAAATAAACCGCCGGCAGGTACCAGCTCACACAGAGTCCGGTGCCCTCAAGGCCCCAGCAAGGAACCATTCCATGAGTACGTTCGACCACACCAGCCTGATCCAGGGCATCAACGAAAGCCTGGCCACCTTTCGCAAGGCACAGCCCGATGCCATGCGGGGCTTTGCGCAGCTCGCCCAGGCATCCATGGCGGAAGGGGCGTTGACCAGCAAGCACAAGGAGCTGATTGCCCTGGCCATCGGCGTCACGCAGCGCTGCTCCGGGTGCATCGGTTTTCATGTCAAGGCGCTGCAAAAGCTCGGCGCCACCCGCGCAGAACTGGAAGAAATGTTGACCGTGTGCGTTTACATGGGCGGTGGCCCGGCACTCATGTATACGGCCGAGGCCCTCAAGGCCTGGGACACCATGGCCGTCGCCGCCAACGCCGCAGCCGCAGCCTGAAGCAGGGGCCCCGCCACCTGTCCGCCCCCGTCGCGCGCTCGACACCCCGGCGGTCCATCCGTCAAACCGATGGTGATAAATCGGTTTACATTTTGGCCATCTATCCGCGAGACTGTTACCAAAACAGGAGGGGGTGTCCATGCAATCTCATCGTCGTTATGGGTTGAAATTGGCGTTGTCCAAGGCATGGGCGGCATGGGTCGTCGGTGCGGCGTTACTGGCAACGAGCAATGTGCAGGCGCTGGAGCCACCCACAGGCCCCGTCGTCCTGACCATCGACGGCGCCATCACCCAGACCAACCGGGGTCAGCAGGCGCAGTTCGACATGAAGATGTTGGAGAAGCTGCCGCAGCACAGCTTCTCCACCCAGACCCCCTGGTACCCCAGCGCTGTCACGTTCACTGGCCCCCTGCTGCGCGATGTGCTGGCGGCGGTGGGCGCCAAGGGCACCAAGATCACCGCCGTGGCCCTGAATGACTACAAGACGGAGATCCCGGCAGACGACGCCAAGCGGCATGACGTGATCGTGGCGCGCCTGATGAACAACCGGCCCATGCCCATCCGCGAAAAAGGCCCGCTGTTCATCGTTTACCCGTTTGATACCAAGGCCGAGTTGCGCAGCGAGCTGTATTACAACCGGGCAGCCTGGCAGCTCAACGCACTGCACATCCGGTAGTCGCCCTCCGCGCCCCGGCCCACCCGTATGCTGCGCAGCCAACACATCCTGCGGCTCATCATTGCGGGGCTGGTGTTGGCCTACGTGGCCATAGCGGCGGTGCAATACAGCCAGTACCGCAGTGTGGAAGCCGTGATGCGGCGCGGCGATGTGAATGCGCTGTGGTCGTTCTTGCAGCTCAATGTGGAGTATGAAAAGCTGGACCACGCGCTGCACCAGTTCGAGCTGGACCCCACCAGCATCACGATGGACAAGCTGGAGCTGCGCTACGACCTGTTCCTGAGCCGGTTCAGCGCGCTGGAAAGCGGCACCTCGCGCACGCTGATGCAGGACGAGCCCATTTACAGCACTGCGCTGGCCGCCCTGCAGCGGTTTGTGGCAGCGGGCGACAGCTACTTTGGCGCCAGTGTGGACGCCACCTCCAGCCAGACCAACATGCGGCGCCTGCGCATCGAGCTGGATGGCTTGCGCGAGACGGTGCAAGAGCTGTCGCTCAGCGCTTCGCGCGTGTCGGCCCTGCTGGGCGACTCGCGCAACGCCGAGGTCAAGCACCAGACCTTGTTGACCACCGGGCTCACCGCCTTCCAGGCGCTGCTCACCTTTTTGCTCGCTTTTGCCATGGCGCGGCAGTTCTTGCAGCGCGAAAAGGCCACGGCCCAGGCCATGGCAGCGCAGAACGAGCTGGTCGATGCCCTCAAGCGCAACGAGGAGGTGCTGGAAGCGCGCGTGGCCGAGCGCACGGTGGAACTGCAAAAGGTCAACGCGGCCCTGCGCGAACACGAGGACGAGCTGGAGATTGCCCGCGCCCGCGCGGAGGAAGCATCGCAGATGAAGTCGGACTTCCTGGCCAACATGAGCCACGAGATCCGCACCCCGATGAACGCGGTGATCGGCATGAGCCACCTGGCCCTGGGCACCAACCTCACACCGCGCCAGCGCGACTATGTCGAAAAGATCCAGCGCTCCGGCCAGCATCTGCTCGGCCTGATCAACGACATCCTGGACTTCAGCAAGATCGAAGCGGGCAAGCTCGAAGTGGAGGTGGTGGACTTTGACCTGCGCGGCGTGCTGGACAACGTGGCCAACCTGGTCAGTGACAAATGCGCGCACAAGGGTCTGGAGCTGCTGTTCGATGTGGACCCGGCCCTGCCCGACGACCTGCGCGGCGACCCGTTGCGCCTGGGGCAGATCCTGGTGAACTACGCCAACAACGCCGTCAAGTTCACCGACAAGGGCGAAATCATCGTGCGCGTCACCGAAACGTCGCGCGACGACACCGGAGTCCTGCTGCGCTTTGAGGTGCAGGACACCGGCATCGGCCTGACCTCTGAGCAGCAGTCGCGGCTGTTTCGCTCGTTCGAACAGGCCGACACCTCCACCACGCGCAAATACGGTGGCACTGGGCTGGGGCTGGCCATCTCCAAGAAGCTGGCTGGCTTGATGGGCGGCGAGGTGGGGGTACAAAGCCAGCCGGGGGTGGGCAGCACCTTCTGGTTTACCGCCCGTCTGGGGCTGGGCAACCCCAGCCATGCCCCCCTGCTGCCCACCCCCGACCTGCGTGGGCGGCACGTGCTGGTAGTGGACGACAGCGAGCAGGCCCGGCATATCCTGGGCGAGATGCTGGCCCGCATGAGCTTTGCCGTCACCACGGCCTCTTCCGGCGAGGAGGCGGTGGCCCAGGCCCGCGCCGCCGAACAGGCTGGTCGCCCCTGCGAGATCGCATTCGTGGACTGGAAGATGCCCGGCATGGACGGGTTTGACACCCACCGCGCACTTGCCCGCCTGCAGCACCCGCCACCCACGGTCATCGTGACCGCAGCAGGGCGCGACGATGTGCAAAGCGAACTGGAACGCGCCGGGCTGCAGCTGATGCTGTCCAAACCCGTCAGCCCCTCGCAACTTTTTGATGCCGCCATGCAGGCGCTGGGCGGGCAGATCCGGTCGTCCGACGGGCGTGGCAAACAAACACCCCGGCGCGCTGCGCACCTTTCCGCCATTGCTGGCGCACGGGTGCTGCTGGTGGATGACAACGACCTGAACCAGCAGGTGGGCGCCGAGCTGCTGAGCGGCGCTGGCCTGGTGGTGGACGTGGCCCAGAACGGACAGGTGGCGCTGGACATGCTCGCCCAAGCCCCCTACGACCTGGTACTGATGGACATGCAAATGCCCGTGATGGACGGCCTGACCGCCACCAGGCACCTGCGCCAGAACCCGTCCTGGGCCCAGCTGCCCGTGGTGGCCATGACGGCCAACGCCATGAGCCGCGACCGTGACCTGTGCCTGGAAGCGGGCATGAACGGCCACCTGGCCAAACCCATCGACCCGGACGAACTGTTTGCTACCCTGCTGCAATGGATTGCACCCCGATCCACCGGTGCGGACGAGGCTGACCGCGAAGGCGGAGACCCTCAGGGGCAGCCAGCTAGCGCCCCTTCCAACTCCGACACAGCGCCCCACTCCACAGCCGCGCTTCCCGCCGATGACGCACTGCGCCGCATCCC
>Ga0066477_1000320_pt1 | contig 15726 bp, 12 predicted proteins | sample LakWasM115_HOW13_2_FD_59554 | JGI IMG/M metagenome (GOLD analysis project Ga0066477, IMG submission 59554) | Freshwater sediment methanotrophic microbial communities from Lake Washington under simulated oxygen tension - Sediment Metagenome 115_HOW13 | ecosystem: Environmental > Aquatic >...
GCACCGGCAGCAGCACCTCGGCCAGCCCGGTCAACATCGTGTCGGCCTCGGCCAACGCCAGCTGGGACGCCGACCTGTGGGGCCGCCTGGCCGGCGCCGTCGATGTGGCGGGGGCTCAGTTGCAGGCCAGCCGCGACGATCTGCTGGCCGCGCGCCTGTCGGTGCAGATCTCGCTGGCGCAAAGCTATTTCTCGCTGCGCAGCACCGAGGCCCAGGCCGAGTCGGTGGCGCGGGCCGTGGCCGCCTACGACAAGTCGCTGCAACTCACGCGCAACCGCTACGGCGCCGGTGTGGCTTCGTCGGCCGATGTGGCCCAGGCCCTGACCCAGCTCAAATCGGCGCAGGCCCAGTTGATCGAGCTGCGGCTTCAGCGCAGCCAGCTGGAGCACGCCATCGCCGTGCTGCTGGGCGAGGTGCCGGCCAACTTCAGCCTGCCGGTGACGGCCCGCCTGCCCCGGCTGCCCGAGGCCCCACAACTGTTGCCAGCCAACCTGCTGCAGCGCCGCCCCGACATCGCGGCGGCCGAGCGCCGCGTGGCGGCGGCCAACGCCCAGGTGGGCGTGACCAAGGCCGCCTTCTTCCCGGCGCTGACCTTGTCGGCCAGCGCCGGCTACCGGGCCAACCAATGGGCCGATCTGACCAGCCTGCCGCACCGCTTCTGGTCGCTGGGCCCCAGCCTGGCCCTGGCCTTGTTCGATGCCGGCGGGCGCGAGGCCGTCACCAACCAGGCCCTGGCCGCGGTGGACCAGGCTGCGGCCAATTACCGCCAGGTGGTGCTGACCGCCTTCCAGGAGGTGGAAGACAACCTGGTGGCCGTGGCCTCCCTGCGTGACGAGGCCGCCGTGCAGGCCGAGGCCCTGGAGGCCGCCCAGCGAGCCCTGAGCATCACCGAGAACCAGTACAAGGCCGGCACGGTGAGCTACCTCAACGTGATCAGCGCCCAATCCACCGCCTTGAGCGCCGAAAACACGCTGACCAGCGTGAAGAACCGCCAGTTGCTGGCGGTGGGGCAGTTGCTCAAGAATGCAGCTGGGCGCTGGGATGCGCCGTTGGCCTCGCCGGCCACGGCACAGCGCTGAAGGGCCCGATTTTCTTTACACGACGAGCAGGAACCCTGAGCGCGATTTGCTTTCAAAATCAGGGTATCAAGGCATTCTTGCCGGAGGCACATCACCATGAAACCCGTCTTCTTCATCAGCTCGGCCCTGTTGCTGGCCGCCACGGCCGCCCAGGCCCAGGAGCAAGGGCGCGTCATCTCGTCCACCCCGGTTTACCAGCAGGTGGCCGTGCAGCGCCCCAGTTGCACGGTGCAGCAGGTGGCCGTGCAGCCCCCCAAATCGGGCGCGGGAGCCCTGATGGGCGCGGTGGCCGGCGGGGCGCTGGGCAATGCGGTAGGCGGCGGCGCCGGGCGTGCCGTGGCCACCATGGCGGGGGTCATGGGGGGCGCCATCCTGGGCGACAGCATCGAGGGCTCGGCCCCGGCCCAGGTCAGCAATGTGCAGCAGTGCAGCACCCAGACCGTGTATGAAAACCGCGCCGTGAGCTACAACGTGGTCTACGAGTACGGTGGCCGCCAGTACAGCGCCCAGATGCCCAACGACCCGGGCCCCACAGTGCAGTTGCAGGTCAGCCCGGTGGCGCAGCAGGCCGCTGCTCCGATGTACGCTCCGGTGTACGCCCCGCCCGTGGCCCAGACGGTCTACACCGAGACCTACCCCACCACCACCTACGTGAGCTCGCCGCCGGTGGTCTATGCAGCACCCACCTACTATGCGCCGTCCTATTACCCGGCGGTCACGTTTGGTTTGGGCCTGGGCTTGGGTTACTTGGGCGGCTGGCGCGGCGGCTACCACGGCGGTGGGCGCCACCACTGGCGCTGAACCCTGAGCCCTGAGGCGCAACGCGGCCTGTCACAGGCCCAGTGATTGCGCCACAGCGTGCACGCGGGCGGCGTGCACCGCATCGCCCACAGCCTTGCCCTGGGCCCCTCGAGCCGCCGCTTCGGCCGCTACATCCGCGGTGATCACCGAGCGCGCGGCGGCCAGCACCTGGCGCAGGTGCGCGGCCTGCGGGTAAGGCTTTTCTTCCAGACCCAGGCGCCCGCGCGCATCGCATTCGCAGGCCAGCAGGATCTCTTCAAACCGTTCGGGCTTGCGCAGCGCGTCGCATCGCTCCAGCAGGCGCACCAGGGCGGCCGCCCCGAAGTCGCTGCTGCGGTGCAGGTTGCCGTGCTCGCGCGCCACCACATCGGCCAGTTCGCGGCAGTCCACCGGCACGCGCAGGCGCGTGGTCACGTCTTTCAGCAGGCGGGCGCTGCGTTCTTCGTGCCCGATGTGGCGCGGCAGCACATCGGCCGGGGTGGTGCCTTTGCCCAGGTCGTGGCCCAGGCAGGCGTAGCGCACCGCCAGCGGGGCCTTCAGGCGGGCCGACATGTCCAGCACCATCATGGCGTGCACGCCGGTGTCCACCTCGGGGTGGTAGTCGGCGCGCTGGGGCACGCCCCACAGGCGGTCCAGCTCGGGCAGCAGGCGCTTCAGGGCGCCGCAGGCGCGCAGCACCTCGAACTGGCGCGAGGGGCGATCACTCATCAGGCCGCGGGCCAGCTCCTGCCAGACGCGCTCGGGCACAAGGTGGTCCACCTCGCCGTCTTCCACCATCTCCTGCATCAGGGCCAGGGTTTCGGGGGCCAGGGTGAAGTCGGGGAAGCGCGCGGCAAAGCGGGCCACGCGCAGGATGCGCACCGGGTCTTCGCGGAAGGCCGGGGTCACGTGGCGCAGCACGCGCTTTTGCAGGTCTTGCTGGCCCCCCCAGGGGTCGATCAGGGCGCCGGGGCCGGGGTGGGCCGGGTCGATGCGGCCGGTGGCCGGGTCGGGGTGCAGGGCCTGGGCGATGGCATTGATGGTCAGGTCGCGCCGCGCCAGGTCGTCTTCCAGGCTGACATCGGGGGAGGCCTGCACCACAAAGCCTTTGTAGCCGCGCCCGCTCTTGCGTTCGGTGCGGGCCAGGGCGTATTCCTCATGGGTTTGCGGGTGCAGGAACACCGGAAAATCCTTGCCCACAGGGGCAAAGCCCAGTCCCACCATGGCCTCGGGCGTGCCGCCCACCACCACCCAGTCGCGGTCTTGCACGGGCATGCCCAGCAGTGCGTCGCGCACCGCTCCCCCCACCAGGTAGATCTGCATCGTCAGCTTGTCCAGGGTTCAGCGCTTGAGGCGGTAGGGCTCTTCAAAGTCGAGGAAGTCCTGCTCGGCCAGGGCCTCGGTGATCCAGTCCTGCACACCCGGCAGGGCCCGCACGCGTTGCACGTAGGCGGCCACCGTGTCGGAGACGGGCAGGCCATAGGTGTGCAATCGGGTGCAGATGGGCGCGAAGAAGGCGTCGGCGACACTGAAGTCGCCAAACAGCATCGGGCCGCCGTGATCGGCCAGAGCGTCACCCCACAGGGTTTCCAGGCGTTCCACGTCGGCGCGCACGCCGGGCTGGTCGCGCCAGACCAGGGCCCCCACCTCGGGCAGGCTGGCCTCGATGTTCATGGGGCAGTGGCTGCGCAGGGCGGTGAAGCCCGAGTGCAGCTCGGCGCACAGGCTGCGGGCCCGGGCGCGGGCCTTGCGGTCGGTGGGCCACAGGTGTTTGTCGGGAAAGGACTCGGCCAGGTACTCGGCGATCGACAGCGTGTCCCAGATGGCCAGGTCGCCGTCCAGCAGCACGGGCACCTTGCCGGCCACCTTGAGGCGGGCCAGGGCGCGTTTGAAGGCCGAATCGGGGGCAAAGGAGTCGAAGCGCACCTTGACCTCTTCGAATTCGATGCCGGCCTGGCGCAGCAGCACCCAAGGCCGCATGGACCACGACGAGTAATTCTTGTTGCCGATCACCAGCTTGAGCATGTGCTTTCCTTCCGCAGGGCCAGGGCCCCGATCGATGCCGCAGGCGGGGCCTCCGGCGGTTTCGAGAGGCCAGCATCATGCCATGCAGGCCCCGGGTCTGCAGCGGCCTCCTCTACACTTGTTGCATGTTGTTGCGGGATTGGCTGTCGTCCGTGTGGGAGCCGCGGCGCCTGAGCGTGGCGCAGTGGTGGGCCGGCGGGGCCGTGCTTTTGTTCATGCTCGCCTTGCTGGCGCTGGTGCTGTTTCAGGCCGGTGGGCGGCAGGCTGTCCGTTCGCATGGTGGGGCGACTGAGCTCACACTGCGGGCGGGCGCCGAGGGCTTGCCCTTGGCGGGGGTGATGGGGGTTTGGATTGACACCACCGGACATCTGAGCGTGGCCGATGTGCGTGCCCCGGCCAACCAGGCGCGCTTCGAGGTGCCGGTCAGTCCGGTGGCCACCAACATGAACACCCAGCCCTACTGGTTCCGCATCCCGGTGCGCCAGGTCGGCCATGAGGGCGACTGGCTGATTTCAGTGCCTTCGGTGGCTGCCAGCGAGTTGGCTTTTTACGGCCCCTACGACGACTCTGGCCAGGCGTTGTCTCCCCCCGTGGTCATGGGCATCACCCACCCCTACAGTGCCCGCCCGTTGGGCGCCGAGCGCATGGTGTACCGTTTTCACCTGGCGCAGCCCGGCGACTATGTGATCTACCTGCGTGCCGTATCGCGTCTGGGCCAGGTCTATGCTTTGACGGCCTGGGACACCGGCGAATACATGGCCGGGGTGCAAACCAAGCGCCTGTTCGATGGCCTGAGCTACGGCATCTTGCTGGGCATGCTGGCCTACAACCTGGTCCTGCTGGTGTTGTTCCGTGACCGGGTGTATGCGTACTACCTGCTGAACTGCGCCAGTGCATTGCTGACCATTGCCAGCTTCAACGGTCATGTGGCCCGCTATCTTTGGCCAGACCAGCCTTCGTGGGCCGAGTGGGCTTATGTGCTCGCGCCGGCGGCTTGGATCGTGGGGGCCATCCTCTTCGCGCGCCGTTTTCTGGACCTGGCCCGTTATGCCCCCTTGGTCGATCGTCTTTCGCAGGGCTTGATGGGGCTGATGCTGCTGTCGGTGGTGCTGGGCCTGATGGGGCACTGGCGCTGGCTGGTGTCGGCGACCGAGATTGGTTCCATGGTTGGGGCTGTCACGGGCCTGACCGGGGCGTTGCTGGGCCTGCGCCACGGTTATCGGCCTGCCGGCCTGTACATCCTGGGGTTGATCGTGGTCTTTGTGGCCGCCTTTTTGCTGGTGCTGTCGAACTGGGGCGTGCTGCATTGGACGGCGATGCACCTTAACGTGCTGCAGTTGGGCGTGGCGGCCGAGTTGCTGGTGTTCTCCGTGGCCCTGGGCACCCGCATCCGCGTGCTGCGCAGGGCGCAGTCCGAATTGCACGCCCGCGCCGAACACCTGGCCATCGTGGCCGAAACCGACACCCTGACGGGCGCGGCCAACCGGGCCGGGCTGGCCCAGGTGGCGCAGCGCCTGCTGCAGCCCGGCCAGCGGCATGCGCTGCTGTTGCTGGACCTGGACAATTTCAAACCCATCAATGACCGCTTCGGCCACGAAGCCGGCGACCAGATGCTGCAGGAGGTGGCGCGGCGCCTGCGCGAGCAGGTGCGGCCCGCCGATGTGGTGGCCCGCCTGGGGGGCGACGAGTTCGTGATACTGCTCACCGGTCTGCACGACCGCCAGCGCCTGGGGCAGGTGGCCCACCGGGTGTTGCAGTCCGTGCGAGCGCCGATGTCATGGAAGGGCCACCCCTTGAGTGTGGGGGCCAGCCTCGGGCTGGCCCGCTTCCCGGACGACGGGGCCAACCTGCCGAGCCTGCTGCGGGCGGCGGATCGGGCGATGTACCACGTCAAGCAGGATGGGCAGACGGGGTTTGCCTTTCATGAGGATTTGCCGGATGCGTTTGCCAGTGTGCCCAGGGGGTTGTGAGGGGCCTCTGATCTGCGGGTCAAGGCCACTGTTGCGCCGCATGCAGAACGCGCAACACCTCCACACCGCCTGCCAATTCGCGGTAGACCATCACATAGTTGGGCCGCACCACGATCTCCCGCGTGCCCGGCACACGACCCGGCTTGTAGAGCTTCGGATTCAACCGGGCGCGCTCGGCATGGTCTTCAAACGCCATGTCCAGATCGATCGCCGCTTGAACATGGTCCCCTGCGATGTAGGCCATGATGGCCTCGCGATCCTCCAGAGCCAGGGGACGCCAGGCCAGCCCGTTGTGCAGGCGACGGCTTAATTGATGGCCTGAGCGCGCGCAAGCAGAGCGGCCCGCCTGGCCGCGAATCGCTGACGCGATTCCGCATCAGATACCGAGGCGCTCGGGTCCTCGATGGCTGCCTGCACCTGGGCCTTGAACCAGGTGTCATAAGCGGCCGCCTCATGGGCCTGTTTCATACGGGCCGAAGCCGCTTCGCGGCGTGCATCCATTGGCCTGGCCACGCCCGGCGAAAACGCTGCCGTGTTGACCTTGAATTCGGTGATGCCCAGGGCCTGGAGGTAGTGGGCCAGGGTGTTGAACTGGCGAAACGTGCGCGGCTTGCCTCGAACTGCGGCCAGGACATGACGGGCGTCGCCGCAGTGGATGACGATGCCCCAGCCTTGCGTGTTGGCCACCACTTCAGCGTCCACAGGAGCGCCCGCATGAACGAGCTGGGTCAGGGTGCTGTGGTCGATGGTTGGATCAGGTGTTCGGACAGTGGCAGGCATGGCGGCGTGAGAAGGACAGAACGGGTCGGATTGTTCTGCGTTTTCTTAGAAAGTGCAATCTAAGGCAAGCGGAGCCACACCACCGCCTGTCAGTCCTCCGCCTGTCAATCGAACGCTGAATCACCCCACCGGCCAAACCACCCCGTTGTCATTCAGGATCGCATCCAGCGGCTGGTCATGCGCCTCGGGTTCGAAGTCGGGCAGAAAGCCCTGGGTGTAGCCCAGGCCCACCGTCACCGGGCGGGGCTCCAGGGCGGCCAGGGTGCGGTCATAGAAGCCGCCGCCGTAGCCCAGGCGGTAACCGCCGGGGCCGTAGCCCACGCAGGGCACGAACAGCAGGGTGGGCACGATCAGCTCGGTGTCCTTGGGCTTGGGAATGCCGTAGGCGTCTTCTTCCATGGGGCAGCCCGGGTACCAGGCGTGGAAGGTCAGCGTCTTGTGCACCTTGTCCACCACCGGCAGGCCGATGCGGCGCAGCTGGGGCTCGCCTTGCAGCTCGCCGTCTTCCTTCCAGCGGTGCAAGGCGGGCAGGGGGTCGAATTCGCCCTTGATGGGCCAGTAGGCCCCGATGACCTGATCGGTGCGACCGACCAGCCAGATGCGCATCACGCGCTGCAGCAACTCGGCGCGCTGGAGCCTGTCTGGCAGGTTCAGTCGTTGCTCAATGAGTGCCTTGCGAACCGCTAACTTGTCCATAATTCCCTCATGTATCTAAAGAAGATTTTGACACCGCTTCTGGTGTCTCTGGTTTTGAGCACCTCAGTGGGCCTTGCGAAGGCTCAAACCGGGGGCCTGGCAGGGGCTTCCATGGCGGGGCAGAACCGGGCCGACGACGTGCTGGTCGACATGAGCCAGGCCTTCCGCAAAGGCGATCGCAAGAAGCTGGCTCAGTTGCTGCCGCTGGCGCGCGGCCACGTGCTGGAGCCCTGGGCTGCCTACTGGGAGCTGCGCGCCCGGCTGAACGAGGCCAGCCCCGACGAGGTCGATGCTTTCATGGCCCGTTATGTGGGCACCTACCAGGAAGACCGCATGCGGGCCGATTGGCTGCAACTGCTGGGCCAGCGGCGTGACTGGGAGGGCTTCGCGGCGCAATACCCGCTGTACCGCATGGGTGATGACCGCGAGCTGCGCTGCTACGCCCTGGCGGTGGATTACCTCAAGGGCGTGGCGGCCCCCGGCGCGGCCGAAGAGGTGCGGCGCCTGTGGCACGGCCTGCGTGAGGCCGAAGATGGCTGCACCCTGGCGGCCGACCGTTTCTATGCCGGCAAGCGCTTGACCGCCCTTGACATCTGGCGCAAGGCGCGCATCGCCACCGAGGCCAACCGGCCGCGCGCCGCCCGCAACGCCGTGGGCGTGGTGGCGCCCGAGGTCTTGCCCGAACTGGCCCTGATCAACGACAGCCCGGTGAAGTTTCTGGCCAAGCGCGCCGCAGCACCGAGCCGGGTGCGCCAGGAGCTGGTGGTGCTGGCTCTGATCAAGATCGCGCTCAGCGACCCCGACACCGCCGCCACCCTGCTGGAAACCCGTTGGGCGGTGCAGCTGCTGCCCGAAGAAGAGCATTGGGTGCTGGGCGTGATCGGCAAGCAGGCCGCGCTCAAGCTCGACCCGCAGGCTGCGCGCTACTTTGGCAAGGTGAATCGGGACACCGACCTCAACGACGACCTGTTGGGCTGGAAGGTCCGCGCCGCGCTGCGCGCCGGCCAGTGGCGCCAGGCGCTGGGCGCCTTGCGCGCCATGAGCGAAGAGGCGCGGCAGGAGAGCATCTGGGTCTATTGGCGGGCTAGGGCCCAGTTGGCGCAGGCGCGCAACGAGGCCGAGCGCCGTGAGGCCTTGCAGCCCCTGCAGGCGATCGCCGGCCCGCGCGGCTTCTATGAACAGCTGGCGCTCGACGAACTGGGCCAGAAGCTGGTGCTGCCACCGGCGCCTGTGCCCCTGTCGCCTGAAGAAAAAGAGACGGCGCGCAACAACGCCGGCCTGAACCGGGCGTTGTATGCGATCGCCATCGGCCTGCGTTCCGAGGGCAACCGCGAATGGAACTACAGCACCAATCTGCACAGCCCGGGCGGCATGGCCGAGCGTGATCTGCTGGCCGCTGCCGACCTGGCCTGCCAGCGCGAGGTGTGGGACCGCTGCATCAACACCAGCGAGCGCACGCGCAGCGTGTTCGATGCCAATCAACGCTACCCCATGCCCTTCCGGGACCAGGTGCTGCGGCGCGGGCGCGAGATCAACCTCGACCCGGCCTACGTGTACGGCCTGATCCGCCAGGAAAGCCGCTTCATCATGGATGCCCGTTCGGGCGTGGGCGCCTCGGGCCTGATGCAGGTCATGCCCGCCACCGCTCGCTGGACGGCGAAGAAGATTGGCCTGACCGGCTTCACCCCCGATCAGATCTCCGACCGCGACACCAACATCGCCATCGGCACGGCCTACCTGAAGCTGGCACTCGACGACTTCGGTGGCTCGATGCCCATGGCGGCTGCGGCCTACAACGCCGGGCCGGGCCGGCCCCGCAACTGGCGCAACGGCCCGATGCTGGAAGCCGCGATCTGGGCTGAGAACATCCCCTTCACCGAAACCCGCGACTACGTGAAGAAGGTGCTGGCCAACACCACGGTGTATGCCGCCCTGATCACCGGGCAGCCCCAGTCGCTGAAAAGCCGGCTGGGCATGGTGGGCCCGCGCGACCAAAGCGTGCCCGACCCGAGCACCGATCTGCCCTGAGCGCGTCCCCACGCGCCCAGGTCTGCGATGGGCAAGCCGGGGTGGCTGCCCATCGGTCTGGTTTCACGCACCTGTCATCGCAGGCGTCCATGCTGCAGGCTCAATTCATCTTCACGAGCTCTTCACATGGATCGCCGTCAATTCCTGTCCCGTTCTGCCTTCTTCACCGTGGCTGCCGCCTCCCTGACCGCCTGCGGTGGTGGTGGGGGCGGTGAGGGGGTTGGTACATACCAGTTTCCGCAAGGTGTGGCCAGTGGCGATCCGCGTGAAAGCAGCCTGGTGTTCTGGAGCCGCTGCGTGCGCGCCACTGGGGCGAGCGGTGACATCAACGTGCGCCTGCAGGTGTCCACCACGGCCCAGTTCTTCAACCTGCTGGCCGATCTGCCCCTGGTGGCCAGTGCCGCCTACGACAACACGGTGCGTGCCAAGGTCACCGGCCTGCCGGCGGCCACACCGCTGTACTACCGCTTTCTGGCCGGCAATGACGTCAGCGCCGTGGGCGTGGGCAAGACGGCACCGGCCAGCACCGCCACCCTGGCGCAACTGCGCTTTGCCTGGTTCACCTGCCAGGACTGGAGCGTGAACCACTGGGCCGCCATGAACCTGCTGGCGGCCGAAGACCTGGATTTTGTGGTGCACCTGGGCGACTACATCTACGAGACCGTGGGCGCCGCTTTCCAGAGCGGTGCGGCCGAGCCGGCCCATGCCCGCATCAGCCTGCCCGATGGCACCCAGCTGGGCGACGGCACGGTGTATGCCACCACGCTGGCCGACTACCGCACGCTGTACAAGACCTACCGTGGCGATGCGCGCCTGCAGGCCATCCACGCCAAGTTCCCGATGATCGCCACCTGGGACGACCACGAGTTCAGCGACGACTGCTGGCAGGACCACCAGACCTACACCAATGCCAACCTGCAGCAGACGGCGCGTCGCCGCGCCGCCAACCAGGCCTGGGTGGAGTACATGCCGGTGGACTTCGGCGATGTGTCTTTTGACAGCGCCAACGCGGCCTTCAACAACCTGCGCATCTACCGCGACTTCCGCTTTGGCACGCTGATGCACCTGGTGATGACCGACGAGCGCCTGTACCGCGACGACCATGTGGTCAACGAAACCACCATTGCCAGCGCCCAAGGGCATGACCCTATCAATGGCAGCGATTCGATCGGCGCCCGCTACTTTGTGCAGGTGCCGGTTCTGCAGCAGTTCGAGGCCCTCAAGACCCAGGCCTTGGGGCGCGTGCCATCCATCCTCGGCACCACCCAGACCGCCTGGTGGAAGCAGACCCTGTCGAACTCCACCGCCACCTGGAAGGTGTGGGGCAACGAGGTGATGCTGAGCCGCCTGTGGCTGGACCTGCGCGCCAGCGCACCGGCCCCCTACAACGCCCAGTACGTGGTCAACTGTGATGGCTGGGACGGCTACCCCAGCCACAAGGCCGATCTGCTGGGCCACATCACCAGCAACAACATCCAGAACGTGGTGGCCATCACGGGCGACCTGCACGCCTTCCAGTGCGGTGTGGTGCGCGACAAGCCCGACACCAGCACCGGCACGCCGGCGGTGGTCGATTTTGTGAGCGCTGGCATCAGCAGCTCGAGCTTCTACAGCTATGTGAAGGCCGGCGCCGGCAGCACGCCGCTGGCGGCCCTGGTCACCTCGCCGGCCACGTTTGACGCCGTGCTCAAGGGCAACAACCCCGACTTTGCCTATGTGGACCACGACGCCCAGGGCTATGCCTCGGCGACCCTCACGGCCAGCAGCCTGCAGGTGATCTACACCAAGATGAAGCCGCTCACCAGCAGCGGCACCGTGCCCGACAGTCCGGTGCTCAAGCGCACCCGCATCACGCTGGCCGCGGGCAGCAAGACGCCGGTGGTGACGGACAACGTCTGAGCCCCACCCGGCTCATGCATTGAGCAGCTGCTGCCCTTGCAGCCGGGCTGCGCCCGAGGCCACCAGCTGGGCGACCAGCTCGGACAGCCAGGCCTCGTCGGAGGCGCCGCCCATGCGCCTGGCGGCCTCACGCATGTGGGGGGTCTGTTGCATCCAGCGCTTCAGATCGTCAAGACCGATCTGCTGCCACTCAAGCAGCTTGAACTTCAGCAGCACCTTGGTGGCGTACTGCTGGTGGCGTTCGGGCGAGCGCACAAAGCCGTCCAGGCGTCGGCGCGCCGTGGCCAAGGCCGCACCCACATCGTGGAACACCGCGCCGTGGCCGGGCACCACGGTGCGCGGTGCCAGGCGCTCGATCAGGTCCAGGGTGGCGGCCACCTCGTCAAAGGCGGCGATGCCGTCGAGCTCGGGGAAAACCACGCCAAAACCGTTCTCCCACAGCGCATCGGCCGAGATCAGGGTGGCGCTGGCGGGCTCGAACAGGATCACCGAATGCGGGTCATGGCCCGGTGCAGCATGCACCTGCCAGGTCTGCTGGCCCAGCCGCCGTTCGGTGCCGGGCTGCAACAGGCCATCAAAGCCGAAGCGGGGGCAAAGCTGGCCGGTGTGCTGGTAGCTCAGGCGGTTTTCGTCCCAGGCGCGCACGGCCTCGGCCTCGCCAGGCGGAATCCAGGTCTGCAGGCCAGGGTGGCGGGCCTGCAGCGCGGCATTGCCGCCGCAGTGGTCGCTGTGCAGGTGGGTGTTGAGCAACTGCACCAGGGGGCGTGGGCCCAGTGCGGAGTCGACCAGGGCCACGGTCTGCTCGCTGTGGCTGGCGTAGCCGCTGTCGACCAGGGTGGCGCCCTCGGGGCCGTCGAGCAGGATGTTGTTGGCCGACAGCCAGCCGCGCTCGAACACGCTGACGCCCGGGGGCAGGGCGGGGTGAACCATGTCGTTCAGGCGTTCAATGTGTTCAATGGGTTCAACGAGGTCAGTGGGCCGCCGCGGTGTTGCGCAACTCGCGCCGCAGGATCTTGCCCACATTGGTCTTGGGCAGTTCGGTGCGGAACTCGATGTGCTTGGGGTGCTTGTAGCCGGTCAGGTTCTCGCGGCAGTAGCGGGCCACATCGTCTTCGGTGAGCGCCGGGTCGCTGCGCACCACGAAGACCTTGATCGCCTCGCCCTGCTTGGGGTCGGGCACACCGATGGCGGCGCACTCGAGCACGCCAGGGCACAGCGAGATCACTTGCTCCAGCTCGTTGGGGAACACATTGAAGCCGCTGACCAGGATCATGTCCTTCTTGCGGTCGATGATACGGGTGTAGCCTTTTTCGTCCATCACACCCACATCGCCGGTGCGCATGAAGCCGTCGCTGGTGAAGGCCTTGGCGTTCTCGGCCGGCTGCTGGTAGTAGCCGGTCATGACGTTGGGGCCCTTGATGCAGATCTCGCCAGACTCGCCTTGCGGCACGGTGTTGCCAGCGTCGTCCTTGATGGCGATGTCGATGCTGGGCAGGGGCAGGCCGATCGAGCCCGAGAACTGCGTGCTGGTGACCGGGTTGTTGGTGCCGATGGCGCAGGTCTCGCTCATGCCCCAGCCTTCGACCATGGCCGAGCCGGTGAGCTGCTGCCAGGCCTTGGCCGTGCCCTCGGCCGCCGCCATGCCGCCAGCCTGCGAGATGCACAGGTGCGAGAAGTCGAGGGTCTTGAACTCGGGGTGCTGCAGCAGGGCGTTGAACAGGGTGTTTACCGCCGGCAGCATGTGGAAGGGGCGCTTCTTCAGCTCCTTGATGAACTTGCCGATGTCGCGCGGGTTGGGGATCAGCGTCAGGTGCGAGCCCTGGCGGATGGCCAGCAGGCACAGGGTCAGCGCGAAGATGTGGTACAGCGGCAGGGCGGCAATGCCGTTGATCTTGGTCGGGTCGCCGATGCGGGCCAGGGCCGGTTTGAACCAGGCGTCGGCCTGCAGGGTGGCGGCCACGATGTTGCGGTGGGTCAGGGTGGCGCCCTTGGACAGGCCGGTGGTGCCGCCGGTGTACTGCAGGAAGGCGATCGAGTCGAGGTTGCTGCTGGCCGGCTGCAGCTTCAGCCCGCGCCCTTCGGCCAGGGCCTGGCTGAAGGGCACCACGCTGCGCCCGGGCGTCAGGGCGATTTGATAGGGGGGCACCATCTTGGCCAGGTGGCGCACGGCAAAGGTGATCCAGGCGCCTTTGAGGCCACCCAGCAGGTCGCCCATCGAGGTCATCACCACCTGCTTGATCGGGGTCTTGTCGATCACCGCCTGCAGGGTATGGGCGAAGTTCTCCAGGATGATGATGGCGGTCGAGCCCGAGTCCTTGAGCTGGTGCTCCAGCTCGCGCGCGGTGTAGAGCGGGTTGACGTTGACGCAGGTGTAGCCGGCGCGCAGCACCGCGGCCATGGTGACGGCGAACTGTGGGATGTTGGGCAGCATGATGGCCACTCGGGCCCCGGGCTCAAGCCCGCGCGACTGCAACCAGGCGCCCAGCGCGGCCGACAGGGTGTCGAGCTCGCCGTAGCTCATCCACACGTCCATGCACACCGAAAACGGCTTGTCGGCAAATTTGCGGAACGACTCCTCCAGCAGGTGGGGGACCGAGCGGTATTGCTCGGGGTCAATCGTTTGGGGCACGCCGGCCGGGTAGTGCTGCAACCAGATTCTGTCCATCATGTCTCTCCTTGGCGACTGATTCTGGCTGCGCTGCAGCAAATGTGGCTACGGGGCTTGTCCTAGGGTGAGGCGACAATCCGTCGCTGAGGCGACAGCCACAGACAGTTTCGATTCCAAGCGGCGCTGCGTGCCATCATCGGCGCATGACATCAGATCCCCTTGGAGTGAGCCGCCGATGATTGCCCGCCTGCAAAGAATGATGCTGCTCTGGGGGGCGCTGCTGATGATGGGCGCCTGGGCCTGGTGGTGGCCGCAATCACCCTGGGCGCTGGCTGCCGCGCTGCTGGGCCTGTTGACGCTGAACCCGCTGGCCCTGGGTCTGGAGTTGCTGATCATGGCGCGGGTCAACCGGGGTGACCCCGCGCCACCCGCCCCCGGGCTGCAGCTGCTGCGGGCCTGGGTGACGGAGGTGCGGGCCTCCAGCCGGGTATTTGGATTTTGGCAGCCGTTTCAGGCCGATGCCCTGGGCGATCAGTTGTCGCCAGGTGCTGGGCAGCGGGGTGTGCTGCTGATCCATGGCTACTTCTGCAACCGCGGCGTCTGGACCCCGTGGATGCAGCATTTCACCGAGGCGGGGCGGCCTTTCATGGCGCTCAGCCTGGAGCCTGCGTTTGGCTCGATCGATGCCTGTGCGGCGCAGGTGGACCGTGCGGTGACGGCCCTCACCGAGGCCACCGGCCGGGCCCCCATCGTCGTGGCCCACAGCATGGGCGGCCTGGTGGCCCGCGCCTGGTGGCGCGCCAGCGCCGCCCGCGGCGAGCCGCGCCGTGTGCACCATGTGATCACCCTCGGCACCCCGCACCAGGGCACCTGGCTCGCGCGCTGGGCCCACACCCCCAACGGCCGCCAGATGCGCCTGGCCAGCCCCTGGCTGCAAGCCCTGGCCGCCGAAGAGCCGCCCGAACGCGCCACCGCCTTCAGTTGCTTCTACTCGAACTGCGACAACATCGTCTTCCCGGCCCACACCGCCACCCTGCCCGGCGCCAAGGCCCACTTCGTGCCCGGCACCCCCCACGTCGCCCTCGCCACCGACCCCGGCGTGCTCAGCCAGGTGATGGCGTTGATCAAAGCGATGGACTGAGGCGCGACCGCATTGCTCAGGGGCCGCCAGGCCCCTCCTGAATTCAGCCAACCTTGAACGAAGCGATCAGGCAAGCACGAAGCACGTCCGCGTCTCGCGGCCGCACGTGCGACCACACGAAGTGAGGGGGCCGACAGGCCCCCTTGGGACTCCAGCAAGCCTACAACGAAGGAGTCAGCCCGCCGCCCGGCCGCCCGAAGGCGGGCTGCGGCCCCCCTGGGGGGCAGGGAGTGACACGCAGTGCACGACCGTGGGGGCCGTCAGATCACCCCGCGCCGCATCTGATCCAGCTCGATGGACTCGAACAAGGCCTTGAAATTGCCGTTGCCGAAGCCGTCGTCGCCCTTGCGCTGGATGAACTCGAAGAAGATCGGGCCCAACTGGTTCTCGCTGAAGATCTGCAGCAGCAGCGCGTCCTTCTTGCCATCGATCAGGATCTTGCGCTTGTGCAGTTCCGCCAGGTTCTCGCCGTGGCCCGGGATGCGCTTGTCCACCAGTTCGTAGTAGGTGTCGATGGTGTCGAGCAGGCGCACCTGGTTGGCCTGCAAACCGTCCACCGTGGCGTACAGGTTGTCCGAGCCCATGGCGATGTGCTGGATGCCTTCGCCGCGGTACATGTCCAGGTATTCCTGGATCTGGCCTGGCTTGTCCTTGCCCTCTTCGTTGATCGGGATGCGGATCTTGCCGCAGGGGCTGGTCATGGCCTTGCTCTTGACGCCG